>Ga0126379_10002699_pt1 | contig 11340 bp, 7 predicted proteins | sample PanSoiMetPlot_24_FD_92640 | JGI IMG/M metagenome (GOLD analysis project Ga0126379, IMG submission 92640) | Tropical forest soil microbial communities from Panama - MetaG Plot_24 | ecosystem: Environmental > Terrestrial > Soil > Tropical forest > Bulk soil | place: Panama | collected 2016-02-17
AGCGACTGTAATGATGGCTGTGCCCGAAGACGCGATATTCCCCGCGGGAACCGTGGCCTGCAATTGCGTGCTGGAGTTGAAAGTAGTGGCGAGGGCAGCGCCGTTGAATTGAACCACCGCCGCAGGATCAAACTTGGTTCCGGTCACTGTCAGCGTGAACGTCGAGCCCCCGGCAATCGCGGAACTGGGGTTCAACAGGGAGATCACCGGAGCGTTGGGCGCCGGAGTTGGGGGCGGACTGGGCAGCGGGTTGGGTGCGGGGAACGTTGTTGGAACACCGCTGACAAAACTTCCTCCTACCAGGACCACCTGACCGCTGGTGGTGTTGAAGGCCAATCCATTCTGGCCCCAGCGAATCAGATGCCGCGCCCCGCCAGTGATGTTGGTAACTGTGATGGAACCCACCGGAGTGAAGTGCGTCAAGTCGAAGGATTGGATCGTGACGTTGTTGCCTCCAAAGCTCTGGCTGAGAATGAACGCTGTGTTCAGACTGGAATCCGGAACCACCAGCCCTGAAGCGGCGAAGATCCCGGCGGATACCCCGGTGGCAGGATCAAGGGCGCGGCCCTCGTCGCTGTAAACCAGGCTGTTGCCCCGGTCAAAATGGATCTGATTGTTAAAGCTTCCGAAGGCGCTCGGGATGTCCTTAGTCTGGGAGATGCCGCTTGCATTTACCGAGAGTGTGTAGAAGTCAAAGCCGGTATCGTCACTATTGGCCGCCACCATAGAAGTCGCATCGGAACCCCACTGGATGGAATCATACAGCCCGTTGCCGGAATCAAAGCCCTTCGCGATCGTTGGCCTGGGCGTTGCATCATCGAAGATCACGATGCCCCCCTGCGCCCTGGGGCTCACTCCGTTGCTGCCACGGCTTACGGCGGTGGTATGTGGTGCGCCCGGAGCGACCTGCAAATCCAGGGCGAAGAATGGACCGAAGAAATCGGATCCGAGCGGATACGAGATATCCGTACCCAGTCCCGGCAATGTGAACCGCTGGACCGACGCGCTTCCATCAATGCCCGCATAGAGAAACTGGTTGTCGCCTGAGATCGCCAGAACGTCCGGATTCGTGCCAGCAGCTTTGGATGAAGTGATGGCGGCGGTCGCCAGGCTAAGAATCGAAATGGTATTGGGATTCGTGTTGGCGGTGCTGGGAACGGAAGCGTAGATGAGTTGTTGCGACGAATCGTAGACGATGTCCTGCGTAGGCTGGTTGACAATCACCTGCGCAAAGGCTGGGCCTCCCGTGTTGCCCGTGAAGAATGTAAATGGACTGGAAGTCGTCGGGTCAATGCCCGCGTTCGCGGCCGTGCTTACATGGGTTACCACGTTGACGACAGTTACATTGGATACACCTACGGCGCTAATGTCGGCGGCGGTAATCGTGGTTTGCAGTTGCGTGCTGGAGACGAAGGTTGTTGCCCTCGGACTGCCGTTGAAGTTCACTACCGAGGAGGGCACGAAGTTTGTGCCGGTGACCGTGACGGTAAAATCACCGCCGCCGTGCACTGCCGAACCGGGAGTCAGGAGCGTGATCCTGGGCGGCGGGAAAGCAGCTGTGAATGTCAACTTGCCCGAGGTGCCGCCCGCTGGCGTGGGATTGAACACAGTGACCGAAGAGAGTCCGACATTGCTGATGTCTGCCGAAGGAATCGACGCTTGTAACGTGGTGGAGGAGACGAAGGTCGTGGGGCGCGCCGCGCCGGCAAACTGGACCACCGAGGTAGGAACAAAGTTTGTTCCTGTCACCGTCAGGGTAAAAGCCGGCCCGCCTGCGGCCAGGGCTGATGGACTTAAGCTTGAAACGGTTGGCAGCGGGTTGTTGACCGTGAGAGGAAAGCCTGCTGAAACCCCACCCTGTCCGGCCGGATTCGCCACGGTAACCGTATTATTGGCGCCGGCCGCTACATCAGCGGCCGTGATTGACCCTTGAAGCTGCGTCGCAGACACGACGGACGTAGTGCGCGCACTCCCGTTCCATTGAACTACAGAAGAAGAGATGAAGTTCGCTCCGTTCACCGTCAAGGTGAAGCCCGATCCTCCTGCGTTGACCACGTTAGGACTTACAGACGCGATGCTCGGCGCCGGCGTGGGGGTCGGTGTGGGTGTGGGTGTCGGGGGCGGGTTGGTGCTCCCACCGCCCCCACAGCCTGCAACGAAAACTGCAGCAAAAAAGCAGAAAACAAGGCCAGCAACTTTTCTTATCTGCCCGATTTTCGTTAGCATGAGTCTCCTCCGCAATAGTCACGCCTTCGCAACTATATCCCCGACAGAATTATGCAAAGTATTAGAAAGCCTCGGGCCTTACATGAGGCACGATAGGGCTGAGACTATATACGAGCAAGCCATAGGGTGTAAACAGCTGGATATAGGTTCTGGAAAGAGGCCGTAGTGGGCATTCGTACTTACAGGAAATCCGGTTTAAATACCATAGCGTTAGACAAGTAGAAACTAGGTCGCAAGCTTAACCAATACCATTGAGAATGGTGAGCTTCAACCTACCACCCGTCGGCAAGCCGCCTGATCTTGCACTCACCGATTGAACGGGACCTCGTTAACCCAGTGGAAGCTGCGGTTCAAAAGCAGGAACTTGGCTTCCGGTTGCCGGCGCAGCTTGGCATGGATCTGGCGGCCATCCATCTTCCCATCCAAAAGGACCAGCTCCGGCTGCGGCTGTTCGACTGTGAACGCGGATTTCCAGTTGGTATCTGTGCGTTTGCTTAAGGCAAATTTCTTTTTGGCAAGATCGAGATCAAGGACGTATCGCAGCCGCTCGCCGCTCATCTTTTGCATGGCCACGACTCCGGGAAAACGGTCGAAAATCACGCGCTGCCAGCGAAGATCGTCTGTGAGCAACGGCGGTCGTAGTTCTCCGTCAACGGTGAACTCTTCCACCGACCAGATGCCATAAAGAGGCGGGGAAGGGGCCAAAAAACCGTACTCCTTGGCATTCTCGTAGGACTCGAAAAGATTCGTGGCGGCGAACACCAGGCATAGCACTAACTGCAGTGCGAGCAGGCTGCGATTGAGCCACGGGCGGCGAAACAGGGGCGGAGCCACGGCAGCTTCCACCGTTCGATTCAGCACAAAGAAGCCGGCCAGACGCTGTAGGTCGGGCGCTACCAAGAACAGTGTCATCACCAGGTACAGAAATGAGTAGAGCTTGACCGGCACGTCATAGCTCATGTTGAGCATGAACACATTGGTCATAGCGGCGGCGCCCAACAGACTGCCCAGCAAGCTCAGGCGAGGAACAAAGAGTAGCGCTCCAGCCAGCATCTCCACGATACCGGTAAATACCGTGTAGGGTCCCGAGTACTCCATGAACGACCACAGCAAACCCATCGGCGACGCCTCGCCATATGGTTCCACCAACGTTGAGAGAAATATGGGCGGGAACTGAGTTTTGATGACCTTGGCAGCTCCGTAGCTCAGAAAAGTGACCCCCAAGAGCACGCGGACATACAGGCGCAGCCATTGATAAAGCGTCTGGTACTCCAGGCGCTTCCGGTCCAGCAACGACCATACTAGGGCCGCTGTCACTCCCAACATAAGACAGCAAAGCATGTGAAGATAGTTATAAGCCTTGTCGCCGCTCCCGGTGCTGGCCACGCTGACCGGCTGACTCAAATGCAGCAGATGTTTGCCCACCCACAGCACGGCCGCTTGCCAAATGTTGTTGTACCAGCCGAAGATCTTGTCGGTGCCGGGAATGTCATCCAGCGGGGAAGGAAACCAGAACACGATAAAATACGCGAAGAAAAACCTGAAGCTAATGCGCTGGGTCCAATGCCATCGTGCTGGCTCGCTGGATGGAGTAGCCTGCGTCTCCGGCTGGACCACTGCTGGTGCCGTCGCCTCTGTTGCCATGGTTTCTCCTCTGATCTGCTAAGATTGCTTTTCGATAAACGGTTTGTCCTACAAAACTTGCGAGTGGAATAGTATATGCGGGGAGGAAAGCTTCCAGGCACTCTTAACTACAAGTGCCTCCCATGAAACCAGCGCTTGAATCCGACGTTTCCACGCTCGACGGGATTCTCCGTGCGTTATATGAGGTGCTTTCCGGACCGGCCGGACAGCGTCGTGACTGGGAGCGTTACCGCACGCTGTTCATGGACGGCGCGCGTCTGATACCGGTGGTTGCCGTCCCCGGTGAGAAGCCGCGTGCTCGCCAACTCACCCTGGAGGATTACATACGGCGCGTCGAGCCGATCTTTGCCGTCGAGGACTTCTGGGAGCGCGAAACCAGCCGCCAGACCGAGACCCTGGGCCGCGTCGCGCACGTACTCAGCGCGTACGAATCGCTGCGCGATCCGGACGGGCCGCCTTTCGAGCGCGGCGCCAACAGCATGCAACTGTTTTACGACGACTCGCGCTGGTGGGTCGTCAGCGTCATGTGGAACACGTCGCGCAGCGCGTAGCGCGTTACGCACTCACATGGATGCCCATCCTCCTAGCGGATCGCTTTGTATGAGATCTGCGGTTGTTTTATGGCTCGACTGAGATCACGGTTACCGATTTCGGCTCCAATCGCAGCGCCAGCTTACCGCCTTGAAGCTTCGCGGTAATGGACTTGGGCATGACTGCGTTGGGAACCTCAAAGGTGTTGACGCTGTCAACCTTGGGCGCAGTGAGCGTTTCGCCGGCTGCCGACCTGGCGACAAAGCCGCTCAGGCTAGCCTCGATTTCAACCGGTTGATTAGGATCGAGGTTCGTGATTTCCAACCATAACCTGCCGGCCGAGTCCCTGGCTGCGATGGCATCCACGCGAGGGAGGCTGATGTTGCCGTGGGTGTACGTGCCGGGCTCGAATGTGACCGGCACGAAAGTCGAGTCCTGAAACGGCACGTACATTTTGAAGACGTAATAGGTCGGGGTAAGAACCATCTTGTCCTTATCGGTCATGATCATGGCCTGCAGCACGTTGATCATCTGCGCGATGTTGGCCATGCGCACGCGATCGGCGTGGCGCGCGAAGATGTTCAGATTCAGCACAGCCAGGATGGCGTCACGCAGGCTGTTCTGCTGTACCAGGAAACCTGGATTGCTGCCGGCTAAGGGTGCGTACCAGGCGCCCCATTCATCGACCACGACAGCAACCTTCTTCTGGGGGTCATACTTGTCCATGATGGCCGAGTGTGTGCGGACGAGGTCTTCCATCTCCAGTGTGGACTTGAGGATCTGGCTGTACTCGGTCTCTCCGAACCCGGCGGATGCAAACGAAGCCGGCCAGCGCACCACCGTGTAGAAGTGCATCGAAAGCCCGTCGATATCCCAGCTCCAATGGTGATGCTGCCAGGCCTTCATGACCGTTTCAGTCCAATCGGTCCACTCTGGTCCTCCTCCGCCCGGCCCTACGGCGATCTTCAGCATCCGTTGTTTATCCTGCTGTGCGGGATTGAAGTTCCTGACGAAGCGGTTGTAAACCTTAAGCTGGCTCAAGTAATAGTCCGGCGTCATGTTGCCGCCGCAGTCCCAGCTTTCGTTACCGATCCCGAGGTAGCCCACCTTGTAAGGAGCAGGATGACCGTTCGCCGCGCGCTCCTTGGCCAGGGTCGTCGGCTGCGCCGCCGTCATGTATTCCAGCCATTCAGCTGCCTCCTGCGGAGTACCGGAACCGACATTGATTGAGATGTAGGCATCGCTCCCGATTTGATCGAGGAAGTCCATGAATTCGTGTGTTCCAAACACGTTCGATTCGATCACGCCGCCCCAGTTGGGATTGAGGCTTACTGCTCGCTGAGGGCCGATGCCTTTGCGCCAGTGGTATTCGTCGGCGAAGCACCCGCCTGGCCACCGCACATTCGGCACCTTCAGTGCTTTAAGCGCGGCAACTACATCGTTGCGGATGCCGCGGGTATTGGGGATTGTAGAGTCCGGACCGACCCAAATCCCTTCGTAAATGCCGTGGCCCAGATGCTCCGCGAACTGCCCGAAGATGTTGCGGTCGATCTTGGCGCCTGCCTTAGATACGTCCACCGACAATTCAATCTTCTGCCCAGCAACAACAGGCACAGCGATTGCGAAGACCATCAGAATGAAACCGACGTGAAGGAGTCGTTGGCTGAGTGATGCCCCAGTTGAGATCATGCCAAGGAGATTAACCTAAGCTCTGACGAACGTGTCAATATGCCGCGGATGGTGGGCTTCGCTTCCCCTGCATAGTCTGACACCTATTTCTTGAACACCACACCGCCCTTCATGACGAAGGGGACCTTCTGCATCACGGAAATGTCGTCCAGCGGATTACCCTGGACCGCGATGATGTCGGCATACTTGCCTGCCTCGACCGTGCCGATCTCGTTCTGCATCTGCATCAGCTCCGCGCCGCGGATCGTAGCGGCACGCAAGGCCTGCGCCGGCGTCATGCCCCACTTGACCATGGTGACGAGCTGCCGGGCGGGGCTCATGTCCCACTCGAACGCGCCCACGTCGGTGCCAAACGCGATCTTCACGCCTGCCTCGAGCGCACGGCGGAAGGTGTCCCCCTCGATCTTCAGGCCGGGCGATTCCCGCGGCTGAGCGCCCGCGCGTTCGGCCCGCCACTGGGCGTCGTACTCCGCGACGTACGGCGTAGGTACGAACCAGATACCCTTGGCCACCATCGTCTTCATGTCTTCGGGCGCGATGTAGTTGCCGTGCTCGACAGTGTCGACGCCGGCTTCAACGGCGTTGTGCACGCCTAGCACGCCGGTGGCATGCGCCGCTACTCGGTGGCGCTCACGGTGGGTTTCGTCGACGATAGCGCGGAGCTCGTCGAGTGTGAAGGTCGGAATCGTGTCGAGGATGTTGTCATGAATCCGGCCACCACGGTCGGCATAGATCTTGACCCAATCGGTGCCGTGCGAGAGTTGTTCGCGCACCGCCATGCGCGCACCCTCGACCCCATCCACCGTCTGTACGCCAATCGGTACCGTGACATCCCAGGCATAGGCTGGCTGCAGCGGATAAGCGCCTGTTACGTCCATGGCACGCCCCACCACCTGCATGCGCGGTCCCCAGATCAGCCCGCGGTTAATCGCATTGCGCACGTCGACGTCGGCGTAGCCGGCGCCCTCGGTTTCAAGATCGCGGATGGTGGTGAAGCCCCAATCCAGGGCTGCATGCGCGGCGGTCGTCGCCTCGATGGTGCGATAGGCCACCGACTGCTTCAGAAGTTGCGCGTCGTATTGTCCGGGCTTGCGGTCGCCCTGAAGGAAAACGTGCGTGTGCGACTCTACCATCCCGGGCAGGCACGTCAGGTTGGGGAGATCGATGACCTGTGCGCCTGCCGGCGGTGAGAACTTGGCCACCTGCTTGATCCGGTCGCGCTCGACCACGATGACTACATCCTGCTCGACGTGGTCGGTCTTACCGCTAAATAATGCCCCGCAACGGATGTACACCGGGCCCGTCGGTGGCTGAGGCACGAGTTTTACCGGCCGCGGAGCGTTGTCGGTGTCGTCGGCGATGTTTTGGGCGAGCGCAAATCCAGACGGCAGTGCGAACAAACAAAGCAGGATGGGAAGCCATTTCAGCATGTCGGCAACTCCTAAGAAGAAACTGTGCTGGGTAGCAGCCGAATATCATAAACCGCTCTCCCGCTAACGAAGGATTTCCACAGTAGCAGTTCTTTCCCCGGAGCCAAGCCTGTTAACGCACGCGGGAGTGACAAGCGTTCAGCAGTGTCTTGAAAAATGAGGGTAGGTTGGCCCCGTTTCGGCAACGACAAGTGATGGAGCAAGGGAGCGCAGGGCTCGGTGTCATCCCAAACAAATCAAAAGCAGATGCGGATGAGCTCTTTGAGATCCTGCGCATTGCGACGGTAACCAGAGTCGCGTAACAACGCGCCGAGGGCGCAATTCCAGATCCAGCGAAATGTTGATGTAGTAAAAACCATGCAGCGAACAATGAAGCAAATGGTCTGGGAAAAATGTTTTTGATAGAAAGCGAAGAGCGCCCGGTGAGAATGGATCCCGTAGCGGCGCATCCTGTTTCCTGAGCTTTTTCCCACGAGGTGGGTGATCTCAACTTGGGGAAGATAGTACAGCTTCCATCCTGCGCCACGGATTCTACGGCACAGGTCCATGTCTTCGAAGTACATAAAGAAGCGCTCGTCGAGCAAGCCAAGACTGTCCAAAACAGCGTGGCGAACCATCAAGCAAGCTCCCGAGGCGTTCTCGACCTCGAAGGGCTCAATGCCTGCACAGTAAGGCGCGAGATACCCTCGAATGGTGCGGCCCAGAACGAAGCCAAATGATCCCAAAAACCGTCGATGACGATCACGGGTGACGAGCTGGGACATGCTCAATAGGCGGAAAAGAAGAAGCACTGGACCGGGACGATCGCTGATAGTGGCCTGGATGCTTCCATCTTCATTCAAGAGCTTGCAGGTTACCGCCCCGGCGTCGGCGTTGGATTCCAGGAACTCCGTCATGGCCCGGACTGCTCCCTGATGTGTCACTGTATCGCTGTTCAGCATCAGGATGTATTTGCCGCGGGCCTCCCGTATCCCCTGGTTACTTCCCCTGGCAAATCCCAAATTTTCCCCGTTCTTGATCAACCTGACCGCGGGGAATTCAGCTTGTACCATTTCCGCGCTACCGTCCCCTGAGGCGTTGTCCACGACAATGATTTCGCTTCCTGCCGCTTCACTGTTCCGGAGGGAAACCAGGCAATTGCGAAGTAAACCCACAGTGTTGTAACTGACGATAATAATTGAAATATCGCGAAACATGCCTACGAACCCGAAAAGATTTGATCCCCCCGATCGCCGGTTCCAAACCAGTCAAGGATGCTTGGAAACGGCATATCGTTCGTTCGCTCCCTCAGTTGTACCGAACGCGAATTACGACGGCTGAGATCTTCTCCAAAGTTGACTAGCACCATGTGTCCTTGCAAGCCGTGCTGAATACGCGGAGAACGAGCCGTGGCCCTATCGATGTCGTCATTATGCCCTGAAAGTCCGGATAGGAGTTGAGGAATTATGCCGATGTCAGCAGTTTTTCGCAAGATGCCGGCCTGACCTTGGATCCATAAGCCCACTGTTGCGGTGACCGGGAGAAGTGCTCGTTGCAGGCACACACTCGTGACTTCGAGTCAATACTTCGAAGGGTTTACCACGAGGAGAAACTCGCTTATGATTTGCTGAGCATACCTGATTTCCTGGCTGAAGGGGCAACCCCGAAAAAGATTGAGAGGCGCATTGATACCTGCATGAATCTGGGCGACCCCACGCACCCCCTGGTGTCAGTGTTGATCAGGGTCCGTAATGAAGAGCACGCTCTTCGCCGGCTTTTTGAGTGCTTGCGTATTCAGAAGCTCGATCGCCCTTTCGAAGTGGTTGTGATCGACAACGAATCGGCCGACGAATCCGCTCAGCTCGCCAAGACGATGGGGGCAAGAGTCTTTACGGTCTCGCGATCACTCTTTGGTTATGGAAGAGCGATCAATGCTGGAGTCAAGCTCTGTCGAGGAGACTTGATCGTCCTGCTTTCGGCACACTCATGGCCGCAAGGCGATGATTGGTTGAGCCGCATGGTCAAGTGTGCCGAAGAGTGCGCTGTGGCAGCAGCCTACTGCAGGCAGGTCGATGACGGGAGGGTCTGCCAGCAAGAAAGAACGCGGTCCAAGATATTTGCGGAGAATAATTACGCGCTGGATAAGGAAAGGCTGCTGCAGCGATGCAAGTCCGGAGAGGATGTATATGAGGTATGCTGCTTTTCCAATTCAGCCGCTATTGTTCGGCGCGAGGCAGTTCTCCGCTTTCCGTTCCGGGATTTGCCGTTCGCTGAAGACCGAGCCTTCGTCCTGGATTGCGTGATGGCGGGGTATTCCATCGCGTATCTCGGTACTGCTTCCGTTGCTTACCGGCAAGCTGCTACCTTCAAGAATCTCTATCGGATTGGGCGGGCCTGTCAGATTTCCAAGCATCTCATTCGTGAGCTCGGCAGCAAGGCCATCGGCACTGATATGGGTAAGTCAGAGCTCGCCCGCAAGGCTGTGAGACTGCTATGCAGCCCCCTGGAAATCATTGCCCGAACCATCGAGGCCCTGCTACGCGACAGATCGCAGCTCGGACGAGCGGCTCGCTACGCAGCGATCTCCTGTGCAATGTCCTTTGGCTGTATCGTGGGCGAACTAACCTGGCATCGCTATCGAAAGACGACGGGCTGCGATTCCGCAGTCCTTTTGGTTGAGGCCTTACCCTCATGATTCACGATCGTGGTTGGGAGATGGTTTGCTGCCTCAAGCGTACCCGGGCTTGTTAATCTGGAATCAATAGATCGAGAGTCCCCCGCCGCCCAGTCCGAGCGCGCGAGGCTTTTGTCCGATGGCTTTGGTTCCAGAATGGAAAGACGATTAATTTGTAAGGCCAGCGCAAGTTTTCCCAAGGTAATCACAAAGGAGTGGTGTTGTCGCGTTTTGTCTTTTTGAGTTCCTGCTCACACCCTTGGGGTGGAAGCGAAGAACTGTGGGCTGGAGCGGCAGCGCTTTTGGCCGAGAGTGGGCATTCCGTAACCATTTTCAAAACCTGTGTTGACCCGAATCACCCGCGGATTCGCCGCTTGCGCGCATTGGGTTGTCGTATTCGCGACCTGCACCAGGTTTGCTTGCCCCCCTGGATTCGTCTGCCCGGATGGCTGGTCCGGTTGACAGGAAGAGGTCCTGCGCAGAGAGCGATTCGGCCTCTGGTGCGAACTCATCTTCGCATTCTCAATCCCGATTTAGTGGTGGTTTCTCAAGGCGGGAATTTTGACGGGCTCCGCCACAGCGATCTTTGTCGCGTTACCGGGCACCCGTACGTGGTCATTTCACAGAAAGCCGTCGATTATCTTTGGCCGTCGGATGAGGACCGAATCGTCATGCGGTCCGCGTGTCAGAGCGCTTTACGCTGTTACTTTGTCTCCCGACACAATCTCCAGCTCACGGAATGCCAGATCGGTGAGACGCTCGTGAATGCGGAAATCGTGCGCAATCCTTTTCTGGTGTCGGGAACCGCGCTGTCATGGCCTGGCACCCAGGACCATTCGATCAAGCTGGCTTGCGTCGCGCGCCTGGAGACGGGTGAGAAGGGGCAGGACATCCTCTTGCAGGTGTTGGCGCGACAGCCCTGGAGAGACCGCAATCTGTCTGTTTCGTTCTTCGGCGCAGGCGTCAACCGCGAAGCTCTGCGCGAACTGGCCGGCCGTCTCGAGCTTGAATGCCTCGAGTTTCCGGGATTCGTGAACAACATCCCGATCTTCTGGCTGATCACCGGCGGGGTGGTCATCCTCGGCACGATCTACTACGCGATCAGACGGGCGCACATACCCAGTCCCGTGGTCACCGAGGCGGCCGCGGCGGAATCTGCATAGGGCG
>Ga0126379_10002700_pt1 | contig 11337 bp, 7 predicted proteins | sample PanSoiMetPlot_24_FD_92640 | JGI IMG/M metagenome (GOLD analysis project Ga0126379, IMG submission 92640) | Tropical forest soil microbial communities from Panama - MetaG Plot_24 | ecosystem: Environmental > Terrestrial > Soil > Tropical forest > Bulk soil | place: Panama | collected 2016-02-17
ATGCGCGTGAGAAGATCTTGCACCGTACTTTCGAGCTGCGTTTCCGGCACCAAGCGGTTCACCAGGCCCAGTTCGAGTGCGCGCTCGGCCGTAACCGGCTCTCCCGTAAGGACGAGCTCCAACGCCACCTTTGGCCCCACTAAATAAGGAAGAATCGTCGAAGCAAGCGGCGGAAACATACCGATGGTAATTTCCGGTTGAGCAAAACGCGCTTTGGGCGTGGCGATGACCATATCGCCAAACGCCGCGAGTTCGGCGCCGCCGCCGATCGCAGGCCCGTTGACCACGCAAATGACGGGCTTGGCGACGTCCACCATCGCCGCAAACGCGGCGTGAAAGGCATCAAGCATCTGGAAAACGCGCTGCGAGGTATATTCCCCGACTTCGATGCCGCCGCAGAAAACCTTGCAGCCCGAATCGAGCAGGATGATCTTGATGTCTTCGCGGGAGCCGACGTACTCGATGCCTTCAGCCAGTTCACGCAACATCGCTTCGTTAAGAAGGTTATGTTCGGGGCGGCTCAAGGTCATGCGGGCGGTGCCGCCATCCAGGCGCACCTTGACGAATTCGTAGTCTTCGATCTTTTTCTTCTGCGGCCGCACTACGAATTCCTCTGTGTTTACCGTCTCGACCATCATCGCCTCCGCTCGGCGGTTTATACGCAGCTATGCCTCGACCCCGCGATGCTAGCATGCCGCTCCGAGGCGTTTTCATTAAGGGTAAGGGCTTGGTGCGCAAAGAGTTTGCTGTCCCGTTGGCCGAGCGACTCCGCTATTCTATTGGGCACTATGAGCTGGGCTCTGGCGGCAACTGGAACAGCAATTGCGCTCGCACTCTCGGCGGCGCTCGACAAAGACGGATTTCCGCCGCCTAAGGCATGGGAACTCGCCCCACCCGTTCGATTCGAGGCGGACTGGCAGGGCAAGAACGCAGACCCGGAGCGCAGCACCGAAGTACGGCTCCTTTGGACCACGGAAACTCTCTACCTGCGCTTTCAGTGCCGATATCGCGACCTCACCACCTATGCGGACAGCGACCCCGACGGCAGGCGCTATCAGCTCTGGGATCGTGACGTTGCGGAAGTTTTTCTGCAGCCGGATCCGTCGAATCCGCATCGTTATTGGGAATTCGAAATCAGTCCAAATGGAATGTGGATAGATTTGGATATCGATCTGGACAGACCACCCGGGCACAAAGGAAATCCGCAGAGCGGAATGAAGTCGCGGGTCCACCTGGATGAGGGGCAGAAGTTGTGGACGGCGGAAATTGCCCTCCCGATTGAGAAGCTCGTGACAAATTTCAATCCTCAAGCCGATTGGCGGGTAAACTTTTTTCGCGTGGAAGGGCCAGCCGAACCTCGTTTTTATTCTTGCTGGCGGCCGACTGGCACACCCAAGCCTAGTTTTCATGTGCCGGAAGCTTTCGGCAAACTCAGCTTCCGGTAGCCGCGGCTCGCGACGTATTCTTACTCCGACATGAAACTTCGTTCTTCGCGCGTGGCCTTGGCGTTGGTTCTCCCGTCCGTCGTATTTTTAAATCGGGACGCTTTATTTGCCGATCCGCAAGCGGCACAAAACAGCGATGTTCCTGCTGTCACCAAGGTTGAACCGCCAAACTGGTGGGTAGGACTGACACCGGATCTGATGGTGCTGGTTTCGGGTCACGAACTGCAGGTCACACAAGTTACATGCAATTTGCCGGATGTGGTCGTCGGACGGACGCAAACCACGCAGGGCGGCGCCTATCTCTTTGTTTGGCTGAAGTTTGGGCCGCAATTAAGATCCGGAACCGTCGTTTGCCGCGCTCGGACGCCGACCGGCGAAGCTTCGTTCGAATTGCCGATCGCGGCCAGACAGCCAACGGCGCAGCGTTTCCACGGGTTGAGTTCAGATGACGTAGTTTATCTGATCATGCCCGATCGTTTTGCAAATGGCGACCCGACCAACGACGAGCCCGCGGAATTTCCGGGATCTCATGACCGCACAAAACCGCGCGCATGGCACGGCGGCGATCTCAGAGGTATTCGCGACCACGTTCCTTATCTGAAAGACTTGGGAGTGACCGCGCTATGGCTGACGCCGGTGGTGAAAAACGGCGCTACCGAGGACTATCACGGTTACGGCGCAGTCGATTTGTATGCAGTCGATCCGCACCTGGGTTCACTCGATGACTACAAGGGCCTTGCGGCGGATTTGCGTAAGCAGCGCATGAAGTTATTGTTCGACGCGGTGCCCAATCACGTCGGAAGGAATCATCCTTGGGTTAACCAGCCGCCTTTGCCGGACTGGTTCCATGGTAGCGCCGAAAAGCATCTGGATTCGTATTCACCTATCAAAACCTCCTTCTATGGAAACGGAAATGGCGCGGAAGCGATAAAGAGCGATCCGTTCGAAGCGCTCGCCGATCCTCATGCAACACCGGCGATGCGGCGCAATCTTACGGAGGGCTGGTTTTCCGGCATTCTTCCGGACCTAAACAGCGAAAACCCGACCGTGGCGACATATCTTCTGCAAAATTCCATCTGGTGGATTGAGTCGGCCGGCTTGGACGGCTTGCGCGTGGACACGTTCCCGTACGTTTCTCGCACCTTCTGGCAGCAATGGCACACGGGCTTGCGGCGGATTTACCCGAATTTGACGACGGTAGGCGAAGTGTTTCACCCGAACCCGGCGGTCACTTCTTTTTTTGTGGGCGGGAAGAAAGATTGGGACGGAATCGACACGGGTTTGTCCACGGTTTTTGATTTTCCGCTGTTTTTTGCGATTCGCGACGTTTTGCTGCATGGAGCGCCGGCGGGCCGAATCACGAATGTTCTCCGGCAGGATGAGTTATACCCGCACCCTGATTGGCTGGTCCCTTTTTTCGCGAATCACGATGTGCCGCGGCTCATCAGCGAGCCGGGCAGTTCACCGGAACAAGCGTTGTCCGCCTTCGCGCTGACGCTGACGCTCCGAGGGATCCCGGAGCTCTATTACGGCGACGAGGTCGGGATGGCCGGCGGAGGCGATCCTGACAATCGGCATGACTTTCCCGGCGGCTGGGCGGGTGACGCGCGCAACCTGTTCACACCGGAAGGCCGCACGCCGGAGCAGCAACGGATTTTTGCCGCGGTGCAGAAGTTGTTAAAGCTGCGCCGCGAGCACGGGGCCTTGCGCACCGGCAAGCTGTTTCACCTGTTTTCCGACGACGGATCGTACGTTTTCCTGCGTGAAACGGACGATGAGCGGCTCGTGATCGCCTTCAACAACCAAAAGGCGCAGCGGATATTGACCATTCCTTCTGCCAACACGCCGGCCGAGAACGCGCAAAGTGTGCGCGTGTTGTATGGGGATGCGTTCGCCGCGGCGAACGGCAAGGAACTGAAGATCACCGTGCCTCCGCGGTCTGTTTCCATTTTGTCCGTGAATTGATCCGCCGCTAGAAAATCAGCTCCGCGGTCCAGTTGGTCTTGCCATCATTGACGGTAAATACCGCCGCGTGCCGGAGCGGGTCGTAATGCCACTCGCGAACCATCGCGTCTCCTACTCGGACGCTTTGCGGCGCTTTGTCGAGTCCATAAACAGTGATCTCGGCCGCGCTCCACCAGGGCTTGTAGCCATCCTTTTCAACGGCGCTGATGATTTTGATTCCTGCCGCGGCCAGCTGGCAGGAGTAGTTCACGCGCAGAAACTCGCCTTTTTCGTAGTTGAATGAGTGACCGTCGTCCTGGTAGAGCGAACCCTTACAGTCCTGTCCGCCGGGATAGACGCGCAACTCAAGCGGGCCGTTTGGGGTCTCGCTGGTGCTCTGCACCAGCGATTGACGTGGCACGATCGAACCCGCGCGCGCAAAAACCGGCAGTTCATCGAGCGCGGGATTCATCTTGATCAGTTCGCGATCGGAACTTTTCTCACCGGTCCAGTAGTTGTACCAGGTACCGGGCGGCAGCTGCACCACCTTCGTGTCCTGCAGCTCTGTCGTAACCGGCGAAACGAACAGGGCCGGACCAAACAGATACTCCCGGTCGTCATCGAAAAATTCCGGCGATTGCGGATACTCGAGCAGCAACGGCCGCATCAGCGGAATTCCTGTGCGTGTCATTTCCTCCACGCTGGTGTAGATGTATGGCAGCAGACGGTAGCGCTCCTCGATGTACCGCTTGCGAATGTTTTCGTGCTTCAAGCCGTGCACCCACGGCTCCTGGTCGGCGGTGCCTTTTGCCGTGTGATCCCGGTAAATCGGATTAAACGCGCCGGCTTCGATCCAACGTGTGAGCAGATTTGGCTCCGGCGAACCCGCGAACCCCCCGATGTCGTCACCAGCCATTCCATAGCCGGAAATGCCCATGCTCAGCAGCATCGCGGTGCTCATGCCGAGATGGTTCCAGGTACTGACATTATCTCCGGTCCACGTAGCGGCGTAGCGCTGCGCGCCGGCGTAAGCGGCGCGGGTCAAAACAAATGGGCGCTCGTTCGGACGCAGCTTCAGCAGCCCGTCGCTGGTCGCGCGCACGTTCTGCATTCCGAAGACGTTGTGAATCGCCAAGTGAGGAAGGTTCGTACCGTCGTCCAGGCGGTGACGCACATCGAGCGGCATGGTTTTGGTAATCGTTAGAAAAACCGCCGGCTCGTTCATGTCGTTCCAGAAGCCGGAGACGCCCATATCGCTGAAGTTCTTGTACAGACCGCCCCACCAATCGCGCGCGCGGGTCAACGTGAAGTCGGGAAACACGCTGTCGCCGGGCCAGACTGGTCCTACATAAATCGTGCCGTCCGCGCGCTTTAGGAATACATCCTCTTTCGTGCCGGTGTCGTAAGGCGCGTAGCCATGATCGGGATCTTTTTTGATGTGCAAGTCCGTGATCAGCACGGTGTGAACGCCCTGGGCCGTCAAGTCCGAAATCATTTTTTCGAAGGTTGGAAATTTGCCGCGGTCTACCGTGAAAGGAGTGTTTTTGTCCTGGTAGTCGATGTCGAGATAAATCGCATCGACTGGAATCTTTTTGTCCCGGAATGTTTTTGCGATCTCATACACCCGCGCTTCCGGTTCGTAGCTATAACGCGACTGCTGGAAGCCCAGCGTCCACAGCGGCGGCAATTTGGGACGGCCCACCAGCGCAGTGAACTCTTGTACGATTTCCTTTGGCGTTGGTCCGGCAAAGAAGTAGTAGTTGATCTCTCCGCCTTCCGCCCCGAAAGAATAGGAGTCGTGGTCTTCCTTGCCAAAGTCGAAGCTTCCGCGCCAGGTGTTGTCGAAAAAAATTCCATACGCCAGGCCTTTGCGCAGTCCAATGAAAAACGGAATGGTCTTATAAAGCGGGTCTGTAGATTCCTGCCAGCCGAACGCGTCGGTGTTCCACATCGTAAACGCGCGATTGCGGCGGTTCATCGGTCCGGCCTTGTCGCCCAGTCCGTAGTAACCTTCGTCTTCAGGCATGCGCTTCCAGACACGCACACGTCCGCCATTCCAGCCCATCGGCTGGTCCGCGGCATCGGCCACCAGCAAATCTCCGGTATCGCGTAAAAAATCGACGAGCAACGACGATTTGTGAATGCGGGCGACGACGTTGCCCGCCGTCAACCGTACCTCTTCTTTTGCATCGTCTATCTTTATTGCCGGGACTTGCGGGGTTTCGATCACGGCCCACGAAAGGTCCTTCGCAAATACTCCGTTCGGCGCCACCCGCACGCGAAAGACCCCCTCACGAAATACCGTCACGCGAACCTTGGCTTTGCCGCTCGTCAGTTCCACGCCGTCCGCGACCTTATCTATCTTTTGTACGGTGCCAACGTGCTGCCACCCTTGCGCCAGCAGCGCTGGCGGCGCGACTAAAATGAGCAACGCGGGCAGCAACGAATGCTTGAAGCTCCCTTGCATACATTCCTCCGGAATTTGCTGGCTCGGGGGACTCAGGTGGCAAGCCACTGTTCAAACAAAGCGGACGCTCGTGCCCCTTCGATTCGGCGGCGAACCGCATCCATTACCCTGCAGCGCAGATTTTCGCGCGTGCCATAAAAACCGAGCCAGTAAGGCAAATGAATTTCGTCGGGCAACCGCTCTATTTCCAGCGTCACGGCTCGCACTTTGAAAAAGCCCTGCTGAAATATAAGCCGGAGCACCTTCTCGCGCACCACTTCTTCCGCTTTGCTTGGCGACAGCCGGGGCAAAGGATGATTTCGCGTCGAGACCATCACCGTCTCGGGTTCACCGGGTGGCACCGGGAACTCGAATAGGTCCAGGGTTCCATCTACAGCATCCAATGCAAACAGGTGCGAGTGATCCGCACGGCTCAGGTGATACCGCACGCGGTATAAATGGAACGGCAGATACGCTTCCGCAATGCGCTGCAACGGCCCTCGGCGCAACCTCCACATGAAGGAGGCCGGCCCGCGCGCGTTGAACGTTTGCAGAGCTTCGTCCCGAGTTACGTTCGGGCGCAAGCTTCGTATGAGCTTCGTCTCCACGAATCCGTGCCGCGCACTATCGGAAGTAGATCCACAGACCGATTACTATGGCCAGCAGCGCCAGCGTAAGCGTGACGTTGATCGCGTGTTCGGTCCGCGTCTCTTTTGCAAGATGCGGCGCCGAGATATCTGTCGAGTCAATCTTGGCGTCAACCGTAGCGAAGGTCAGCCCTGCCAGAGTCTTGCGATCCGGTTCCGGGTACATAAGGCTGACGCCCACCAGCACCGCCGTGCACACTACAAACATGAAAATCGCGTAGTGAAGGAAGTTCATATCGACGAGCCAGCGGATGAAACCCGATTCATAGTGGCGCGATTTGTCGAGCACCTCAAATACAAACCGCACCGCTCCCAACACGAAACCGGTGAGAAGCGAACTGATCGCGCCCTGTCCGTTCACGCGGGTCCACAGTATACCGAAGATAAAACAGACCGCGATGGGCGGGCTGATATACGCCTGCACGCTTTGCAAGTAAATGTAGAGCTGGGCACTCAGCAGGTGAATGAAGGGCACCCACAGCAGGCCGAGCAAAACCATAGCGCCCGTTGCGATTCTCCCAAAATTCACCAGCTGCGCTTCCGAAGCCTCCGGCCGCAGCTTTTTGTAAAAATCCAAGGTCACCAATGTGGAAGCAGAATTGAACACGGAACTCATGGCGCCCATCACCGCCGCCAGTAAAGCCGCCATTACCAGACCCACTAAACCGACGGGCAGCAGGTTGAGGACCAGGGTCGGATACGCAAAATCCGGCTTGGCCACCTGTTCCGGATAGAGCGCATAGGCAATGATTCCAGGCAGCACCAGCATGAACACCGGTAAAATCTTCAGAAAGCCCGCGAAGATCGTACCCGCCTTTGCGTGCCCTTCATCACGAGCCGACAACACGCGCTGCACGATCACCTGGTCGGTACACCAATACCAGATGCCCAAAATCGGCGCGCCAAAGAAAATTCCTGTCCAGGGAAACTGCGCGTCGGTTGCGGGCTTGATCATGTGAAAGTAACTCGGTGGCACCATAGTCCGCAGGTGCGCGAAGCCGCCGACCTTATCTAAACCAATCAGTGTCAGGGCCACCGCACCCGTGATCAAGATCAGCGTCTGCACCGTATCGGTATAGATCACCGCTGCCAGCCCCCCAGCGATCGTATATATCCCTGTCGCGATCACCAGCACCACAGCCGTTTTCCACAAAGACCATCCGGCTACACGCTCCAGTACCACGCTGGCCGCATAGAGCTGCACCGAGATTTTTGTGAAGATGTACGCGATAATCGAAATGCCCGCCAGATATACAGCACATTGCCGGCTGAACCGGCGCTCCAAAAACTGCGGCATCGTGAAAACGTTCGACCGAAGGTAAAACGGCACGAATACCCAGCCCAGGATGAGCAGAATCAGACAAGCCAGCCATTCAAAATGTCCGACCGCCAGTCCGGATGACGCACCGGTTCCGGACAACCCGATGAAATGTTCGGTGGAAATGTTTGAGACAAACAGCGACGCTCCGACGAAGAACCAGCCGATATCGCGGCTGGCCAGAAAATAGTCCTCTGACGTTCGTTCCTTGCGCGAAAAATAAAATCCGATTCCGAATACGATAACGAAATACACTGCAATAATGGCAATATCGATGGGAGCCAGTGACCTATGTACCGTGGTTGCTGCAGTGGCCGACCCAGTCTGACCCATGAAAGCTGCGAAGAGCATTCATGCCTCCCTGGTTACTCGATTCGCAAGAAACCGAACGCCGCGTAGAGCCACTTAATCTGCCGAAACACCCCTGTTTCGCCTCGCCAGCCAGTCCCGCCAGGCACGCGCCGGCCGCCGCGGGGCTTAGCTCTAAAAAAAAACGATCCTGCGGAGTGTATACCACACCAACCGGCCACTCAATCCAGATTTGCTCTTGCATTCCGCGCGTGGGCGCCTACCAGCTCATTTTTCAGGCAGCCAAACCGCCCCGTTTGCCCTTGCTCGGAAAAGCGGGTAGAAATTAAGAGGGGCACGGAAGGTCGTCAATGCGCGAATGCATGGGCACTCTTACTGAAAGAAACGGTTGCTATGGGCGGAGAAAAATCGACCTACGATTTCACGATGAACTCGACCGACGGTAAGTCCACGCCGCTGTCTAGGTATCGCGGATTGGTAATCGTCGGCTTCCCGGCTAACGATTTCGGCGGCCCAGAACCGGCAACCAATCGGGGAATCAGGGCATTCTGTTCGATCACATTCAAGGTCACGCTCGCCACGATGGCCGAGGTTCCGGTCAAAGGCGACGACAAAACTCCGCCCTATCAGTTTCTGACCGACAACGCCGCCGATCGACAAACGGGCGGCGAAATCCAATCAAACCGCAACAAGTTCCTGATTGGCTTCGACGGGCATCCGGTCGCGCAGTTTGAGCCGAACCTCGCTCCGGACGATCTGCAAGTCACGGCGACGATCGAAAAGGAACTCGCTTCGCGCAAAAACTAGACAGCCTCTCGCCTGAAGCGAGTGAACAGGAATCGCCTTCATGGTGCTGGTTGAACTACGCGACGTCATTAAAGACTATGCTACCGATGGGCAGAAGATCCGCGCGCTGAATGGTATTTCCCTTTCCATCAGCGCAGGAGAGTTTGTCGCCTTCGTTGGCCGCAGCGGCTGCGGTAAATCCACTCTGTTGAATCTCGCTGGAGCTATGGATTTTCCTACGGGCGGCGAAGTTTCGATTGATGGACAAAGCACCAGCGGTGTGAGGGATAACGTTCTCACCCGCGTTCGTCGTGAAAAAGTAGGGTTCGTCTTTCAATCCTTCCAGCTGCTTCACACTTTGTCGGCGGTAGAAAATGTGGAGCTTCCGTTGTTGCTCTCCGGCCGGAACCGTGCTCGCGAAACGGCTCTCGATCGCTTGCGCGACGTCGAGCTTGCCGGGTTCGAAAATCGCATGCCCCATCAGCTTTCCGGCGGCCAGATGCAGCGAGTCGCCATTGCCCGCGCGCTGGTCCATTCACCAAAGGTAGTGCTTGCCGACGAGCCCACAGGCAATCTCGACAACACGACCGGCTCCAAAATCCTCGAGCTTCTTTTGCGCCTTACGCGCGAACAAGAGACGGCAACCTTAATGGCCACCCACAGCGCGGAAGCGGCTGCTGTTGCCGATGTCGTCGTGGCGATGCGCGATGGCAGCATCGTTGAGGTAAGGCGAAAATGAACATGACACTCCGACGCCCCGCGATGGCCCTGTGCCTTCTCACGGAAGTGCCGCAATGGCAAATGGTCTGAACCTTTTCTGGCGCCTGATGATGAGGCCTTTGGCACGCGAGCGGGTGCGAATGGCGTTGACCATTCTCGCCGTTTCACTCGGCGTTGCCGTGGTCCTAGCGATCGATCTGGCCGGCGACGCCGCCACGGGTTCATTTCGTTCCTCTCTCGAAACTCTTTCTGGACGGCAGGATTTTGAAGTCACTGCGATCGGTGGCATCCCTGAAGAACTTGTCGGCAAGCTTTCTTCTCTTCCTTACGACTGGCAAATCACAGCACGGATTGAGGGCTTTGCCGTGATGGCGGATTCCAAACGGGCGCTACCCCTTATCGGACTCGATCTAATCGGCGGCAGTTCGTTGTTAGTCTCGGATCCGGCAATGGCGCAAATTCTGGATCAAAAGCGGTTCTCTATCGAGCACATCACCCGGCCCGACTCGTTGTGGGTGGGCATTAGTTTGGGCAAGCATCCTGGGGAAACTCTCGCACTTCTCATAAACGATCGGTCCATTTCTGCCACCGTGCGTGGCACTTTTCCCGATGGACCGAGCGGCGACTCCGCAATCATCATGGATATCGCCGCGGCGCAGTCTCTGTTGAATCGCGGAGGCTCTGTGGATCGCCTCTTGATTCGACTCCCGGCAAACTCTTCACTTTCGCTCGAGCAATGGCGCCAGCGCGCGCAGCAAGCGCTCCCAACGAGCGTGCAGCTCCGGCCCGCCGGCTCTGGTACCGAAGAAAATCGCAAAATGCTAGCCGCCTTTCGCTGGAACTTGCGCCTTCTCAGCTACATTGCGCTCATCGTCGGCGCATTCCTTATTTACAACACCATTTCCGTATCCGTGGTGAGGCGCCGCGCCGAAATCGGCATCGTTCGCGCGCTGGGCGCCAGTCGGCGCCAAGTGGTGGTTGCCTTTCTGCTTGAAGCGGCTTTCATCGGCGTCGCAGGTTCGCTCCTGGGGGTTCCGATTGGCCGACTTATCGCATCTTCGGCGGTCAAATTAATGGGCGCGACAGTAAATTCGCTTTACGTCAGCAGCCGCCCGGGAGAAATATTGCTCGGCACCGGGTCTGTTTTGCTTGCGCTGCTGACCGGGATGAGCATGTCTCTGATTTCTGCCTGGGCACCTACACGCGAAGCGGCGAAAGTGGCGCCCGTGGAGGCCATGGCGCGTGGGCGGCGCGAATTTGAAGTTCGCGTCAGTAGGAAATTGACGCTCGCGCTGGCCGGCCTTTTTGCCGCCGCCGCGGCCGTCGCTTGCAAACTTTCACCGCTTGGCGGCAAACCGGTGTTCGGTTACTGCGCTGCTCTCCTTGCGGTCGCAGCCGGTGTTTTCGCCATACCGGTTCTGACCGAACTGGGGATGCGTGTTGCATCTCGGGCCCGGCCGAAGCTTTTCCATGTCGAGGCGCTCCTGGCTTCGCGAAGTCTCGCAGGTTCGCTCCGCCGCACCTCCGTCCTGGTCGCGGCTCTCACTACCGCCACCGCCATGATGGTTGCGGTCGGCATCATGGTCGGCAGTTTTCGGCAAACCGTCATTCTCTGGATGAATTCCGAATTACCCGCAGACCTCTATCTCCGGCCGGCCGGAAGTCCCGCGGCCGACCAGCATCCGGTGATCGCGACGAAATTCGCCGATGGGCTCGCGAAAT
>Ga0126379_10002701_pt1 | contig 11337 bp, 7 predicted proteins | sample PanSoiMetPlot_24_FD_92640 | JGI IMG/M metagenome (GOLD analysis project Ga0126379, IMG submission 92640) | Tropical forest soil microbial communities from Panama - MetaG Plot_24 | ecosystem: Environmental > Terrestrial > Soil > Tropical forest > Bulk soil | place: Panama | collected 2016-02-17
ACTTCAGCAATGCGCTCATCGTTGACCTCTACCTGGACGGGGCAACGCTTGACCACGCGATCACGGACGGCGCCGACATCTCCGGGGTTCAACATGAACCGCCGGGGCCACCCGCTCCGCCGGCACCCATCCTCTTCCACCCGCCGGACCTATCCCCTCCCTCCGGCGAGTTGCTTGACGATACCTCTAAGCCCAGGTCGGTTCAGCAGACCTGCTCAGAGACGCGGTGGAGTTCTCCGGCCTTCAGGGCCGTTACGTGAAGCGTATCGGCCCGCCCGAGAAAAGCGCGTCTTTAGTGCGCGACCGCTCTGTTAAGCGAAGTACTTAACTACGCGTGGGCCCTCCGAGCCCAACGCGTCTTCTTCAGCATCTTGCGATGCTTGTGCTTCCGCATCTTCTTCCGCCGCTTCTTGATAACCGAACCCAAGCGAACTCCTGTGCAGGCTTGACCGATTAGTTGGGATTGCCCAACCCCCACGAGCCGGGCGCAATCATAGCGTAGTGCGAGCTGAGATGGTCGCCGGGTGGTTCGCGAGCCATATGATCCGTGCCGATGCACTTCACAGCTGCGCACGAGGAGCTCCGGCTCCAGATCCGCCGCTTCCTCGGCAACGAAGTAGTGCCTCACCTCGAGCAATGGGAGGAGAGCCTGTTTCCCGACTCGATCATCAAGCGGTTCGGCGATCTGGGCTTCCTCGGTCTGCGCTATCCGCCTGAGTACGGTGGCCAGGGCGGCGACTACTTCTCCGCAGTGGTCCTCTCAGAGGAGATGGCGCGCGTCCACTGCGGTGGTCTCGGCATGGCAGTTGCGGTCCAGACCGAGATGGCGACGCCGCCGGTGGCGCGCTTCGGCAGTGAGGAGCAGAAGCGGCGCTTTCTGGCCCCAGCCATCAGCGGGGACGCGATCGCCGCCATCGCCATGACCGAGCCGGATGCCGGTTCCGACCTGGCCAGCATGAGGACGGCAGCCCGCCGTTATGGCAACGAGTACGTGATCAACGGCCGCAAGACGTTCATAACCAACGGCAAGCGCTGTCACTGGTGCTTGCTCGTGGCCAAGACGGACACCGATGCCGGCCACAAGGGGTTCTCCCTGTTCCTGGTCCCCAAGGAGACGCCCGGATTCCACGTCTCGCGAACCCTGAGGAAGCTGGGCATGCACTCGTCGGACACCGCGGAGCTGACCTTCGAGGACTGCCGTGTGCCTGCCGAGTACCGGCTCGGTGCCGAAGGCGAGGGCTGGACGGAGCTGATGTGGGAGCTGCAGGGAGAGCGCCTGATCGCGGCCTGCGGTCAGGTCGCGGGTGCGCAGGCGACTTTCGAGTATGCGATGCAATACGCCAGGGACCGGCTCGCATTCGGCCGCCCGATCTCGCAGTTCCAGGTAATCAAGCACAGGCTCGTCGACATGGGCAACAAGATCACGGCAGTGCGGGCACTCGTGTACGAGACCTGCGGCCGCTGGGACCGCGGCGAGTACCCGGTGCGGGAGATCTCACAGTGCAAGCTGCTGGCCTCACAGGTGGGCGTTGAGGTGGCAGACGACGCGATTCAGATCCTCGGTGGCCATGGCTACATGGCTGAGTTCCCTGTCGAACGCGCGTGGCGCGACGCTCGCCTGTCCCGGATAGGTGCTGGAACAGACGAGATCATGAAGGAGATCATCGCCAAGAGTTACGGGCTGTGAGACCGCCGGCCGATCATGGGCCGCGGGTGCCGCTCAAGCTCAGCCCGAGACCGCGGTCGTGATGGCTTCACGTGTCCTTCGGGCGGCTGGACGCAAAAGCCTGAGCCAGCTTCTCCCAGGTCACGTCCAGGTGTTCGTTGACGACCTTAACCTCGGCTAGAACGGGCATGAAGTTGGTGTCGGCGTTCCAGCGGGGCACCACATGCACATGGACGTGGTCCGGGAAGCCAGCGCCCGCCACGTGCCCCAGATTCACGCCCACATTGAACCCCTGTGGGTGCAGCACAGCCTCCAGCACGCCCAGAGATCGCCGGACCAGGCGCATCACAGCGGCCGTCTGCTCGTCGTCCAGGTCGGTCAGCGACCCGAGGTGCGCGCGCGGCGCAATCATCAGGTGACCGTTGTTGTAGGGGAACTTGTTCATCATCACCAGCGCCTCGCCCGCGCGGTGCACGACCAGATTTTGCCGGTCCTCCTCCACCGGAGACTCCCAGACACGGCAGAACAGGCAGCCTGGCTCCTCCGGCCTCCCTATGTATTCCATGCGCCACGGCGCGTACAAGTTGCGCATTTGCGCCGACGCTAACATTTGAGGTCCTCATGCGGGTTACGAGGCGCCGCGGCTACGTGCCGCAAGACATCGAATCGAAATGGCAGCGCATCTGGCGTGACCGGGGCGTGATGCACGCCGACGACTCCTCGGCCCGGGCGAAGTTCTACAACCTGGTCATGTTCCCGTACCCGAGCGGGGACCTGCACATGGGCCACATGCGCAACTACGTGATCGGCGATCTGTACTCCCGCTTCCAGCGCATGCGCAACTACGAGGTGCTGAACCCGTTCGGGTGGGACGCTTTTGGCCTGCCGGCTGAGAACGCGGCGATGAAAGCAGGTTTGCACCCCGAAACCTGGACCCGCGACAACGTCGCGCGCGCCAAGGAGCAGCTCGCGATGATGGGCATCCTCTACGACTGGAGTCGTGAAGTCACCACCTGTGACCCCGACTACTACCGCTGGACGCAGTGGCTGTTCCTCCTGTTCTACGAGCGGGGGTTGGCCTACCGAGCGATGGCGCCGGTCAACTGGTGCCCCGTTGACCAGACCGTGCTTGCCAACGAGCAGGTCGTCAACGGCGCCTGCTGGCGGCATCCGGACGTGCCTGTGGAAAAGCGCGACCTGGAGCAGTGGTTCCTGCGCATCACCGAGTACGCCGACCGGCTGCTGGACGACATCGGCTTGCTGGACCACTGGCCAGAGAGGGTGCGGGTGATGCAGGCCAACTGGATCGGCCGCAGCCACGGGGTCGAGGTCGACTTCCCGGTGGTCGGCCTGGACAAGACCATGCGAATCTACACGACGCGCCCGGACACCCTGTTCGGTGTGACGTTCATGGTGCTGGCCCCCGAGCATCCCCTGGTCGAGCCGGTGACGACGCCAGAGAACCGTAGCGCGGTCCGCGCCTACGTCGAGCGGGCGCGCCGCGAGACGGAGATCGCGCGGCTCTCGACCGAGGGCGCCAGGACTGGTGTCCCTACCGGGGGCTGGGCGATCAACCCGCTCACCGGCGAGCGGGTGCCGATCTGGGTCGCCGACTACGTGCTGATGACGTATGGGACGGGCGCGATCATGGCCGTTCCGGGCCACGACCAGCGCGACTTTGAGTTCGCTCGTCGATTCGGGCTGCCGGTGCGCGAGGTGATCGCGCCGCCAGGGGGCCGGCGGGATGGACTGAGTGAGGCCTATACAGCGGCCGGAGTGATGGTCAACTCGGGCCAGTTCGACGGGCTGGAGGGCCAGGCCGGCTTCGAGGCCGTCGCCGACTTCGTGGAGGAGCGCGGCTATGGCCGGCGCGCCATCAGATACCGCCTGCGAGATTGGCTGATCTCACGCCAGCGCTACTGGGGCTGCCCGATCCCGATTGTGCACTGCGAATCCTGCGGCGTGGTCCCCGTCCCGCTGGACGAGCTGCCGGTGCTCCTGCCCAAGACCTATCGCCGGCTGTCCGAGCTGCCCGAGTTCTACGAGACCCCCTGCCCGCGATGCGGCGGCAAGGCGCGCCGCGAGACCGACACCATGGACACCTTCATAGACTCGTCCTGGTACTTCCTGCGCTACACGAGCGCCCAGGACCAGGACGCACCCTTCGATCCCGGCCTGGCCAACCACTGGATGGCGGTAGACCAGTACACGGGCGGCATCGAGCACGCGATCCTGCACCTGCTTTACTCGCGCTTCTTCCAGAAGGTCCTTCACGATGCAGGGCTGGTCGAGGCCGTCGAACCGTTCGCAAGGCTGTTCACCCAGGGCATGGTCACGCGCGGCGGCCAGGTGATGTCCAAGTCGCTCGGAAACGGCGTTGCCCCAGACGACCTCGTCGTACGCGAGGGAGCCGACGCGGGCCGGATATACGAGATGTTCATCGGACCGCCGAACGAGGACGCCGAGTGGACGGACGAAGCGGTGGCGGGCCCGGTGCGATTCCTTCAGAAGGTCTGGCGTTTGACCCTGGACCCCGACACGATCGCTGCAACGGGCACCGGCGCCAGGGCCGTGGACCTGCGCCGCAAGCTGCACCAGACCATCCGCAAGGTGACGGAGGACTACGAGAGCTTTCGCTTCAACACCGCGGTTGCCGCTTTGATGGAGCTTGCCAACGCCATGCAGGACTACCTCGCCGGGGACGGCGAGCGCGGCGCCGAGTGGTCTGAGGCGGTCGGCACCATGATTCGACTGCTCAATCCGATGGCCCCCCACATCGCCGAGGAGCTCTGGGAGCGGACAGGCGGGCAGGGGCTCTGCGCTGACGCTGACTGGCCCGATTACGACGCGATCACGGCGGCCGACAACGAGGTCACCCTGGTGGTGCAGGTCGCGGGCAAGGTGCGCGACCGGCTGCGCGTACCGGCCGGCTTGGACGAGCCGGCGGCAACCGAGCTGGCGCTGGCCAGCGAAGCGGCTCGGCGTGCCCTTGGGAACGGTGGCCGCCCCAGCCGGGTGGTCTACGTTCGGGACAAGCTGATAAACATCGTTCCGTAGTGGCGTGGTCCCTCACCTGGAAGGAGGTGTGGGCCAGGCGTCTTCGGCGCCACTTCCTCCTCGAGCCCGCATCAAGGGATCGTCTGGTCCAGGTCGTGGGCACGGTCTGTGGTATTCACGCCCAGATCGCGCAGGCTGCGGAACTCTCCCTCGGCCTGCGGGTCGCCGGCGTCACTGCGGCGGATGTGCGTGAGGAGCTGTGGGAGCGACGCAGCCTCGTCAAGACCTATGGGATACGAGGCACCCTTCACCTGCTCCCGGCCGCCGAGCTTCCGATGTGGATGGCTGCGATGCGCGCTCGCGGCGCGCTGCCAACTGCAAGCCAGCTGGCGTGGATGCACCTCGAACCGGCGCAGCACGACGCGATTGTCACAGCCATCGGGGAAGCGCTGGACGGGCGCTGTTTGACACGTGAGCAGTTGGGCGACGAGGTGGCCAGCCGAGTCGGCTCATGGGCCCTGGAGCGCCTCTTCCCCGCGTTCAGTGAGATGTGGCCCAGGTGGCGGGGTGCGATCGGGGGCGCGGCCGTGGCCGGGCTCCTCTGCTTTGGCCCAAGCCAGGGCAACAAAGTGACGTTCGTGCGACCCGATCAGTGGCTGGCAGACTGGAGCGAGGTAGATCAAGGGGAGGCGCTCGCCGAAGTCCTCCGCCGCTACCTCGCCGCATACGGGCCGGCGACCCTGCAGGAGTTCGCTCAGTGGTTTGCGGTGGGCCCGACTGCCGCACTCGCCGCATGGCAACGGCTCGGCGACGAGGTCATCGAAGTCGATGTAGAGGGCTACCGAACATCGATGCTCGAGGCCGACGCCGGCCCACCCCTGATCGCCGGGCGTGACTCGCTGCGGCTGCTCCCGCAGTTCGACTGCTACGTGGTCGGAGGCCATCCGCGCGACGCCCTGATCCCGGCGCCCGCATCCGGCCGCGCCCAGGCATACGCCGGCAGCTGGGTCAAGACGGCGCGGCAGGCACGGGTCGTTCTCGCCGGACCGATGCCGGTGCTCCTTGTGGATGGTGTCGTGGCCGGTGTGTGGCGGCGCCGTCGCAGCGGCAAGCGGGTCGTCGTGCGTGTCGAGCCCTTCGTACCGCTCACCACCGGTCAACGCGAGAGGCTCGAGGAGGAGGTAACGCGCATCGGCCGGATTCTTCAAGCATCGCCGGCTCTTTCGCTTGGGCCCATTCGCTAGGTTTTGGGTCAGTATGCGGGTCGGGATCACGTTGCCGGGTGGTGTGCACCCACAAGACGCGGGCCGCCTGGCGGCACAAGCGGAAGCCGCGGGATGCGAGGCGGTCTGGATCCTTGACGTGAGACGCGAACCGTACCTCCTTGCCGCTGCTGCCGTGCAGGCGACCCTGCGAGTCCAGGTGGGAACCAACGTCGCGGTGGCCTTTGCCCGCTCGCCCACAGTCACCGCGACGGCCGCGTGGGACCTCGCCATCTGGAGCGGCGGTCGCTTCGTGCTTGGCCTGGGCAGCCAGGTCGGGCCCACGCTGAACGCACGCTTCGGGGTGACTGCTGACCACCCGGGCCCACGAATGCTGGACTACGTCCGCGCGGTGCGCGGCTGCTTCACAGCCTTCCGCGACGGCCGTGGCCGCTACGATGGCGCCTTTTATCAAATCGACCGGCCGGCCTTCCAGCCAGGCGGCGAAGACCTGGAGCCGGACCCGCCCATCTACCTCGCCGCCGTCAATCCCTTCATGAGCGGCGTCGCGGGAGAAGTCGGCGACGGTCTGGCCGCACACCCATTCTCAACTCCGGAGTACCTGCGCGATGTCCTGCGGCCGGCGCTCGCTGCGGGCGCGAGCAGAGGGGGCCGGGCGACGCCGCCGGTGTTGCTTCAGCTGCTCGTGGCGCCGACTCGTGCGGCCGCTGCTACTCAGATGTATGCGTACTCCGTTCCCGGCTATCGCAGGGTACTCGACCACGCCGGGCTCGGCGAACTGGCTGACAGGGTCATCACAGCGAGACGCGATGAGGCTCGCGAGCTGATCGACCGTGGCTACCTCGACCGCCTGGGCGTGATCATCGGCGACGACCTTGACGCCGGCATCGAGCGCTGGCGCGGCCTGGCAGAGCGCATCACGTTGAGCGTTCCCTGGTTCGGCACCAGCGACTCTGACCAGCTGGACCAGATCGAGCGCCTGATCGAGCGCATCCGCACCCTGGAGGTGCCGCACCCCTAGCGGCTCGATGCAAGCGTCACAACCGACGGCTCGGGCGGTGCCTGATATTAGGAAAGCCATCATCTTGTTTACGAGCATGGAGAAGCAACGCGCCGGCATGTTTGTGCGGCCGGCCGCCACTCCCGAGGAGACCCCCAATGCAAGCAGTGGTCCGCTGGTGCCTGGGCAACCGGGCTGTCGTTGTACTGTTCAGCCTGATCCTGATGGGGGCCGGCGTGCTCAGCATCTTCAGGATCAACCAGGAGCTTCTCCCCTCGGTCGAGTTCCCCTCGGTGTTCGTGCTGGTCACCGAGCCGGGTGCCGGCCCAGAGCAGGTCGATCGCGACATTACCCAGCCGCTGATCCAGAATCTGACCGGCCTTCCTAACGCCTCCCACATCACGACCAACTCCTCACAGGGCTTCTCCCAGGTCGAGGTCTCGTTCGCGCTCGACTCCTCGCTGAAGGACGACCTGGACAATCTCAACCGGAGGCTGTCGCAGGTCCAGCTTCCCTCCAACGCCGGCAAGCCGATCGTACAGACGTTCGACTTTAGCGCCATCCCCTCGATGACCTATTCGCTCGCCGCCACCGACGGCGACCTCGCACGGGCGACCAGGGAAGCAAACGACGTGATCGTCCCCGCCCTCAACGGCGCTCAGGACGCGGCACAGATAAGGGTGTCTGGCGGCGCTCAGACAGCGGTTGCGATCACGCTCGACAGCGCCAAGATGACGGCTCGCGGCGTCTCCATGCAGCAGGTCCAGCAGGCGTTGGGTAGTGCGCAGGTCGACATGCCGGCCGGTGAGTCTCTGCAGGCGGACCGCACGGTCCCCGTCGAGGTGTTGGGCAGCGTCAAGTCGGTGGACGACATCAGGCGCCTCAGCGTGGGCCCGCCGGCCCCGCAGCCCGGGATCTCGCCACAGGCGTCGCAGGCTGCCGCGGGCCAGCCGGCCGACCAGTCTGGTCAAAGCGTTCGCGCGCCCAGCGCGCCTGTGCTCCTCGGCGATGTCGCCACCGTCAGCGAGGGGCCGGCGCCCGTCAACGGCATAACCCGGACCGACGGAGTGCCGTCCCTCTCCATCCAGGTGATTCGGACAACCAGCGGGAACGCGGTAACGCTCTCGAATGACATCAAGAGCCGGGTCGCCAGGCTCCACCTCGACAGAGCCGACGACTTTCAGCTTGTGACCGATGCCGCCCGGGAGATTCGGGCGTCGCTCAACGACCTCGTGTTGGAAGGCGTCCTGGGAGCCTTTCTGGCAGTCCTTGTGATCTTCCTCTTCCTGCGAAGTCTCCGAGCGACGTTGGTGACCGCCGTCTCGCTGCCCACGAGCGTGCTCGTGGCCCTGCTGGGCACAAACCTCTGGGGCTTCTCGCTCAACGCCCTGACCCTGGCCGGCCTGACCATCGCCGTCGGCCGGATCGTTGACGACGCCATCGTCGTGCTCGAGAACAGCTACCGCCACCTCCAGCAAGGCTCCGCACCCATAGACGCCGCCTACAAGGGCGCCACGGAAGTGGCAAGGCCGGTGATTGCGAGCACCCTGACCACAGTCGGGGTCTTCTTGCCAATCGGCGTGGTGGGCGGCATCATCAGCCGCTTCTTCCTGCCCTTCTCGGTGACAGTGACCATCTCACTGCTGGCCTCACTGCTGGTGGCCCTCACGCTCATCCCTGTGCTGGTCAGCTTTCTGCTGCAGCGACGCGTGCGGCGCCTCGCCGCCGCCCACGATGCCCAGGTGCCCGGGGGGTTGGCCCGCGCTTACCGGCCGGTCCTGGCCTGGGTGCTCGCCCGGAGCTGGCGGAAGGTGGGAGTCCTCGGAACGGCGCTGGCGCTGCTGATCGGAGCCTCGGCCACGCTGGCATTCGTGCCCAAGAACTTCTTCGACTTCGGCGGGTCGACCCAGCTTGCGGGCACCGTCACGCTGCCGGCCGGCACGTCGGCCGAGCAGACCAGCGAGCGCCTGAAGGCGTTCGAAGCCAAAGCAAAGGCCGACCCCGCGGTGAAGATCACACAGGTGACGGTCGCGAGCTCCGATTACGGCGCCTACACGGCCGGTTTCAACACCAACGAGGCTCGCCTCGCAATCGAGCTCAAAAGCAAGAGCGGGGCGAAAGACGTTGCCAAGCGCCTGCAAGCAGAACTGGACAGCCTGTATGGCGCCGGTAATTCCCAGATCAGCGTGGAGACGGCTGGGCCCCCGTCGAGCGGATTCTCAGCGACCCTCAGCGGTCGTGACCCGGCCGCCCTTCGGCAAGCATCCGACATGGTCGTCGCCCGACTGGCGCGCGATCAAGAGCTGGCGCACGTCAAGTCTGACCTCGCCGCAGAAAAGCCCGAACTGCTGGTCTCGGTCGACCCCGCCAAGGCGGCGGCTCGCGGCCTCACCCCCCAGGCGGTTGCATTTGCGGTCTCGGGTGCTCTGTCTTCCCGCGACGTTGGCGCACTAGGCCCGGGCGGCCCGCACGTGATGCTGCAGGTCGATCCGCGCTCGGTCTCAGCCGACAAGCTTCCAAATTTTCCCCTGGGCCCAGGCACCACCCTCAAGGACGTAGCGACCATCACGAACAACCTCGCGCCCACCTCGCTCACCCGCGTCGACGGGGCTCAACAGGTGACGGTGAGTGCAGACATCACCACAAGCGACACCCAGGGTGCGACCAGCCGCGCCACGGCGGATCTCAACAAGCTCTCGCTGCCGAGCGGCGTTACCCTGGGCTCGGGCGCCGCCAACTCCGACCTGGCCAACGCTTTCAGCCAGATGCTGGTCGCGATCGGAGTGGCTGTGGCCATCGTTTTCCTGATCCTCGTGACCTTCTTCCGGTCAGTGGTGACTCCGTTCGTGATCCTGCTGACCATGCCGCTGGCGCTGATCGGCAGCTTCCTGGCCCTCCTGATCTTCCACCAGGCACTCGGCCTGCCCGCGCTGCTCGGCGTGTTGATGGTGTTCGGCATCGTGGTCTCCAACGCGATCTTGCTGATCGACTTCGTCGAGAGGAACCGGGCCGACCGGCCGCTCACCGAGGCGTTGCTGCAGGCCGGCAGCATTCGGATCAGGCCGATCATGATGACCGCCCTGGCCACCATCATGGCGCTGGTGCCGATCGCGGCCGGCATCAGCACCGCCGGCGGTGGAGGCCTGATCGGCCAGCCGCTGGCCCTGGTCGTGGAGGGCGGTCTGGTCAGCTCGACCTTCCTGACCCTACTGGTCATCCCGATCGTCTACTCGTTGCTGCGGCGTCGCTCGCGCCGTCGGTCCCCGCTTCTCGCCGTGGACCGCGACGAGGCGACGGACGCGGCCTGAGGGCTCAGGGCCGGGCGGTCACGATTGACGCAGCTTCGTCGACCGCCCGCGCCACGTCGCCGTGCCCCGGGTACAGCAGCGCTCGCCCAACCACAAGGCCCGCCACCTGAGGATGCGTCATCGCCTCTTCCCAGCTCCGATAGACGGCGTCGACGCGATCGCCGGGATCGCCACCCAGCAGCACTACCGGCAGCGTCGTGGCTCGCAGCACGCGCTCCAGCTCCGACATGACAGGCAGCTTCAGCCAGGTGTACGCGGAGGTGGTTCCGAGCCCGGACACCACTTGAACAGCCCTTCCCAGCTCATCCGGGTCATCAGTGTTCTCAGCCCGCCCGTTGTTAAGACGGCTGGCGAACACCTCTAGCATGGCCGGAAGTCCTCTGCTGGCGAGATCGCTGATCGATTCAGCGCAGGCGACCAGCGTTCGCGCCGACCCCGGGTCGTCGCCGGCCACCCTGATCATCATCTTGCCGCCGTCGAGGCCGGCGGCTGTGATCGCCTCTGCGGTGTAGGCGCTGAACCGGTCGTCGAGCTCGTAGACTGCGCCCGCGAGTCCACCTCGGTTCATCGATCCAAAAACCACCTTCTCGTTCAGAGCGCCAAGAAGCGCGAGGTCCTCGACCACGTCGGGGGTGGCCAGCACCCCGTCGACGCCAGGTCGTCCCAGCGCAACCAGGAGCCGTTGCAGCATCTCACCGCGATCGGCCATCGCGAGCGGATCCCGCCCAGCCCCGAGGACGCCTCGCGCCGGGTGGTCCGCCGCAATCAGGAAGAGGCGCCCGGACGGGCCGAGCAGCGGGCGCCGGCGGCGGCGCTGCAGGGCCTCGGCTATCTTCTCTGGCGTCTCGCGGCGCGTTCTCGTGAGCTCGGCGACCAGCCGATCAGTGCCGGACAACAGTCATCTCCAGGCTGTACCTCTCAGCGGGATAGATGTGGAGGCCGAGCTCCACCGGCTGGCCCGCGTCATCGAACGCGGTTCGACTCATGGTGAGCAGAGGCGCTCCGCGCCGAACCGCCAGCAGCCGCGCCTCGGCTCCGCCGGCCAGCCTGGCACTCACTGTCTGGTTGGCGATCCGGGGCTGGATGCCGCGGCGCCGAAGGAGCAGGTAGAGCCCGGACTCTTCCAGCTCATGCGCATCCGCC
>Ga0126379_10002702_pt1 | contig 11335 bp, 8 predicted proteins | sample PanSoiMetPlot_24_FD_92640 | JGI IMG/M metagenome (GOLD analysis project Ga0126379, IMG submission 92640) | Tropical forest soil microbial communities from Panama - MetaG Plot_24 | ecosystem: Environmental > Terrestrial > Soil > Tropical forest > Bulk soil | place: Panama | collected 2016-02-17
CATCCGGTCTCATCCTCGCCGCCGAGTACCTCCCGTTCGCGGCGTTGCTCCTCATCCCTCTCCTCCGCCCCTCCGCTCCTCCGCCCCTCCCCTCCGAGGAGGCCGGATGACGCGCTACCTGGCCGTCCTCTCCTACATCGGGACGGACTTTCGCGGCTGGCAGATCCAGAAGAACGCGGACCGGACCGTTCAGGGCGTCTTCGAGGAGGCTCTCGCGCGATTCTCCGGCGAGGAGCCGAGGGCGATCGCGGCCGGAAGGACCGACGCGGGAGTGCACGCCGAGGGCCAGGTCGTGCACTTCGACCTCGAGCGCCGCCGCGATCCCGACCGCGTTCGCGACGGCGTCAACGCCCACCTGCCGGCCGACGTCCGGGTTCTGTCGGTCGCCGAGGCGGCGTCCGGTTTCGACGCCCGCCGCGACGCGGCGTGGAAGGAGTACCTCTACCGTTGGAGTCGCGCGCGGGTCGTGCCGCCGAAGGAGGCTTCCTTCGTCGCTCCGATCTCGAGCCGTTCGGACGCGGTGAAGATGCGCCGTTCCGCGGAGTTTCTGCCGGGGCGCCGCGACTTCGGCGTGTTCGGCGTCCGCCTTCCCGCGAACGAGCCCACGGTGCGGGTCCTCCACTTCGTCCGAATCGAGGAGGCCGGCGATGAGATCCGCGCTCTCTTCCGCGGCGAGGCCTTTCTGCGAGGGATGGTCCGCTCCATCTGCGGCGTCCTCGCCGACTCCGCCAGGGGCCGCGTCCCCGCCGACCGGGTCCGCCGGCTCCTCGAGACCGGCGACCGATCCCTCCTCTCCGCGAAGGCCCCGGCCTGCGGCCTGACCCTCCTCCGCGTTCATTACGAGGGTTTGGGGCTAAACTGAGTCCGTGATCGAAAAGGACAACGTGGCCTCTCCGGGGTCGCCGGAGCGGGAGCTTCTCGACGAGATCGACCTCTCCCGCCTGCCCCGGCACGTCGCGATCATCATGGACGGCAACGGCCGGTGGGCCCGCCAGCGCGGGTCGCCGCGCGTCGAGGGGCATCGGGCCGGCATCGCCTCGGTACGCGAGACCGTCGAGACATGCGCGCGCCTGGAACTCGACGCACTGACCCTCTACGCCTTCTCGGTCGAGAACTGGAAGCGCCCGCGCTTCGAGATCGTCACCCTGATGTCGCTGCTGAAGGAGTACTTGAACCGCGAGCTGGCGAACCTGCTCAAGAACGACATCCGCTTCCGCGTCGTCGGCCGAATGAACGAGCTCGACGCGTCCGTCCAGAAGGAGCTGTCCAAGGGCCTCGCCGCGACTTCCTCCTGCCGCGGGATGACTTTCAACATCGCGCTGAACTACGGCGGCCGCACGGAGATCGTGGACGCCTGCCGCTCGCTCGCCAACGACGTCGCCTCCGGCCGCCTGACGCCCGAGCAGATCGACGAGGAGACGCTCGGCTCGCGCCTCGGGACGGCCGGCCTGCCGGACCCCGACCTGCTGATCCGGACGAGCGGCGAGATGCGGGTCTCCAATTTCCTCCTCTGGCAGATCGCCTACAGCGAGATCTGGGTCACGCCGACTCTGTGGCCCGACTTCCGCAAGCGGCACCTCTTCGAAGCGATCCTCGACTTTCAGAAGCGCGAGCGCCGCTACGGCGGCGTCATCGAGGAGCGGCGCACACCCGGAGAAGCGGCCGGGTGAGCCTCCCCCTTGTCATCCTGAGCGAAGCGAAGGATCCACCCTCGGTCAGGCACGACGAGAGTAGGTTCCTCGCTGCGCTGGGAATGACAATGGGGAGAGCCTCGGTGACTTAGGGAGAGGATTGGCCTTCAAACGAGAGGCCGCGGCGGCGGTCGCGATTCCAATCGTCCTCGGCATCCTGTTCTTCACGCCGCCCCTTGTCTTCGACCTGCTCGTGGCGCTGATCACCCTCGGAGCGCTCTGGGAGTTCTATCGGATCGCGGAGAAGACGGGCCATCCGGTCGCGAAGACCGTCGGGATGGGCGGGGGAGTGCTCCTCTTCGTCGCCGCTCCGGGCTTCTTCCCGATCCTTCCTCCGCGGGAGACCCACATCATCCTCGTCATCGGTCTCGTGGCGGTCCTGTCCGCCTTCGCCGAGCTCGCTTCGTCCGTCGAGGTCGGATCGGCGCTCGCGGGCGCGGGCTCGACCGTCCTGGGGCTGCTCCTCGTGGCCCTTCCGTCCATCGGGATGATGGCGATTCGCGAAGTCACGCCACGGGGCGTCCTCTTTCTCTTCATGATCGTCTGGGGCTGCGACTCCTTCGCCTACTACGTCGGAAAAAACTTCGGCCGCAGAAAGCTCGCGCCCACCGTCTCGCCGAAGAAGACCTGGGAGGGAACGATCGGGGGGTTCGTCGGGGCGGCGCTCGTCGGCGCGGCGGCCGGCACATGGTGGGTCCTGCCGGAGCTGGGAACGGCGCGAGGCGCCCTGGCCGGCGCGCTCGCCTCCTCGGCCGGCCAGATCGGCGACCTGGTCGAATCCCTCTGGAAGCGCGGCGCCGGCGTCAAGGATTCGGGTGTCTTCCTCCCCGGCCACGGCGGCTTCTACGACCGGATCGACTCCCTGCTCTTCGCCGCCCCGGTGCTCGCCATCTTCGTCGGCCACATGTAGGACGAGCCGTCCCCGCCGCTATAATCCGCGGTTTCCTATGAAAAGGCTTTCGGTCCTCGGCTCGACCGGCTCGATCGGCCAATCGGCACTGGACGTTGTCGAGGCGTTCCCGGACCGCTACGAGGTCGTCGCTCTGGCAGCGGGCAGGTCGGTCGAGAAGCTCGCCCGGCAGGCGGCGAGGCATCGCCCGGAGCTCATCGCGGTCGCCGGCGCCGAGGAAGCGAAAAAGCTCGAGGCGCTCCTTCCCGGCGGCCTCTCCGCCCGCATCGTCGCGGGTCACGAAGGCCTGGAGGAGGCCGCCGCGCATCCCAGCGCGGACGTCGTCGTCGGCGGCCTCGTCGGCGCGCTCGGCCTGCGCTCCGCCTACGCCGCCGCAGCGGCCGGAAAGCGCCTCGCCCTGGCGAACAAGGAAACGCTCGTCGTCGCCGGCGAGCTCATCCTGTCGACGGCGAAGAAGAACGGCGCCGAGATCGTTCCCGTGGACTCCGAGCACTGCGCCATCCACCAGGCCCTCCGCGGCGGAACGAAGGCCGAGGTGGACCGACTCGTTCTGACGGCCTCCGGCGGCCCGTTCCGCAAGCGCGAGATCTCCACGTTCGAATCCATCACGGTCCAGGATGCCCTCGCGCACCCGACGTGGAAGATGGGCCCGAAGATCACGATCGACTCGGCGACGATGATGAACAAGGGCCTGGAGATCATCGAGGCACACTTCCTCTTCGAGGTTCCGCCCGAGAAGATCGCCGTCGTCATCCACCCGCAGTCCGTCATCCACTCGCTCGTCGAGTTCGTGGACGGGTCGTACCTCGCGCAGATCTCGATCAACGACATGAAGTTCCCGATCCTGTACGCGATCTCGTATCCCGAGAGGCTCGCGAACCCCTTCGGCAGGCTCGACCTCGTGGACGTCGGGAAGCTCGAGTTCTACGACGTCGAGCCGGAGCGCTATCCGCTGGTCGGCCTCGCGCGCGCCGCCCTCTCGGAGGGGGGCATGCCGGCGGTCGTCAACGCGGCCAACGAGGTCGCCGTGGCGGCCTTCCTCGACGGGAAGATTTCGTTCCCGGGGATCGTTCGAACGGTCGCCGATACGGCTTCCGCCGCCGGGCGGGTCCCCTCGCCGGGGAGCCTGGAAGAAGCCGAAGAGATCGATCGGATGGCTCGGCGGAGGGCGACGGAAGCGGTCAACTCACTCACCGGGAAGGCGAAAGCGGTAACGGCCCAAGGAGCATTCGGTTGAGCATTATCGAGAACACCCTGGCCCTGATCCTGGTCCTTTCGGTCCTGGTCGTCGTCCACGAGTTCGGCCACTACGCGGTCGCCAAGGCCTTCGGGTTCCCCGTCGAGGTCTTCTCGATCGGCTTCGGCAAGCGGCTCTTCGGGAGGAACTGGAGGGGAACGGACTACCGCGTTTCGGCGATCCCGCTGGGCGGCTACGTCAAGGTCATCGGGCTCGGGCCCGATGAGTCCACGCTGGCCGACGGGACCTCGACCGAGGCGCCGCCGGTGGGAAAGCGCTGGCAGCGGGCGCTGATTCTCCTGGCCGGGCCGTTCATGAACCTGGTCCTCGCGCTGGTCCTGCACGCGACGGTTTTCTCCGTCGGAGTCCGCGTTCCCGCCTATGAGCTCCAGCCGCCGGTGGTCAAGCAGGTCGAGCCCGGGTCTCCCGGCGCCACGGCGGGCATCCAGCCGGGCGACCGCATCGTCTCGATCGATAGCACCGAGACTCCGCGGTGGCGCGACGCGCAGTTCCTCTTCGCGATGAACGCGCGCCAGAAGCTCGACGTCGAGTTCGACCGCAACGGCCAGCACATGCACGCGCAGGTCGTTCCCCGCGCCGCGACGAAGTACGACATCGGCGAGGTTGGCCTCTTTCCGGGAGCGCCGCGCGAGCCGAGGATCGTCATGATCGTCTCGAACGATCCGGCCGACAAGGCGGGGCTGAAGAAGGGCGACATCGTCGTCTCGATCGCCGGCAAGCAGATCAAAGGCGCGCCCGAGGACATCCTGACCAAGTTCGTCGCGGGGATCTCCGCCGCGGCGCCCGGACCCTTCCCGATCACCTACCTGCGCAAGGGCAAGCTGAGCACGGCGATGATCTCTCCGAAACACGATCCCGACGGGAGCTGGAAGGTGGGAGTCCAGGTCGCCGCCGACCTGGAAGAAGTCGTCGAGCGTTTCCCGCCGGGCCAGGCTGCCGTCGAAGCCTGGCGGAAGGTCCAGAGCGACTTCCGGATGACGCTGGCGATCCTCGGCCGCCTCTTCGTCGGCCGCGCGAGCATCCGGACGATGTCGGGCCCCCTCGACATCGCGAAGTTCTCCGGCGAAGCCGCCCGCACCGGCGCTGTCCCGCTCGCGGCCCTGATGGCGGCGATCTCGCTCCAGCTAGGAATCTTCAACCTCCTGCCAATCCCCGTCCTCGACGGCGGCCACCTGTTCTTGTTGACGGTCGAAAGCGCCGCCCGCCGAGACTTCTCCCTCGCCGTGAAGGAGCGAATCCTCCAGGTCGGCTTCCTGATGATCCTCGCTTTGATTTCGGTCATCCTCTACAACGACCTCGCCAAGAACCTCCCCGCGAAGTGGTGGCCGTTCTAGGGCGCTCCGAGCAACCGAAACACCGCCGCATCTATGACGTCGTCGCGCGGATCCCGCGCGGCCGCGTCGCCACCTACGGCCAGATCGCCCGCCTCGCCGGATTGCCCGGCCAGCCCCGCCTCGTTGGCTACGCTCTGTCGGCCCTGCCCGAGGGAAGCCGCATCCCCTGGCATCGCGTCATCAACGCGCAGGGCCGGGTCAGTCTCCGCGGCGACGGGGGTCCGATGGCCGACATTCAGCGCCACCTCCTAATGCGGGAGGGCGTCGTGTTCGACGGGGGCGGCGCGATCTCGCTGACGCGCTTTCGATGGCGACCACGCGGGTCAGAAGAGACCAGGCGCGGACGTCGGAGGTCCGGGTAGACTGACCCGGCGTGTTTCTGCTCGTCTTGCGGCTGCTCGCCGTGTACTTCGGCGTAGTGGCGGCGGCTCTCTTCCTCGCCAACCGCTTCGTTTCTCCGATTCGGCCCTGGGTCCGGGTCATTCTCGCGCTCGGGCCGTTTCTCCTGGTGGGGAAGGCGCTCCTCACCGCGGGCGTCTACGCGCCGATCGACATCACCTACCAGGCCGAGCCGCTCGGCCACCTCGCGCCGTACTTCGGGACGCAGCCGACGCAAAACCGGGCGCTCGGCGACGTCGTCTACCAGGAGATCCCGTGGCGCAAGGCGGTCCGCGAGGCGATGCGAAACGGGCGACTTCCTCTCTGGAATCGCTTCGTCCTGGCAGGGGAGCCGCTCCTTGCCGTCCAGCAGCCCGCGGTTTTTCACCCGACGACATGGTTCGGGTTTCTTCTTCCACTGGCGCAGGCGTGGTCCTTCGAGATGGCGGCGCACTTCTTCCTGGCCCTTCTCGGCGCGTACCTCTTCCTTCGCGACCTGAAGTGCGGAGAGCTTCCCTCCCTCTTCGGCGCTATCGGCTGGACGTTCTGCGATTACCTGGTCTTCTACGCCGGCTATCCGCTGACCCCCGCGGCCGCCCCCTTTCCGCTGCTCCTGCTGGGCCTGCGGCGCCTCGTCTCCGAGCCGGGCCGCCGGTCGGTCGCCCTCACGGTCATCGCGCTCCTTCTGATCCTGACCTCCGGCCACCCGGAGTCCCTCCTTCATTGCTTTGCCGGCGCGGGAATCTGGTTCCTCTTCGAGCTCGCCGTCGCGGGCAAGGGCCGGCGGCTGCGTCCATTCCTCCTCTCGCTCGTCGCGGGGGTCCTGACACTGGGTCTCTCCGCCGTCCTTCTGCTGCCGCTGTCCAGAGCGCTCCCGCACACCGCGGAGCACTTCTTCCGGACGGAGATCTACGCGAAGTCCAAACGCTCGATGCCGATCCCGAGCTCGATTCGCCGCGCCATTCCGAACCTGATGCCGTTCTATTACGGCTTCTCGGGCAAGGGGCTCGTCATCGAGGGCTACCATGAGCCGACCGGCTACGCGGGCTCCGTTCTCTGGCCGTTCGCGGCGGTCGGCCTTCTTTCGAGGCGCCGGGAGAAGTGGGCCCTGCTCCTCGTCGGCGTGTTCGGAGTCGCGATCGGAGCCCGGTTTCCCGGGATCATGGACGCTCTCTCCAAACTGCCTGGCTTCGACATTGGTTTGAACGAACGGATGGTCTTCTTCGGCGCGTTCGCGACCGCGGCGCTGGCCGCTCTCGGGATGGAGAGGCTGTTGGAAGGCGGCGCGACTCCGGTCTTCGCCGGGACGGCGGCCGCGGGCCTCGTCCTGATCGCGTTCCTCTACCAGCATGCCCAGCCCCACCTTCCGGAGCTGGAGATGCCGCCCGGCCACTTTCTCTACCGGACGCTCTGTGAGGCGATCCCGCTGCTTCTCTGCGCCGGCGCGTGGTTCGCGTTCCGGCGGCGCGGCGCGGATACGGCGTTCCTCCTCTCGGCGATCGTGCTCCTCGCGGTTCAGCGCCGGCTCGACGAGGGAGACTTCTACCCGACGTACTCCAACCGGGCTTTCTATCCGCCGATGAAATCCCTGGCCGCGATCCCGCGCGATGAGCCTTACCGAATGACCGCCGTGGGCTACATCTTCATTCCGAACATCGCCGCTCTCTACGAGCTCGAAGACGTGCGCGGCTATGAGGCGATGACCTTCAAGCCGCTCTTCGACACTTTCCCGCTCTGGTGCGTCCAGCAGCCGGTCTGGTACAACCGAGTGGACGATCCAACGCGACCGTTCCTCTCCTTCCTGAACGTGCGCTACGTCCTGACGCCGCCCCGCCACCCGGCGCCCGAGGGGTGGAAGCTCCTCTACCGGGGGGAAGAGGCCAAGCTCTTCGAGAACCCGAACGTTCTGCCGCGAGCCTTCGTTCCGCGGGAGCTCCGTTACGCGGCCGACAACGCGGCCGAGATGCGTCACCTCGAAGGAATTCGCGATTTCGGGGAGGAGGGCGTCGTCGGCGAGGCCGCGCCGCCGGGATCGGCCTTCCAGAAGAACGGCGACGCGAAGGTGGACATCGCCGCTTACGGGCCTCAGAGCATGAGGCTCGACGTCAACGCCGCGAGCGCCGCCCTCGTGGGAACGTCGGTGACGTCCTGGCCGGGCTGGAAATTGACGATCGACGGCGAGCGTGCTCCGCTCATCCGCTACAACCACGCCTTCCTCGCTTTCCGGGTCCCTCCCGGCCGCCACACGGCGGTCCTGCGTTACCTGCCCGACAGTTTTCTCGCCGGTTCCGTAATCTCCGTGCTGACGATGGCCGCCTCCATCTGGCTGCTCCTGCGCCCGCGCGGGCTCGCGTCGCGCGGATGACGACGCTTTTGCTGCTGCTTCTCTACGCTCTCGTCGGAGCGGCGGCCGTGCTCGTCGCGCGATGGCTGAGCCGCCCGCCTTCATGGCGGTACCTGCTGGCCTTCTGGCTGGTCCCGGTTGTTTTCATCGCGCCGGGTCTGTTCACGGGGAAAACGATCCTTCCCACCGATCACGCCAAGCTCATCCTTCCGTGGAGCGCGACCGCCGGTGCGGTCGACCGCTACAACCCCAACCTGAACGACATCGCGACCCACATGGCGCCGTGGGCCAAGGCGGTCCGGATGTCGTGGAAGGAAGGGACGCTCCCGTGGCGCCAGCGGTGGAACGGGTCGGGGATGGCGCTCGCCGCCAACGCGCAGTCGGCTGCCTTCTCGCCGCTGACGTTCCTGATGTTCGCCCTTCCGCTGGCGCACGCCTTCACCTTCGCGGCGGCGGTCAAGCTCTTCCTGGCGCTTCTGGGAGCGTGGCTCTGGCTGACCGAGCTCGGCGTCTCGCGGATGAGCGCCCTCTTCGGTGCGGCGTGCTTCGGCCTCTCCGGGGCGATGACGCCGTGGATCCTCTTCCCGCACACGACCGTCCTCTGCCTGTTCCCCTGGGCGCTCTTCGCGATGGAGCGCCTCCGCGACGAGCGGGTGCGGCGACGGGCGATGGCCGCCCTGGCCGCGATCCTTCTTTGCTGGGCGTTGGGAGGGCATCCGGAGACGGCGGTGCTCGGAGTCCTCTTCCTGCTGCTGTGGATCCTCGGGCGGGCGGTCTGGGACGACCCGGCGCGTCCGGCCGCCGCGCTGCGGCGCGTGCTCGTTTGCGGTGCCCTCGCCTGCGGCCTTTCCGCGTTCCTCCTTCTTCCTCAGGCGCTGGCCATCGCGGAATCGAGTCGCGTCCCCGTCGCGCGGGAGTTTCGCGACCGTCTTCCGGTGCGAGCCGTGCCGCACGGGCCCCTCTGGCGTTATGGACTCGTGACGGCGGCGTTTCCCCGCGCTCTCGGAGACGCCGTGGACTCGCCCATGCTCAAGGAGGCGGTGGGCTCCTTTCCCGAGATGGCGCTCAGCTACTTCGGTGTCCTCGGCTGGGCCGGGGCGCTCTGCATTTTCCGGCCGGGCTCGCGCCGCAAGCGGGCCGAGCTCGCGCTGCTCGTTCCGCTCGTCGCCGGCCTCGGGGCGTCGGTTGGCTTGTGGCCGTTTTTCGAGATTGCCGTTCTGACACCTGTCTTGGGGATGATGTTCATCCTCCGTTACCTGACCTGGGTTCCCTTGGCAGGGGCGGCGATCGCCGCCTTCGAGCTCGACCGCCTGGCCGCGGATTCGGTCGGGCGAAGGAGAAGCGTCTGGCTTTTTCTCGCCAGCCCCGCCGCCCTGGCGGCATTCGGGATCTGGACCTACCAACGATTTCGTCCCGATCACCTCGCCTCGGGAGGGTTGGATTCCCAGAAGGCGGCCTTCACCATCGCGTGGATCTGTCTCGGAGCTGCGGCGGTGCTGTTCCTCGCGGTGCGCCTGCGGCCCGGTCCGAAGAGCGTGGCCGTCTTCTCGACAACGCTCGCGGCGATCGCCGCGGCGGAGCTGCTCTACCAGGGAATGCGGCTCTACCGATTCGGGTCGCCGGCGGATCTCTACCCCGACACCCCGATGCTCGCCTTTCTGCGCTCCCGGCCCGGAACCTTTCGCGTCGCGGGCGAGGGCACGGTCCTCTTTCCCGACAGCAGCATCTTCGCGGGACTGGAAGACGTCCGAACGAAAGACCCGGTCGAGCGCCTCGACTACATCGAGTTTCTCGACGCAACCTGCGGGTACCCGGCGAAGGAGGAGTTCAAGCAGCTCCGCAACGTCAACTGCTCGGCTCTCGACTTCCTGAATGTCCGGTACCTGCTGTCGGCGCCGGGCCGCGCGTCGCCCGGCGAGAAGTGGCGGCCGGTCTATTCCGGCGCGGACGGAACGGTCTTCGAAAACCGGGATGTCCTGCCGCGGGTTTTCGCGCCGCAGAAGATCACGCTCATCGCGGGAAGCGGCAAGCCCGCCGGGCTCTCATGGAACGCCTTCACCCTCTTCGGGGCCCCGGCGCGAGCGCTGTCCTCGAAGTCGGAGTGGAAAGAGCAGGCCTTCGTCCTGGGCGGCGAGGGAATGCTCGAGAACATTCCGGTCGAGATTTCCGAATATCGCGAATCCGGCAACCGCATCTCCTTTCGTATCCACGCGGAGGCCGGAACCTCCGGCGCCTGGATCGTCGGCAGCCTCGTCCAGGACGGCGGCTGGACCGCCCGCGACGAGAACGGCCTCCTGGTCCCGGCGACTCTCGCCAACGGCCCGTTCCTCGCGCTCCGCGTTCCGCGGGGCGACCACCGAATCGTCCTGACGTATCGGCCTCCGGGGTTCCCGCCGGGTTTTCTGATCTTGCTCGCGACGGTCCTCGTCGTGTCGGCGTCGGCCGTTGGAGGAACCGTTCGTCGAACTTCGAAATCGCGAGTCGTTGCGGCGGCCGCGGCTCCTTCCGCACGGCGGCCAGTTTCGATGCCACTCCTTTGGCTCTCGGCCGCCGTCGCCGCGCTGGTCGCGGGCCTCACGGCCTCCAGGCTTCCCTGGCGCGCGCCGCTTCGCGTCCCGGCGACTCCGCTGGACTACACCAACCCGAGGCTTGCCGAGATGTGGCACTTCCTCGACGAGGTCCGTTCCCACGTGCCGCCCGACGTTTCCTACACGGTGCGCACGACGGATCGCGGCGAGCAGATGTATCTGTTCATGGTTTCCTTGGGCCTCCTGGACCGGCAGCTCGGTCTGCCTTCTTCCTACTTCGAGATGTCCGGTCCTCACGGCGAGTGGGCGAAGTACGTCCTGGTCTTCGGAAAGCCGGAAAACCTGGAGGGCTTGAGGTTGGTCTTCCAGGGCGAGAAGGGCGCCGTCTACGAAAGGATGTCGCGCTGATGCAGGGCGGCGTCCTGTTTTTCGCTGCCCAGGCGGCCCTCGCCCTTCTCGGGGCGGGCGCGGCGTGGCACCCGCGCGTGCGAGGGCTCTCCCTGCCGGCCCGACTGTCGGTCGCCTGGGGCGCGGGAGCGGTCGCGCTGACGATCGAGGCGACCGCGTATTCGCTCGTCGGGATCCGCTGGAGCATCGCGAACCTGGCGCTTCCGCTCCTGGTCCTCTCGGCGGCGGCCGCGCTCGCCTGGCGCCGCGCTCCGGTGAAGCCCGGCGGGCCGTTGCCTCGAGGCGGCGCCATCGCCGGGTCTGCCTTCGCGGTGGGCGCGGCCGCCGTCCTCTACCTGCTGGTTTGCCTGGTCTCATCGGCCGCGACGTCGGTGGACTACCTCCTCTTCTGGGGAGTCAAGGCGGTGAGGTTCGCGTCCAACCGCGGGATCGACGCTTCCTTCCTGAGGTTCCCGTACGCCATCCACGCCTCCCTCGACTATCC
>Ga0126379_10002703_pt1 | contig 11335 bp, 12 predicted proteins | sample PanSoiMetPlot_24_FD_92640 | JGI IMG/M metagenome (GOLD analysis project Ga0126379, IMG submission 92640) | Tropical forest soil microbial communities from Panama - MetaG Plot_24 | ecosystem: Environmental > Terrestrial > Soil > Tropical forest > Bulk soil | place: Panama | collected 2016-02-17
CGCAGGGCTCCAGAAGGCGCGGATGCCATCGAACGTGCCGGTGCCATAGGACAGGGCGTTGGCGTGCACGCTGACTGCGGCTTCCTCGGAGGCTGCGAATTCACCATCGGCGAGTACGACCCCACAGGGTTTGCCGAACGGGCTGCTGTCAACGGCCGTGGGTGGCCCGGTAGCGAAATCCTGACTCAATGTCGGCCCTCCTGGCAATGTCGCACCATCGACTGAAACGATCGTTTCAGTCGATGGCAGCCTACCCTCACGGTGACTGGCGATCAACGGGCTGCTGTGGCCTGGTAGACCCCGTACAGGCAAAGCGCGCCTCCGGCAAACGCCAGCGGCGCCGGCGTCTCACCAAGTAGCACCCAGCTCATGACGGTGGCCAGTGGCGGAACAAGGTAGATGGTGGCGCCGAGCCGGCCTGCCCTGGTCTTGGACAGGGCATAAGCCCATGTCGTAAAGGCCAGCGCGGTGGGCAGCACGCCGAGGTAGACCAGCCACACGATCGCCCACGGCCCGGCCATGGCGATCTCGCGGGCCAGCTCCGGAGCGAAAGGGAGACATCCCGCCACACCGATCGTGCAGGCCAGCCAGGTGACCTGGAGCGCTGGCAGATCTGAGAGCAATGGCTTTTGAGCCACGACTGCCACGGCGTAGGCCGTCGCTGCGACGAGGCACAGCACTACACCCCACAGGTCAGCGCCGGACCGCGACGAGGTTGCTACTCCAATGACTACGACCCCGGCAAAAGCTGTCGCACACCCGACGAGCAGTCGGCGAGGGAAGCCTTCGCCAAGCATCAGGCCGGCGAGAATGGCGAGGAGGATGGGCCCGGTACCGGCGAGCATCGCGGCTGTGCCGGCGTCGACCCGGCGCTCGGCCGCATTCAGCGCAACGTTGTAGACACCGAACCACAGCACGCCGCAGGCCACCAGCGGCGGCCATTGCCGCCGCGAAGGCCACCGCAGGCCATAGGCCGGGGACGCAGCCGCTCGCACCCCAAAGGTGACACCAAGCACGGTGCTGCCCACCACCAGCCGGCCTAGGGCCAGCGCCCCTGCCGAGAAAGTCGCTCCAACGTGCCGAATTGCCACGAACGCCGACGCCCACAGCAGCACAGTCACTGACGCGGCGGCCACGGGCAACCATGACCGGGCTTCCGGCGGCGCTTCGGGTTCTGACGTGTTGCTGGGCTTCATGGCTTCTGCCCTAGATATGGGACGGTTCGGTGAGCCGCCGACGACGGCGCTGACGCAGCCGCCCTGAGCACAAGCCGTACACCGAATTTGCCGCGATCGAAGTAGCGGGGTTCGGGATCGAGCAAGAACGGGTTTCGCGCAGTGGCGGCGATGAGGAGCATTATGGCTGCCATTACTCGAACAGCCCAGCCCAGGTCGCGACGCGCCTGCCTTGCCAGGTGGGCCCCTCTTGGACGAAGATCCATTCGGGATTCTTCGCGATGTCCCGCAATGCTGCGCAAACCTCGTGGAACCTCGGGATGTCCTTGTTCGCGCACTCGAAGTAGGTGATAAAATCATAAGCTTCCTCAGGAGCGGGTTCCGCCAAGTTCCAATAGGTGCGCCGCATGAGGCAGGTGATTCCCGCGGCTGCCGCGAAGGCGTGCCCTTGATTCAGCATGTGGCCTGACTCGTCATAACGAGGCAGGAAGTACGTGTGACGTTCCATCCAGTCCTTTTCCCACCAGCTGGCCGTCTTTCTTATAGGAATGAGAAATGCGTTGGGCATGACCGCGCCGGGCCGCTGGCTAACGCGACGGGCATAAGCGAAGTTATGCATCGCATTACCTGTGTACTTCCTTGGACGTACTACCCCGGTAAGGAATCGCAGCGTGATCTCCGGGCCGAGGAGGCGTGCCAGCCCGTCGCAGAACTTCCCGACACGGTCAGCCGCCGCCGAGGCGATATGGACAATCGCTTCTGCGGCAAGCAGGTTCTCATCCGCGATGTCAGCTGGGGTCGCGCGGACGCGACGCAGAAACGCGATCGCGTCAGGTGGATGATTATCCCCGGGCTCGAATTCGTTTTGCAGGCGCAGCCGTTCGGCGAGTTGGGGTACTGCAGCGCCAAGGACGGACAGTCGCAATTTCGGCGGAACACTGAGGCACGCGTATGCGCCGTACCGGGTGACCTCGGTCAATCTGACGGCCTCGGCTGTCATTGAAATCTCCTGCCCTCTGTCGGCTCATCGGAACGACCCCGCTGGAAGCCTAGACAGGCCGGTGCGATGTGTCTAATGCATAGACCTACTACTCTCGACTCGTTAAACTGATGGCCAATGGAGGCCGATGAAGTGTCAGCATTCCTGGCAATCGCCGGGCCAGGCGGAGCACTTGTTGCGTATTCACGTGTTGACGGTCACGGTGAGCCAGAGGCTGATCTCTTGCGGGCGGCGGTTGCGTTTTGCTAGCCGAATGGTGCCTGGCTTCCTGGCAGAACGCGCCGCGAGCGGGAGCGCGCCGCCGACGAGGTAAGCGCTTTTCGCTGAGCCGGTTAGCGGCGTGGATCACGATTCGGATGATGACGCCCGGATCGCAGCTAGCGCCAGGTCGAGCAGGCTGAAGGCGTCATGGATGCGCTCGGTCTCACCGGTGGCAAGCAGGTCGAGGAGCAAGCCACGCAGGACGGCAAGCACGAGCGTCGCGGCCGCGTGGTTCTCCGGCTCGCCGTGCTTATCTTCTGGGCCGAGCATGCGGGCGACGAACGGAAGCCAGTCCGCAACACTATCCTTGCCGAAGTCAGCCCAGGGTCCTGCGCGGTCGCTTAGAGAACGCGCGTAACTCTCGAAGAACAGCCGTTCTACGCCGGCGTGCGCAGGGTCTGTCAGCCACTGCCAAAGGCGCGTGACCGAGTCGGCCTGAGGTGGCGCTCCGTCTTCTAGCCACCGCTCGACCAGATTCATCTGGTTCGCCCTGGACATGCTGAGCACCTCGCGGATGAGGCCCTCCTTGGAGCCGAAGAAATACAGCAACATGCGCGGGCTGGACCCCACGGCGGCGGCCAGTGGGCGCAGAGACATGCCGGAAAGGCCATGGGCGGTCGAATAGTCGAGCAAGCGCGCAGCAAGCTCGGCCTTACGCGCGCTCTCGTCGGCCGACGGCATCCAGTTATCGTGTCTTGGTGTCTCGGCTCCCTGTGAGCTGATCACGCTCGCAACTCCCTCTCTCCGCAGGGCTCTTAACGCGACAGCGGGCGTCCGGGGTCACGGCCAGGCGCCGATCTCGTTGAGCAGACCGCGGGTCTGTCCCAGGCACTGGATCTGGTTCGTTCCTTTATAGCTGGGGCAGCCTTGGCGTCGCGCATCATGCCCTCCTGCGGGCCGTCCCGAACGTAACCGTTCGTCTGGGATAACTGGATCGCGTGCGGGTCACCTGCAGGGCATCGCCCGAGGCGGTGTATTTGACGATTGGGAGAAGGCGTGCAGCGGGATGCGGCCAGGTGGCGGCCCTCAGGCATCGCCGGATCCGCGGGCCAGCGTGAGGCCGATTGTGACCAATACCCATCCGGCGCGGTGCCTGACAGGGTGCCGGCGCGGGGGCGCGCGCTGGCGGTATCGCCCCGCCGCTGCGCGCAACTCGTGGTCGCGCCGGTCGGCGAGCTGGAGTGTCAGGCGTGAGTGCATGGTCCTCTCCAGATCGGCCGTGCTCCGCGACTCTTGATCTGCTTGCCTGCCCGGTCACGCGACAGCTGCGGCAATGCTCACCAGCACTTGCGCGGATCCGACATGCAGCCGCACCGGCGTCGAATCCAGCTCACCAGTTTGTGGGCCGCCGGCAGGGCGGGGGCCGGTCAGGGTAAGGGAGACCGCGAGTACGTCCCTGGCAATGCTGTCGTGGTGATGTTCGATGGCGGCCCGCAGGTGGGTCTCCGGATCTTGGACGATGCGCACATGAACCGTGACACGATCGGCCAGGGCAAAGCCGGCCCGCTTGCGCAGGTCGTTGATGAGCCGGACGAACTCGCGGGCGAGCCCGGCACGGCGCAGGTCGTCGTCCAGGGTCAGATCCAGCGCGATGCTGTATGCGCCGTCGGCGGACAATTGCCAGCCGGTGACGGGTTCCTCGCTGACCGACACCAGCGCCTGGTCGAGTGTTACCGGCCTACCATCGGCAGGCAGTGTTACGGTGCCGTGGCGGCGGAGCGCGGCGACCGTCGCTTCTGGGTCGGCGGCCCGGATCGCGGCTGCAGCCTGCTGGGTCCGCGGGCCGAATTTCTTGCCCAGCGCGTGGAACTCCGGTTTGAGCGTGTGGGTGACGACCGCCTGGCCGTCTGTGCCTGCAAGGTCTACTGAGCGGATGTTGAGTTCGCCCGCGATGACGTCGCGGACCAGCTTAAGTCCTTCACGGCGCGCCGGCGGCGCAGTGACGAGCGCGCGAGCGAGCGGCTGGCGGACCGGAATACCCGCTGCGCGGCGCGCATCGCGCCCAAGGGTAACCAGCGTGCGTGCGTCAGCCATCATCTCGCGCAGTGACTCCGCGTCCGGTACGCCCGCTGCAGCCGGAAACCGGGTGAGGTGCACCGAGTCCGCTGCACTTGGGTCGGTGCGGCGGATGAGGTTCTCGAACAGCTCGTCGGCGAGGAAGGGGGTAATGGGTGCAAGCAAGCGGGCCAGGGTCGTCAGGCACTCGTAGAGGGTGGCGAAGGCGGCGTCGTCGCCGCGGCCCGTTGCAGTGCCCCAGAACCGTTCCCTGCAGCGCCGCACGTACCAGTTAGACAGGTCGTCGACGAACCGCGCTAGCCGCCGGCCCGCGGTAGTGGTGTCGAAGCCGCCGAGCGCACGGTCCACGATGGTCACGGTGTCGGTCAGCTCGGCCAGAATATAGCGGTCCATCACTGGCCGGTCCGCGGCGGCGGGCGCCTGGCGCACGGGAGTCCATCCGTCGAGATTGGCATAGGTGACGAAGAAGTAATAGGTGTTCCAAACCGTGAGCATGACCTTGCGGGTCACCTCGCGGAGAGCGACATCACTGATCCGGCGAGATTGCCATGGGCTGCCTTCGACGAGCAGCAGCCAGCGCAGCGCGTCGGCTCCGTGGGTGCTGATGATCTCCCAGGGATTGGTGACATTACCTGCGGACTTGGACATCTTCCGCCCGTCGGCGTCAACGATGTGCCCCAGGCACAGCGCCCGCGTGTAGCTAGGCTCGGCAAATACCGCGGTAGAGACCGCCTGCAGCGAGTAGAACCAGCCCCGCGTCTGGTCGATGCCCTCGCAGATGTAATCCGCTGGGAACATTTCACCGAATGCGACAGCAGCATGCGGGCGGTGCGGGTAGCCGAACTGTGCGAACGGCATTGATCCGGAGTCATACCAGGCGTCTACGACCTCTGGGACACGGCGCATGGTCCCGTGGCAGGTGGGGCAATCCAGCGTGATCGAGTCGACATACGGCCGGTGCGGGTCGAGACCGGACAGGTCGCGGCCTGCGAGGCGCCCAAGTTCTGCCCGTGAGCCGACCGCCACGGCAGCCTTGCAGGCCTCGCATCGCCAGATCGGCAGGGGGGTGCCCCAGTACCGCTCACGAGACAGCGCCCAGTCAACGTTGTTTTTCAGCCAGTCCCCATAGCGGCCGCCCTTGATGTGCTCCGGCCGCCAGTCCACCTGGTCGTTTTGCGCCAGCATGCGGTCGCGCAGGCGCGTGGTCTCGATGTACCAAGACGGCTTGGCGTAATACAGCAGCGGTGTCTGGCAGCGCCAGCAGAACGGGTAACTATGCCGGTAGCCGTGGGAATGGACGAGCAGCCCGGATCGCCGGAGGTCATCCACGATGCGCGGGTCGGCGGCGCGGACGTCCAGGCCCGCGTACGGGCCGCACCGCTCGTCGAAACGCCCGTCGGGCCGGACCGGGTTGACCACCGGCAGCCCGTTGTCGCGCGCGACGCGCATGTCGTCCTCACCGAATGCAGCACCCGTGCTGACGATGCCGCTGCCGTGGTCAGTGGTGACAAAGTCGCCCACCACGACGATGCGCCAGGACGCGGGGTCACCGCCGGGATCTGAGGCACTGCCTGGGCCGACGTAGCCGAACGGGCCTTGGTAACACGCCCCGGTGATCTCGTCCACACTGACATCGCGGATAACCTCTGCGCCGGCGCCCAGGGCGGCATCAACGCGGTCTGCGGCCAGGACGACAAGGTGATCGCCGGCGCGCCCTCCCCGGGCAAGGACGTACCGGATGTCCTTGCCAATCACCGCGGCGGTGGCAGACATGAACGTCCATGGCATCGTCGTCCACACCAGCAGTGACGCCCCCGCGCCGCCTTTCCCCTGCTGCGCGGACAATAGCCCGGTCAGCAGCGGCAAGCGGACGAACACACTGAGATCTTCGACCTCCCGGTAGCCCTGGCTTACCTCGTGATCGGACAGCGCCGTGCCGCACCGCGGGCAGTACGGGACGACCCGGAAGTCCTCATACATCAGCCCGCGCTCATACAGCAGCTTCAGCGACCACCACACGCTGTCGACGTACTCGGCTGACATCGTCCAGTACGCGTCTTCGGTGTCCACCCAGTAGCCAACGCGGCGGGTGAGGTCATCGAACTCACGCACGTAGCGGGTGACTGACTCCCGGCAACGCTCATTAAAGGCCGCCACGCCATGCTTCTCAATATCGCCCTTACTGGTGAACCCAAGGTCCCGCTCCACTTCCAGCTCCACAGGAATGCCATGACAATCCCAGCCGGCCCTTCGCGGTACCCGGTAACCCTTCATTGTCATGTACCGGGGGAAAACGTCCTTGAATACCCGGGCCTCGACATGATGCACGCCTGGACGGCCGTTCGCGGTCGGTGGCCCGTCGTAGAACCGGAACAACTGGCCATCCCGGTTCCGGTGCAGCGCCTGCCGGACAACCCCCCGGTCCTGCCAGCGCGCTAGGACTCGCTCTTCAACCGCTGGCAGTTCTGGATGCTGGTTGACCGGCTCGAACACCGCTGCCTCCCCGTCCACCTCGTGCCCGGCGATCAGGCATCGTCTACTGAAACGAGCGTTTCAGGAAGCTTAGCAAGGGATCGTCAGGGTGTGGCGGCTGCCGTGGTGTCAGTACCTCTCGGGCGGTTTCGGCCACCGCCAAGCCAACGGCAGCGCGGCGCTCGGCGCCTAGGTAGGTCAGGTTGACGCACTGCTGGCGGCCGTCGTGAGGGGAGCCTGTGAGGACGACCATGCCTTGCCGCTCGAACCCGGCCAGGATTCTGCTGAGGTAGCCGGCGTCTGCAGCCAGATTCCGGCGGAGTGTGCGGACTTCTGTTGTGCCTGCGTCATGCAGGGCGAACAGTACAGCGATCTCGGTCATCGACAGGGACGTCCGGCGCTGTGCCAGGCGGCAGATCGCGGCCAGTCGCGGGTAGAGCAGCAGCCAGCAGCCCGTTTCTGCTCCGGGCGGAGCGGTCCCCGGAACGTGCTCGTCACGCTCCACGCGCACCTCCTCGGGGGGGAAGTCACACTTGAAGGCCGCGCCGCCCGGGTGATTGAAACAACTGTTTCAGTCGCTGGTGTCCTGCGTCCAGAGGCTGGCGCGTACTTCTCGCCGGAGCTGGCTGGTTGATTACCCGATCTGCTCCGCCCTCCCTTGCCAGAAAACTTGCTCCGCTCAGACAGGGCGGCGACCTCCGCATGATGGCCAAACTCCGCGTGTCCCGTCGACGGGACAAATCGCTGTTGCCGATTGTGATGTCGAGGAGCTGGCTGGTGCGGTGGTAGAGGTGGGCTGGGCCGCCGGTGGCGGCATCGCCGGCTAGAGGCGGCAGCATTAAGGAGACAGGCCTTGAGTCACGTTCCTGCGCCAGGGCAATCCGTGGGCATCGATCACAGTTCCTTCGGGCAGCCTTGTGGTGTTGTGCTTGCTGATGGCGAGTTCGTCGACAGGATGGACGCTCGCATCGAAGTACACGCCCATGCACTGTCCTATGGCACCGGCACATATGACGGTATCCGCGCTTTCTGGAGCGCTGCGCGCGAAGACCTTTACCTGCTGGAAGCACACGCACACTACGACCGGATGCACGCCTCTGCACGGATCCTGGGGCTGAGCCTTCCCCTATCCAGCGGGGGACCTGGTGGAGCTGGCGAAAGCGCGGAACTCGCCGCTTACGCATGCCGCTGGAAGACCTGCGCCCCCTCCTTTACCCTGGGCACCGCGCCGTCGCGGCCGAACAGCGATGGCATGTAGACGGTGAACTCCGCGTCTCGCACTTGAGGAGGTGCCACGCCCATCTGCCGTGTTTGAGCTGACATGACCGGTGGTGTGGCAGTAGCTCTCGCACATCGTCGCGGGCAGTTCGCCGTTACATGTTGTCCCGTGCGGCATGGCCGAGTACCTGGGATGCCCAGGCATCTACGGCTAGGCCCTGTTCGGCAGCAGCTCGTTCGCAAAGCTGGGCTTGCTCGGGGGTGAGACGTACCCGGATTGTCACGTGCGGATTTTTATCCTGGGTCAGGGTGATCTGACTGGCTTTGCTGATCTGGCCCTGATTGGCGAGCTCGTGATCTGCCTGGCCGTTCTCGCGCTCTCGTAGGCTGGCGCGTACTTCTCGCCGGAGCTTGCTGGTTGACCACCCGATCTGCTCGGCCTTCCGTAGCCAGAACTCTTGCTCTGGCTCGGGCAAGGCGGCGACCTCTGCATGGTGGCCGAAGCTCAATGTGTCCCGTCGACGGGACAATCCGAACCGCCTGGCCACCCATGCATAATTACGGAGCGTCTGATAATCAAGGCCGGTCCATCCCAGGGCATCCCGGTAGCGGCCTGGATACGAATCCTGGCCATAAACCAGCCAGTCCCCTAGGCACCACGCCGACGAGGTTGATACCGCAGCCAAATGCCTGCCAATACCCAGCCATGTCTCAAACGGCAGCTGGTGGGAAAGCTGCAAGCCAATCCTGGGCACCACAACATGGCCATGCTCGGGCCTTGAGGGTGGCGCTGCCGTCGGCGTAGGGCCTGGCCTGGCAGCTGCCTCCGCGGCACCGGATGTAGCCGCCACCGGGCCCACGCACCGCGTGCCGGCCACCTGGCCGACACGATAGCCAGCACCCACGATATTCACTGCCGGCCCAGCCCCCACGACGGCCCTGTCGGCCTTGGAATCCCGCCCGCTGATACCCGCCACCTCACCGGCACCGCTTTCGTCCGCCGGCCGGACTTGCGGCCGGGAGAAGGAGGCCTGTTGAGGTGGTGCCACAGGATGAGGCGCCTGAGGACCTGGCCACGGTCGCGGGTGAGTTTCCAGATCGTCTCCTCACCGATGGCGAGGCGGGACGGTCTGCTGATGTGCCCATGATTCCTCCGTGCGGTTTCCGCAACGACCGCATCGGCAAGGAGTAGCGCTCGGCGCCAGAAGCGGTTAACGTCACGTGCCTTGACGGCGGCCGCCGGCCAAGTCGGCACTTGGTATGAAACGATCGTTTCACTCATCGCAAGGCCAAGGTAGCCGGCCTGCCGTAGATCCGCTAGCCGCGTAGGCGCCAGGCAGACCGGCTGCGGTCAGCAAGGATTCGAACACGTTTGGCGACGACGGCAAAGGAGGACCTGCTGATGACCGAGCCGAGCTGGCCCGGAGACCGCCGGGTCACCGTGCGCGACCTTCAGGCTGCAACCGACCGGGGGGAACGGTGGGCCATGCTCACCAGCTACGACGCACTCACTGCGGGATCCGCCACACTATTACGGCCCGGGGGGCCGTCCGCGTCAGCACCGCCGGACGGCCCCGGGCGGTCATCACCGCGCGCGGATCAGCCAGTCACCAGGGGTTGGCGGTACCGCCGCCGGCTGTGGCGGTAGCAGGCGTCGGTGCGGCACACCGGGCAGTGTGGCCCGATTGGCCTGGTAGTACCAGCTCACACTGAGGCCGCCGCACGTTTACCGGCTGCGGCCACAAGCGCGGCGACAAGAGGGTGCGGGTGCTCCGCGGCCGTGTGAGCCTGCGGCACGTAGAGGGTAGCGAGGAAGAAGGGATGGTCTGGGAGCTCCAGGACCCGCGCTTCTCCGTCCCTCCCCACGCCGCTTACGACGAGGCCGTGCTGTTCGATTAGGGCACGGTACTCGGGATTGAGCCCGTACTCGCAGAAAAACGGCTCGATGATGTCTGTTGTTCGGTAGATGGCAGCCGCTTTCGTTGTGACTTTCAGAGCTTTATGGCACCTGTTCTTGGGTGCTATGTGGCATCTATAGGCTGCCGATGACGAGCGACTCACGTGCGGTCTCGATGACTTCCTTGGTGGCCGTGCTCAGGTTGTTGATCTCCATAATGCGCTGGGCCTGCGCGAAGAGTCGCTGGACGAGGCGGAAGTTGCCGCTGGTGATGCGGGCGACGGCCGCTAGGGCTTCGGTGTCGGTGAAGTCGTCGGCCGACAGGGTAAGGCGCAGCTTGGACCAGTGGTGTTGCAAGACGAAGACCAGTTCATCGGCTGACAGCGCCCGGTATTCATGGACGAAGCCGATCCTGCTGTAGAGCTGCGGGTAACGGGCGAGGCGTTTTTCGATGCCGGGCATGCCGATCAGGATCATGCCGAGTCGGCTGCGGTCGTAGTGGTCGCGGAGCTGCTCGAGGGCGGTGGTTTTGAGCCGGTCGGCCTCGTCGATGATGAGCAGCTCGATGAAGGACGGCAGGGTATGGGGGCTGGCATGGCTGCGCCGGTCGTGCGGGTCGGGTGTGCGGATGGTGACGAAGTCCCAGCCCAGTTGGGTCAGTTCCTTATCGATCATTCGCGGGGTGGCGCTGACGGTCGGGGTGTAAAGCACGGTGTGCCAGTCGGCCCGGTCCCGGCCCTCGGTGAAGTGGTGCCTGGCGGCCCGGAGGAGCGGTTCCAGCTCATGCCAGCACGCGTAGCGGCGGGCGGAAAGAGTCTTGCCCACGCCGGGTGGGCCGTAACACAGGCCGATGTAGCGATCCCGGCGGACCGCAGTCGCGAACTCGGCGAAGCGGCGGTGTTCTTTGGTGACGATGAAGTCAGCGTCGACGGGGGGCAGTTCGGGGCCGGTGGGTTCGGCTACGGGGAAAGCTGCTTCTACGAGCGCGGCGAGCTGCCCGGTCTGTTCGTCCTGGGTGTCCACGTTGGGCTACTCCTCCCGGTAGCGTTTCAGCTGTGGCCTGGGGGTTGGCTGGCCGGCAGGGGCGGGCGCGGCGGGCGGGTCTGCCGGGGGCGGGGTGTGGACGGCGATCAGCCGGTCGACGACGTTGACGCGCTCGCCGATCTGTCGTTTGAGCTCCCGGCGGCGAGCGTTGCGGGCGGCGGTGATCTCCTTGAGGGTGATGGTGGTGGCCGCCAGGGCGGGGCAGATCGCCCGGCCGAGGGGCCGGCCGCGGGGGGACACGCGGATTTCGGC
>Ga0126379_10002704_pt1 | contig 11333 bp, 10 predicted proteins | sample PanSoiMetPlot_24_FD_92640 | JGI IMG/M metagenome (GOLD analysis project Ga0126379, IMG submission 92640) | Tropical forest soil microbial communities from Panama - MetaG Plot_24 | ecosystem: Environmental > Terrestrial > Soil > Tropical forest > Bulk soil | place: Panama | collected 2016-02-17
TACTCGGGGTGGCTTTCGAAATCGCCGCGCAGCACTGCAAACGCCTCCACCAGGCGGGAGACGTTCTTCTCGGGGCGGACATTGCCGGCATAGAGAATAAACGGAGCATGGATAGAATAGCGCTCCAGCACCTGCCGGCTCTCGGAATCCTCGTGATTCAGCGTGAATGCAGGGTCTGGCGCGCTGTAAATCGTGCGGATGCGGCGCGACTCGATGGGCAGCACGGCCTCCAGATCGCGGCGCGTGGCGTGGGAAACGGCGATGACGCGCTCCGCGCGCAGCGCGCCGCGGCGATAGCGCTCCTCGTGCAAGGAGCCGCGGAGGTCGCTGTGAGGGTTAAATAGCACGCTGCTCATGTCATGGACGGTGACAATATACGGCTGCGGCATCCAATATGCCACGGAATTCAACGGAATATGATAAAGATTAGCCCCAAATCTTCGAAGGAAGTAAGGAAAAGCAATATTGTGAATTATCTCCGTGTCGCGGCGGGAGTAGCCGGCGGTTTGAAAATTCGAGGGCAGATTGGCGAGTTCCGCGCAGTTCTCGGGACGCGCAATCAGGGTATAGCGGTTCTGGCAGTCCACTCGCGCCAGCGCGCGCACCAGATTGCGGACGTAAGTGCCGATGCCGAAATCTCGCCACCGGCGAACGTCGATCACTGCGTGAAAGGACTGCATGCTAGTGAGGCCTCGCCTGACCGGGCGCTCAAACTCTTACCGACGATAGGAGCCGATCCTCCGCGGTGGCCCTCCGCCAGGCGTACAAGGGGAACCTGGCGGCAAGGTCGAACACTTTACTCCGAACCTCGGCAAGAACGGTCTCGCTGGAGATATTCTCGAGCACGCGCACGATGAGTTGGCCCACTTTCCGCATTTCGGCTTCCCTAAAACCGCGCGTCGTCACAGCGGGGCTACCGAAGCGCATGCCGCTAGGGTTGAGCGGTGGATTGACGTCGAACGGGATGGCGTTTTTATTGGCGGTAATATAGGCCCGATCAAGGGCCGTCTCCGCGTCCTTGCCGCGCACCCCTTTGGCGAAAACGTCCACCAACATCAGATGCGTGTCCGTCCCGCCGGAAACAATGCGGCAGCCCGTCTCCGCCAGGCTCGCGGCCAGAGCCTGAGCGTTCTTCAGCACTTGCCGCGAATACTGCACGAATTCAGGCTCCAGAGCCAACTTGAAACATACTGCTTTGGCCGCGATCACGTGCACCAAAGGCCCGCCTTGAACGCCGGGGAATACGCTGCGGTCGATGGCCGCACCGTATTTCTCGCGCGCGAGAATCATGCCGCTGCGAGGGCCGCGGAGAGTTTTGTGGGTGGTGGAAGTGACGATATCGGCGTATGCGCACGGATTCGGGTGCAACCCGGCGGCCACCAGCCCGGAAAAATGGGCCATATCGACTAGCAGCATCGCGCCAGCCTCATCCGCGATTTGGCGGAAACGCGGAAAGTCGAGCGTGCGAGGATATGCGCTGCCGCCGGCGATAATCATCTTAGGTTTGTGCTCGTCGGCCAGGCGCGCCAATGCGTCGTAATCGATGCGCTCATCCTCGCGGCGCACTCCATACGGAATAATTTTGTAAAATTTCCCGGAAAAATTTAAGTGATGCCCATGAGTCAAATGACCTCCGTGGGCTAAATTCATCCCGAGAATCGTATCGCCGGGATTTAGCACAGCCGCATAGGCGGCTTCGTTGGCCTGCGATCCGGAGTGCGGCTGGACATTGACGTACTCGGCTGCGAACAGTTTCCGGGCCCGCTCGCGCGCGAGGTTTTCGACGGCATCGGCATGCTCACAGCCGCCGTAATACCGCCTCCCGGGGTAACCTTCCGCGTACTTGTTGGTGAAAATGCCGCCGGCGGCCTCCAGTACGGCTTCGGAGGTGAAATTCTCGCTGGCGATCAATTCCAGACGCGAGTTCTGGCGCTCGGTCTCGGCGCGGATCTGTTCATACACTTCAGGGTCGGCCTGCGCGAGTGGAACCGCCATCCGCTGTTGTTCTATGGACTGAGTCAATGCCTTGATTCTAACAGCCGCGAGTCGTTGGGCACAGGATACTTCCCTTCTGGTGTTGCAGGCAGACAGCCTGCGTAGCGTTGTCAATGCCGCGGGCGTGGCCGATTGAAAAATAGGCCGCGCTTTGGCAAACGTTGCCAACCTGCGGCCACAAAGGGGACACAATTGGGTGCCGAACTTTTTTCGACGACCAAAGCCAATTTTGGCCCTTAACCCCGTCCGCTTAGTTTTTTCGCTTTGAGTTCATCGCCCGGCCGTTGACCATCTTTTGTCGACTTGGGCCTGTACTACCTTCGTAGAAACGCCGGATGGCTCCAAGGTTGGCGATGTATTGCCTAGCATGACTGCGAACCCGCCCTTCGAGACACCGAAAACGGTGCGTCATTCATTTTGGCGCTGATCGGAACCCGATTCAACTATGCGGGGCACGCTGCCGCTCCGGTTATTCACCGCCAGGTTTTCGGGATTTGCGTATTGTTGTAGGTTGCTGGTGCTCAATGGCGAAGTGCCTGCCCGTGGTGTCCATTTCGACCTTCCAGGGCCGAGGCACGCGAGCGGCTGATGGCTACGTCTGAGCAAGTCCGCCGTCGACGGCCAGCACCTGCCCCGTCACGAAATCGGACGTCGTGAGAAAAAAAATGACGGCGTCCGCGATTTCTTCGCCCGTTCCGGCGCGGCCGGCTGGGGTTTTCGCTATCAGGCGGCGAATTCGGTCGTCCGGCTCGCCGAACGGGATTACTCCGGGCGCAACGGAGTTCACTGTTACTTTTGGCGCGAGCGCTTTCGCCAATGCGCGGGTCAACATAATCACTCCCGCTTTGGAGGAGCAGTAGTGAGCATGATGTGCCCACGGGCGCAGGCCGCCTAATGAGCTGAGATTGACGATTCGCCCGCCGCCAGACGGCAGCATTCTCCGAGCCGCTTGCTGGCAGCAGAAGAACGTCGCCTTGAGATTGACGGAATGGATAAAGTCCCAATCGGCTTCGGTTATCTTCAGCGGATCGATGCGGGTGAACCGTCCGGCGTTGTTCACCAATCCATCGATGCGACCGCAGACGCGCTCGACCGAAGCAAACATCTCTTCAATCTCGGCGACTCGCTCTAGATTGGCGCGAAACAACGGCGCGTTGCCACATTCCGCCGCCGTAGCTCGCGCCTGTTCCTCCGAGCCATGATAATGAATCGCGACGCGCGCGCCTTCCCGGGCCAGGCGCAGAGCGATGGCTCGCCCGATGCGTTTTGCCGCGCCGGTGATCAGGATCACGCGGTCCTGTAGCTCGGCCGACGCCATGCTCAGTGGTCTCGGGCAGTGACCAGATCGGTTACAGCCAAGAGCGCGTTGCGGTAAAGCGAATCGGGAAATTCACCGATGATTTCGCGAGCTTTTTCCGTAAAAGACTCGGCGCGCTTTTGCGCTCTCTCGATCCCGCGATGCCGGTGCAGGATTTGCAGAATTTTGCCGAATGGCACCTGATCGTAGCCTCCGTCGGCCAGCACCGTTTCTACCAGCTTGCGCTCTTCCGCGCCCGCCGTTTCGAGCGCATAAATCAGCGGGACGGTGACCTTTCCCTCGCGAAGATCGTTGCCCACGGGCTTGCCCAGAACCTTTTCGCGTGAGGTAAAATCCAGCACGTCGTCGATCAACTGAAAGGCGATGCCGAGATTCCAGGCGTATTCGCCGAGCCTGGCCTCGGCGGTCTCCCCGGCGCCTTGGGCCAACGCGCCCAGCTTGGCGCAGGCGGAGAAAAGACTGGCAGTCTTGCGGTCGATCAACTCCATGTAGTCCGCTTCCGTGACGCCGATCTTGCCTAGGCGCTCGAGTTGAAGAAGCTCGCCTTCCACCATCATCTGAGTCAGGTTGATGAGTACGTCAAGAATGGGGAAGCTGCGCTCGCGCAGCGCCACCTGGAAGGCCTGCATGTACATCCAATCCCCCGCAAGCACCGAGGTATGGTTGCCCCAGACGACGTTAATGGAAGGCCGGCCGCGCCGGGTCTTGGCCATGTCGATCACATCGTCATGGACCAGAGTGGCGGTGTGAATCATTTCCACTACAGCGGCCATGCGGATGAGGCCGGGATTGGACTCTCCAAACAGGCGGCCGCACAGCAGCACCAGAATGGGCCGCAGACGCTTGCCGCCCCCGGAGTGAAGATACTGGCCGATATAGGTGATGGCGTCGACAGAGGCGATGGACTCCAGGCCGATTTCGCGCTCGGCCTGAGCGAGGTCCGCGCGCACCAAGTCGAAGATCTCGACGGCCGAAATCGCTTGTCGAATGCTGCCGATGGGGTTGCCGAAGGCCATGAAGCACTGAGTCTAGCAAAGCGCACAGGCGCCCCGCGCCGTTGTGCTGCCGGCATGATCGGAGCTGTCGCCCAGGGGCTAAAGCCCACACGGCTGTTGGCGCTCTGGCGGCACGACTGAAGTCGTGCCCTGATGCAAGAGAACGCTGCCTCCGCTGGGCGGCCGGCGCCAGAGGCTAAACCGCTCTTGCTTCACGCACCTTGCGCACGACCGGATCTACTTTGCCGATTGGGCCTTAGGAGCCTGACGCGCGGTCCGCAATGTCTCCGTCCACCACAGCAGCTCGTCGATCATCGCCTTGGCGGACGCCGCAAGCCCCGCCAGGCCCTTTTCGACGTCGCCGCCTTGGAAATGGGCCATGAGAACCTCCCGCGGAATATGGACCGCGAAGCGGAGGGGGACCATCTGGAGCTCGATCGACGTTAGCCGCAGTTGTTGGACGCTGCGCGCGCCACCGGCGCCGCCGTAGCTTACGAAACTCGCGGGCTTGCGATTCCATTCGGGATAGACCCAATCCAGCGCGTTCTTCAGCACACCGGGCGGGCCGAAATTGTATTCCGGGGTGACGATGACAAATCCATCGGACTCCCCGATGGCGGCGGTCCATCGCCTGACGGCTTCGTGCGGGTAAGGGTCGTGGGGCCAGCCAGGGCTGACGGCCTGGTCGAAGAAAGGCATCACAAAATCTCGCAAATCGAGCAGCCGCGCCTCGACGCCCTCGCGCTCCCGCAGCCGATCCAGAATCCACCGAGCCGGCTTCTCGGAGAACCGGCCCTCGCGCGTGCTACCGACAATGACGGAAATGGTGCTCATCTGTTAGTCCTTTGCTGGAAATGCGCCCGCTAGCGGGTTAAGTTTATATGATGCTTCAGTCCGGAAATGGGGTGCGGGCGGAAGCTGGCATCCAACCGGTGGCGAATGCCAGAGGACCTAAATCGGATGGGGTCATGAGAAGGGATTCCCGAAAAGCTGCAATCGTGAGCTGACTATCTTCCGCACGGATGCAACTGCAAACGGCAGAATCTTATACGGCGCGATTTCCGTTTTTCGTTCCGCGAAGCCTTGCTCCAATCCCTGCCTCCAAGCGAGGCGGAGTTCGGTATTGATGTGGACGATATTGATCCCAGCGCGTATCGCCATCTTCAAGTCCTCATCCGCCGTTCCCGAGCCGCCGTGCAGCGTCAACGGAATGCCGATCGCAGTCTTGATATCCGGAATTCGTTCTATTTCAAGATGCTTCTTTTCCTGACCGGCGACCATGCTCTTGCGCATGCCGTGCGTATTACCGACCGCTGGGGCGAGGACATCGACTCGGGTCGCCTTGACGAATTGCTGAGCTTCCTCTGCGGTCGTGAGCGGCGCCGCCTGACGCGGCGCATCTTCGTGAATCTCCTAACCAGTCCCGATATCCCCGATTTCGCCCTCAACCACAACCGATGGGCTTATCGATTTGAGAACCTCCACGGCTTCTTTAGTTTGGCGTGTGTTCTCCTCCAACGGTAGTGATGAGAGGTCGAAGACCACGGAATCGAACCCGGCCTTTACGGCTTCCACAGCCTTCTCCAGCGAGTGGGTGTGGTCGGCATTGAGGAAGAGTGGAAAATCGAACTGCTCGCGAAGACTTCTCACCAGGGCGGCGAGTTGGCGCGCGCCAGCAAAGTCGCGCTCTCCTTCGGAAGCTCCCACCAATACCGGGCGCATTGGTCGCACGGGCCGCCTCGAAGACGGCTTTCAGCAAGGTAAGATCGGAAACGTTAAAGTGGCCTATCGCCACTCGACTGCTCTGCGCTTGCCGCAGGACGTCGATCAGGTTTAGCATAGGCCCTCCACACCTCATGGTAGTAGCCCTCGCCAAAACGAAAAGCTTGCACCGCGGATTAACGGCGAAGAGGCATTTGACCGGCCGTGGCGCGCAAGGGTATCGCCCTGTTGGCGGATGGCTACGAGCCCTCATATAGCCGTGCGGCCAACACGGGCGGCAATTTCGCATCCAGGATCTTTCCGGCCGCGCTGTCGATGTCATAACGCACGCGGCGGAACTCGATTGCGCGTTGGCCGGGAGAGTAGATTGCATAAGCGGCTCGTGGGTCCAGGTCGCGCGGCTGGCCCACCGAGCCCGGGTTGATCAAATAGTAGTGGTCGGGGCCGATCTCGAGCACCTCGCCTTCGCGCAAGCCACCGGGCGTAAAACGCTTGATTCCTCCGCGGGCAATCAGAAAGCCTCCCTGGAGGTGCGTGTGGCCGAAGAAAGTAAGGCGCGCGTCCAGCTCCTGGCGGAGAGGCGCGACGTCGCCCGGATCGATCAAATATTCGTCTTCATCGAGAGGCGAGCCATGGCACAGATCGAAGCCATCGATTCGCAGTGGCCCTCGCGCCAAGTTGCGCAGGAACGCGGAATTCTCTTTGGTGAGCTCGCCGCGGGTCCACCGGGCCGACGCTTGGGCGGCGTAGTTGTAATCCTCGATGGAATCGTCGTCCACGCAAATGCGGTCGTGATTGCCGCGGATCACCGCCGCGGCGTTGGCCCGCACCCATTCCACCGCGTGATTGGGATCTGCCCCGTATCCCACTACGTCGCCCAGACACAAGATCCGGTCATAGCGCCCCGAGGCATCCCGCAAGACGGCTTCGAGCGCTTCCCAGTTGGCGTGAAGATCGCTCAGGATCAGGTACGGCACAATTTCAACAAAGCGACTTCCGGAGGCGCTCCCAGCCGCGCGGGCAGACCGATGGTGCCAATCCCTCGCGAAACGAAGATGGCTGCATTTTCCTTACGGTACAGACCGTCCACAAAAGGAGTGAAGAACCGCGCGACATTCAGGTCCTGTCCCAGAATCTCGACGCGCACCTGGCCTCCGTGCGTGTGTCCGGCGAGAGTCAGCGGAAATCCTTTCTGCGCGGCGACGGGAAAAACATCGGGGTTATGCGAAAGAAGCACGTTGAAGGCGGCAGGGACGATGAGGCGTTCGGCGCGCCGTAAGTAGGGACGGTGGAAGCGTTGGTAGTCGACGCCTACAAGATTCAGCTCCGCCGCTCCGAAGCGCAACAGAGTCGATTGCTGGCGCAGGAAGTTCATGCCGAGCCGTGCGCCCTCCACCTGTGTGTAATGTTCCGAGCCCGAAATGATCTCATGATTCCCCATGCAGCCGTATACGCCGGACGCGGCGCGCAACCGGGAGAGGATGGAAAGACAATCGTCCAGGGGATCATCTTCGCTGGTGATAAGGTCGCCGGTGACGACCATCAAGTCAGGCCGCGTTTCGTTCGCCATGTCGACCGCCCGCTCCAGGTCGCGAGCGCTCAGAAATGGGCTGAGGTGAATGTCAGTCAACTGGGCGATTCGGACGCCGTCGAGGTCGGGATGCAGGCCTGGAATATGGATGTCCTGCTCCCGCATCGTCAGGCGGAAGCGCTGGACAAACGTTCCGTATCCAATCACGGCTACAGGCGTCGTCAGTACGGCCGTCTTAGCCGAGCGGAGAAACGCCCGGCGCGCGGGATTGTGGCCGGAGCGGGGACGAGGCACCAGAGCCGAGACGGCGTAAGCCGTGATCATCAGGAGCGCGAACAGCGCCCACAGCATCGCCCCGGTATGCACCCAATTCCCCCACCGGTTGGGAAGGAAGTTGGCGACGCGGCGAAAACGGAACATAAAGCCCAGCGTGGCCAAGCCGCCGGAGGCAGCCCAAGCGGCGACGATCCAAGAACGGCGGCGCCAGCTAGCGCCTCCGCTTTCCCGCGCGGCTGGACCGAACAAAAACGCGAGCGCGGCTAAAGATTGCAGAAACCAAAAGATGGCAAGGGCCACCACGTCAGGCAAATAACGGCTGGAAAGCATCGCAGGAAACGCCTTTTTTATCTTATCGGAAGCCGATGGCGAGCTTTAGGCGGAAGAGCTCTAAGCGGATGCTCAGGCGAACTGGAAGAATCCGAATGCGCTCGCGGGACCTCATCACAAGCGCCCCTTGCGGTCGCGGCTCGGAGATGGGCGCGTGCATTTACAGGCGGCTACAGAGCCGCGACCGCGAGGAGCGGTCAACTGATGAACTCGGGCTGTTGAAACGGAGGGAGGCTCCGAGCACCGAGTCCACAACCTGGACTTAACTTCGAGGCTCGCCAGCCGCAGGTATGTGCGCGCTAGTTTTTCGGCCGTTTTCGGGGCCGCGGGATTTTCGCCCGCAGTGGGGCTGGCAGGACATCGCCTACTAGCCTGCTGTTAGCCAGCCGCCCAGAGGCAGGCGATGGCTTCATGGCGCGAAAGTAACTGCCGCTACGCCGGAGCTTGCTCGTCCCGGGTGCAGCGACGATTACTGGGAACCGACTCGGGGGCCGCGAATCGATTACGGCCGCTTTCACCCTGCACAGGTGAGCAGGCCACCTCCGATGGCTCCGCCCGACTGTGCCCCTCCGACTGAAAGCGACCGCGAAGATTCGCGGAAGGAAACGACCCGGCAAACGCTCAGAAACGCGGCGGCTGTGTTTCCGGCATTCGAAGATGCCGCCGCGTCTAGTGCGCTATGCCGCCGCCGCTTCCTTAGGCCGATTCTTACTTCCGGGCGGACGACCACGCCGCTTTAGCGCCGCCATCCAGGCCGGCGGACGGCCGCGCCGCTTCCCGCGACCACGCGCCAACCGTTCCAGGGTCAGAATCGCTTCCTCGATCTGTTCCCGCTCCTGCCGTAAATCCGCCAACATTTTCAAAACGTCCATAGAATTTAAATCTCCCGGCATCGATTGGTCTCCCACTGTGATAGGTTCCGAAAACAGAACGCCACCAACCTCTCTGCTCCGAAGTAGACTGTATAAGCTTATACCGTTTTTATGGGGATTTCAAGAGACTTGTTCTGAAAACAGAACAGAACTTCAGATTCTGCCCCTTCTTCGTCGGGCTCTTCCGCGTGCCGCAAGCCGCGCGCGAGGATCGAGAAACGGTGCAAAATCCAGCCCACTATTCTTTCTGAGATATTAGATAACCGCTAAGTCCAAATATTTCAGCGATAATCGCGTTTGCGGCACTTCAATTGCCCGTTCACCGGGGCTTCGAACGGCTTAGTTCGTCAACTTTACCGAGTGCGGGGTCCGGTCCGATCGAAAATCAATGACGCCATCAGCCCCACCGCGAAAGTGGTGGCGGTTCCGATCAGGACGTACCAGGTAAAGGCGATGGGCGTGGCGAAACGGACGTAAATCATGATGGCAAGGCCGGCGGCCATACCCGCGATGGCGCTGGACTCTCCTACCCTCCGAGTCAGAATCCCTAGGAGAAACACGCCCAAAAGCGACCCGTACAGGACGGAAGCAATGGACAGGCCGGCTTGCAGCACGCCGCCCCAATGCCGCGCCAGCAGCGCCAATACAAAGAGCGTGGCGCCCCAAAAGACGGTCGCGTAGCGGGCGGTGAGCACCCACAATTGCTCGCTCCCGGCGTGCGGCGAGAGCGGCCGCAGAAAATCAACCACCGTGGTGGAAGCCAACGAGTTCAGCGCGGCGGAAAGGTTCGACATTGCCGCCGCCAGGATCGCCGCCATAATCAGACCGGCTGCGCCGGGCGGAAGAAAGCTCCAGACAAACTGCGGGTAGATCGAGTCGGGGACGGAGGGTGCGGACCAATGGCGATCGGAATAGAGGGTGAATAAGCATGCGCCGATTATGAGGAATAGCGTGAACTGCCCGGCGACCACAACCCAGCTTGCGAAAAGCGCCGCCCGGCTTTGGCCTTCGCTGCGTGCCGCCAGAAGCCGCTGGACCATAAGCTGTTCCGTGCCGTGGCTGGCCGTCGTGAGAAAGGTACCTCCCAGGACTCCGGCCCAAAAGCTGTAAGGGCGAGCGAAAAATTCCGAAGCTGGCCCTAATCGGAAATCGAAGACCTGGAATTTTCCAAGCGCTGCGCCTGTCGCTGCGACATGCGCCCATCCGCCGGGAATCTGAGTCAAAATGGCTATAAGACTAAAGACCGCACCGCTGATATAAAGAGCCATCTGTATTACGTCCGTCCAGATCACCGCCGTCATGCCGCCTTCGTATGTGTAGATCAGCGTCAGACATAAGATCACCGCGATCGAGGCGACCTGACCGGTCCCTAGAACGATCGAGATGACGATCGAAATCGCGAATACCCGCACCCCTTCGGCCAGCGCCCGCAAGACCAGAAACGTCGCGGCGGTCAACTTCCGGGCGCGCTCTCCAAAGCGGGAGCGGATCAACTGGTAGGCGGTGAACAGCTCGCCGCGGAAGTAGGCAGGAAGAAACAGCGCCGCGATCACTACTCGCGCCAGCAAGTATCCGAGCACAAGCTGGAGGAACGCAAAGTTACCCTGGAAGGCGAGCGGCGGCGTTCCGATCACCGTCAGCGTGCTGGTCTCGGCCGAGACGATGGAGAGCGCAATGGCCCACCAAGGCGCGGTTTTACCCCCTAGAAAATAGTCCTTCAAAGACTTTTGCGAGGAGCGGAAGCGGACGCCAAACCAGGTGATCCCCGCCAGATACACGCCGATGACCGCCAGGTCCAGCCAACGCATGGATTAAAGCATAGCGCCACAGGAGGCCGCTGCTTCCTCATAAGAACAAAAATCGCCGCCGCGGCCGTAATCGCGTCCGTAAGCGCGGAACTTGAACGCGGTCCGCTCCCTTACCGTCGCGGTTCGTTGCCGTTGTGGCGCGAGTTTCCGGAAAGCGCCGGCGCGGTATAATGTTTTTGAAAGATGCACCGCTCTGCCATCAGGCAGTTGCGGCGTATCTGTTGCCCGGTTGGAATCAGCGTTTCAGTTTAGCCTGACATATGGATCGTAAAATCCGGGTGCTTGTCGCCAAGCCCGGCCTCGACGGACATGATCGCGGCGCGAAGGTGATCGCTCGCGCGCTGCGGGATGCCGGTATGGAGGTCATATATACGGGCTTGCGGCAGACTCCGGAAATGATCGTCAACGCCGCGCTGCAGGAGGACGTTCAGGTGATCGGCCTGTCGATTCTCTCCGGCGCGCACAACGCCATTGTGCCACGTGTAA
>Ga0126379_10002707_pt1 | contig 11327 bp, 11 predicted proteins | sample PanSoiMetPlot_24_FD_92640 | JGI IMG/M metagenome (GOLD analysis project Ga0126379, IMG submission 92640) | Tropical forest soil microbial communities from Panama - MetaG Plot_24 | ecosystem: Environmental > Terrestrial > Soil > Tropical forest > Bulk soil | place: Panama | collected 2016-02-17
CAGCAATGGCAACAACCACCGGGTCAGCATCGGGCGGGCATGTTACGGCACTTTTGCCTACGCAGGTTAGCCCACAAACGAGGCGAGCGCCCTCAGCCTAAGCTTACCTGCGAAGCTCGGCGGCGATCTCGGCCGCTGCGGTCCGCGCTCGCTCCAGTTCCCCCGCCGGAAAGCTGATCGCCGCGACGACCGGATGACCGCCGCCTCCGTAGCGTTCCGCGATGCGCGCGAGATCGTGTCGTCGGCCATCTTGATTCCACGGGTTGGAGCCGATCGAGACTTTCGTTCGCTGGCCACTGCGCCCTACCCACACCGTGTATTGGGCCTCGGGGTAGAGGTAATAGGAGATGAACTTGTTGATGGTGAGGAGCTCCTCGTCCCCTAAATCGAAGAAGACGACGCCGCGTTCCAGCGTGGCTTTCTGGCCCACCAGCTGGATGGTGTGCTCGTGCTTTTTGCGCAACTCTTCGAACGGCGCGCGCACGTGCGGCTGCGCCGCGAGCTTGGAAAGCGACGTCTGCTGCATCTCGCGGATGATGCGCGGGATGTACTGCGGATCGCGATTTGCCTCGAGCACGGTCATCAGCTGCAGCGCCGGCTCGGCCAGCTCGACGGCGATGCGCGGGTTGGCGAATTGAGCCCCGTCGATAATCTCCGCCCACTCGATGAGCTCGGAGAGCGGCTGAGGGTCGAAGCCGAACCTTTGCGCGGCGATCTCGGTCAAAAACTTGGTGCAGCTCTTGCGCGTCGGATCGTGAAACTTTCTGCCGCTCCGGTCGCGGCGGAAGTGCTCCTCGTCGCCGGGCTGCTGGAAGGCGGATCGATGGTGATCGAACCACCAGGTGAGCCGGTCGCTCTGCGAGTAGCGGAAGTCGACGATGGCGTTCTCGTCTCCGGTAAAGACCGCCTCGTCGATCGGCTGACCTCCGGCGCCGTGGGACAGCCCTTGATAGCTCTGCATTGCACCGGGGCGGATCCGTTCAGCGTGGAAGCGCGAGAACACCGCTGCGCTGGCCGCGCCGTCGAAGCAGTTGTCATGGAAGAGAATCTTGATTTCCATCCGAGTCGAATCGCTGCGCATAAACCTTTTCCCCGCCACAGTGCAACCCCAGAAGAAGTCATGCATCTGAGCATTTGGCCCGAATAGGAGGACCGATGCACGGTGGCAAAGGACCGGAATTGGAAGGCCACGCCGAGGCAGTCGCTCGGAAGGTCAACACCACGCTGGGGGACTTGATCGCCGCAGCGTTCGATATTGTCGGCGACGAGGTGAAGTCGGTCGCTCGGCTGGTTTCTTCTTCCAGCATGGCGAAGCTGACCGGCAGGCGGATCCGTCTGTTTTAGCTGTCAGGCCGCAGGGGCTAGCGCGCTCTGTCTTCCGCACGGTCCCCGAAAGACGCAGCGCGCGCACCGCCCGAGATCGCCGGTCATCGGGAAATTTTCTTCCGGTCGAGGCGAATTGGCGGAGGGGTCCACGGTGAGCTGCCTCATCGCCTCCACGCTGCGTCGAAACCGCGACTGGAACGCCTCGAGCGACTGCGCATCCACCTGGACTGCTTGCTCGACGCCGCCGTTCAAGAATACCAGCCTGGCCCTGACGGAATCGGCGGCAAACCCGTAGCGGCTGGCGACGTATAGGACGTAGCCGAGCACCTGATCCTCGTAGCCCTGGCGGACCGCGCCCGTCTTCCAGTCCACCACTACCGGCGCGCCGTCCTCTCCCAAGTAGGCGAAGTCCGGGACGGCGAAGACCTTGACGCCCCCCAAGGTGAAGTTGGAGCGCTCGAAGGCGGCCGAGTCGATTTCCAGCCATTGCTCCGGTCGAAGCGAGCGCACCAGCGGTACCCACCGCGAAGCGAAGAACCAGCCCAGCGCGGTCTTGGCATTCTCCCAGTTCTGTTTCCACTCGCCGCGGGCGATCGGCTCGGCGTACTCGTGCTCGACGAGGCCGCGAAAGCGACGGCGGTACGGCTCCTTCCAGTAGCTCTTGTGCACCGAATAGAGGTAGTCCTGCCGCATCAACTGGTGCACCCGCTCGATGATGCGCGCCGGATCCACCGCCCGGCCGAACCGGATGGCCAGCAGCGAGTGCCGGATGGCGTCATGGACCACCGAGCCGGCCCAGTTGTAGCGGTTGCTCAGCTTCTTGAGGATGTAGAGGCGGCGGATTTCCTCCGAAGCGTCGAGCTCCCAGCCACTCCAGGAGCGGTAGTAATGAAGATAGTAGGCCCTAAGGCACTCGCGGAACTTATCGTCCCTGCTCTTGGACCAGGAAAAGTCGTTGGTGAGGATCCGCTCCACCAGGCCATTCTCCTACGCTACAGTCGGATCCGCCATGACCGCCCCTCGCGCCCAGGTCCGCGAGCCCTTGTTGGCCTGGTTCGACGCGCACAAGCGCGATCTTCCCTGGCGCCGATCGCGAGATCCCTACGCCATTTGGATCAGCGAGGTGATGCTCCAACAGACGCAGGTGCCGACCGTCGTCCCCTACTGGCGGCGCTTCGTCGAGCGCTTTCCCACCGCAGAGGCGCTCGCCTGCGCACCGCTCTCCGAGGTGCTCTCGCTGTGGCGCGGTTTGGGCTACTACGCCAGGGCCCGAAACCTCCACCGGGCGGCGAAAGCCGTGGTTCGCGAGCACGGAGGCAAGCTGCCCTCGGATCCTCAAAAGCTTCGCGAGCTTCCCGGATTTGGCCGCTACACCACTGGGGCCGTCGCCTCGATTGCCTTCGACCAAGCCGCCCCCGCCGTCGACGGGAACGCAGGGCGCGTTTTGTCCCGCCTCTTCCGGATCGAGGGCCGGCCCGGCGATGCGCGGCGCGAGGCGCGGCTGTGGGCCAAGGCGGCGGAGTTGGTGGACGGCCCGCGCCCGGGGGATTTCAACCAGGCCCTGATGGAGCTTGGCGCCGTCATTTGCAGGCCGGAGGATCCGTCCTGCCTGTTGTGCCCGGTGCGCGGCTCGTGTGCGGCCCTGCGCTCCGGGCGGATCGCCGAGTACCCCGGCGCCAAGGTCCGCCCAGCGCGCAAACACCTGCGCCTCGCGGTGGCCGTGTGCCGGCGAAGCAGCGACGTGCTCCTCGGCATGCGCGAGGAGAAGGGGCTCTTCGGCGGACTTTGGGAGCTTCCCTGCGCCGAGCTTTCCGGCCGCGGCGGCCCTTCCCAGGTTCTCTTCGCGCTGCGCGGCACGCTCGGCGCCAGCATCCGCCTCGGGGAGTCACTCGGCTGCGTTCGGCGAACGCTCACCCACCGCGAGCTGGAGCTAAACCTCTACGACGTGACGGCGCGCTCGGAGCCGCGGCCGAGCCGCCGCTATCAAGAGTTTCGCTGGGTAACGCCGGCGGAGGCACAAAAACTCGGCATGAGTACCGCGATGCAGCGAGCGCTCGAATTGGCTGACCGCCACTGAAAACCCGCGGTGATCGACTGAACATAGGGCAGCCGAGAGGCCTACTCGATTATTGACCTTGGCGCAGCGAGCGTTCTAATACATCGCCGCAGTTTTTAGAGGAGCAAAATGTCCCGTCCATCGAAGCCATCCACCCCCAGCACCGCTACTCGACGAGCATCTACGGCTGCGGAATCGACGTCCACCCGTTCAGCCGCCGCGCCCACGCCCGAGCAGATTGCCGTCCGCGCGTACGAGATCTTCATTGCCCGTGGCGCCCAAGACGGCCGCGACCAAGAGGACTGGTACCAGGCGGAGAACGAGCTGCGCCTGGGCAGGCAGTAGCGCTCAGCCGCCGCCGGCCTCTAGTTCGGCGGTGAGCTGACCGGCTCTGCGGAGCGAAAATCGAGCTCGACCGCTTCTTTGAGCAGCCGCTGCGCTTCGCGCAGCTGCTCGAAGGTTCGCTCGGCGACGACGACCGAGCGCATCGCCAGGCCGCAGGCGGGCGTCAGCACCGCGCGCATCATCACCTCGCGGGCCCGGCTGCGGCCGAAGGTGCCGGTCAGCGACGCCTCGACCGAATCGACCAGCTCCGAGACGGCGAAGGAGGCCGTCACGTTGGTGGGGATGATCCCCAGGCTGAACGCTGCCCCTGACTTCAAGAATCGGTCCACCGCCGAGCGGCCCTCCAGCGCCGCGTCGAGCGAGAGGCGGACGTCGAGCGAGAGTAGATCCACCCCGCAATCGAGCAGCAAATCCCATTCGGTGTTGCCGCAGCAATGCAATCCCACCAGCGCTCCCTCGCGCTGAAGGGCCATCACCAGGACTTTGATTTCCTGGAGGGCGATTAGGTGCTGCGGGCTGGCCCGCTGCAGCGCGTACAGCCCAGGCTCGTCGAGGTAGAGGATCGGCGTCGCCGCCGCCCGCCGGATTGCCTTGGCCATCGCCAGCGTCTTGGCGAGCAGCAGGCGGAAAATTTGCTGATCGAGCTGCGCTGACTCGGAGACCGGATTGCCGATGGACGTCTTCGTCGCCCAGCGGACGGTGGCCGGCCCAGCGATCTGCGCCTTGGCGAAGGCGAGCTTGCGATTGGCGACCTCCCAGAGGAATGGCTTCCACGCTCGGCATGCTTGCGGCGAAGGCTCGAACGCCTCCAGCTGGCCCGAGGTGAGAGCGGCCTCCACCGAGGCGCCGAAAGTCTCGCGCTGGCTTTGCCACTCGTCGACATCCACCGTGCACAGCCCCTCTGCGTCGTAGCGGAGCCCCGGCAAGCCATCCAGCGCGCCGGGGATCATGAACTCGGATGGGTTGCGGGCGGGAAGCTGCGGCAGATAGGGCACGTCCACCTGGAACGCCATCTGCAGCGCGAGCTCGAGCTGGCTGTGCGGCAGGCTGCCAATCCCGGTGGTGGCAAGCGGCGGCAACAGCTGAAGGGCGCGGCGGGAGATCGGAGCGCTCATGCGGACCTAGTTTAGGCCACCGAATAATAGAAAGCGCTTGGATGATGGAAGACGAGCGCCGACACCGAGGCCTCGGGCTCCATCATGCAGCCGTCGGTCAACTGAACGCTGATGTCGGCAGGACGCAGCGCCTCGAAGAGAAGCAGCTGATCCTCCAACCGGGGACACGCCGGGTAGCCGAACGAATACCGCTTGCCGCGGTACTCCGCCCGGAATCGCTCGAGCATCGTCAGCTGCGGAGCGTCGGGGAAGCCCCACATGCTGCGCAGCGTCGAGTGCAACAGCTCGGCGTATCCCTCCGCCGTTTCCAGTGCCAGCGCCTGAACGGCGTGCATCTTTAAGTAGTCGCCCGCCGCCTTGTACTTCTCGGAAAGCTCGCGGATGCCTTCGCCGGCGGTGGTGACGAACATGCAGAGGTTGTCTCGCGGGGCCCCGTCTGTAAGCGGCGCGATGAAGTCTGCCAGGCACACGCCCGCTTCCTTCTCCTGCCGCGGAAAATCGAATCGCACCAGGGGCTCGGCTCCGCTGGGGCCGAAGACGAGCACCGAGTTGCCCTCCGAGGCGGCGCGGAAAAATTGGAACACCGCGCGGGGCTTCATCTGGCCGGTGCGAAGAAAATCCTTGAGCTCATCGAGCACCCGCTTGACCTCGAGCGCCTTGCGCCCTTCCTCACTGTCCGAAAGCGCCGCCTCGCCGCTCGCCCCCAGAGCGCGGGCCGCGGAGCCTTTGACGCCGAGGTGCCGCCCGTAGAGCATCACCGGGTTGATGAACCGCCAGATGTGGTCGAGCGGCGTGTTGGTGAGCACGTGCCGCTCGTAGTCCGGCGGGGGCGGAATGTCCTCGAGAATGGGAATCTGCGCCGGTCTCGCCGCGGGGGCGGCCACCGGCTTGGGACGCGCCTGTGTTTCCTCCGCCAGCTTGGCACGCCGCTGCCGCAGGCCATCCTTGAGGACCTCGAACTGAGGCGGATCGATGATCTGTTTGGCCAGATCCAGCCCGCTCATCGCGTCCTTCGCGTAGGCCACGGTGCCCTGGCCGTAGGCCGGGGCAATCTGGCGATCGACGAAGTTGCGCGACAGCGCGGCCCCGCCTACCAAGATCGGCACCTCCACGCCAGCGCGGGAGAGATCCTCGGCGGTAGTTACCATCTGCTGTGCGCTCTTCACCAAAAGGCCAGACAGGCCGAGGATGTCCGGCCGGTGCTCGCGCACTGCCGCCACCAACCGCTCCGGCGGTACCTTGATGCCCAGGTTCACCACCTGAAACCCATTGTTGGCGAGGATGATCTCCACCAGGTTTTTGCCGATGTCGTGCACGTCGCCCTTGACCGTGGCGAGCACCACCTTCCCGCGCGTGGCGGCGCTCGCCTTGTCCATGTGCGGCTCGAGGTAGTTGACCGCCGCCTTCATCGATTCCGCGCTCTGCAGGACCTCGGCGACGATCAGCTCGTTTTTGGCGAACAGCCGGCCGACCTCGTCCATCCCCTTCATCAACGGGCCGTTGATGATCTCCAGCGGCCGAGCGGCTTTGAGCGCCAGGTCCAGATCGGCGGTCAGCCCGTCGCGGGTGCCCTCGATGATGTAGCGGGCCAGCCGCTCCTCGAGGGGAAGGCTGCTCTTCGCCGCCCCGGCGGGCTTGCGCGCGCGAAAGTGCGCGGCGAAGGGGGTGATTGGATCTGCTCCTCGGCTAAAGAGCAGATCCTCGCTCAAGCGCCGCTCCTCCTCGGGAAGCGACGGGTAGCGCTCGAGCTTCTCGGAGTTGACGAGCGCCATATCCAGTCCGGCCTGGGTGCAGTGGTAAAGAAAGACGGAGTTGAGCACCTCGCGCCCGGAAGTGGGTAGGCCGAAGGAGATGTTGGAAATCCCCAGCACCGTTTTGCATTGGGCAAAGCGCTGCTTGATGAGCCGGACGCCCTCGATCGTCTCCACCGCGCTGCCGACGTACTGCGGATCTCCGGTGGCGCAGGGAAACACCAAGGGGTCGAAGTAGATGTCCTCAGCTTTGACGCCGTACTTTCCGGTCAAAAGCTGGTAGGAGCGCTCGGCCACTTCGAGCTTTCGCTGGCGCTGGACTCCCATCCCTTTCTCGTCGATGCAGCCCACGACCAGCGCGGCCCCGAATTTTCTCGCCAGCGGCACCACCTTGTGAAAGCGCTCCTCGCCATCCTCGAGGTTGACCGAATTGATGATCGCTTTGCCCTGGCTGTAGGTCAGCGCCGCGGCGATCACCTTCTCATCGGTGGAGTCGATCATCAAAGGCACGCGGACCTTCTTGACCACCACCTCTAAGAAACGGCGCAGGTCCGATAGCTCGTCGCGGTCCGGATTCGCCAGGCAGATGTCGATCACCTGCGCGCCTCGCTTGACCTGCGCCCGGGCGATCTCGCTGGAGTCGTCCCACTTCTCGGCGACGATCAGATCCTTGAACTTGCGCGAGCCGATCACGTTGGTGCGCTCCCCGACGATCACCGGCCGAACGTCCTCGTTCACCTCGAGGTAGTCCACCCCCGAAAGGGCCGAGCGGAGCGGCGGGCGCGAGCGGCGCGGGGGGTGCACCATCGCGGCGGCGATCGCTCGAACGTGCGCGGGACGCGTTCCACAGCAGCCGCCGGCCAGGTTGAGCCAGCCTTGCTCGGCGAAGCGCCCCAGGGTGCGGGCGATCATCTCCGGGGTCTCGAGATACTGGCCGCTCTCGTCGGGAAGGCCGGCATTGGGCACGCAGGCGATCCGGAAGGGGCTCATCGAGGCCAACGAGCGGATGTGGTCGGTCATGAACTCCGGCCCGGTGGCGCAGTTGAGCCCGAGGTAAAGCAGGTCGATGTGCTCGAGCGAAGCGGTGAGCGCCTCGACCGACTGGCCAGCGAGCATCGTCCCCATCGGCTCGATGGTTCCGGAGACGGCCACCGGCACGCGCTTGCCGAGGCGTTCGAAGGCATTTTGGATGCCCAGCAGGGCCGCCTTGACGTTGCGTGTGTCCTGACACGTCTCAACGAGGAGGTAATCGACGCCGCCTTCGATGAGCCCCAGCGCTTGCGCCTCGAAGTGGCGGATCAGCTCCTCGAAGGTGATGCCGCCGGTGACCGAGATCGCCTTCGTCGTCGGGCCGATCGAGCCCGCCACCCAGCGCAGCCGATCCGAGGTACTAAGTTTTTCCGCCGCGGCCCGCGCCACCTGCGCGGCGCGAAGATTGATTTCATGAGCTTTTGACTCGAGCCCGTACTCGGCGAGGACGAGCGGCGTGCCGCCGAAGGTGTTCGTCTCGACGATGTCCGCTCCGGCGGCGAAGTAATCGGCGTGCATTTGCTCGATCAGCTCCGGCCGGGTGAGCACCAGGTGCTCGTTGCATCCCTCGTATTGGGCGCCCCCGAAATCCGCTGCCTTAAGCGACTGCGACTGGATGAGCGTGCCCATCGCGCCGTCGAGAACGAGGATCCGGCGGTCGAGCTCGGCGAGCAGTGCGGCGATTCGCTCGCTTGGCGCGCTCGCTTGCGTTTGAGCCTGGCTCATACCTTTTCCCCGTTGAGCATGAAGACGCGAAACGGCGAACCGCCGCGGTCGTGATCGACGCGAAGGACGCGGGTAAAACCCAGCGTGGCCAGCGTCTTTTCCAGTTGGGCCGGCTCGAAGCCAAGGTGCCGGTGACCGAGTCGATCCACCACCCACCGCTCCTCGTGCGGCATCAGCTCGAGAAGGATCAACCTGCCGCCGGCTTTAAGGATGCGAAAGGCCTCGCCGAGCACCGCCTGCGGCTGCTGAACGTGGTGGAGGCTCTGGGAGATGACCACCAGATCCAACAGTGCGTCGGGAAGAGAGAGGCGGTGCAAGTCCTGCCGGAGAAAGCGCAAGTTGTTCAGGCCCTCGCGCTCGGCCCGCAGCTTGGCCTGGTGCAGCGCCGACCGGCTCTGATCGATGGCATAGACCTGGTCGGCCCACCGGGCGATCTCGACGGAAAGAACGCCCGAGCCGCAGCCGAAGTCCGCCGCCTTGAGCGGGGGGAGCAAGGATGCCAGCGCCCTTGCCCAGAGAAACCAGGACTGACCTGGCTCGAGCAGCTTCTCGTTGAGCGCCTGGCGATCTTCGCGCTCGCGAAGCAGGTCCTTGAGCCGGGCGCGATCTCCGTTGCCGTCGTCCTGTTCGCGGGCGAGCTCGATGAGCGGCCAGCGCACATCCTTCGCATCGAGCGCGAGAGAGTAGTAGGTAAAGCCGGCCTGCCGCTCCTCGCGCACCAGGCCGAGCCGCCGCAGCGTGCTTAAGTGATGGGAAACGGACGGCTGCGCCACGCCCACCAGCGAGACCAGCTCGGAAACGTTGAGCGGCGCTTCGGCGAGCAACCGGAGGATTCGCAGGCGCGTCGGATCGCCGAGCGCCCGGAAGGATTGGGACAGCACTTGCATATTGGTCAATGCACATATATCGATTTGGCCCCGCTGCCAAGGCAATTCAACGAACTGTCGGAGGAGAGGTGCGGCCTAGGTAGGACTCGACGAGGAGGGTGCTCTACCGAGCCAATCGGCGGTGCTCCACCATCAGGCAGCGATCCTGCACGACCTTAATTCCCGCTCCGGCCAGCCTCTGCGCCGCAGCATCGTTTCTGATGCCGAGCTGGAACCACACCGCCTTGGGGCGCTTGGCGATGATGTCATCGACGTGCATTTCGATGTCCTTCGGCCGCCGAAAAACCTCGACCAAGTCCACCTCGCCCGGCACATCGATGAGTCGACGGTAGACCGGTCTGCCGAGAATCTCCTTCACCTCGGGGAAATAAACCGGGACTGGGATGATCTCGAAACCGCTCGAGGCGAGATAGTGCGGAACGTAGAACGCCGGCTGGTTCGCCTGGCGTTCGGTCTTGATCCCCAGCACGGCAATTCGCCGAGTGTGCGCGATCAGATCGGCGATCGCTTCGTCGCTTTCAATGAAGTTGCGCCCAGCATCATCCGCTGACGTCTGCACACTTGCCTCGCTGCGATTTCCTAACCCCAGCTCGCCGAGAGCGCGATGCTAATCAGGGATGCCGCACTTTGCCCGGCGGGGCATTCTCCACCGCGTCGCGGCCGATGTTTCGGCGATCTCTGGTTGCCCCGTCTTCATCCGCCAGATTACCCATCGCGAATCGGCGCGCCGCCTCCGCGAAATCCCGCAGCACTTCCTCTTTCGAGTAATAGTGATTTCGGGGAAGCGACTTAAACAGGTTGATGACATCGACCGATGCGCCGTTGTCCGCGGCGATTTGCACCAGCATGTCTCGCCAAATCGGAAATTCCACACCGTCAAGGTGGGTCGCGGGAGAAAGCCGCGGGTCCTCTGCTATTCCGTGCGCCATGTCCGCCTTTCCATTCACTTTGTCCGGGTATATCCCTCTGCCATTGCAGCTCAAAGGTGGGTCCATCAAGCAAAGTTGGCCAGCGGCCCTCGCTCGCTCGCCCGGTAGAAGGCAAGCGCCGCCTCGGGTGAGACAGTGACCACCGCGGAGTGGGTCCGGCAAAAGCGCGAGCAGCTTCGGCGGCTCGCCGCTCCCGACGTCCGCAATCTTGTCCCCACGGTGCAAGACTTTGCGCTCGCCGTGTCCACGCAGCGTCGGGAGCTGTCGGTGGTGGCGGAGATCGCGCGAGCCACCCCGGAGGAGGGAGGGCTCCGGCAATCGCTGGACGTCGTCCAACTGAGCGGTCAGCTCGAGCCTGCAGGGGCCGCCGCGCTGGCGGTGGCGACGGACGAGGTCGCCTGCGCTGCCGAACCCTCGGACCTACCGCTCGCCGCGCGCGCGAGCTCCTGCCCAGTAGTTGCCCGGGACTTGATTCTGGCGCCCGAGCAGCTCTACCGCCTGAGGCTGATGGGGGCCGACGCCGTCTTGCTGGCCGCCGGCCTGCTCCCGGCGCCACAGCTTCGCTCCTTCATCGAGATTCTGGCGAGCATGCACATGTCCGCGCCGGTGGAGGTGGCGAACGAAGAAGAGCTTTTGGGATCGGCGGCCGCCGGCGCGAAGCTATTCGTGATCCCGGCGTTCGGCCCCGGCGGGTTGTCGGTGACGCTGGCCGACGCGCTGTTGCCGAAGGTGCCGCGCACCGCGTCCGTCCTGGTGCGAGGACCGTTCACCCAACTGGCCGATCTGGCGCCGCTTCGCGGCCGGGCCGACGGAATTTGGATCGCTGGCCCCTGGATGAGCGCGGAGGATCCGGCGTCGTTCCTCGAGCAGCTCGTCCGGGCCGCGGAAAGGGGATAAAGGTGCAGCGTGAGCGGAACAGCAGATGAGGTTGTCGGCCGCGCGGCGTCCGCACGGCTTTTAGCCGCGCTCGAGGCGCTCCTCGAGCGGATGATTGAGCAGCAGCGCACCAAGGTGCTCAAGCTCGCGCGAGAAGCGCTGCCCCACCTCGGCCCGGAAGACGTGCTCAACCCCTTCGACTTCCCCGAGCTCAAGGCCCACCCGACCTTCGAGTACGAGGACGGAATCTTGGCCGGGCTCATCTCGGCGCAGATCGCCCTTCGCGC
>Ga0126379_10002708_pt1 | contig 11323 bp, 8 predicted proteins | sample PanSoiMetPlot_24_FD_92640 | JGI IMG/M metagenome (GOLD analysis project Ga0126379, IMG submission 92640) | Tropical forest soil microbial communities from Panama - MetaG Plot_24 | ecosystem: Environmental > Terrestrial > Soil > Tropical forest > Bulk soil | place: Panama | collected 2016-02-17
ATATCGCGCGGCGACATTCTCGTCTTTGTCGAGCGGCCGATCAGCGCGGTCTTCGTCGCGCTGTGCGCGATCCTGATCGGCTCGCAGATCTATTTCCGCCTGAAGGGCGCCAAAGCCGATCTTGAACCGGCGGCCGAGAACGCCGTGGGCGGCGAAGCCCCAACCAGCCTCGCCGCGCAACGCGTGCCGGCCACGCCGGCGGAGTGACTACCCCTGTCATTGCGAGGAGCCCAAGAAGGGGCAGCGAAGCAATCCAGTGTAAAGCATTTAGATTGCTGGATTGCTTCACTCCGCTCGCAATGAAGAAGACCTAGCGCAATCCGCGCTTGAGCACGCGGGCCAATCGATCGGAAAATGACCGGGCATCGGCGGGGCGATCGCCGTCGAGCAAGCGCGCTTCGTCGTAGAGAAGATGCGCGACATCTTCTTTGAATGCGCGGTCCTCCGCGCCAAGCGCCGCAAGGGCCGCGATCAGCTCATGCTGTGGATTGACCTCAAGCACCGGCTTCGATGCCGAAGTTAAACGGCCGGCGCCGGCGAGAAGCCGCTCGAGAGCGCGATCCGGCCCCTTGTCCGGGGCAACCAGACAGACTGCGCTGGCGGTAAGGCGGTCCGAGGCGCGCACCTGCGCGACCGCCTCCCCGAGTGTCGATTTGAGGAAGGCGAGGAAATCCTTCACCTGCTCCGAAATCGCCGGTGCCGCCGTTTGTGCGGCATCGAGATGGGAAACAAGTGCGAGATCGGCGGCGCCTTGGGTTACCGACTTGAACGGCTTGCCGTCAAAACCTTCGCTCGGTACGACCCAGAAGGTGTCGACCGGATCGGTCAATAGCAGCACCTCAATGCCGCGGGCGCGGAAGCCTTCCAGATGCGGCGACGATTTAAGCCGCGTGAGATCATCCCCTGCAATGTAATAGATCGTCGTCTGATTGGGCCGCAGTGACGCCGCATAGTCCTTCAGGCTGCGCCAGGCATCGGACGCGGTCGTCTTGAAGCGAGCGAGCTTTAGCAGTGCGTCGCGGCGCTCGAAGTCCTCATAGAGTCCCTCTTTGATCACGGCGCCGAACACGTCCCAGATCTTGGCGTAGTTTTGCGGCTCCTTATCCGCAAGCCGCTCGAGCTCGCTGAACACTCGGCTCGCTACGCCCTTTTTGATCGTGGCCAGGAGCGGACTTTCTTGGATCTTTTCGCGCGACACGTTGAGCGGCAGGTCCGCGCTGTCGACCACGCCACGCACGAAGCGCAGATACCGCGGCAGGATTTCTGCGTCTTCGGTGATGAAAACGCGCTTGACGTAAAGCTTGATGTGGCCCGTGCGATCAGGATCGAACAGGTCAAAGGGGCGCGAGCTCGGAACGAATAACAGTGCGGTATAGTCCTGCCGTCCTTCGGCACGGAAATGAACGGTCACGGCCGGTTCGTCGAAGGCGCCCGCCACGCTGCGATAGAAGTTGGTGTAATCGGCGAGTGCGATCTCGGATTTGGCCTTGGCCCATAACGCGGCCCCGTCGGTGATTTCGACTGGCGCAGCCCCGGCCTTCTCGACGATTGCAATCGGAACCGGCACATGTCCGGACCGTTCCTTGATCAATCGCTCGACGGTTGCGCGCGCGGTATAGCTCTTCGCCTCATCGGTGAGATGCAGCACCACGCGAGTGCCGCGGCGTGGGGCCACGGCGCCCGCAGCCGGCGTGACCGAAAAGTTTCCCTTGCCATCCGACGACCACCGCCATGCCTCCTCGGCACCGGCGCGGCGCGAAATGACCTCGACACGTTCGGCGACCATGAAGGCCGAATAAAAGCCGACGCCGAAGCGGCCGATTAGCGCCTGTCCCTCGGCGCCCTCCCCGCTTTTGCCTGCTTCGATGCGGTCCAGAAAAGCTTTGGTGCCGGAGCGCGCAATGGTACCGAGCGCATCGATCAGCTCGTCGCGATTCATGCCGATGCCGTTGTCTTCAACGGCGAGCTGCGCTTGGTCGATCGCGACCGTAATCCGTGGTTTGGGGTCATCGCCGAGAAGCGCCGGCGTGGCGATCGCTTCGTAGCGCAGCCGCTCGCAGGCATCGGCGGCGTTGGCAATCAGTTCGCGCAAGAATACCGATTTGTCGGAATAGACCGAGTGCACCATCAGGTGCAAAAGTTTGGCGACGTCCGCCTCGAACGGATGTTGTTCCGATTGCGCGCTCTCGGCTGTTTCAGCGTCACCCACGATTTTATCCCGGGCAGGTTTTGCAATTGGCCGATTTCGAGATGGCAAGACAGTGTTGGGGATTCAAGCCCCTTTACCCGGCGCCTCGCGGATTGTCCATTTCACCTTGGGGGGCCTCGCCGGTCGCTTCCGGGCAAGTGTAGCGCGCCCCAAATTATCGTCATACGATCTGCAGAAATGCTGCTTTGGAGAATGCGCATGAGGCGACGAGAACTTATTGCGTCACTAGGAAGTATCCTGGCGGTGTGGCCGCTGAGCGTCTCAGCGCAAACAGAAAGTACCCAGACCTGGCCCACACATCCAGTGAAAGTCATTGTAGGATTCGCGCCCGGCGGTCCGACTGATCTGGTCGCGCGCCTGGTCGCGCAAAAATTGACCGAAGCAACCGGCAAGAACTTCTTTGTCGAGAACGTCGCGGGTGCAGGTGGCAATGTTGGCACTATTCGGGCGGCGAAGTCATCGCCAGACGGCTATACGCTTCTGGTGACAGGCGGCAACATCACGAACAATCAGTATCTGTTCGCGGCGCCCGGATACGATCCGCTAAAGGATTTCGACGCGGTAACGCTCGCCGCTGCTACTCCCGTGGTGCTCGCCGTCAATCCGTCCGTCCCTGCGACAAGTGTCAAAGAGCTGGTCGCATGGATTCGCGCCAATCCAGGCAAGGAAAGCTACGCTTCGCCCGGCGCTGGCACCCCGCCTCAACTGGTTGGCGCACTGTTCCAGCATGCGTTGCAGCTCGATCTCGTGAATGTGCCATTCGATGGTGGTGGCCCGGCTGTGCAGGCGACGGTCGGCGGCCATACGCCGATCTCGTTCGGCGCCATGGCGCCTGCAGTGCCGCTGATCAAAGCTGGTCAGCTGCGAGCGCTGGCGGTGACGGGAAAGGAGCGATCCCCGGCACTGCCGGAAATCCCGACCATGGCTGAGGCAGGATTTCTGGAGGTTGAGGGCGAAACATGGACTGCCTTCGTAGCACCCGCCGGCACGCCCAAAGACATTATTGCGAGGCTGCACGACATCATCGTCACGAGCCTCACGCAGCCCGACGTGAAGGCGAAGCTTGCGGCAATGGCCTATGTGCCGATTGGCTCCACGCCACAGGAGTGTGCGGAATTCTTCCAGTCTGAGATGGCAAAGTGGGGGCCAGTAATCAAACAAGCGGGTCTGAAGGCGGAATAGTGACTCCGGGATCGAGGAAAAAAGCGCACATCGCTCGATCGCAAGCGCATATCGCCCTCTATCCAGCGGACGTCGATTACGACAAACGCTCTCGCAATTCCGCAGAAATACGTTCTGCGCCCAGTACGATTACGAAGATGATTATGAGCAGCAGTGAAACTTCTTGGTACTGAAACAGATTCATGGCGGTCAGTAGTTGGAAGCCGATGCCGCCGGCGCCGACAAAACCGAGCACCAGGGACGAGCGGATGTTCTCGTCCAGTCGATAAAGCGTAATCCCGAGCAGCGACGGCAGGATACTCGGAATGATGCCATGGCTGAACACCTGGATACGGCGCGCTCCGGTAAGCTCAAGCGCATGGATCGGCGCCATGTCCATTTGCTCGATCGTCTCCGCGAAGAGCCGGCCGAGCATGCCGACCGAATGTACGCCAAGAGCTAAGCCGCCCGGGAAGGGCCCAAGCCCGACCGCAGTCACAAACAACAGCGCCCAAACAAGATCAGGCACAGCCCGGGTAAATCCGATGAGCGCGCGGGCGGCATAATAGGCAAAACGCGACGGCGTCATATTCGCGGCAGCGAGAAGCGCGAGCGGCAGCGCAATAATGATTCCGACCAAAGTGCCGAACAGCGCGATATCCACCGTCTGCAAGGCCGGCCAAAGCGTTGCGGGCAGCTGCGAGAAGTCCGGTGGCATGGCGCGTCTGATCAGGTCGGCCATGCCATGAATGCCGGTAACGAGGTCCTGCGGACGCGCCTGAACGACGAGGAATGCTTGCACAACGATGGCAAGGCCCAACAACGCGATCACGCAACGCATCGCGCTGGCCAAGGCGCGGCGCCACGCCGGGTTGCCCAAGGCGCGCAGCCGAGGAGGTGCGAGATCGACGTTCATGCTGCTTCTGGAAGATAGAGCCGATGCACGGCTTCGCGCGAGACCTGACCACGCGGCAGGTCGAACACCATGCGTCCGTCGCGGATGCCGACGACGCGATCGGCATAGGCGTAGGCAAGTTCCACCTGATGCAGCACGCAGACGACAGCGATGCGCTCGGTGCGCGCGAGCCGCTGCAGAAGCCGCATGATTTCCTCGGCCGCTTCCGGGTCGAGACTCGCGACCGGTTCATCCGCCAATAGCACCTGCGGGCGTTGCGCCAGCGCGCGGGCAATCGCGACACGCTGCGCTTGACCGCCCGACAGCGTGCTGGCCCGCTGGTCCGCCAGCTCCGCCAGGCCTACTTCGGCGAGGCGAACCCGCGCAGCCTCGAGCTCCGATCTCGGCAGGCCGCCGAATGCCGTGCGCAGCGTGAAATGGCGGCCGAGCGCTCCCGAGGCCACGTTGCTCAACACGCACCTGCGGCGCACCAGGCTCGGGTGTTGCCAAATCATCGACAGTGCGAGCCGTGCGCGGCGCAGCTTTTCGCCTTCAAGCGCACACAGATCGACGTTGTCGAGCCAGATCTCGCCGGCTGAAGGTTTTACAGTGCGCGTGACGCAGCGCAGCAGGGTCGTCTTGCCGCTGCCGTTACCGCCGAGAACAACGACGAACTCGCCGGCCGTGACCGTCAGATCAAAGTCGCTCAGCGCCAATTTGCCGTTCGGATAGCGCAGCGAGAGCCCGCGAACCCGCAGCATCGAATTTGTCCCGCGCGGAATCAGCCCAGCTTTTCCAGGTCGATGTTCAAGGTTTTCACGAGATCGCGGATACCGTCGTAAGAGCTGTCCGTTTCCGGGACCAGCTGAGTAATGCCGGCTCCGACCATGATCTTGCGCTCGGCGGCATCGAGGCTCATCAGATCGAGATGCTGCAACGCTTCGGTGAGCTTCTTCTTGAAAGGCGCAGGCAAATCACCGCGGATTGCGACCGGATCGGTCGGGATGGGATCGGACTTCCAGAGAAAGACCAGGTCGCCGTCCTTGTAATGACCGCGCTGAGTCGCGGACTCGAGCTGTTCGCTGTTCAGTTCGGCGGCGTCGACCTTGTGGTTGTAGAGCGCTTCGAACGACGCCGTGTGGCTGCCGGCATAGATCGCCGTAACGTCCTTATCCGGATCAAGGCCTGACTTGCGTATCCCGTAAGCGGGAAATAGGTGTCCCGATGTGGAGGCCGGATCCGAAAACGCAAAGGAATGTCCGCGAAGGTCGGCGACCGTCTTGAGGCCGGACGATGGATAGGTCACCACGCTGGCCCAGTAGGTAACCGGCTTGTTTTGAGCGTTACCGAATGCGGCGACGGCTTCGGCCTTCGCTACCTGATGCGCCAGCACATAACCGAGTGGCCCAAACTCGGCGACTTCAAGTTTACCATTCCGCATCGCTTCGATTTCAGCGTTGTAACCGGTGGCGACATAGACCTCGACCTTGCACCCGATCTTCTCGCCGATCATCTTGCCGATCTTTTCGTAGATCGGCGTCAGACGGGCCGAGGTATCATAAGGCTCGACGCCGAAGCGCACGGTCCCGCCGTTCGGACAGTCGTCGGCGCTGACTGGCTTTGACGCCGTGCTGATCGCGACAGCCGCCGCTATTGTGGCCAATATAAAGAAAACGCCGGTGGCCGTAGTCCAACGGACTTGTCTCATCATCAGAATGCCTCTTGGTTTTCGTCTGTCCACGCTGGCTGGCGACGCCGCCGCGCGAGTTTCAGGCAAGGACGCGCATACAACAAACCGCCACCGCGACATGTATTGCCGCAGCGGATGGTGAGCGCACCCAATTGAGGGTTTACGCTAGGGCGCGTTCATGACAGTTCGATGAATGGCGTACCCTGTACACAGTGCCGAACAAATCCGCGAATCTGCGGTTCGATCGGCGGTTTGATTTAATAGAACTCAGGCTTTGACATGCGAGCGAAAAAGACTGATCCGTAACAGCGGGAGTAAACCAGTGGCGACATTTGCGCGCACCGAACAACCTGTCGTGGTGACAAGCGTCGAAGTTAACGGACGGACCTATCGCGCGCCGCGGCGTCCAACGGTCGTGATTGTCGTGGATGGATTCGATCCGGCCTATCTGGAGCACGGTATTGCCAACGGCACCCTGCCGACGATGAAGTCATTTGGGGAAAGCGGTTTTGTCGGCATCGCCGATTGCTCCATGCCGAGCACCACCAATACAAACAATACCTCGATCGTGACCGGCGCTCCGCCGGCGGTACACGGTATCAACGGCAACTACTATCTCGATGCCGAAACCGGCAAGGAAATCATGATCACGGACGCAAGCCGGCTGCGCTGTGACACCATTCTCGGCGCATTGAGCGGTGCCGGCGTGCAAACTGCGGTCATCACGGCAAAAGACAAGTTGCTCAAAATATTGGCTTACAAGATGGGGGGCATCAATTTCTCTTCCGAATATGCGCGCAAAGCCAATTTCAGGGACAATAACATCGATGATGTGGAGCGCCTGGTAGGCCGGCCGCAGCCCGACCAGTATTCGGCCGATCTATCGCTGTACGTATTGGATGCCGGCGTGAAAATCATGGCCTCGCATCGCCCGGAACTGATGTATCTGTCGACCTCCGATTATGTGCAACACAAGCACGCGCCCGGCGAGCCCGAGGCCGACGCGTATCACCAAGCGGTCGATAGTGTCGTCGCCAAACTCATCGATCTTGGCGCGATCATTGCAATCACCGCCGATCACGGCATGGCCGACAAGTCGAACGCGGATGGCACGCCGCGCGTCGTCTATCTGGAGGATGAATTGAATTCGCGGTTCGGTGCTGGCGCGGTACGGGTCATTTGCCCGATCGCCGACCCTTTCGTGCGTCATCACGGCGCGCTTGGATCCTTCGTGCGCGTACATCTGCGCAGGCCGGGAAACATTCCCGCCATGATGGTGTTCGCGCGCGCTCTACCCGGCATCGAGTTAGTTTTGACGAAAGAAGAAGTCTGCAAACAATTCGATCTGCCGATTGACCGCGAGGGTGATTTCGCGGTCTTCGGCGACCGCGACACGGTCGTCGGCGCGCGCCGGCAAGATCACGATCTCACCCAATTGGCGGGACACCGGCTGCGTTCGCATGGCGGGCTTGGCGAGCGGAAAGTGCCGTTTTTATTGTCACGTCCGCTCAACGCGCAATATCGCGAGCGCGCGAAACTAGGCCGCCTGCACAACCACGACATCTTTGACTTCGCGCTCAATGGCGTCGACTAGGCCGCGGATATGCCAACCGCTCCGCCACGCATGGCTACTGCCGCCGTTTACGAGGCGCCGAACACGCCGTTCGTTCTCAAACAATTTCCACTCCGGCCGGTTAGGCGCGACGAAGTCTTGGTGCGGGTGAGCATGTCGACGATTTGCCGCTCGGACATTCATTCCTACGAAGGCCGCCGCCCAAATCCATGTCCTGGCATTCTTGGCCATGAAATTATCGGCGTCATCGCGGCGATCGGCGAAGACATCGAACGGGACATGCGCGGCGACTCGCTCAAGATCGGCGATCGCATCACCTGGAGCGAATATTTCTTCGAGGGCCAATGCTACTATCGCGAAGTCCACGACATGCCGCAGAAGTGCCAGGGCTTGCGCAAGTACGGACACGATCTTGCGGCGGAGGATCCGCATTTCCTCGGCGGCTTCGCCGAGTATTGTTACATTTTGCCCGGCACCTGGATCCTCAAGCTTCCGCCCGATCTAAGCGACGAGGAGGCAACGCCGCTCAACTGCGGTGTCGCCACCATGGCGGCAGTGACCGAAGCCGCCGCAATTAGCCTGGGCGATAACGTCGTCATCCAAGGGCTCGGCCTTCTCGGGCTTTACGGCGCGGCGATGGCCAAGGCGCGCGGAGCGCGCTGTGTCATCGGTCTCGACGCCGTCCCGTCCCGACTGAAGGTCGCCAGCAAATTTGGCGTCGATCATGCCATCGATATCTCGTGTGGCGGCGCGCAATCCGTCGTGACGCAGATCAGGACCGCTCTGCCCGCCTGATGGCGCCGACACCGTCATCGAGGTTTGCGGAATACCAGAGGTCATTCGACAAGGCTTGCAGATGCTGCGGGTCGGCGGGCGCTATGTGCTCGCCGGTCTGGTCAATCCCGACGCCAATGTGACGATCGACGCCAACATGCTGGTCAAGCGCTGGATCACCATGTGCGGCGTTCACAACTATCATCCGCGTCATCTCATCCAGGCGCTGGATTTTGTCATGGCAAATCGCGGCCGATTTCCGTTCAAGGAGATCGTCGACGCCAAGTTTGCGCTCAAGGATCTGGATGCGGCGTTTAAGAAAGCGGCGGAGCGCACGGTGCTTCGCGCCGCGATCGTTCCATGATCGACAAGACCGCAATGCAGTCACCGAAGCTCAATTTCAACCCACGCGGCCTGTTTATTGGCGGCCGATGGGTTGCGCCGGCCGATGATAAATCATTCGTTTCGATCAATCCGTCCAACATGGAGAAGCTCGCGGATGTTCCATCGGCCAGCGAGACGGACGTCGATCGCGCGGTAAAGGCCGCCAAGGCCGCCTTTAAAGATTGGTCGCGTCTGCCGATCAAACAGCGGGCGCGCTGCCTTGAGCGGCTTGCCGACCGCATCGAGGAAAACGCTGACGAGCTCGCGCTGATTGATGCGGTCGATTCCGGTAATGCTATTGTCGGCATGCGCGGCGACATGACTTGGACGGCGGATTGGCTGCGCTACTGCGCGAGCTTGGTTACCGAGATCAAGGGCGAGACGTTCTCGCAGGGCGATCGGCATCTGAACTTTACGCGCCGGCAACCGTTCGGCGTTGTCGCCAAGATCAATCCGTTCAATCATCCGTTCCGTTTTTGCGCGGAGAAGGCCGCCGCGCCGCTCGTTGCGGGTAATACAGTTGTAATCAAAGGCTCCGAGCAGGCGCCGCTATCGAGCTTGCGGCTTGCTGAGTTGTGCGCAGGCATATTTCCCGATGGTGTCGTCAACATTATTGCCGGCGACGGCTCGGTTGGCGCCGCTTTGGTGCGGCATCCGGATGTGCGCCGCATCGGCTTTGTCGGCTCGGTCCCGACCGGGCGGGCCATCGCCCAAATAGCCGCGGCAGATCTCAAGCGCGTCAGCCTCGAGCTTGGCGGCAAGAATCCGATTGTGATCCTTCCCGATGCCGACCCCAAAAAGGCTGCGGCCGCCGCCATCAAGGGCATGAACATGAACCGGCAGGGGCAGTCGTGCAGTTCGACCTCGCGTGTCTTTGTTCATGCCTCGCTGCACAAACAAGTGATTGCCGAGCTGGTCGCGCTCGCCGAAGCGCTCGCGGTCGGCGCTCCCTGGCTCAAGGAAAACGAAGTCGGCCCGATCGTCTCGCAGCGCCAATTCGATCGCGTTTTGGGCTTTATCGACTCCGCCAAAACCGAGGGCGCCAAGTTGCTGACCGGCGGCGGCAAGCCCTCTGATCAGTCGCTCACGGGCGGCTTTTTCATCGCGCCGACCGTATTCGACAGTGTCGCGCCGGCGATGCGGATCGCCCGCGAAGAGATTTTCGGACCGGTCATGTCGGTCATGGCCTGGAACGACTACGAGGGACATGCTCGAAAAAGTGAATGGCGTCGAATACGGGCTTACCGCCGCCATCGTCACCAACGATCTCGCCAAGGCGATGGAAACGGCGGATCGCGTCGAAGCCGGCTATGTGTGGATCAATTCAAGCGGTCGCTATATCGGCGCGCCCTATGGCGGCTGGAAGCAAAGCGGAATCGGCGAAGAGGAATGTTTTGAGGAAATCCTCAGCTATACGCAGATCAAAAACATCAATATGCGCTGGTGAGCGGATAAAATCCGGTTCCCACTTTTCTGGATCATGCACTAGACCGGCACCCGCACCGTTGCCCGCAATCCACCGAGCGGACTGTCGCTGAGAGTGATGTCGCCGCCGTGCGAGCGGGCGATGTCACGCGCAATCGCCAGGCCCAGGCCGGTGCCGCCCTCATCCTGATTTCGGGCGTCGTCGAGACGCAGGAACGGCTTGAACACGTCCTCGCGCATTTGCGGCGGGATGCCCGGTCCGTCATCGTCCACGGTCACCGTGAGCCAGCGATGATCGCGATGGCCGGTGATCGCCACGGTCGAGGCAAAACGGGAGGCATTGCCGACGAGATTGGCCAGGCAGCGCTTAAAGGCCGCCGGCCGCACCGTGACATCGGGCTGGCCATGGAAATTCACGCTGGCACGGTGGCCGTGCCGTTCGCTGTCAAGCCTCAACTCCTCCAACAAGCCGGCGATGTCGGTCGGGCCCGGTTGTTCGCCCATATCGCCGCGGGCGAAAGCCAAATAGGCTTCCAGCATGCCCGCCATTTCATCGATGTCTTTTTTGATGGCGTCGATTTCCGGGCTGTCGCCCAGCAGCGCCAGTTCGAGCTTGAAGCGGGTGAGGATCGTCCGCAAGTCGTGTGATACGCCGGCAAGCATGGTGGTGCGCTGTTCGATGGCGCGTTCGATGCGGCTCTTCATTTCCAGGAATGCGGCGGCAGCGCGCCGGACCTCGCGCGCGCCGCGCGGACGAAAATTTGGCGCCTCGCGACCCTTGCCGAAGGCTTCGGCGGCGTCGGCCAGCCGCACAATTGGCCGAATCTGGTTGCGCAGAAACGCGATCGCAATCGCGAGCACCACGAGCGAGGTTGCGACCATCCAAACGAGGAAGATCCAAGAATTCGGGTCGTAAACGTCGGCGCGCTTGGCGAACACGCGCATGACCGTGTCGTCCAGCTTGACTCGGATTTCCACGATATTCGATCGCCCGACGGTATCGATCCAGAACGGCAAGCCGATCTGTTTTCTAATCTCGTCGGAAAGCGCGCCGTCGAGTTGCGAGAAGAATGGTTTTGGCCCGGGTGGCGGCAATTGCGTGCCGGGGAGGAAGTCGACGACAAGACCGAGCCGATCCTGGGCAATGCGCTTTAACTGCGTGTGGTCGGGGTCCTGCGGAAAAGTCCTGTAGACGTCGATCAGCGTGGCGAT
>Ga0126379_10002709_pt1 | contig 11318 bp, 8 predicted proteins | sample PanSoiMetPlot_24_FD_92640 | JGI IMG/M metagenome (GOLD analysis project Ga0126379, IMG submission 92640) | Tropical forest soil microbial communities from Panama - MetaG Plot_24 | ecosystem: Environmental > Terrestrial > Soil > Tropical forest > Bulk soil | place: Panama | collected 2016-02-17
GACCGCCGAGCTGTGGCCGCACATCAAGGACCTCGACTGGTCGATGGTCGGATCTGACCGGCAGATGAGCAACTGGGCCTCGCGGCTGTGGCCGATGGAGAAGCATTATCACCATCTCGGCGGGCCGGGCGGCTACGGCGTCGGCTACAACCTGCCGGCCGCCGTGGGCGCCGCGCTCGCCAACCGGGCGCTCGGCCGCTTCTCGGTCAACCTGCAGACCGACGGCGACTTCATGTATGCGCCGGGCGTGCTGTGGACTGCGGCGCGCCACAAGATCCCGATGCTCACCGTGATGCACAACAACCGCGGCTATCATCAGGAAGTGATGCACGTGCAGCGCATGTCGAACCGGCGCAACCGCGTTGCGAGCCTCGGCAACGACCTTGGCCCGATCGGCACCCGCATCGAGAATCCCGACGTCGACTACGCCAAGCTCGCGGCCTCGATGGGCTGGTGGTCGGCCGGGCCGATCACCGATCCGAATGAGCTCGCGTCGACCTTCAAGAAGGCGGTCGAGGTGGTGAAGTCGGGCCAGCCCGCGCTGGTCGACGTGGTCACGCAGCCGCGCTGAGCAAAGCTGAGGAAAAAAGTCATGCGTCTGTTTGCAACTCGCATGGGGCTGGCAGCGCTCGCCGCCGGCCTCGCGCTTGGTTCCCTTGGCTCCCTTGGCCCCCTTGGCTCCGGCGCCGCCTGGGCGGCGTCGGCCGAGAATGGCAAGCTCGCCTTCATGAAGCACGGCTGCTTCCAATGCCACGGCACCATGGGGCAGGGCTCGGTGGTCACGAGCGGCGGCAAGGTGCTCACCGATACGCAGCTTCCCTACGAGTCGTTCCAGGCCTTCGTGCGTACCACCAATCGCGCGATGCCGCCGTACAGCGAGAAGATCCTGTCGAACGACGATCTCGCCGACATCTACGCCTATCTGACGTCGATCCCGAAGGCGGCGGACTACAAGACGATCCCGCTGCTCAACCAGTAGTCCAGCTTCACTGAGCCTGCGCTCCCTTTCCCCGCTTGCGGGGAGAAGGGGGCGTTTTCCGCGCACTCAGGCTCGCGGCGAGAATGCGAGAAGCCGATGCGCAGCCTGCTGACCGCAATCGCGCTGATCATCGCGCTGATCATGGCGCTTGCACCCCCCGCCGGGGCGCAGCCGCCGGATGACGCGCGATCGTTTCCATCCCGTCCGATCCGCATCGTGGTGCCGTTCCCGGCGGGTGGGCCGACCGACGTCAACCTGCGCATCATCGCGCAGAAGATGAGCGAGGACTGGAAGCAGCCGGTCATCGTCGAGAACCGCCCGGGCGGCAATACCGCGATCGGCGCCCAGGTGGTCGCCAAGGCGGAGCCGGACGGCTACACGCTGCTCGCCGCCATGGACACGACGCTGGTGATGAATCCGGCGACCGCGAGCGCGCCGCTCGGCTACGATCCGTTCAAGGATTTCGCCACCATCACGCTGACCGCGAAGAACACCTCGCTCATGACGGTGCGCGCCGACGACGGCCCGGCGAACGTTGCCGAGCTGATCGCCCGCGCGCGGGCGAGCCCCGGCCGCATGAACTACGGGGCCGGCATCATCACGACCCGCCTTGCCGGATACATGTTCGCGCATTCGGCCGGGATCGAGGTCCAGCTCATTCCCTACAAGGGCAGCGCCGACGTGGTGCAGGGCCTGCTCACCGGCAGCGTCGACTTCATCGTCGACGGCGTGGCGGCGAGCCTGCCGCTGATCCAGAGCGGCAGGCTGCGCGCGCTCGCCAAGCTCAACAACCGGCCGCTGCCGGTGCTGCCCGAGCTGCAGCCGCTCGCGGTCGCGGCCGGATTGCCCCAGCTCGGCGACATGTCGTCGTGGATCGGCCTCGTCGCGCCCGCCGGCACGCCGCGCGCCGTGATCGAGAAGCTCGCGCGCGAGGTGGCGGACATCTACCGTGATCCGGCCGTGGCCGATCGACTCGAAAAGGCCGGCATCACGCCCGCGATCTCGACGCCGGAGGAGTTCGACGCCTTCTTCCGCAGCGAGGCGACGCGCTGGACCAAGGCGTTCAAGGAGAGCGGGATCAAGCTGGAGTGACGCCGCAATCGTAGCCCGGATGGAGCGAAGCGAAATCCGGGACAAGCCGCGATCCCGCAACGGGGTCCGCACCAAGCATCAATCGTTTCGTTTCCATCGGTAACAAACTGTCATTGGTCCGCACGACGCGACCTGCGCTAGCCATTGCGGCGAGGGCAGGGGAAACGCATGCGCATCCGCGACGCGGCGCTGGCCGCGCTGACCACCGTGGTGTGGGGCTTCGCCTTCGTCACCTACAAGTTCGGCCTGCAGAGCTTTTCGCCCGCGCAGCTCACCGCCATGCGCTTCCTGATCGCCGCCCTGCCGGTGCTCGTCGTGCCCCGGCCCAGGCTCCCGTGGCCGATGATCGTGCTGATCGGGCTCGTGCTGTTTGCGGGCCAGTTCCTGCTGCTGATGATGGCCTATGCGCTCGACATGCCGGCGGGACTCGGTTCGGTCACCCAGCAGACCCAGGCCGTGCTCACGGTCGCGCTGGCGGCGATCTTCCTGCGCGAGGTCCCGACGGTGCGCGAAGGCATCGGCATGGCGGCGGCGTTCGCGGGGCTTGCGCTGATCGGGATGACGGTCGGCGCCGACCTCAGGCCGGCGGCGCTCGGCCTCGCCATCGCGGCCGCTTCGTGCTGGGCGGTCGGCAACATCCTGGTCAAGCGCACCGGCGACGCGCCGGTGTTCGCCCTGATGGCGTGGTGCAGCCTGGTGGCGCCGTGGCCGCTGCTCGCGGTCTCCTATGCGGTCGATCCGCAGCCGTCGCTGGTGCAGGCGATCCTGCAGGCGTCGTGGCCGAGCCTTGCGACCGCGTTCTATCTCGGCGTGCCGTCGACGCTGTTCGCCTACGGGGCATGGAGCTTTCTGCTGCGGCGCTACCCGGCGCCGATGGTTGCGCCGTTCGCGCTGCTCTCGCCCGCGACCGGGATCGTCGCGTCGAGCCTCATCCTCGGCGAGACCGTCAGCCCGTTGCGCGCCGCCGGCATGGGACTGATCCTGGCGGGGCTTGCCGTGATCGTGTGGCCGGTAGGCCGGCCACGATGACCTCAGGCCGGCGCCGGAAAGCGACGCCAGCTACGCCCGCACGCCCATCCGCTTGAGCCGCGGCAGCACCTCGTCGCAGAAATACGGCAGCTCGTCGGCGTAGTTCACGAACGAGATGCCGATGCCGCGCAGCCCCGCCCGGCTGAGCTCGGCGAGCTGGTTCGCGACCTCGTCGGGGTCGCCGACGATCGGGAAGCCGCCCATGCCCTGGGCATAGCCGTTGCGCCGCTTCTGAAAATCCTCGGGCGAGTGGTTGTGCACCGTGATGTTCTTCTTGGCGAGGATGAGATCGACCGCTGACCAGTCGGCCTGATCGACCACGCAGTGCCGGTAATAGGCCTGGGCGTCCGCCATGGTGGGTCGGCAGGTCACGACCCCGACCGTGTAGACGTCGATCTCGCGGCCGTATTTTTCCGCCTCGGCCTTGATGGCGCGCACCTTGGCCTCGACTTCGGCACGTTCGCGGTTCGGCGTATTGGTGAAGAAGGCGTCGCAATTGCGCAGCGCGAAGGAGCGGCCGATGTCGGACGCACCCGCATTCATCATCAGCGGCCGGGTGCCGCCGAACGGCTTTGGCTTGGCGCGGATGCCCTTGAGCTTGAAATAGCGGCCGGCGAAGTCGAAATCCTCGCGGTCCGACCATGCGAGCTTCACAACATCAGCCCATTCTTCGGCGTACTCGTAGCGCTCGTCGTGCTCGCGCTGCTGCACGCCGAACATGTCGAACTCGTCCTCGTTCCAGCCGACCACGAGGTTGAGCCCGAAGCGGCCTTCGCCGATGTGGTCGGCGGTGACGAATTCCTTGGCGGCGATGATCGGATTGAACAGCGGCGCGTGCACGGTGCCGAACACCGTGATGCGATTGGTGGAGGCGAGCAGGCCGGACGCCCAGGTGAGGGTCTCGAGGGTTGCGCCCTGATAGTCGGTGTCGCCGCCATAGCCCTTCCAGCGCGCGATCGGCAGCAGGAAATCGATGCCGACCTCGTCGGCCATGCGGGCGAGGCGCAGATTGTCGGGCCAGGTTCCGGACCAGCGCTCGGGTACGCGGGTGACGGCGCGGCCGGAGGAGCAATTGCTGCCGAACAGGCCGATCTTGAGCGCGTTGGAGTTGTACATCGCCATGCGCTCGCGCATCGAAATCTGGGGAGCTAGCACGTCGGTCCTCGTGAGATCGCGCGGGGGGCGACCTCGATTCTTCACGCCATGCGGCCGGTCGTCAATGGATGCGCCGCCGGCCCGGCCTCGCGAGCGTGCCCGTGGAATGCTGGACAGGCGCGGGCCGACGCGCGAAATATTGCCGCATGCCCGATCTGTTCTCGCCCGTACGCGTCGGCGTCTGCGACCTCGCCAACCGCATCGTGATGGCGCCGATGACGCGCAATCGCGCCGGCCCGGGCGAGACGCCGACCGATCTGATGGTGACCTACTATGCGCAGCGCGCCAGCGCGGGCCTGATCGTCACCGAGGGAACCCAGATCACGCAGCAGGGTCAGGGTTATCCGGGGACGCCCGGCATTCATTCGCCCGCGCAGGTCGCGGGCTGGCGACGGGTGGTCGACGCGGTGCACGGGCGCGGCGGAAAGATCTTCTGCCAGCTCTGGCATGTGGGACGCATCTCGCATCCGCTGCTGCAGCCGGGCGGCGCGCTGCCGGTCGCGCCGTCGGCGCTCACGCCCGCCGGGCAACTGTGGACCATGCAGGGAATGAAGCCCTACGTGACGCCGCGCGCGCTCGAAACGGACGAGATCGCCGGCCTTCTCGCCGATTATCGGACCGCGGCGGTGAATGCGAAGACGGCCGGATTCGACGGCGTCGAGCTGCATGCCGCGAACGGCTACCTGATCGACCAGTTCCTGCGCGATTCCACCAACCATCGCACCGACCGCTACGGCGGCAGCATCGAGAACCGTGTGCGGCTGCTGATCGACGCGACCCAGGCACTGGTCGCCGAATTCGGCGCGGCGCGGGTCGGCGTACGGCTCTCGCCCACCAATCCGTTCAACGACATCGCGGACTCCCGCCCGGCCGCGCTGTTCGGCGCCGCGGCGGCGGCGCTCGACCGGATGGGCCTTGCCTACCTGCACGTCGTCGAGCCGGGGCCATCCGATCCGATCGCAGGTGGAGAGCGGCCGGACGGAAAATTCTTCCGCGCGCACTGGCGCGGTCCGCTGATCCTCAACAAGGGCTACGACAAGTCGCGGGCGAGCGCCGCGCTCGCGGACGGCACCGCGGATCTCGTGTCGTTCGCGGCGCTGTTTCTCGCCAATCCCGACCTGCCCGAGCGGCTGCGCCGCGACGGCCCGTTCAATCCGCCGGATCGGTCAACCTTCTATGGCGGAGGCGCGAAAGGCTATACGGATTATCCGGCTCTGGCGTGAGCGGGCGTCCGCGCGGTCGTATCGGTCGGCGCCGCGCGGCGTCCGAAATCCCGTGCCAGGATCGGCAGGCGCAGCGTCATCGTGCGACCGCTCCGCATCCTTCACCCAGATGTGCCACTTCTGGCTACGGAAAAAGCAGCGATTCCGCTCTCGCGCTGCTGGCGAAACACCAGCGTGCCGATCAATGCGAGATTGACGATATTGAATACAATGCCGGTCGCGAACGCGGGTTGGTAGAAGCCGAAATAGTCGTACAGCACGCCCGCGACCCAGCCGCCCGCCGCCATGCCGCCGCCGCTGAAGAACAACAGCGTCGGCACTCGCCAGGCGGCGTCGCGCGCCGGGAAGAACTGGCGGATGGCGAGCACGTAGGCCGGGATGATGCCGCCGAAGCCGAGCCCGTAGAGCACCGACACCGTGAACAGGCCGACCTCGTCCTGGGTGAGCAGGAAGGCGACCATCGCGACCGCCTGCACGGCCGAGCCCGCGAGCACGGTGGGCAGGCCGCCGATGCGGTCGGAGATCACGCCCCAGAGTTGACGCGTCACGAAGGCGGTGCCGAGGATGACCGAGAGCATCGCGGCGCCGTGCGTCGGCGCGATGCCGAGATCGCTGCAGAACGCCACGATGTGACCCTGCGGCATCGCCATGGGAACGCAGCACGCGAAGGCGGCGAGCGCCATCATGGCAAACATGATGTTGGGGCGCAGCCCGAGCACCGCGGCCTTGTGCAGCGCGCTGCCGCCGGCCGGTCCGCTCACGGGCTCGGGCGGATGGCGGAAGAAGATCGCGGCGAGCGGCACGATGACCGCGATCTCGACTGCCGCATAGGCGAGCATGGAGTGACGCCACCCGTGGGCGGCGATCGCGCGCTCGAAGATGGTCGGCCATACGGCGCCCGCCACATAGGAGCCGCTCGAGATCAGCGCCAGCGCCGAGCCGCGCCGGCGATCGAACCAGCGGCTCACATAGATGTAGAGCGGCGCGTTGAGGCCCGCATTGCCGAGAAGGCCCATGAACAGGCCGTGGCCGATCCACAGCGGGACGCCGGCGCCGAGTGTCGACACCGCGAGTCCGACCGCGATCATCGCGGCGCCGCAGATGACCGTCCAGCGGATGCCGAAGCGCACCGCGAGCGGCCCCATCGCCATGCCGCCGACGGCGGACCCGAGCCAGGCGAGCGCGGCGGCAAGCGCCGGCACCGAGCGCTGGTCGCCGGCGTCGGCCGCGATCGCCTTGAGGCCGACCGAGACGATCCACAGGCCGCCGAACGAGAACGCGAGACAGACGAGCGCGACCGTGGCGACGATCCACGAATGGCGCGTCTCGATGGTCGGTTGCTCCGCGCGCGGAACGGTGGTCGGATTCATGCAGTGCTCGACGGGGTTCTGCCTGCCAAGCCCGGCGACGGCGAGCAGGACATCCGAAGAGGGGTCGTCGGCCGTGTATTCGGTCGCGACCCGGCTTATAACTCCATCGACGGTATGTCACGGCCCGATCCCTGGCGGGCCCCACGTATTCGCATCCCCTCCATGCGAAGCGACATGAGGAGCGTGAGGCGATGGACGATGTGACGCGGAACACCGGAGCCGCCCACGCTCGCGGAGGGGGTACGCGACCGCGGCTCGATTTCCAGGAGCATCTCGCCGATCTCGAAGCGCGCGGCCTGCTGGTGCGGATCGATCATCCGGTCAACAAGGATACCGAGCTGCATCCGCTGGTGCGGCTGCAGTTCCTCGGCGGCATTGCGGAGCACGCGCGCCGCGCCTTTCTGTTCACCAACGTGGTCGATGGCGACGGCAGGCGCTACGACATCCCGGTGGTGGTCGGCGCGCTCGCGGCATCGGCCGAGATCTACGCGCTCGGCATGGGCTGCCGGGTCGACGAGATCGGGCCGGCCTGGCTCGACGCCATCAAGCGCCCGGTCGCGCCGGTGCGCGTCGACGCGCCGCACTGCCAGGAGGTGGTCATCAGCGGCGATGCGCTGCACGGCCGCGACGGCGGGCTCAAGCGCCTGCCGGTGCCGGTGTCGACGCCGGGCTTCGACTCGGCGCCCTATCTCACCGCGACGCTGTGCGTGACCAAGGATCCGGACAGCGGCATCCAGAACATGGGCACCTATCGGGCGGCGCTCAAGGCGACCGACCGGCTGGCGGTGCGCATGGTGGCGCGCCAGGGCGGGGCCGGCGGCTATCTGCACTGGCTCAAATACAATGGGCGCAAGCAGAAGATGCCGATCGCGATCGTGATCGGCGCAGCGCCGGTCGTGATGTTCACGGGTCCGCAGAAGCTCGCGGTCGATCTCGACGAGATCGGCGTCGCCGGCGCGCTTGCGGGCGAGCCGATCCGGATGGCGCGCTGCAGGACGGTCGATCTCGAGGTGCCGGCGGATGCCGAGATCGTGATCGAAGGGATGATCGATGCCGAGAAGCTCGAGCCCGAGGCGCCGTTCGGCGAGAGCAATGGTTACGTGGCGCTCGAAGCCTTCAACATGCCGATGCAGGTCACCGCGATCACCCACCGGCGCAAGCCGGTGTTCTGCTCGATCATCAGCCAGGTGACGCCGAGCGAGTCGAGCCTGGTCAAGCGGGTCGCCTACGAGCCGCTCTGGCTCGCCCATCTCAAGGATCATCTGGCGATCCGCGGGGTCACGCGCGTCGTCATGCACGAGCCGCTGACCAACCTGCGGCCGGTGATCTTCGTGCAGTACGCCGCCGGCACGCCGCGCACCGAGGTGTGGCGCGGCCTGCAGGGCGCCGCCACCCTGATGCCGAACTGCGGCAAGGTCTGCATTGCGGTGAGCGAGGATATCGATCCCGCCAACACGGATGCGATCTTCTGGTCGATCGCCTACCGCTGCAATCCGATCGAGGATGTGCACGTCGTGCCCCATCGCGGCGGCGTGCAAGGGTCGCAATACGGCAACCGCGCCTCCGATTCGACGCTGTTGATCGACGCCAGCGCCAAGGGCCCGATGCCGCCGCTGGCGCTGCCCGGGAAGGAATTCATGCAGCGCGCCGAGGCGCTGTGGGCCGAGCTTAAGCTGCCGCCGATCACGCTTCGATCGCCGTGGCACGGCTATACGCTCGGCGACTGGATCGAGCGCTGGGACGTGTGGGCCACGCGCGCCACCAGCGGCCGCTGGGAGGAGACCGGCCGCGAGACTTTTGCGCGCCAGCGCGCCGGCGTGAAGCCGGAGACGTCGGTGAGGAAGGTGGAGGAATGATGCGCGTGACGGGTGGGGACGCTGCCGCGAATGCATGCGCGCCCTCTCCCCCGCAAGCGGGGGAGGGAAGAAAGCGTCCTCCACTGATGGGCGCAAAGTGGTTCGGCGCGAGCGTCAAGCGCAAGGAGGACCCGGCGCTGCTCCGCGGCGAGGGGCGTTTCGTCGACGACATCCATCTGCCCGGCATGCTCGACGTTGCCGTGTTGCGCAGCCCGCACGCCCACGCGGCGATCCGCGCAATCGACAAGACCGCTGCGCTGGCGCTGCCGGGCGTGCATGCGATCGTGACCTTCGCGGACCTGCCGGAGTCGATGCGGCGGCAGACCGTGCCGCTGCTGGTTCCCAATCCGGCGATCAAGCAGGTCTACATGCCGTACTGCCTCGCCAAGGACGAGGTCTGCTTCGTCGGCGAACCGGTCGCCCTGGTGGTGGCGGAGAGCCGCTATATCGCCGAGGACGCCGCTGCGCTGATCGCCATCGACTACGCGCCGCTGCCCGCGATCGCCGACTGCGCGGCCGCACTCGCACCGGGCGCGCCGCTCGCGCACCGTGACGCCAGCTCCAATCTCGGCGCGCATATTCCGCTCAATGTCGGCAACGCCGAGGCCGCCTTCGCGGGCGCCGCGCACGTGTTTCGCGAAAAGATCTTCCAGCACCGCGGCGGCCCGTTCTTCATGGAATGCCGCGGCATGATCGCGGCGCCCGATCCGGTGACCGAGGCGCTCACCATCTACGTCTCGTCGCAGGGGCCGCATCGCCACAAGCGCGTGCTGCTCGACCTGCTCGATTGGGCGGACCATCAGTTGCGCATCGTCACCCCGGACGTGGGCGGCGGCTTCGGTCCGAAGGGCAGCTTCTACGCCGAATACGGCGCGCTCGCCGCGGCCGCGATCATGCTGCGCCGCCCGCTCAAATGGATCGAGGACCGCAAGGAGAACTTCGTCGCGACCCAGCAGGAGCGCGACCAGTACTGGGACGTCGAGATCGCGGTCGACGGCGACGCCCGCATACTCGGCATCCGCGGCAAGCTCGTGCACGACTCCGGCGCCTACATGCCGTGGGGCGTGGTGCTGCCATGGATCGCCGCCACCACGGTGCCCGGACCCTATGTGATCCCGAGCTTCAGGCTCGACGTGCTGTGCGCCTTCACCAACAAGGTGCCGACCTCGCCGGTGCGCGGCGCCGGCCGGCCGGAGGCGGCCGTGGTGATGGAGCGCCTGGTCGATCGCATCGCGCGCGAGATGAAGCTCGGACGCGACGAGGTGCGCCGGCGCAATTTCGTCAAGCCCGAGCAGATGCCGTACCGGGTCGGCATCATCTTTCGCGACGGCCGCCCCGTGACCTACGACAGCGGCGACTACCCGACCTGTCAGGCCGAGGCGCTGAGGGGCGCGGACTATCCCGGCTTCAAGGCGCGCCAGGCGAAGGCGCGCGCGCAAGGCCGCTATATCGGGCTCGGCATCGGCAATGCCGTCGAGGCGACCGGCCTCGGTCCCTACGAGAGCGCGACCGTGCGCGTCGCGACCAGCGGCAAGATCACGGTCTACACGGGCGCGACGCCGCAGGGCCAGTCGCACAAGACCACGCTGGCGCAGATCGCGGCCGATCATTTCGGCTGCGCTCCCGAGGACGTGACGGTCGTGACCGGCGATACGGCGGCGACCGGCCTCGGCATCGGCTCGTTTGCGGCACGCACCGCCGTCAATGCCGGGTCCTCGGTCCATCTCGCCGCCAAGGAGGCGGCCGGAAAAATCCGCCAGTTCGCGGCGGCCATGATGGAGGTCGCAGAAGGCGACATCGAGCTCGAGAACGGCTTTGCCAAGGTCGCGGGCTCGGACGTCCGCAGGAGCTTCCGCGAGGTCGCCGCCAAGGCGGTCGGCATGCCGGGGTTCTCGATGGCGGGCGGGCCGACGCCGGGGCTCGAGGCGACGAGCCATTTCACCCCCGACCAGTCGACCTATTCGAACGGCACCCATGTGGCGGAGGTCGAGGTCGACATCGAGACCGGCGAGGTCAGGATTCTGCGTTACGTCGTGATGCACGACTGCGGCCACGTCATCAACCCGATGGTGGTCGAGGGGCAGGTCGTCGGCGGCGTGGTGCACGGCATCGGCAATGCGTTCTTCGAGCACATGCGGTTCGATGCCGCCGCGCAGCCGGTCACGACGACCTTCGGCGACTACCTGTTGCCGCTCGCGACCGACGCGCCCAATGTCGAGGTGTTGCACATGGAGACGCCGAGCCCGCTCAATCCCCTCGGCCTCAAGGGCGCGGGCGAGGGCGGCACGATTCCCGCAATTGCGACGCTGCTCTCGGCGGTCGAAGATGCGCTCGCGCCGTTCGGCGTGCGCATCGCCGAGGCGCCGATCACCCCGCAGCGCATCGTCGCCCTGCTTGCGGAGGCGCAACGCGTCGCCCACGGGGCGAACATCAAGGGGGGTGAGGGCGCGCCTCTCTGAGTTGATCCGCCTCATCCTGAGGAGCGAGGCCGAAGGCCTCGCGTCTCGAAGGATGGGGCGGCCAATGTGGCCTCGCGCAAATGCTTGCCGCCCATGGTTCGAGACGCGTCGCTGCGCGACGCTCCTCACCATGAGGCAGAAGACAATCAGGCGAA
>Ga0126379_10002710_pt1 | contig 11317 bp, 9 predicted proteins | sample PanSoiMetPlot_24_FD_92640 | JGI IMG/M metagenome (GOLD analysis project Ga0126379, IMG submission 92640) | Tropical forest soil microbial communities from Panama - MetaG Plot_24 | ecosystem: Environmental > Terrestrial > Soil > Tropical forest > Bulk soil | place: Panama | collected 2016-02-17
GGCAGGCTGGCGTTGGTGTTGATGTTGATTGAGCCGCGGCTCGTCTTGGCGCGAATGGCGGCGATGGCCTCCGCGATCGCGCGACTGCGCGTCAGGGGCTCACCCTCGCAACCCTGTCCGAAGCTGATCATCGCCCTCCCGCGCGCGTTTGACAGGTGAAACTCGCCGATCTCTGCCATCTCCCGCGCCGAAGGAGGCTCAGAAAGCCGCGCGTGCGAGGCTGGTGCGCCGCCGGCGGGTTGGTCGGAGATGCAGCCGACGCACCGCGCATTGCACGAGGAGGAGGCCGGGATGGCGCCCTCATCGCGTAGGTAGAAAATGTTTTGGCTGGTGAAGCACCGATACGCACCTGCGCAGATGTCAAGTTGCGCGAGCACCCGGTTTTCGGGAAAGCGGTGACGGTGCGCCGAAATCAACCTTGGCAGCTCCGCGGTCGAAAAGCGCTCCGGGCTCCAGTGCCGGCGGCGGTCGGTACGCAACGCCCAAGCCACGGGACCTCGTACGCCCCATCCCGCCGCCGTGTAGGCCCACTGCGGCAAGGTCGGCCCACCGGCCTTAACTTCGCCCGGCAACAGCGTCCGAGTATATCCGGGAGGCAAGAGGGCACCGACCGCTTGAGGGGTAAATGACTTGCCTCCTACTTGAGCTTCGTCCAACAGCCGCAACCTGCCAGAGCTGGGGTCAATGCCGACGGGGAGGCGGCCGGGCAGATGCACAAGGCGTGCATGCCGGGGGAGCGGAAGGAATCCGTCCGTCGGATGCAGGAGCCGATCACCGCTGCGCACGCTGGCCAGCAAGGTAGGATGCTCCATGACTTCGCCGCCCGGCGACGAGAACAGAAGCTTCGGCCATGCCATGGCGTTCTAAATAGCACGAGCCCGCCGCCGCCACGCGCAAACCCTCGCCGGGGTAGAGAGGCGCTTCAGAATATTGCTGGGGGCTCGCAGTCTGCTTAACCGCTTGACTTCAATCCACGAAGTGGGCGGCGGAGGCAGATTAGGAAGATTAGCCTTAGAGGGCACGTTGACCCTCGACATCGGATCGGCAAGACTTCGCCCGCGCGCGAAGACCTAGAACAGATGTTCAACCTCCAATCATCGAGTCGCATGAAACAAGAGTTCGAGGCGCTGGCGTTGGCCCACCTGGACCCCCTCTATTCCGCAGCGCTGCGCCTGACCAAAAACGAGCGGGACGCGGAGGACCTTGTGCAGGACACCTGCATGCGCGCCTACCGCTTCTTCGACAAGTTCGAGCGCGGAACCAACATCAAGGCGTGGCTCTTCAAGATCCTCACCAATACATTCATCAACCGGTATCGCCGCCGCGTTAAGGAGCGAAGCGTGGTCGAGGGGATTGACCGCGACGCAGTGCACGAACGCTTCGTCAGCCGGGATGCAACCGATGTTGCGGCCAACCCTGAACAGTATTTCTTCGACCGTCTTCTCTCCGACGATGTCCTCAGGGCGATTGATGGCCTGCCGATCGATTTTCGTCTGGTGGTCATCTTGGCGGACTTGCAGGAGTTTTCCTACAAGGAGATCGCCGAGATCCTCGAGTGCCCCGTGGGGACCGTGATGAGCCGCCTGTTCCGAGGACGAAAGCTGTTGCAGAAAACTCTTCGGGATTATGCGCTCGGCCAAGGTGTTTGCAGATCGGAATCAACAGGCGCTCCGGTTGACTTGTCGGACTACCGGCAGCGTCAGCGTACCGGCTAGCCGCTCGGGCGACCGTTCGGAGGTGAGCCTTGGGCACCATGTCCGAGAGAGTCTGCGGCGCACAATGACTTGCGACGAGCTCGAAGGCTTTCTGTACGTCTACTTGGACGGTGAGTTCGGGGCGAGCGAGAGGGTGGAACTCGAACGCCACCTAGCCAGCTGCCCCTCTTGCGCGCGCAAGGTCCATCTGGAGTCCGCCTTCCGCGAAAACGTTCGCCGCCTGGCCAAGGAGGGCGCGAACGCGCCCTCGGCGCGCGCCCCGGAAAGCTTGAAGCGAAGGGTCCAATCGTGGGTTCGGCAAGAGCAGCAACGCGCCGCCTTCCGCGGTTGGGTTCGGGCCGGGGCCGCTGCAGCGGCACTCGTCGCCGCCGGCGGCGCGTACTTTTACGTTCGTCCGGGCGCCCGCGCCGGGTACATCGAAGCCGCCGCTCTTCGACACGCCAAGTCCTTGCCGTTCGAGGTGCAGCGCGATGCGCCCGAGCTAGAGGCCTGGTTCAAGGGCAAGCTCGAGCACAGCGTTCGTGTTCCTACATTTCCCAACACCACCGTCGCCGGAGCTCGCCTGTCCAACGTCAAAGACAAGCAGGCGGCGTACATCGCCTACGACGCGAGTGCGAACGGCGGCCGCACCACACGGATTGGGCTCTTTGTCTTCCAGGACTCCGATCGCGACGTCCCCGCGCAGGCGCTGCCCTCGGTCGAGCTCGACAGCAGCCATGGATACAATGTTGCCATTTGGCGCGACCGGGAGATCGTTTACGAGCTGGTGAGCGATCTCGACGAGACCGATATCCGGCAGATGCTGGCCCAGTCCGCTTTGCCCCACCGGCGTAGCCTGGTGAACGAGCAGCGCCCAGCCCCAACCACCTCTCCGCCGGCTGGGCAGGTCCAACCTGTGTCTCTGCAGCACTAGTTGCTCGCGTTGACGGGAGACCGGGGGTCCCGATAGCCTCTCGGGTATCGAACGGTGGTCGACGTCGGACCGGCGGACACGCTCCCCAAGGTCATGCCCAAGAAAATCCTGATCGTAGAGAACGACCGCGTCCTGTCCGGCCAGATGAAAGCCGACCTTGAGCGCAGAGGCTTCAAGGTCGAGGAGGCGGCCGAGGGGAAAAAAAGCGTAGACATCGTCCGCCGGTCACACCCGGATCTGGTCATCCTGGGCGTCGAGCTGGCCGCCGGTCAAAGCGGTTACGTCATCTGCGGAAAGTTGAAGAAGGACGAGGCGCTCAGCGCCATTCCCATCGTCATGCTGGGCAATCCTGACGGCTTCGTCCAGCACAGCAAGCTCAAGACTCGGGCGGATGAGTATGTTCCCAAGCCGGTCGATCTCGAGGTTCTGAGCGAGCGGGTGAGGGGGTTGCTCGGCATGCCGCCCCAAGCCGCCGGTGCCGCGGACGATTCCCTGACGATGGAGGATGTGGTCGAGGCAGATGACCTGCCGGTCGAGGAAATCTCCTTGGACGATGCGACTTTCGAGGGAGATCCCGAGCTTGATCTGCTTGACGAGGCGTTCGATCCTGCCTCCTCCAGCGGCCGGCGTGAGGCAGCTGCCGACGAAGAAAGCGTCGAGGCCCCGCCGGAAGTTGATTCGCCAACCTCGCCTCCGCCATTCGCCGATGCCGAGGGGCTTGAGGAGGACGCCGACCGCGCCGTGGACACGTGGAGCGATTCCGAGCCGGCGGCAGCGCTCGAGGCGTCGACAGCGGAGCCCCGGGCCCTGGCGCCCGGGCAGGTCGACGTGGAGATTCGCTCGCTGCGCGCCCAGCTCGCCGCGCTGCAGCGTTCGTTGGCGGAAGCCCAACGAAAGCAGAGCGATGCCGAAGAGCGCGCGCGGGAGCTCGAAGGAGAGCTCGAAAGCCGAGGCGCGGAGTTGGAGGCGCTCGCGGCGAAAGGCGGCAAAGGCGACAAGGAGTTCTTTGCGCTGCGGGAGGCCCTCAATAAGAAGGAGAAGGAGATCCTTCTTTTGAGCACCGGCTTACGCGACAAGGAAACCGAGATGGTGGAGTTGCGCGACCACGAGGTGCAACTCGAGCAGCAGCTTTCCGAATCCTCCGTCGAGCTGGCGCGGCGCGACGCGCAGATCAAGACGCTCAGCGGCAGGATCGAGCAGTTCGGCGCCGAGCGAAAGCGGCTGCAAGAGGAATTGAATGAGACCCGCAATCGACTCCACGCCCGCGAGTCGGAGGCCGAGGAGTTGCGCACCCGCGTCAATGAGCTGGACGGCTCGCTGCGCGAATCCCAGGCCAAGTCGGCCGGACTAGTTGGCCAGATTGACGCGCTGCAATCCGCGATGAACGCTGCTCATCGAGAGGCTCAGCAGAATCAAGCGCGCCTCTCCGCCGAGGCGGATCAGCTGCGCGGCCGGTTGCAGGAAGTCGAGGAGCGGGCGAGCCGCCAAGAAGAGCGCCTGTCCAAGCTTTTCCAGAGAATCAAGGGACAGGACAAGGTCCGAGAGAAGACGAAGAAGGCGCTCTCGATCGCCCTGCAGCTGTTGGAGGAGCAAGCAGCTGCCGACGAGGACGGCACCGCCGCAGCCTGACGGCGGTTGGGAGGCTCCTCGAGTACGGGAGCCGTCCAGCGCAGTGGATCAATGCCCCCGATTGGGCGCATCCTTCTTCTCGACCATCTTCCTAGCGGCGTGTTGCACGGTCGAGGGGATGTTGCGGTCGCGAGAGAGCTCTTTCACCTCGCTTTCTCGCAGCGTCGAGAGAAATCTCAAGGAAATCGCCAGCGGCGTCTTCGGATTTTTCACCAGCGCCAGCTTGATCCCGTAGACCTTCGTCCACTCGCGATTGCCGTAGATTACCCGGAGCACGTCCTCCAACACCGCCCGGTTGTGGGCAATGCGGAGAACTTCGCCGTCGGTGATTCGCGTGCTGCGAATGACGGCAACCGCGACCAGCCTGTTGGTATCGCGGATCAACAGGCCACGTGCCTCCTTGTTGCCTATGGTGGCCAACTTGATCTTCTCGGTGATGCTCATCTTCATCACCCGCTGTGCGAGGGTGAGTCGCTTGCGCTCCTCCATCGGCGGCGATGCCTCGTCAGCCAGCTCCCGGTACTCCTCCATAATCTCGACCGCAGTGGGCCCGCGGTCGACCGGCTTGGCCAGAACCTCTGGCCCAAACACGCGGACACGCGCCTCTTGGATGGCCGGGACGTCTTCTAGAACCACGCCGCTGCGGACTGCAAAGTCGCACACCCCATCGATCAGCGCTCGAGAGGCGTTCCGGTTACGGCACAGCTGTCGAATAATGTCTTCGTGCCGCAGGATGCGCAGCTGGTTCTGGGCGATGATCTCCGCAATACCGGGACCGCACTGGCTGGCTACCTTCGCTACCGCCGCGTCCGATGTGGTGCCGTTGAGAATGATCATCTCGGCGTAGGTGCTGTTCTGCCCGAGGAGGTCGAGGAAATACCCGAGCACCGGCGCCTTGGTCCCCTCATCGCGCAAGGCCGGAGCCAGGAGCCGATCCGGCAAGCCGGCGGCCGTCTTGGCTGCGGTTTCGCGAATCGTGACGTCCGAGTCAAACGTGAGGATGAACAGCGCTCCCAGCATCTCGGAGGGCGCGAGGGGAACGAGGCCCTTGGCGGCCATCATCCGCAATGGGACCGGCGACCCCGGGTCGACGTGCTTGCGCATGTTCGCGGGGAGCACTTCCGGCGTGATCGGGCAGCGAAGGCCCTCCGGCGCTGGGGCAGCAGGTGCAGCCGCTTCGCTCACGCGCCGCAATTCCTCGCGTGAATAATGCGCAGGCCGTCGAGCGTGAGAAATTCATCGACCTGGGCGATGGCCTTGGACTCCTGGGCAACCAGCGGGGCTAGGCCGCCGGTGGCGATCACCGTGGCCACGCCCAGCTCCCTGGACATCCGCTCGCAGATGCCATCGACCAAACCCACGTAGCCAAACATCAGGCCGGACTGGATGGAGTGGACCGTGTTCTTGCCGATAATGTGCGGAGGCTTGACGAATTCAACTCGGGGAAGCTTGGAGGCATTCTTGAAAAGAGCCTCCATCGAGATGGCAATCCCTGGGCAGATGGCACCCCCGAGATACTCCCCGCGAGCGCTGATCGCGTCGAAGGTGGTGGCGGTTCCGAAGTCGACAACTACCAACGCGCCTTTGTGCTTGTCATAGGCGGCTACCGCATTGACGATGCGATCCGCCCCAACCTCGCGCGGATTGTCGCATACGATCGGCATTCCGGTTTTCACCCCTGGGCCGACAAACATCGGCTTGCACTTGAAATAGCGCTCCGCCATCCGCTCGAGAGCGAACTGCAGCGGCGGCACCACGTTGGACACCGCGATCGCATGGACGGCGGCCGCTTCTATTCCCGCCCAGTTGAAGAGCTGTCGCAGGACAATACCGTACTCGTCGTGAGTACGCCGCACATCTGTCTCGAGGCGCCAATGCTCGAGCAGCTTCTTGCCCTCGAACACCCCGAGCACGGTGTTCGTATTTCCGACGTCGATGGCGAGCAGCATCCGCGTTCCTCTACTGCTGCTTCGCCCAGGGACGAATGTACTCCACGTCCCCGGCGAAGATGCGTTGGAGGCCTCCGTCCTCGGTCCGGAGCAACAATGCTCCGGACTCATCGATATCCTCCGCAATACCGACAATCGGCTGAGTACCAGTTTCCACGCTGACCTTGTTTCGCAAGGTGGCACAGCTCTCGCGCCATGCGTCGCGGACCCTGGAAAAACCTTCCTCGGCGTGAAGGTCCAGCCACGATTCGAGGCGGAGCCACAGATCAACCGCGAAATGAGCGCGACGCACCGTCTTTCCGGTTGCCTCCGCGACACAGGTGGCGCGGCCGGCCAGCTCCGGCGACGACTGGGAAGGCGAGCCGTTCAGATTGACACCCATTCCCAGGACGGCGAAGTGGATCCGATCGGGATCCGAGGAGAGCTCGGTCAGAATCCCACCCACTTTCCTCTCGCCAATCACCAGATCGTTGGGCCATTTGATCTCGGCGGCAGCTCCCAGCGCTCGTAGGGCCTCCACGCCCGCCACCGCCGCCACCAGCGTGAGCTCAGGAGCTCGCGGGGGGGCAAGTTCGGGGCGAAGAATGACGGAGAAGTACAAGTTCAAGCCCCGCGGCGAGATCCAGGAGCGACCGCGGCGACCTTTCCCTTCCGTCTGCTCCTCTGCGATTACCACCTCGCCGTGCCCTGCGCCCTCGCTCGCCAGCCGGAAAGCCAGCTCGTTGGTGGACCGTACCACCTCGCGGTAGTGAATGCGGCGCCCGATATCGCGCGTATTTAGATGAGGAGTGATTTCGAGTGGGGTGATCCGGTCCGGTGCCTCCAACAAACGGTAGCCGCGGGCCGGAACCGCCTCGATCCGATAGCCCTTTGCCCTCAGCGACTCCACGTGCCTCCAGATCTCCGCTCGCGAGAGCCCGAGCTTGTTGGACAACGCCTCTCCCGAGGTAAAGTCATCGACGCCGTCCTCCAAGAAGGCGAGGACGAGCTGCTCCTCGGTCTCTTGGAGACTCTCGGTCGTCACCCGCACCTCGTAGGCATGACAAGAGCGTACGAACCTCGCGCGGCGCGGTCAACGAGGCTGCGATGACGAGCGTGCCGCCGTCCTCTCAGGGCACCCGAGCCGGAGCGCCCTTCACCGCGAACTCCTTGAGCTCGAACGAGCTCTGGGGGACCCGCTTGCCGTTTGATTCCAGGCTAAGCTCAAGGCGCACAATGCCCACCGAAGGCGCGAAGGTCAGGTCGTTGACCAACGTGCGTTGCTCGTCCATCCGATTTCGGGACTGAACTCGCACACAATTCTCGAACGTCCCCGCTGGGGCGCGGCAAGCCTGGCCGACCTCGGTGATTTGGTAGTGCTCGACCGAGGAGGCGGACACGACGTTCGTCCAGGAGGCGCCCGAGCGGATGGGCTCCCTGAGCAGGTAACGCTTCTGATCGCGCACGCCCAAACCATCAACGGTGAGCTGCCCGCCCTCGTTGTCGAGGTAGTAGCCGTCCCGGTGACCGATGATTTCAACGCGGCGCTCCCGGCGATCTCCGAGGAAGTTGACCGAATACGTCCAGTGGTTTCCCACCGCCAGCGGGTAATACTCCTCCGCCGCGGTGGCCGCCGATCGCACCGCGGAAGACGGCGCAGCACAGCCGGTGAGAAGCAGTGTCAGGCACAGCGAGCGAAGTTTCATGGCAAGTTTCCCGGCAGCAGGCGCTCGCGGCGGGAATCGGCCCGGCCAGTCGAGCCGGCTCGCTGGCGCGCACGCAACTCGTCGAGCGCCTTCTGCGCCGCCGCCCGGATCGCCGGCTGATCATGCCCCTCGGCGACGGTATAGAGGTATGCTTCCGCTTCCTCCCCACCGATCTCGCCCAAGGCGAAGATCACCTCACGAAGGAAGCTTGGATCTTTTCCTTTCGCTACGTCGATTAGGTAGGGCACGGCTGCCGCATTCTTCAGCTCGACGAGCGCGCCAATGGCTCGCCGAACACTGTCCGGATCTGAGCTCTGCAGCTTTTCCAGCAGCGCGCGTTCGACGGCCGGATTTTTCCGGGCGGAAAGCACTCGCACGGCGAACTCGCGAATCCGCGGATCTTTGGCGCTGAGATCCTTGATCAGCGCCGAATCCGATTTCTCGAGCGCATCGAGCTGCAAGCGAGCCGACGCGACGACTTGCTGCACCGCGGCCACCAGGGCCGAGCGCATCGCCCTTCGTCGCGATGCCTGCTCGTCCGAGAGAACCTTTGATTCACCCAGGCTTACCACCTCGTACGAGGCCGAGCCGTCCGTCTCCCTGCGGCGAAGGGTGAGCAGCGCGCCTACCTCGGCGTAAGTCCCATCGCGCCCTTCTTTGTGGTCTTCGCGCGTGTAGGCAATCTCCAGCTGCAGTGCGGTGGCCGATCTCGAAGCACGTTGGCCATCAGGTACCAGTTCAAAGCGAGATTGAGACAGCTGGTAGGCGAGCAACTCGCTCACTTGGGCCGGGGTCATCGCCAGCAACGGGTTAGCTCGAATGGTTTCGTCGGCAACCTCTACCGGTCCGACCGCGTACTTTCGTTCCTGGCAGCCCGTCCCAAGAACACCGGAAATCAGAGTGGCTAAGACAAGGGGCGTCGAGCATTCGAGCCGCACTAGGATGTCTCGTTCTCGCCTTGCGGCGTCGCTGCCGGCTCGGGGCCACCGTCGGCCGGCGTTGCAGGAGCGGCCCCCTGCCCCGATGCGGGGGCGGGCGGCTCAGGCGGACGGGCGCGACCGCGTCGGCCCCTTCTTCTTCTCCGCCGTCGCTTCCGGTCTGCGGCAGACGGCAGCACGGGCGCGGTTTCCTCGACCTCAGGTGTCTTGGGTTGCTCCCCTTCCCCTTCGGCAAATTCGTCCTCGAGATTGTCTGAGAGCTCCCCGGCCGAAGGTTCGCCGCGCTCCAACGCGTCAGGCTCGGCATGGGTCTGGTCTGCCAGCAGTTCGCTGGCAGCAGTCCCCTCCGCGATCTCTTGCGCCGGTGACTGCTGACGCTCGGCTTCGTCCGGCGATTTTCTATCGTCGCGAGCTTGGCGCTCTCGAATGCGCTCGTCGCGCCGACGCCTCGCTTGCTCCGCCTCCAGCCTGGAGGAAACGAAGAAGCGCTCGTCGATCTCGAAGAGATCGACGTGAGTTGCAGTAACACCGGATCCGGCCTCGATGAACTTTTCCGCCAGTGCGTCGGCTGACCAAACCATCGTCAGCGCGCCGTAACTCTGCGCTTCCGCGCGACCGTCCCCGCGAACTTCACCCGCCGAAGCAATCAACCCCACCTGCGCCGAATAATGGCCGAGGTCGCGCCGAAGCTCTTGAACCGCCCGCCGATCGATGGCACCGGTTCCGCGAAGCAGCCGGACGGCGAAACGCAGATCGACGCTGCCTTCTCGCTTCCTCGCTGTCAGCAACAGCCCGTCTCGAGAGCGCTTCGCCACTTTGAGCTCCCGAAAACCCAGCGCCTGAAGGACCTTGACGAAGGCCTTGTGGAATGCCTCGACGTCCAGCTCGATCAGTTTTCGCCGCAATTCGCGAGCCACGCTGCGCCGCGCATCCTTGGCCGCCGCCCGGACGGCGCCGTTCACTGCCTCGAGGGGTTCGACCGGGACGGCGCTTGAAGCGCGAGGCAGCAGCGGTCGGCCGCCTTCGATGGGAACGCCCAGTGCGGCGGCAAAAACCGCCTGCACCTCGGAAGGCGCTGCCTCGCTACCGGCCTGCTCGAGGCTGACCTCGCCGCTCTCTTTAGACAAGATGAACTGGGGTCTGCGCCCGCTATCAATCCGGCGCTGATTTTCTTCCAGCAACGAGGTCAGGATCTGCTCGCCGTTCGGCTCGGTTCCGCCAAGGTCGCGTTCGCGTATCAGCTCGGCGATCTCAGCCGGCTTGAGCGGCTTGGCCGCATTGCTCAAAAGCGATAGGACAAGCTCGGCAACCGGAGAGTACCTTCGACGCCGACTGCGCAACTCCTCCTCGTCATGCCGCCGATGTCGATCCGCTGGCCGACCAGAGGCGCGCACGTTTTCGGGCCGGGCGTCCGGGTGGCGCTCGACAGGCCTCAGGGCGGGGAGCAATTCCTCCGGATTTGACTCCGGGATGCCAGTTTGCGCCAGCGCCTCTGGATCCTCCGGAATCGCCCACTCGGCCAAGGCGAACGTGTCCTTCGCGGTGACGATCACCCGACGGTCCCTGGTGCGCCGCGCCATCGCGGCAAGCCTGGACAGCATCGTCTTGTCGGGGGCCTTGCCGACGTGCGAGAGCATGTTTTGGGCAATCGATTGCTCCGTGATTTCCTGGACGTGGAGCGGTCGGCCGGCGCTCTCCAGCACGCGGAGTGCTGCCTCGTAAAACGTCATTGAATATCCAATTAGATCAACGGGTTGTACAATCTGACGCCGCCGTCGCAGGATGGTAGCCACCCGCCTTTAGCGTTGTCAACGAAGCGCATGATTCGATTTCGGTTAGGGCAGAGATGGAGGCTAGAGCATGAGTCCTCGCTTGAGGACTCCTTTGGTCTCGAGCTTGACGGCATCGACCTGCTGCCCGAGACGAGCGAGGAATCGCTGGCCATCGTCGTGCCGGAGCTGGTCGAGGCGGTGGCCGCACTCTCGCGCGGCGAGCTGCTTGCCCAGGTTTCGCTGCCGGAAGCCCACCTCGAGATTGCACTGTGGCGCCGCGAAAACGAGATCGAGATCAGCGTCGTCGACCTGGGAAGACCCGCGCGCGTCGCGCGGGGACCCGTCTGCGTTGATTTGGTCGATCTTTCGGCAGCAGCCGTCCAATGCGCAAAAGGGCTGATGCAAAGGGTGAGGGATCGCTCGCAGCTACATAGCGCTCCTATCCAGCAGATGATGCGCCAAGTAGCCCTCCTCGAGCACCGCCGGATAGCAGCGGCAATCTCCACTTCAGCAACCGCGGGCGTCCAAAGCTCGGCAGCAGGTGCCGCACCTGAGTTTTTCCGGTTCGACGTGCGCGATTCCCGCAACCTGATCGCCGCCTTCGGCAAAGGCAGCCGGGGACCACTGGCATCGCTGCTTTTTGAGGGGTCCGTTTCGCTGGCAGCGGACCGATGCAATGTCGTTTGGCGGGCGGAGGGAAGGCCCTTCCTCGTGAC
>Ga0126379_10002711_pt1 | contig 11317 bp, 5 predicted proteins | sample PanSoiMetPlot_24_FD_92640 | JGI IMG/M metagenome (GOLD analysis project Ga0126379, IMG submission 92640) | Tropical forest soil microbial communities from Panama - MetaG Plot_24 | ecosystem: Environmental > Terrestrial > Soil > Tropical forest > Bulk soil | place: Panama | collected 2016-02-17
GTGCATTTCTCTGCGATTCAGAGCGGCGGATACCGCAGTCAGCAAGAAGGTCAAGCGGTTGAATTCAGCGTGACCAAAGGGGCTAAAGGCTGGCAAGCAGAGAACGTTCGCGTTCTCTAATGTCTATCTCATCGCCGCGCACAACCGCTGGATAACAGCACCGCGTGGCGGAAGATCAGTCTCACAGATCAAAGAGGCGGCTTGGTGCCGCCTTTTTGTTTTCATGGACGCTGCTTTCTTGCGAACTTCCTCTGCCTGAGGACTTGATAGCATCTGTCCCGAACGGTACGGAGACCGCGCCGTGGCAGATCGATCACGCGATTGGAGTACAATGCTGGGAGCGCTTTCGTCGTCAAAACGGGCGCATCCGCGGCGTTGATAGGCAAGATTTATGCTCCGGAATCAGGCTCATCCCTCAGCCTTTGTGGTTGGTGGCCGGTACGAGATCAAGGATTCTCCTATTGGCCATGGCGGAATGGGGGTTGTCTACAGGGCCTATGACACAGTCACCTGCCGCTACGTTGCCTTAAAGACAATTTCCGGCGCCGGTAATTCAACCGCACTCAGCCTGTTCCAAAAGGAATGGACCGTGCTTGCCGGGCTCAGTCATCCCAACATCGTTGACATCCTCGAAACAGGACAGTTCGAGGAGAACGGGCATTGGAAACCTTTCTTTGTCATGCCTCTTCTGCCCGGTATGACGCTTGATCAACTCATCAAGAACAGCAGCCACCGCCTGACCGTCGAACGCACAGTCGAGATTATCGGACAGACCTGTCGTGGCCTGCAGGTAGCGCACGATCGAGGGTTGGTGCATCGCGACCTCAAGCCCAGCAATATTTTTGTCCTCGATGACGATTCGGTGAAGATCATCGACTTCGGCGTGGTTCATCTAGCCGACGTGCGCACGGCTACAGGCATGAAGGGCACGCTCCACTACCTGGCGCCGGAGCTGCTGTCGGGGAAAACGCCGTCGCCACTGTCCGATCAGTTTTCCCTGGCTGTCGTCTGCTACGAGGCGCTGACCGGACACAAGCCCTTTGCCCGTCCCACAGAGGACGAGACGATCCAGGCTATCCGCAGCCATATTCCGCCTTCGGCCTCGGAAATCAACGCCGCGATCAATCCCTTGGTCAGCAGGACTGTACACAAAGCGATGGCCAAGCAGCCCATGCACCGGTTCTCCAGCGTGCGGGAGTTCGGTGAGGTTCTGAAGCGGGCCCTGCGCAACGAACCGATTGAACACTTTGACTCTTCCCGGATTCAACCCCGAATCGAACGCGCGAAAAAGGCGCAAGGGGACGGCGATTATCAGTTTGCGCGAGAGATTCTCAACGAGCTGGAAGCCGAGGGGCACACGGATTCACAGATTCCTCTGCTGCGCGTCCAGCTTGACCAAGCGATCCAGCAGAAGACCATACGCCAGCTGCTAGAGAACGCTCGCACACGCCTCGAGGAAGAGGAATATCCGCTGGCCTACCAGAAGATTCAGGAGATCCTGGAAATCGATCCTCACCAGGCTGACGCGCTGCACGTGAAGTCTGAGGTGGAAAAACGTAGGAGCGAGAAACAAGTCGGTCAATGGTACCAACTGGTGCATCAGCACATCGGCAACCAACTCTTCATCCAGGCACGCCAGTGCCTGGAGGAGATTTTGAGGTTGCGCCCGAGCGATCAGCAGGCGCGGGCGCTCCTGGCCCAGGTTGACCTGCAGGAGAGAGATGCGATCAACATCCGCAAGGAGCAGGAACAACTGTACGAAGCCGCGGTGCAGTGTTACCACCAAGGGGAGATCAGCACGGCTTTGGAAAAGCTGGAGCGCGTGCTCGCGCTGTCACGACAATCGCCCGGATTGGGAGGCGGAGACACGCAGGCACAGTACCAGAGTTTGTATAACCAGATTCGGTCCGAGCGGGAGATGTTTCAGAATGCCTACGCCGAGGCTCGCCGCCATATCGAAGACAAGAATTTCGACAAGGCACTGAGCCTGTGCGCAGAGTTTCTCGGTAAAAACCCCTCCGATCCTTTATTTAAGGCGCTGAAGCTTGAGGCAGAGGAGCGGGAGCGGCAGGAGCTTTCAGCGGCGTTGGCTGAGGTAGGCCGCCGCGTGGAGGCTGAGGCCGACCTGGACCGGCAAATTAGAATTCTGGAAGACGCCACGCGCCGCTATCCCAAAGAACCTCACTTCCAGGAGAATTTGAAGTTGATCCGCGAGCGGCGCGACCTGATCAATTCCATCGTCAATAAGGCGAAGCAGTACGAGCAGCGCAGCCAGTTCGCAGAAGCCCTGGGGCAATGGGACGTTCTACGCAATATCTACAACCGATACCCCGGTCTGGATGTGGAGGTCGAGAGGCTCGGGCGGAGGCGCGAAGGTCAGGTCCGCGAAGAGGCAAGATCGCGCTGGATTCGGAGAATCGATCAACGTCTGGAGGCTGGCGACTATGACAAGGCGCAGACGCACCTTCAGGAGGCTTTATCTGAGTTTCCTGCCGACCGTGAACTCTCCAGTCTGGAAAAGCTGGTCGCTCAAGGCATCGAGAAGAGAGCGGAAGCCGCACGTTTCCTCGAAGAAGGCGGGAAGGCCTACGCGAGTGGAGACTTTGAAGCGGGGATTCAGTCTCTGCGCAAGGCGGCAGCTCTGGATCGGCGCGATCAGACGATCCACACCGAATTGCTGAACGCGCTTCTGGATCGCGGGCGGGTGCTCTTGAACCAGGATTGGAAAGCGGCCAGACCTTTTATCGAGGAGGCTTTGCAGCTCGACGAAAGCAACCCGGTTGCCCGTAGCCTCGCCGCTCGAGTTCAGGACCAACAGCACGAAGCAACGATCAGCGACTGCGTTTGCGAGGCCCGGGAGTTGCAGGCAGCCGGCGACCTCGAGGGCGCTCTACGCAAGGTAGAATCCGCCTTGCGAACCTATCCTGACGAACTACGGCTCTCGCAACTGCGAACTACCCTCATCAACAGCCTGGGAGGCGAGGTGAAGCGGGCCAGTCCCGATCCCCAGACTCCGGGTTCGACGCCAAGGCGCAATCGGCTCTCGCCGGCAGTCGCGGTAAACGTTCCCGCTCCTCGAGTTCAGGAGCGATACGACGCCGCCGATGGAGCAGCCGTTGCCGCGGCACCAGCACCCAGCGCTGAAGTGCCAGTTCGGTCTGTGTCAGCCCAGCAGAAAGCCGGGAGAATGCCGGTGCTACGTCTCTGGCAGTGGGCTCTCGCGTTTCTCATTCCCCTGGTCATCGCAGGGTCGCTTCTCGCGATCCGATTTGTCCATCGCACGCGCGTGGCCAGCCGTCCAAACCCGATCACCGTCCCAACCGAATTAAAGGCCAACGTTGAAGGCGTGACATTCATCGTTGACGGGCGGCCCGAAACCTCTCCGACTCCCTCGCTGGAAGCGGGAAAAGAACATGTGATCGAGGCTTCCCACGAAGGCTATGAAACCGCGGTGCAGAGGTTCACGCCTTCTCAAGCTACAGCCAACCAGATCGAGTTTGTTATGAAGCCTCTCGCGCCGGAACCCACAGCCGCAGCGGAACCAGAACCAAGCCCGGACGATGAGACAGGAACGCTTCAGATCCAGACCGACCCGCCCCAGGCAGAGATCGTGGTCGACGGCAAACTCTATAAAGCTCGCGGGGCAAACGGTTCCAGATCTTTGTTTCTGAAGTCAGGCAGACACCGCGTCCAGGTTCTTGCTCCGGGATACGCTGACAGCGCAGAGCGCCTGATCGAGATTCGACGGGGGGCCAAGAAGAAGGAGGTCTTCGCGTTAAGCGCGCTGCCGGCCCAGCTCAATGTCGAAGGAGCTGAACCCGGGGCCGCTGTCTACATCGATGGCACACAAAGAGGCGCTATTGCGAATGATGGTTCTTTTAAGCTTGATGTGCCTGCGGGAGAACACACGATCACTCTGAAGAAGCAGAACTACGAGGACTCCTCCACTGTGACCATGGAATTCCAGGCGAAGCGCGCCGAAACGCTGTACGGGAAACAAATCCCGCTCCTCAAGAGTGGCTTCGTTACTTTCAATGTCGCTCCCGCCAGTGCTGTCATCACGCTTCGCTCCGGGAATGACGCGTCGCGGGTTGCACGGCCCAATGAGACAGTATTTCTGAAGCGAGGCACTTATGCCTATACGATCGAGGCCGAGCACTATGAGAGCGCGGCTGGAACGCTGTTTGTGGAGCCGGAAAAATCCATGTCTGTGGCGACAAACCTGGTGCCGGCAGCGCGGTCTGAACCCACCCCGGACAATCTTCTGGAAAATCCCTCAGCATGGTCACGTCACGGCATCTGGTGGACGTTGAAGACGCCGGACTACGCGTGGTTCAAGCCCACCAGCGGAGCTTTCCGCGTGACCTTTGACAAGGGAAAGTTGCCGTTTGGAAGAAAGAGGGTGGAGTGGACGATCGACTACCGTGGAGAAGGAGAAAAGATCATCTATTCAGCGAGCGGCAGCACCCTGACTCGGCAAATCGTCAGCGCGGCATCCGCGGACTCTAAGCCCGTCAAGGCAAAGTTTAAGGACCAGCCAAACGTTTATCGTTTCATCCTCGACGTTTCCCCCACCAAGATCATTGTCCGTGATTCTGCCGGCGGCACGATTGATGAAGTTTCACGTCCGGATGCCAATGTCGATCTAGGCAAGATCGGCTTTCGAGGCGAGATATCCATTTCGATCGAGCAACTTCGGTAAAGTAATAGAATCAACCTGCGGCGTCAGGGGACGCCGGAGTAGCTAGTGTGCCCTCCGCCGGTGCGCATCCGCTGCAGTTAAGATTTGTCTTTTGCCCATAGATGGAAACGACACCCGCGTTAATATCGATGAACCCGCCATTGCCGATCAGGGACAGCCGCTCGGCTTCAATCACGATGGTGCCCGAGCTCTTGAGATGAATCTCATCTTCCGCCTCCAAGGTGTAGACCTTGGCGACCTTTTCCAAGTGGCTGCCCCCTTTTAATTCACGGGAGCTATCGCCCTCCTGGATCAGCTCCTTCCGGGCGCGTTGGACAATCAGGCTTTGGCTTCCACCGTTTTCTGAGGGCGGATCGGTAATGATCCCGGTCCAAGCGCCGTTCGTGCCGCTGAGGGCGCTGACCGACGTCATGGCCTTGGGATTCAGTGAGCCGAAGTCGAGGGGCTTAGCATCCGTCTTGATCTTGCTGTCTCTGGTGGCGGTGATAATGTTGCTTGCGAATGTACTCATGGTAGATGCTCCTTCTCAGAAACCATCTGGGTTTATCAAAAATCGGAAGACTGCCCTGGGCTTTCCAAAGCCTACGAATTCTCAGGCAGGCAAGTTGCGCACCAATCGGAACCCACATCTGCCATTCTCGAGGAGGTTGGTAGACGGCATGCGATTTGCGGGCATGCACCAGATCCATTCGCCGCTGTCTTGCCACGGCCAGAAAAAAGATCCGCCTCCTTTTATTGTGAAGACACCCGGCACCGCTCTCTCGTCCTCTTTATGGGAGGGTTTCCATTCATCCAAACACCAATCGCCGGAAAATAGTGCGCGCAATCCAAAAGCATTGCTCTTGAGCTGATCAAATCGTTCCAGGTCCAGCCATTTTGAGAGTTCCGCGTCTGCAAGCAACTTGTTTCCCCACACAAAAAGGGTGGTGGTATTGGCCCTACAGGCATACTCCCACTCCGCCTCTCGTGGCAGATGGCAACCGAGAGAGCGGGCTATCTCCATGGCGGCATCACGTTGGACATAAGCGGGGAAATCCTTGTCAACGTTCTCCACATAAGAGTCGGACAGATAAGAGCCACCGAACAATTTCTTTATCTCACCAAACAGAATTGGTTTTGTGGACAAGAGAAATGAAGAAACTGACGTTTTCTTCGCAGGCCGCAGCTCTGAAACATTGAGAGGTGGGGGGTTCGCGATCGCACTCGCAGCCTTCTCCTCAGCATTTGTAAGTCCCAGAGTGAAGCTGCCCCCAGGAATCAAGGTGAATTCAATTCCAGACTGCTTGTGCTCGAAGCGAGGCAGGCTGGATTTTGTTCCCGCCTCCCGCAATCGAAAATCATCCACCAGTTCCCCAAGTTTGGCCAGGTAGGCCGCGCGCGCTTTGGGATCGAGTTCCCTGAACTCGGCATAACTATAACTTTGCATAATTTTCTAGTCGGGTGGTGGTATCACCCTGCCGTTCGGCATTCGCACGCTACCATCGGGATTCGCCTGGGTTCCATCCGGGTTAAATGTCCAAGTGTCGTCCCCTTTTGAGTACATGACCTTGACCTCCTTTTCCTGCGCAAATTCCCGCATTGCAGGTCGACAACCTGGTGTACATGGTGGTTTGCTCCCACGGATGGTTAGGATGTCTCCGGGCTCTGCCGCATCGCCCACCTTGTTTATGATCTTGCGCTCAGTATGACTTTCCAATTGCTCTCGCCAAGTCGGCCTGCTTGAGCCGGTGTCGCCCGATTCGACTGTGCCCCGCGTCTTAATTTGGCCTTTCGAATTTCGCAGCTCGAATTCTGCTTGGTGACCGCAGCTGGCCAGACCAGTTGGATCAATCCAGGAAAGTGGATTATGGACGTACCCATAGGATCGTACACCGCCCTCTAGGGCGATAGGGTCAGAGCTGAGATATTGACCAACCTCGGGATCATAATAACGGTTTAAGTTGTAATGCAAGCCGCTTTCCTGATCTTCCCATTGGCCCTGAAATCTCAGATTGCAATCTGTATCTGAAGGTTCGGAACGTGAGCTGCGGACTGAGGCTCGGCCCCATAAGCTGTACTCCGCCTGCCAGACGCAATCACCCTGCGTGTCGAAAAGCTCCTGGGGCGTGCCTGCTTGATCGGTTACAACCGGATATAACTTGCCCTTGGCTAAGCCAAAGGGATCCCTTTCTGTTCGCGTCAGGGTTTCCTTGGCAACGGGATCGAATGTCGCAGGTTTGTAGTGCCAGCGGTCAATTTCTACCGAGTTGCCCTCGTCAGCATCAGTTCGCCATTCTTCCGATACCTTCGCGCCCTGCCATAGATAACTTACACTTGTGACCGCACCAGCGTTGACTGGAGTCAAGCATTGCTTTTTGATCCGGCGTCCAAAGGCATCATACGTATAGCGCCAACGTTGGCCCCTTTCGGCGCTAACCTCAATCAAGCGGTCAAAGTCATCCCACGCATAGTTCCAGGTCTGAGGCCGGAATCCATGCCGGATTGCGGTCTTGCTGACCACGCGTCCTCGCCCATCGTAGTGATAGGTCGAGTTGCCGATCTTTTCTACCTGCCCGTGATGGTACTGATGAACGCTGCCGTTGCTGCGAGCCAGGTTCATCAAGGCGTCATATTGATAGGTTTCATGCGCTGCGGCGGTGTTGTGCCCTTGCTGCCGCAGAACCTCCAGGACTTGATTGCGGGAATCATAGTGATAGTCGATCCGTCCGCGAAGGCTGTCCTGCACGCCCCGCAGGCGGCCGGATTTATCCCATTCATAGCGGCGCGACAATTCACTAGGTGCGAACGAGGAAGACTGGCCCGAACGATCCAAGCGATTGCGTCCGGCCCACTGGCCTGCCAGACGTCCGCAAGGATCGTAGCTCTGTTGCAGGGTGAAAGCAGTCTGGGTTGATGGAGTTTGCGGTTCATACTTCCGCTGCACCTCCAGGCCCAACGCGTCGCGCTCAAATGCCAGCGCGTGCCCGTTGCTATCCAGACCGGCAAGCAATCCTCGCGGATCGAAGTCCAACCGTGTCGCTCCACTGGGACTGATCACGCTTACGCAACGCCCGGCCTCGTCATAGTGATAACTGATGGGCATTCCATTCTGAATTTCCTGCTTAAGCTGGCCGCGCTCGTTATAGGCGAGAAGAACTTCGCTTACTGGTACGCTGGGCGTTTCCGAGGCTATTTCTTTTTCAGAGAGATAGTAGGCGGTGGCGCGGGTCAGCCGGTCGGCATTGTCGTATTCATACTCGATTCTTGCCTTCGCTGTGGCCACGCCAACAATGCGGTCGCGGCTGTCCCAAAGGAAATGCTGCTCCACTCCATCCGGCAGCACTTTGCTCTGGAGGCGGCCTAGAGCATCGCGCACGTACCGCGTCCTTCGCCCTGCCCAGTCGGTTTCTGCCGCCAGGCGACCAGCGGAATCGTACGAATAGATCCACCGGTCTCCCATCGCGTTGGTGACCTGGGTAAGCCGGGCAGCGCGATCGTAGTCCAGCCCCAACGAGGAACCTGCCGCATCGGTGACACTCCGCAACAAATCAAAAGCTCCATACGCAAAACGGGTCACCTGGCCCTCACCGGCGGTGTGGTGTGCCAATAAACCTTCCTGGTCGTATTTGAAGCGCTCTTCGCCGCCATCGGGAGACAAGATGCGGCTCAATGCAGCCCTAGGATTTTCCGGTCCCGCCCGATACTCGTAGCGAGTTAAGAATCCGGCAGCATCTTTAACTGACAGCGGCCGACCCCATACATCCTGCTCGATCTCCGTCCGCTGCCCCGCAGCATCCACACGCGCTGACACACGTCCTTGCGCCGTGTATTCCCACTTCCGGGTCGCGCCCGTTGCGTTTGTTTCCGAGAGCGGGCGGCCGTGATCGTCGTATGTATAGCTGGTAACGCAACCATCCGGGCGCGTAGCTTTGAGCAGGTTGCCGCGGGCATCGTACTCCCAGTTCGATTTCAGTCCGTCGGGACGTTGGAGCTCGGTAAGTAGACCGTCTTTGTCGTACTGATATCGTAGGGTCCGGCCGGCCCAATCGATCTCGGCAGTCAGCTTGCCAAAATCATCGTATTGGTAGCTCGTGGTTCGGCTGGCTGCATCTGTGGTGCTCTGCATGCGTTCCAGCGAATCCCAAGTGTGCTGGGTAACATTGCCCAGCGGATCCTGTTCCCGAATAACCAGATGATCGGCGTTGAACCACAGCTCCCGGCGCGCTCCGGTGCCGTCAATGTATTGGGTCCGGCGCTCCGTAGGATGGTAAGTGAAGCGGTCATTGTAGATACCTTCGGGGGTGCGGGTGCCGGTGACGCGACCTTGTTCGTCATAGTCAAAGTAGACCTTAGTCGCTCCGGAATCCTGCCAGTGCGTGAGCCAGCCCTGGTCATTGTAGGCATAGTGGAACTGGCCCTTGAACAGGCTATCGACAGCGGTGAGGCCACCTCGTTCGTCGTAGCCGTAGCGCACCACCATCTTGTCTTCGCCTGCTACGGCAACTGAGCGAAGATAGCCTTCCGATGTGGTGGCAACCTCGAACGCGACTCCGTCTGAATGCAGAATGCGTTGCAGCCGATTACGAAAATAGACGAAGTCAATCCGGTTGCCGTTGCGATCTTCGATGGCGCTCAGCCGGCCAATATAAGGGTTGCTTTCACGGGCCAAAAAGACCAGGGTTTGCTGACTCCGGCTGTCAAAAAGTCTGGCTTCCTGCCAAGTACCTGTGAGGTGGTAGTACGGCGCTTTGAGATGAATGGAATCAAATGGACCGCCACCCAGAGCAAACACCAGCCGTTGGCCATCAGCGTCCTCCAAAAGGACGCTGCGCCGGTCCATGGCGTAGAGCAGCCGTTGTGACCAGTTACACATCCACTTGCGGCCGAGGATGCCTTCTACCTGCGGCTTTCCGACGTAGCATCGGGTCAGCCGCAAGGGGAGAACACTTGTGTACTCGAAGTCGGTGCGATAGTCAGCGTAATCGCCAGTGGCCAGATCAATGGGTTCGCCGAAGAGCTTGCGCAACATGCCGTCCAGCAACCCGCCCTCGCGCGTGGCGGAGCGGAAGCCGATCACTTCAACTGCGGAGAGGAGGAGCTGCTCGCCTACCGAGAATTCCGCATCAGGTTCGCCGTAAGACTGCGTCGTATTGTCGGCGAAGATGGTTTTGCAGCCTTGCTGGATCACCGCATTGCACTTGACTTTATGTCCGATACGCGACAAAGGCAGGTCATTGACGAAGATCGTTTTGCTGCCCTCGATAATCGGCCTAGGGCCGGAGTGGCGTGTGCATGCCACAACATCCGTGACTCGGGCAACTCTCTTGTCCTCGAAGTAAACATTCGGAGACCCGGACACCGGCAGGATGTTTCCGGTTATATCGGCCATTTTGGCGCCCGCCCCGCTGAATGCGGCGCCGGCAAAACCGGCTGCAGCGCCAATCACCAGCGGAGCCAGCAATCCGCCGGTCCCAATCATCAAGGCCACGCCCACTCCAACGGCCAGCCCCACGAGCAGTCCTGTTAGGACGCCACCAAAGGCGTGATTGTGAGCGATCTGGTGTTCAACATGGGCCGGTTGCGGTCCCCTTTCGGCTTGGCGCCGCGCGCCAAAGAGTTCCGCAACCTTCAGCACCCCTTCATCTGCCCCAACCGCATTCGCAATATAGGCTCCGGCCATGGCTCCGGCCAAAGGCAGAGCAACCCGGCCTGCGAAACAGCGCAACGTCCCCGCGCCGTAAGCGGCGATGGCCCCTTCAGCTACGTATCCTGCGCTGACCGCATGGCCGCTCCATTCAATGGCGCTGATTGTGCCTTGGTTGCTCCCAGTGTTCTGCAGAGCAGCCAGCTTCTCCTGCGCTGTCGGCTCCGGATTGGTGATGGGAGGTACGCCCATGGGAGTGCGCTATACGCCTTTAGAAGGGCCAAATTTGAAACTGATCATTGCCGCCAATAACGACTTGCGGGCGTCAGCGTCACCATTGCCAGGTATGGTGCCCGTGAAACTTAAGATACGGTTGTCGTCCTGCACAATGACCATCATCTGCTGCAACAGCTTTCCTCCGTTATTCCAGGAGAACTCAAGAAAGTGGGCAGGCATTTGATCCACGTTCCCCGGAGAATCCCCCGTCAGCCGGTATTCGGTAAGTTCTTTCTCAAAAGTGATCTTCTGCTGCTGCAGATAATCCGCGAAACTCATGCCCAATGGAATCCTGTCACGGGCAATGACGAGATTGACTCCTTTGGTGGCGACGCGCTCCGGTACGAGCACATTGACGCTTTGATCGTGCCACGTATCATCCAGGGTCAGATACCCTTCCTGCATTCGATAAACCATCTTTGCCCTCGTTCAACTATGTTCGTCTCGCTCCGCTCTTGCAGCTAATGTGAGAACCAAAGCCATATCTCTTCGCTAACAACAGCTCATTCTTTTTCTCTCCGTCAATTCTTAGCACTGATGTTCTGGAATCCGCGACTCGTGGACGGGTTCACTTCGTTCCGCCGATTTCGTGGGAAAACAAAGCAGCCTTGAGGTGAATACGGCCGGCGGCGGAGAGAATAATATCTCCCTCGGTTTGCAACACGATCAGGTTTCTGCCTCCGGTGTCCGCTGAATTCTCCGTCATGGTAAAGGAA
>Ga0126379_10002712_pt1 | contig 11316 bp, 14 predicted proteins | sample PanSoiMetPlot_24_FD_92640 | JGI IMG/M metagenome (GOLD analysis project Ga0126379, IMG submission 92640) | Tropical forest soil microbial communities from Panama - MetaG Plot_24 | ecosystem: Environmental > Terrestrial > Soil > Tropical forest > Bulk soil | place: Panama | collected 2016-02-17
ACTCATGATCGACCTTTCACGCCGAAAACTGATTGTCTCCGGACTCGCGGCGGCCGCGGGCGCTTCGGGACTCGGAGTAGCAGCACACCTCGCCCGGAAGTATGGATTGGTTCCTCCCGATTCCGGCGGAATCTACGGCCTCGGCGAAACGCTGACTTACGCCTCGCAGCGGCTGCTGACCAGGCATTCACTGGCGCGCGAATTCCCTCCAAACCAGATTTCGCCGCGCCCGTTCCCGAACGAAATCGCGCCGGTCACCGAAGACTTCAAGCGCCTTCAGGCGGGCGGATTCGCAGACTGGCGGCTCTCCATTGACGGCATGGTCAACGAACCCGGGTCGTTTTCGATTGCCGACCTCAAGAACTATCCGTCTCGCAGCCACATTACCGAAATCGCGTGTGAAGAGGGCTGGTCCTACATCGCCGAATGGATTGGCGTACCTCTCTCCCACGTCTTGGGTATTGTCGGGGTCCTGCCACAAGCCAGATACGTCGTGTATGTCTCGATGGAACCCGATACGTGGGACAGCATCGACATGGCCGATGCTCTGCATCCGCAGACACTTCTCTGCTACGGCATGAATGGCAGTGAGCTTCCAGTAGCCCACGGGGGACCGCTTCGCATACGGCTCCCTCGGCAAATCGGCTACAAGAACATAAAATTCATCACTCGCCTGACGGTCACAGACAGTCTGAAAGGGTTTGGTAGAGGCCTCGGATCTGCGGCTGCCGAGGCAGGCTACGCCTGGTACACCGGCATTTGACACGCCCTGGACCGCCGAGGCTGGAGAAGACTTAGATCGTCGGGAATTCGGAACTTATCGCTGGCAGCCCGGCAACCGAGTACATTGCGCGGCAGATCAGATCACGCTTGATCAGTTGGGCTGTGAAGCAGGAAAAATTCCAGCCGCAGGAAACGTTTTTCTCTTGACTCCTACCTTTGTAGAACAACTCAGGCATTGGAAAGAAATTCTCACACCTCGAACTGGTTTCCCTGTGTCCAATTCCATGAGAATTGACCTGCCTCAATGCGACCCATCTCCGCAAAGTTAGTTAGAGAGCCGAAGACGGATCAGTCTAACAGGACCCAATGCTTTGTGGTTCTTGATTATCGGGGTCTCGCTCCTTGGCTACTCCGTGATGATTGGCTACGAAGACTTAGATAGGATTATCGACTCGCTATGGCCGCATCATGACTCCCGGGTGGTACAAGAGCATCTGGGAAAATGGTGAATACAAGACCTGCACTGCTCGGAATGATCCGTCACGCATTGAGGCTCTGAAATGTGAAAAAATCGACATTTCCGAAGACGGGGATATTCTTACCGTCAGGTTCAAAGGCAGGATTCATATGAGGGAAATTCACAAGGATTGGCTTGAATGGAAGTGTCGAAATGATGGTGACAGCGCGGTCCTTAAGATAACGTGCTGGCCTCACTTTAGAGAATCTCACTGTGCACGCCCTTTAGATTCGGGTCAGCTCCCTGATTAACGCCGAAACCGGGCTTGTCAAATCTCCAGTAATCGTCAGCCGACACGGTTGTCTACAAAGTATCCTGAAACAAGCCGGGTGGACGATAGTTCGCGGAATGTGCACTGCAGAGGGGGAAACTTGTGGATGATTTGAAGAACATCTTGTCGTCGAGGTTGATGTGCTTGGATGTCTACAGGGGATTGATGGTCGTAGGGATGATCGTGGTGGATAACCCCGGGAGCGACGAACACGCGTATTGGCCGATCATTCATACAAAGTGGAATGGATGGACTCCAGCAGACTTCATCTTCCCCTCCTTCCTTTTTCTCGTCGGAATTTCGATGGTTTACTCATATTCTGCGCGGCGGGAACGGGGTGACACAAAGCAGGAGATTTTCGCACACGCGATCAAGCGGAGTCTGATTCTGATCGCGATAGGATTGGTGGTGAACGCATCGCCGATCATCGGGCTAGACTTGCACACTTGGCGATTTGAAGGAGTGACCCAACGGATTGGAATTTGCTACTTCTTCGCCTCAATCCTGGAACTGTGGGCGGGACGACGGGAACAATGGGTGGCGCTGATCATATGCTTGGTCGGATATTGGGCACTCCTCCGATTTGTGCCGGTTCCAGGAGCGGGAGTTCCAGGTCGAGATGTTCCCTTTATGGATCAGTTGCAAAATCTTCCGGCATGGCTGGACAGAGAGCTTTTCACGGGCCACTTGTATGACGGCAACCGAGACCCAGAGGGACTTATCCATACGATCCCTGCAATTGGCACGACTCTGATTGGGATACTCACCGGCCACTGGCTGAGAAAACAGAATAGCACCCGTAAGTTAGTCATGTGGATGGTGCTCTTTGGAATTTTGGGAGTCGTTGCCGGAGGGTTTTGGCATCGATGGTTTCCCATCAATAAAAATCTGTGGACAAGTTCGTTTGTACTGTTCAGCGGAGGACTTGCGCTACTGTTCCTGTCCTTCTTGTATTGGATGATCGAAGTGAAAAAATGGCGTGGAGCATGGACCATGCCAATTCTGGTGTTCGGAATGAATGCTATTGCGGGGTTTGTAGCGGACTCGATGATATACGGGCCGGGCTACACGTTTACGGCGAACGGGCCGAATGGGACAAAGATGAATTGGCACGAAGCCGCACAAGCGTGGATGGAAGCGGCGGGACTCGGCACGGCGAATGCATCGCTCGTCTATTCTCTGGGGGCAGTGGCGATCTGCTGGATTCTGTTGTGGTTGTTGTGGCGTAAGAAGATCTTTTTGAAGATCTGAAGCGCCGTTGAATTACTAACTCCTGATTAAACAGCGAATCTCTAACGACGCCGGCCGTTGACCCTGCGACGGCGTTCGAGAAGTAATCGAAGCGAACCGTCGCGGCCCTTGGACGGTAAACGCCGTATCTTGGCTCACAGTACTTGACTCTACCGGTTGATGCCATAACGACGCCGGCGTCGTTAGAGAAGTTACCGGTAACGCAAATCAGGAGCTAACGACAGTTCGGAGACGGATTATTTCCGGCTTCTGGCTCACGAAATGGCACGTGGCTCGTACCCTTAGGCGGTGAGAAAGGTCGGGATCGGCGCGAACCTCACCTGCCTGCTGTCGCGGATCGTCCAAGAACTGCGTTTGCGGCGGTACGGATCACCTCGATGACACGTTCCGGTTGGGAGAGCATCGGCACATGGCTACTGTCGAGTTCGTAGGTGGTTGCACTCATGCGCTTTGCAAAGAAGCGCTCCAGATCGGGATGAACGGTGCGGTCATTCTTGGCGACGATGTACCAACTGGGCTTTGATTTCCAAGCGGTTCCTCCGACTTTAGCTTCGAACAAGTCGGGTTTCGGAGCCCCCTGCGTCGCCAAAACAAGCCTTTTCTCCTGCTCGGACAAATCGCCAGCGAAACAATCGATTCCATCCGGAAGCAACCAGATGCGTCCGTCCTTGACGTCGATGTTCGAAAAGACATCCGTCTTTGGGAAGTTAGATTGCTGTGTTTGAGATGTCTCGTCGGCGTCCGGAGCGAGCGCAGCGATGTATACCAGCCCCGCGACACGGTCGTCAGTTCCGGCTCCGGTGATGACGCTTCCGCCGTAGGAATGGCCGACAAGGATAACTGGGCTACTGACCCTGCCGATTGTTGCTTTCGTTACAGCGATGTCTTCTGCCGTTGAGTTGAGGCCGTGCTGCGACGCAATGCACTCGTACCCTTCGGCCTGCAAGGGAACGATTAACTTGTTGAAGCAGGAACCATCTGCCCAAAGACCGTGGCAGAAGACGATGCTTGGTTTGGTCGGCATATCTCTCTCCTTCTCTGCTGGATTGTTTTTGGTTTGCAGGCGCTGGGGCGAGCCAAAATAATACTACTTCTTCGAGGCAAGTATAAGGGCTTTGCACAAAGAGTTGAACCTGAACCCGACTCGATCGGCAACTCAGAACTAATCGGAGAGTCCTGGTATACAGCGAAATCGCCCAAGCGGCTCGTAGTGCTGATAACGTGATAGAAGTAAGCTGTGTGTGTTGTGCACGAGGACGGGGAGTAGAGAAATGGACAGCGACGAACTAGCGAAACCCGGCAAGTTGACGGGACAAGCTGACCTACGAGGCGGCGAAGTCCGATATGGTGGCTGAACTTCCCCACGAAGAGCAGCTGTTTGCACGGGCAATGCAAGAACACATGCACTTGAGGCATATTCACAACGCACTCGAGTTCGCTGACTTGCGGGAAGGGGCTCCCTACGAAATCGAATTTGAGAGCGACGCCGTGAGCCCTCTGGCGCATGTAGCCGTGCATGCGGCTGTTAAAGGGCTGATCGAACAGGTACCTGAAGTGAGAACAGCCTTTGAAAGGATGATGGCGACAGGCACTCCTGATCACCATGCAGAACACGTTCTTGGCGCTCTGGTCGCGGAATTGATGTGGGAAACCAGCCGTGGCTCGGGACAGACGGCAGCAAAAGCCAAAGTACACAATGATCGCTCAATTCAAAAACTGTCTGGGGACTCGGCCTTCCGCAAGAAGATGACGCGACGCTTCGGGGGCTCTCACTCCGCGTTTGAATAAACCCTTCCCAGCACACCCGACAATCGGGCTCTCCCTGAGTACTGGAACGAACTTGTCCGGGAACGCGACAAATCAGGAGCTAGTCCTCCAAACGCTCCCTTTGTGATAGCCTCTTCGCCTCTCTCCGATGAGTGCCGCTGCCGTTACACTCGATCAGGATATCTGGCAGCCAAAGTTCAACCCTTGGCTGATCGCTGTCATTGTGTCTTTGGCGGCTTTTATGGAGGTGCTCGACACCAGCATCGCCAATGTCGCCCTCCCATACATCGCCGGCAGCCTCGGAGCAAGCAACGACGAAAGCACGTGGGTGCTAACCTCGTATCTCGCTTCGAACGCCATCGTATTGCCGATCAGCGGCTGGCTCGCGGGAACGCTGGGACGCAAGCGGTTCTTCATGGGATGTCTGTTTATTTTCACCGTGAGTTCGTTTCTGTGTGGCATCGCGCCGAACCTCGGTGCGCTGCTGCTGTTTCGCGTGTTGCAGGGCATAGGCGGCGGCGGTCTTCAACCCATGGCACAGGCGATCCTAGCCGATACGTTCCCGCCCGAGAAGCGCGGCATAGCGTTTGCCCTGTTCGGAATCACCGTAGTGGTCGCGCCAACGATCGGCCCGACGCTCGGCGGATGGATCACGTTCAACTATTCGTGGCGCTGGATTTTCTTCATCAATATTCCTGTTGGGATTGTCACGCTTCTTCTGCTCTATCGCATGTTGGAGGACCCTCCTTATCTTGCGCGGCTGCGCGGCATGAGGGTGAAGTTTGACTACATCGGCATATCACTGCTCGCTTTGGGCGTAGGCGCTCTGCAAATCTTCCTGGACCGAGGGCAGGAGGACGATTGGTTCGGCTCGCGATTCATCACCACGTTGGTAGTTGTCTCGGCCGTTTCCCTGGTTTCGCTGGTGATTTGGGAATGGTTTCACGAGGCCCCGGCCGTGGACGTAAAAATGTTCAAAATCTTTAATTTCGCGACCGCCAGCGTAATGATGTTCTTTCTCTATGTCGTTTTGTTCGCGAGTCTGGTAATGCTGCCGCTTTTTTTACAAACGCTCCTAGGCTATACCTCGCAGGTCGCAGGGTTCGCAATATCGCCGGGCGCGTCGGTGCTGTTGATCGAGATGCCCATCATGGGGCAATTGACTACCAAGGTGCAGGCGCGTCACCTGATTGCGTTTGGCTGGTGTGTGTTGGCGATATCCATGTACTACTCGACACAGCGGCTGGACCTGGAGATCAGCTTTAGCGCCGCGGTGTGGCTGCGCGTCGTGCAAGTGGTAGGAATGGGATTTTTGTTTGTGCCGATTACGCTGGCGGCGTACAACGGGATTGCGCCCGAGAAGAACAACGCGGTTGCCGGGCTTGTCAGCTTCATGCGGAATATCGGAAGCAGCGTGGGGACCTCGATGGTGACCACTCTGCTGGCCCGCCGGGCGCAGTATCATCAGCAGATCCTCGCCGGCTATGTGCGGCCCGACAACCCGAATTTTCAGAAAGCATTGACCGAGTTGACCGCACGACTGTCGCATTCGGGATTGGGAGCGGTGGAGGCACGCGGGCAAGCGATCGCGCGCTTTTATCAGAGCGTGCTGAACCAAGCGACGACACTGTCGTATATCGATGCGTATATGGTGCTCGCCGTGATGTCTGCCATCATGTTTTTCGTGGCGTTCGCATTGAAGAAGAATGACCCGCGCAGTGGCCAGCAGGTTCACGCCGAATGACGCAAGTTCCGCGGCTCTTCACGTCGGTGGCTTCGCTTGTAGGCGTCGCGAAGTCCTTTCTCCAAGCGCCAACCTGTCGAAAGCTTTTGCTTCCGAGATTGGACGGCTGGTGTGACCAATAAGGCCCGCTAGAACTCGAAATGCATTCTAGAAAAAACTCTGGAGTTCTTGACACCAAGAGTAGAAGCGGCTTCTGGCGAAGATCAACAGAGCTCCTGGTAGAGGCTGCCGTAATCGGAAGAGTGGCGCCTAGTACCGCAGGTTTACGGTTCATTTGAGCGTAGGGTATCCTGTCTTGGTTTCACTTAGGATTATTCGTATAGATACGCACTGTGCGTCGCAAGCTCATCTGGTATTCAATTGTTGGCGGAGCATTCCTCACGCTTCTCGCGATCGTGCTGCGATTCGCCGGAATCAACTGGCCGGTTCCCTATCTGACGTATCCTGGCGCTTACCTGATGCAGACTTTCTTCCAGAGATTCCTCGAATGGGTTCCGTGGCAGTATGCGGACAACCTCATCTCTGAACTGCTTTTGTTCTTCGCGTTGAATGTTTTGGGTTACGCCTTCGTGATTTTTCTTCTGCTCCGAATCTTTTTTCCGGACCGTTCTTCCGAACTGCCTCCCTTGACTGGCAAAAAATAACGGTCATTTCATGCGGTAATTAAAGCCGACGAGAGCCGAACCTTCGTTGTTGCTGCTTTGCCGCGGCAGTGGCACGCTCTCACGTTTCTGAAGAATTCGCGTCCCATTTTCCCCCTGACCCATGCCGCGTTAGTACGATCAGATGGCCCGTTAAATCGGCATTTCAAGCTAAAGGAGGAGTACATGCCGCAGGGAAGTGTGATTCGAGAACACCGAAAACTGGGGCCAGACGTTTGGTGCTACCGATGGTGGGAATCCGGGCCGAGCGGCAACCGAGTACACCGCCGGATCGTTTTGGGCACTGCCGAGCAATGCGAGATACTTCAGCCGTCAGATGACGGCGGGATTGGTGCAGGAAATAAGCGCTTCAGACACTCGGATGACCGGAAAATTCATGACACTGGCCGCGCTGGGGGAGACTACCTTGTGCCTGAACATCAAGGCTGTTGAGGTGGAATTGTGGCTTAAACATCTGGAACGGGCAGCGGGGACCCGCTGCAAAATCCGGAACGTGATGAGCGTTCTGTTCAATCATGCCCGCCGGTACGATCTCTACGACCGAAACCCGATTCAGTGGGTGCGGCAGAGGGCCAAAACGCCGCCGTGCTCCCGAAGTGCTCACAGGCAACGGGGCTGAGGCAAAGTGACTGTTCGCCCTGAAATGGAAAGACGTTGACTTCGAGAATAGACAACTCTGGGTACTCGTTCGATCGTGCAGCGAGTCGTCGTTCCCAACCGAGTCGAGTTTATGCCTTTTTGGTACCTTTTGTGCCCGCGCCGTGATGGAGGCCTTTCTGTAAGTGTTTGAAAGGAAATGGCGGGGACGACGAGACTCGAACTCGCGACCTCTGCTGTGACAGTTACAACAACATACAAGACCGCGGGGACTGCCAAACGCCGCGTAAGTCGTACAAGACATCGCATTCTGTGGGTTGGAAAAAGGCTTCGATGGTGCTGTTCAGCCGGCAACGTCCTTACGCGCCAAACCTTCGCGTTCTCCCGAGATGCAGTGTCCGACGCAGGTTGGTCTGACCGCGAGGAAGGGAAGCCAGGGCGTTTAACAGGAGTCCCACCTCTTGCAGGCACCTTCTGTGTCGCGCGGAATCGCTTGCCAAGCGCGATTCAGTTCAGCAAGATGAATCCATGACATGTCCATATTTCACTACTCGTCAGGTCTTTCGTTCTGCGCTTCTTTTCTTCTTTTTGTTGGCTGTTCTCACTACCAGTGGCGGCAAGTCCGTCAAGATGATCACGAGTTGGTTCAACCCAGATTACGGGGGACAGACGTTCCACAAAATCCTGGTCATCGGTGTCGCTCAAAACCCGGAGGTCCGCGCCGACTTCGAAGATGAAATGGCCGCCCAGATTGCGCGTGCAGGCATCGAGACCATTCCTGGCAACCACATCCTGCTGCGCCCGGATCCTAACGTGAAACTTGACCTCGACTACTTGCGTGGGCAGATCCGCGACAATCACATTGACGCTATAGTCGTCTCGCGTCTGCTGAAGGTCGATAAGAAAGTGACGATCGTCCCGAGCTCGACCTACATTGTCCCGTACCCCTACTACTACTCTTTCTACGGTTACCTGGGCGCCGTGTATCCCATGGCTTACGATCCGGGATATACGCGGGAAGATACGACCGTTAGCGTCGAGACCAACGTCTACGCCACCAGCAAGCCAGACGGAGACCTGGTGTGGAATGGCGTCAGCAAGTCGTTCAATCCGAAGTCAGCGAAGAAAATCGCCGATGGTCTTGTCAAAGAAGTTCCAAAGCAGATGGAGAAAGACGGGCTCCTCCCGAAAAAAGTCTCCTCGAACTAACGATGACGATCCCTACTAAGGCTAAGGCGATGTTCAACATAGGTTTCTACCTCGAGCATGACCTTCAAGGTCACTCCTGTGGAAAGCTCAATTAAGCAAAGCGGTAGTTCGCCAAATCGTTGCCCGACACGAAGAGGATTTCAGTCTCTTCGGCGGGAGCTTTCAGTTTGAGATCGTAGGCTGATTGGTCGATCGGAGTAGGCGGTCGGATCAGCACACCTAGACGAAGTGTGGGTTGGTGTAGAAGATGACCCGATGTGGACGCTTACGTCGAACAGACTTTGAAGCCGGGCGCATCGGTGGCACGCGTGGCGCTGGCGCACGATTCGGCACTTCTCTTCCACTGGCCAACGCGAGAGTGTCCACTTGGGAAGTAAATGGACACTTTGGATGGTGCAGTCGTTAAAAGAGCGTCACAGAGGCGACGCGCCTCACTCACATGCACCGGCAGCAAGTTCACCGGCAAAGCATTCCTCTTACCCAGCAGCCCCTGGCGATACTGCCGGCGCCAGCTAAATACCTGGTTGGCGTTTACTGCGAGGCGTTGACTGTCGCGCACAGTCATCGGGTTCTGAAACGCCCAAAAACATTCCCCAGTCTTCGGCAAAGCAGCAGAAATACGATGCCCCAACTGATCCCTCATCCTATGTTGGAGCTGAAACATGCAAGGCGTGTCATGAAGACATTTACAACAATTTTGAGACGACACCTCATTTCAGCGGAGGGCAAACTCAACGAGTGGACGGCCGCTCCCCAACGCGGGCCGATTTTCTGACCACCCCGCTTTTTTGCAGAAGAATTCCGCTTCAGGAGCGCCTAGGAGCGACGATTTCCAGCTCGGTCGACTCCTAGTGTGATGGCCGAAAAATAACTGGACAACTCAATGTTTCGCTTTTCGCGTGCGCGTCAGAGTGCAACCCGGCTGAATCTTTTCCAATGTCTAGCAATTGATTCGCATGATGAGGACCGGACGCATCTCGGACTTGAGAAGGGACACCTGACGACAGGATTCGTTCCGTGGCTATGTGCACTCCACGCACACGCGGGCTCGGCCTCTCCAGAGTCTTTTTGCTGCACCGAGGCGATAATCGCATTCATGCCCACTCCTCCAAAAATTGCCCCGTTTTGGGCCTCGCCTGAAGTTTTGGCGAACTACAGGAATCGGCACTAGCTTCTTCAGGCTTCACCTCATCGAAATTCTCCAACACGAGGCCAGCGTGCTACAACCGAGTTAACGTTGCGTGAACACGCGGCCATCCTAAGAACAATCACGGCGTCTAAGCACTTTTGACAGCTTGACGTATCGGTTGCGCGGGAGTAACAGTCACGTTGGCCCGCCCAAATTCACAAATTCACCTAACGGAGAAAAACGATGCCAACAAGAAGCCCTAAAGAAGTTTTCCTTATGTTGCTCAGCAATGTGCGAAACAGGACCGAACGGCAATCGGAGATCTACCAAGAGATCGGTAAGCACGCGGAGGAGCCGGAAATCAAGGAGGCGATAGAAGCTCGGGCATTCGTCTCTAAGCAGATCCTCGCCAAACTCGACGAATGCTTCCGCATCATCGGCGAAAAGCCGGGACAGTCCACGGGACAGTTACAAGAAACTTTTCTGGAGGACTTCCGCAAGGAAGTAGGTGAGATTCAATCCCCGATCGCAAAGCGTCTCTTCGTACTGGCGAAACTGAACCATCTCGCACACCTCCGAATAGCCGAGTATGAGGTCTTGGTTGCCGCAGCTGATCTGGCAGGGCATCACGGCGTCGGCGTACTTTTGGAGACCTGCCTTGCTGATAAGCTCGCGTTCGCAGAACGCAACCGGCGCTTAATTCGGCACTTGGTGGAGGCAAGGCTCGTAGAGCGGGCTGCAGGCGCTTCGGCGCAATAAGCTTGACGCTAAATAGGAAATGGGCGGGGCTTTTGGACATGGGGTCCCGCTGTGCATACCGAAAACTCCGTCCGATCTGAAAACGTAGGCGTTCCGACCACTCGTGAGATCATGGTGGCTACCCATGAGCTCTCTTTTCGTCGCCTTTTTCGCTTTAGTAGCCTCCAGTTTTCGAACCCGTGCCGCCCTGCAGACGGAGATCCTTGCGCTTCGCCAGCAACTTGCGGTTTGCCAAAAGAACGCGCCGCGTCGCTTGCGCCTCCACCGCTGCGACCGGCTCTTGTGGGTTGTGTTGTACCGATGCTGGTCCGGCTGGCGGCGATGTCTCGAGATGATTCAGCCCGACACCGTCCTCCGTTGGCACCGCCGAGCTTTCGCCTGTCATTGGACCAGGAAATCCCGCCGCCTTCCCGGAAGGCCAGAAGTTGCGGCCAACATTCGTGATCTAATTCGGCGCATGAGCCACGCTAACCCCTTGTGTGTGCACTCCGCATTCACGGAGAACTATTCAAGTTGGGAATTGCAGTGGCGCAATCCGCAGTGGCCAGATATTTGCCTCGGCTCCGCAAACCGCCTTGCCAGACTTGGCGAACCTTCCTGACGAATCATCTGGCGCAGACCGCGGCCATCGATTTTTTCACCGTGCCGACGGCGACCTTCCGGGTCCTGTTCGTCTTCGTCGTGCTA
>Ga0126379_10002714_pt1 | contig 11316 bp, 9 predicted proteins | sample PanSoiMetPlot_24_FD_92640 | JGI IMG/M metagenome (GOLD analysis project Ga0126379, IMG submission 92640) | Tropical forest soil microbial communities from Panama - MetaG Plot_24 | ecosystem: Environmental > Terrestrial > Soil > Tropical forest > Bulk soil | place: Panama | collected 2016-02-17
AATGTACTGAAGGTGAACATCCCTCGGAATGATCTGCACATGAAGATTGCAGGTTACTCGGTTCCGACTCCATTTGGCTTTGGTGGTTGGTTCGCTATGGCCAAAGGGGACGGCGGTGAGGAAGTCGTCATGGGGGATTTGGTTCTGACACAAGAGGAAGTAAATCCGGTTATGTCGGCCTTGCTCGATCACGGATTAGAGGTGACGGCCCTTCATAATCACTTTTTTTAGGATGAACCACGAGTCTTCTTCATGCATATTCATGGACACGGAAAGGCCCTCGATCTTGCCAACGACCTTCAACCGGCGGTCGATCTGATTGGGCAGGCGAAGCCAGCCGGGGGAGGCCAGACACCAAGCGCCGTTCCAAAGCAAAGTACCCTTGACGCGGAGAAGATCGCGAAGATCGTGGGTCACGCTGGAGAACAGAACGGTCCGGTTTACAAGATCACGGTTGGCCGGGATGATCTTGATGTGAAAGAAATGGGAGCGAAGATTAACTCGCGCATGGGATTGAACACCTGGGCCGCGTTCGTCGGAACGAACGACGATGCTGCTGTGGCCGGCGACATCGCCATGCTGGAGTCCGAGGTGCAGCCGACCCTGAAAGCACTTCGAGCGCACGGGTTGGATGTGGTCGCCATTCATCACCACATGATCAATTCCAGACCTGTCATTATCTTTCTCCACTATTGGGGACGAGGTCCGGCTGACAAGTTGGCGACCGGATTCAAAGCCGCCCTGGATGAGCTGGGCAAAGCGAAGACCGAGTAGAAGTTGAGCAATCAGGCAACGACAGGCTCTGTGTAGTTGCCCATCGTCGCTTGTCGCGGTGCTCGTGGCGAAACTGAATGAGGTGCGTTAACAACATGATCTGGCGTGCGCTAGTGATGGCTGTACTGATCGTATGCTCCATGCACGCACAGACGCTCAGGAAAGTTGCGACTATCGATTTGCCTGGACCTAAGGGCGAACGGTTTGACTATCTTGCTATGGACGATGAGGACCACTGGCTACTCTCGGCTCATCTCGGTCCTGGCATCCTGTACGTGATTGATGTGCCAACAGACAAGCTGGTCAAGGCCATTCCTGGCGTTCCAGGTATTACAGGTTTGGAATATGTGCCGGGGCTGCGGAAGGTTTACACGTCGGATTGGGGCGAAGAGAAGATAGGCATTGTAGATTTGCAAACCATGAAGGTAGTGAAGCGTCTTGCTACAGCTGCGAAACCGAACGGAAGCGCGTACGCTGCACCATTTCACAAGCTGTACGTCGTGAACACCCTCGGAAAAGCTGTGGCGGTTATTGACGTACAGAAGGATGAAATCGTAAAGACTCTCGAATTCAAGAGCGAAACCGGAATGCCGCAGTACGATTCAGTTGCCAGGAAGGTTTACGTGAATCTGAGAAGTACGAACGAAGTTGCCGAGGTGGATCCTGCTACGGACAGCGTGCTGGGGAGCTATCCAGTGGAAGGATGTCGGTACAACCACGGGATGGCGATCGATTCCGAGCGCCATCGCGGATTTATTCTGTGCAATGCAACGAAAGCTCTCACGGTCTTCGCGTTAGACACGCACAAGGCGGTTGCTCATTTGCCGATCCCGGTCGGCGCGGATGTCGTCAAATTCGATCCCGGTTTGGGTCGCATCTACGCGGCATGTTCGCGCGGTTTTATCTCAGTTTTCCAGCAAGATGATGCGGATCACTATCGAAAACTGGAGGATTTTGCCGTGCAGAAACTGGTACATAGCCTTGCAGTGGACACAGCAACGCACCGCGTGTATGCGCCAGCGCAGCAAGAGAACGGGCAGCCTGTTGCTCGAATGATCGTGTATGAAGCGATCGGAACACAAAAGCATTGAATGGGACTCGAATATGAAAGTGTTTATCATCTTCACGGCCTTTGCTGGACTGGCATGGGGACAAGCTGCTCAGCCTCTGCGCTTGGAACGGACTATCGATTTGCCGGACGTGCAAGGACGAATCGATCACATGTCTATCGATGTGAAAGGCGAAAGGCTGTTTGTTTCGGCACTCGGCAACAACACCTTGGAAGTCATCGACCTCAAGGCCGGTAAGCGGATCAAGACAATCGGTCAGCTGAAAGAGCCGCAGGGTGTTCTTTATGTACCTGAAGCGAATCGCCTGTATGTTGCGAATGGAAACGACGGTAGTGTCCGCATCTTCGATGCAAGTTCTTATGCACCCCTCAAGACTTTAGATTACGGCGATGACGCCGACAATCTGCGCTACGATGCTGCTCACAAAAGAATATACGTCGGCTACGGCAGTGGTGCGTTAGGCGAAATCGGAAGCGACGGCAATAAAGTCTCTGAGATCAAGGTCGATGCGCACCCCGAATCATTTCAACTTGAGAAAAGCAGTCCGCGGATGTACGTGAATCTTCCGAAGTCACGGAAAATCGTGGCCGTCGATCGCGACAAGCACTCAGTCCTGGCAAGTTGGAAGACGGACATGGCATTCGCCAATTATCCTATGTCGCTTGATGAAGACGACCACAGGCTGTTCGTTGTGACGCGCATGCCCGCGCGCCTGCTTGTTTTCGACACCAATACAGGGAAGATTATTCAAAAGGTGGCAGCCGTAGGCGATTGCGATGATGTGTTCTATGACAAAACCCGCAAACGTATCTATGCGAGCGGGGGCGATGGTGCAATTTCCGTTTTTCAACAGGAAGACGTAGATCACTATAAGGAGTTGGCGCACTTAGCCACGGTCAAAGGGGCGCGGACTAGTTTCTTCTCGCCGGAACTTGACCGACTGTTTTTGGCGGTCCGTCGCCAAGGCTCGCAATCAGCAGCGATCCAAGTCTTTGTTCCGTCGCTGTAAACCTTGCGCCTCTGATACGAACTTGTTGATACGCGAGCCAGTGGCACGGAAAGTGGAGGACTTCTGGCGCATTGACCTATCACTCTAGGGCAGTTCTCCGAAAGCTAACATGCTGGCTCGTATTGCTATTCGTCTTTTGGGGACCTTCGCTCCTCAATGCACAGCAGTCTGGCTCGCAGCGGCGGGAAAAACAAGCAGGGGCCCAAGAGCCGATTCGGGCTGCCAAAGCAACTCGCGTCGAGCATGCGCCGAAACTTGACGGCACACTTGATGACCCCGAGTGGCAAAGGGCGAGCCCGATCACCAACTTCTTGCAGCGGGAACCATTCGAAGGACAAACGCCAACGGAAAAGACCGAAGTTCGTGTCCTCTATGACAAACACGACGTATACTTCGGCATTGTTTGCTTCGATTCTGATCCAAGCAATATTGTCGCGAGAGAATTGCGTAGAGATGTCCCTCAAGAGCTGGACGACTACTTCGAAATCATCATCGATTCTGCTCACGATCGCCGCAACGCGTACGTTTTTCAAATCAATCCCCTGGGGACACAGCGCGACGCCCTGATCACCGAGGAGCAACGCACCGACACCAGCACAGGTGACGGCGACCCAGGATGGGATGGGGTGTGGACATCGGAGGCTCGGATCACGAAAGAGGGCTGGACTGCCACAGTCGCCATTCCGTTTTCTACCCTCAATTTCATGCAGTCGCGCGATATCATTTGGGGTATCAACTTCAAACGCTTCATCCGCCGAAAAAACGAAGAAAATCTATGGTCGGGTTGGCGTCGTGCTTTTGGATCGTCCACGATAAGCCAAGCTGGAGAACTTCACGGTATCTCAGACATAGGTAGCGGGAGGCTATTCATCGTCAAGCCATACGGGCTGACGGGATTCAGCCACTTCCCGCCAAGCGCTGCTGGTACCGGGTACACTCCCGGAACTAGCGCGCTATACACCGGCGGTGTCGATGTCAAGGTCGGCCTCCGGTCAAATCTAGTAGCCAACTTCACCGTTAATACCGACTTCGCCGATGCCGATGTTGATACTCTGCAGTTCAACCTCACGCCCTACAAGCTTTTCTTCCCAGAAAAGCGTCAGTTCTTTCTGGAGAATGCCGGCGTCTTCAATTTTCCACTCGGAAGCGGCAGCGGGGATCTTCTCTTCTTCAGTCGCAACATTGGTATTGATCCGATCACCGGCGAAGAAGTCCCGATCAATGGCGGAGGTAAGGTCACCGGGTCGATCGATGGTTTCGAATTGGGCGCAATGGACGTGGAGACTCGAAGTAGCGGTCCAAACCCGTACGCCAACTACGCGGTAGCCCGTGTGAAACGTTCGTTGTGGGGCGGTTCCTACATCGGTGTAATGGGAATCGATAAGCGCTCCGGAAATCCACTCGATAGCTTCAACCAGACAAGCGGTGCAGACACTCGCCTGGTCTTCCATAAGGACCTGGTGCTGGCCGGCTATGCATCGCAGACGCGGACGCCAGGAGTCTCTTCGGGGCAAACAAACCTTGGGGCTGGGGTGAATTATCAGAATAGCTGGCTCGAAGTCTTTGGCCAGCATCGCAAGGTCGGTCCTAATTTCAATCCCGAGGTTGGTTTTCTCGAACGCACAGACTGCATCTGCGACTACGCGGATGTGAACTTCAAGCCGCGGCCGAAGCTTCGCGGTGTCCGTGAGCTTAATTTTGAGGGCTTCCTTTTTCACGCCCCGGACACGAAACACGTTTTGCAAACCCAGGAATGGCAAAACACCTTTCGCATCGAATTCAATAATGGTGCCTATAGTGACGACGACATTGTGGATGTCTTTACGCAGCGTCTCACCACTCCATTCAATATCTATAAGAACGTCTTTATTCCGGTTGGTGAATACCACTGGACGCGCCATCAACTGACGTATGGATCATCGCAAGAGCGGAAACTGATGGTGAATCTCTTTGAGCGCTTTGGAACGTACTACGATGGACGCCTGAATGAAGCTCGAATCCGTGGCACGTATCGCGCCAACGAACGGCTCTCGTTCAGCCTGGCTGAGCAGTGGAATCGGTTTCGGCTTGGCATCGTCAGTGATTCAAGCGGCAATCTCTTGCCTCCATCATCAGCAAACTTCTCGGTCGTGTTCGGAAGCTTCCAGACGAACTATTCGTTTTCGCGCTTCCTGACCCTTTCTGCATTGCTCCAAATGGACACCGCCAACACTCAGGCGGCAAGTGCAAACATCCGCTTGCGGTGGAACTATCGTCCGGACAGCGATCTATTCTTTATCTATACGGCAGGCCAGCGGTTCGCCAGTCTGGTCGCCGCAAACCCGCCGCAGTATTACGAAAATCGTTTCGCCATCAAATTTACATACTCCTGGCGGCCTTGATCTCAGACTGCCCCATAACGCCCCCCAAAACCCGCTGCTTGTGTGTTATATCTATAACACAGTTATGTATACTCTGTAGCGGACCCCAACTTGTCGAGATGTGACTGGCAGTGCGCGAATTCCATGAAGGATCGGAAAGCCGTCACCGAGATAGAGCAGCAAAGAGCCCCTTGGCTGCTTTTGATGTTCAGCTTGCCCGCCAAACAGGCGAGTGAACGTGTGGATATTTGGAGAAAGCTGAAGCGTTACGGCGCGCTATCGCTTCGCACATCGGGCTACCTCTTACCCAACAGCGCAGAGAACCTGGAACACTTTCAGTGGTTGGCGACCTCCGTAAGAAATCACAGTGGTGAAGCGTCCGTTGCCCAAGTGCAGTCACTGGATGATCATTCCGATGATGATCTTCAGAAGTTGTTCGTGAACGCCCGCTCTCGGGACTACGAGACCCTAGCCCAGCAGCTAAGAAAGGTCCTCAAACAGAAACATCGCACTTCTGGCGACTTGGTACGGTTCCGTCGGCGCCTACAAGAGATTATCGTGATTGACTTCTTCAACAGCCCGATGCGCGGTCGTGTCGAGAGTCTGCTAGGTGCAGCAACCGCTAACCAGGATTCGTTACACACGGCCACTAATCTGCAAATGAAATTCCTCAAAAAGAAATATCACAATCGAATCTGGGTTACCCGACCTCGACCAGGCGTTGACCGTGTGTCCTCGGGCTGGCTGATTGTCCATTTCATTGATCCAAGGGCGCGATTCATATTTGCCGCAGACTCACGTGAGCAGCCGGACGCCATAGCGTTCGACATGTTTCAAGAAGGTGGTTTCGGCCACGTTGGCGACGATTGCACTTTCGAAACTCTATGCAAACGATTTCGAATCTCTGATTCAAAGGTGAGAACCATCGCCGAGATGATTCACGATGCCGACCTTGGCGATGCGAAGTTTGGTCGTGTCGAAGCAGTCGGAATCGATCGAATCCTAATTGGCTGGGCACAACAAGGCGTAACGGATGATGAACTTCTTCGGCGAGGAATGGAGTTAATCGACGGACTCTATCAAGCCGTAACGTGATACTTCCATGGCACCCGTCAAGTTCATAGAGACGAGGCAAGCTCAGAGGTAACCACCGAGTAGGCGAGCGACGTAGAAGGAGAAGTTCCAGTGCCTACACAATCGATCGAGCACGATGCGAGTGGGCAACGAAGCCGTAATCTCCAGCCTTGCAGTTTGAAGGACTTCCTCCTGTACTTCTTGCGCCTGGGGACATTCGGCTTTGGGGGACCCATCGCCCTAGCCGGCTATATGCAGCGCGATCTGGTGGAAGGTCGTCGCTGGGTCTCAAAGGAAGATTACCTTGAGGGTTTGGCATTCTCGCAGCTGTCACCTGGGCCGCTGGCCGCGCAGCTAGCCATGTATCTGGGCTGGTTACGAGCGGGACCACTGGGGTCGACCCTGGTCGGCATTGCATTCGTTCTGCCCTCCTTTGTAATGGTTCTGGTGCTAGCCGCGGTATACGTCCACTTTGGGCAATTGCGGTGGATACAAGGAGCCTTTTACGGCATAGGTGCCGCGGTAATCGCGATCATCGCTCGTAGTGCTATCAAATTAGTCCGAACGACTGTAGGCAGCGACTGGCTTCTCTGGGCGATATTCGCGGCGCTCGCCGTGACAACGGCATGGACAGAATCAGAAATTGTGTGGCTCTTCATTTTGTGTGGTGCGATCAGCCTTGTCGTTAAAGCGCCGCCACGTCTCTCACCAGCTTCCACGAACGTGATTGCTTTCGGGGGTCTAGGTCAACTGCTGGCGGGCACGCATGGGCTAACGACTCTCGGAACCCTCGGTGTGCTGTTTTTCTTCTTTCTGAAAGCTGGTGCGTTCGTTTTTGGCAGTGGACTTGCGATCGTGCCATTTCTGTATGGCGGAGCGGTCGCGAAGTTTCACTGGCTCACTGAACAGCAATTCGTGGATGCGGTCGCGGTTGCCATGATCACACCCGGTCCCGTGGTAATTACGGCTGGATTCATTGGCTATCTTGTTGCGGGATTGCTAGGTGCCACACTAGCCGCTCTCGCCGTCTTTGCACCTCCGTACCTGATAGTGCTCTTCGGCGCTCCTTACTACCGCCGATTTGCTCAAAATCGACAGGTGAAAGCCTTTGTGCAAGGCGTAACCGCAGCTGCAGTAGGCGCCATCGCGGGCGCCGCTTTTATCCTCGCTCGGCGGTCGATCGTTGACGGGCCAACTCTTCTAATTGGAGGCGTGACGTTGGCTGTTCTCCTCCGAACAAAGAAGATCCCTGAACCGATCCTGATTCTTGCCGCCGGTGCAATCGGTGTTCTTATTCACAGTCTCAAACGATGAATCCCAACTGAGCTAAGCACGATTGGTGGAGGTAAACATGAAATGGATCACAAGAAAGGACATCAAGGTAGACCGTGTTGCCTGTCCCTGGTTAATCAAAAGGTTCGTTGATCCACAGGCAAGATTTCTCTTCGTGGAAGAGAAGGATCTGCTTGAACAGGCCAAACTGCAAAATGCCATTGCCTTTGATGCACCGAAGCGAAGAATTGAGGCCATCAGGCTGAATCATCGAGGATCTCGCTGCTCTTTCGAGGCTATTCTCGAAGACTACGCCGTAGGTGACCCAGCCCTCCACAGGTTGGCACTCATCGTCCGTGCCGCCGACCTAAAAGGCGAGGAGAACGCCGCACCCGAGGGTGTCGGCTTGCGCTCCATCGCCCAGGGCTTCGCTGCGTTAGGCATTTCCGATGAAGAGCGGCTGGATCGGCAGTTTCCTGTCTATGATGCCTTGTACGCGTACGTGCAAGGCAAACGGTGATTCTTCATCCCAAACGCGACCTCGCGTTGATCAATGGTGCAGTTTTTTGCGCTCCTTTGGTGTTGGGTTGATGGGCGTGGTGCTGGGAACCTATCTCTTCAGGACCGGGCTAACATCGACCGCAATTGGCTCAGTCATCGCGGCTGGCCTAGCCGGCACGACGCGTTGATTAGCGTGGAAATGACGTTTCGCGGCCACGGAGGCCGACGATGCACACTAGGCATTCAGCGGACTTTCAGGTTCCACCGCTAGTATCATTTAATTGAGAAGCGAAAATCATCGCTGCCGCCCAGTTCTCGGGCCGTTTCTGGCCAGCGAATTCCAAGGAGCACTTTGGGACTGATCAAGCGCAGTTGGATCTGGGTGCTCGCAATTTTAGTTGTAGCAGGCCTATTTGCCGCATTTCGGCTCAGCAGAAAGAGCGACCCTGAATACTTCACAGCCAGAGTGGAGAAAGGGGATATCCGTCAAGTCATCGAGGCCACCGGGACGATTAACCCGGTCACGTCCGTCCAAGTGGGGTCCCAGGTTTCGGGGATGATTTCCAAGCTGTACGTAGATTTCAATTCAAAAGTCACCAAGGGCCAAGTCATCGCGGAGATCGATCCTAAGTTGTTCCAAGGCGCAGTTCTTCAGGCACAAGCGGATCTCCAGAGCTCCGAGGCGCTGCTCGCTGCGTCGAAAGCGAATCTGGCAAAAGATCAGGCCACTCTGCAACAGAACAAACTTGATTACGACCGCGCCGTTGCCCTGCAGCGACAAGCAGTGAATAGCCAACAGCAGTTCGATCAAGCGAAAGCCACTTACGATGCAATTACCGCGCAGGTTGGATCGGACCGCGCAGCCATTCAGCAAGCGGAAGCACAAGTTGCTCAGAAGACAGCGAGCCTAAAAGTCGCTCAGACCAACTTGGACTACACCATCATTCGCGCTCCAATCAACGGAACGGTCGTAGCCAGGAATATCGACATTGGACAAACGGTCGCTGCTTCCTTGCAGGCTCCCACACTATTCATGATTGCGCTTGACCTGACCAAAATGCAGGTCTATGCCAAGACTGATGAAGGCGATGTGGGCCAGATACGGCCTGGCCAGAAAGCAGATTTTCAGGTGGACGCTTTCCCGAAAGAAATGTTCCATGGGGTTGTCTTTCAAGTTCGCATGAACGCGACCAGCATTCAGAATGTTGTTACATACGACACAATTGTGAACTTCGACAATCCGGAATTGAAGCTCTTTCCCGGTATGACCGCTTATGTTTCGATCCCGGTTGCTTCGGTCACGGACGTCGCGAAAATTCCAAACGCCGCGCTCCGGTACAAGCCGGACCTTCCGGCAGAAAAGGTACAGGAGCTTTACAGCAAATACGGCGTTGCTGTTGCTCCATCCGTGCCGGCTGCACCTGCCACCAGCCAACCCGTTGCCAGTGGCAGAGAGCACGCGGTTCCCAAACCCAGCAGTGCGGGTAGCTCTGGCCTGGCAGTTGTCTGGAAGCTGCTGCCAGACAAGTCATTGCGGCCCGTGCAGATCCACATCGGATTGACGGATCACACTTACACAGCATTGACCACCGGTGACCTTCAGCCCGGAGAAGAGCTGGTGACAGGTGCAACAACGGTAAAGCAGGAGTCTGCTGGACCAGGACTCACCCCGCAGCGACGCTAGGCCCGGCATGGCTATCGTGAATCCAGTTACGGCGACGAGTTCGGTTGCGGCAGACGTCAGCTTGCCGCTCGTCGAAGTTCATGATCTGAGAAAGAATTACCAACTCGGGGAAACAGAAGTCCACGCGCTCCGTGGTGTCAGCGTGCGTATCAAACCTGGAGATTTTGTCGCCATCATGGGCGCGAGTGGCAGCGGGAAATCCACATTCATGAACATTCTGGGATGTCTGGACAAGCCGACATCCGGACGATACCTGCTCGAAGGTACTGACGTAGCTGCGCTGAGCAAGAGAGAATTGGCACGAATCAGAAATCAGAAGATTGGGTTCGTATTTCAAGGCTTCAACCTGCTCGGTCGAACGACCGCACTGGAAAATACAGAGTTACCGATGCTGTATTCCAGAACCAATAAGAACGACCGCGAACGCCGTGCCCGAGAGGCGCTGGCCCAGGTTGGATTGGCTGACCGGGCGGATCACTTTCCCTCCCAACTCTCGGGCGGCCAGCAGCAAAGAGTGGCCGTCGCGAGAGCCCTGGTGAATCAGCCTCGAATGCTGCTGGCGGATGAACCGACAGGAAACCTGGACAGTCGCACCTCCGTCGAGGTTATGGAAATTTTCCAGAAGTTGAACACAGATGGGCTGACCATCATTTTGGTTACGCACGAGCCTGATATTGCGCAGTTTGCGAAACGTGAAATCGTATTTCGCGATGGTCAGATCAAGCGTGATGATGTCGTGGAAGCTCCTCACGTGGCTGGCGAAGTATTGAAAACGATGCCCACCGTAGAGGATTAGGGCCATCTATGGATTTATCGTCCGCATTCGTGCTCGCACTACGCGCCCTGGGACGTAACAAGATGCGCTCCATCTTGACGATGCTCGGCCTGATCATCGGAGTCGGCGCAGTGATTGCCGTCATCGGTATCGGGGAAGGAGCTGCGACGAAAGCACAAGAACAGTTGGCTGCGCTCGGCTCGAACATGTTGTTCGTCGGTTCCGGATCGGTGAATCGGTACGGACTGCACGTCGGGAGTTTTCAGACCAAGACACTTGTCCTGGCAGACGCCCGTGCAATCGTTCGAGAATGCCCATCCGTCTCCGCTACGGCTCCGGGGACCGGAACCGGCCAACAGGTTGTCTACGGGAACGAGAATTGGGCCACACAGATCACCGGCACTGAGCCTCAGTATTTTGCGGTTAGGAATTGGCCTTTTGCCAGCGGTACGTCTTTCAGCGACGACGATGTGACTCAGGCCGCCACAGTCGCGGTGTTGGGGGATACGGTTCGGAAATACCTTTTTGGTTCTCGCAACCCGATTGGCGAGACGATTCGCATCGGTACATTGCCCTTCAAGGTTGTCGGAGTGCTTACGCCGAAGGGGACCAGTCCAGGCAGCGGACAGGATCAGGACGACGTCATCATCGCTCCGCTCACGACGGTGCAGAAGAAGTTACTGGGCCAGGAATGGCTGCGCTGGATAATGGTTTCCGCGGTCTCGCGGCAGGCAAGCTACATTGCACAGCAACAGATTGAGAGCCTGTTACGCGACCGGCACAAGATTCGATCGGGT
>Ga0126379_10002715_pt1 | contig 11314 bp, 6 predicted proteins | sample PanSoiMetPlot_24_FD_92640 | JGI IMG/M metagenome (GOLD analysis project Ga0126379, IMG submission 92640) | Tropical forest soil microbial communities from Panama - MetaG Plot_24 | ecosystem: Environmental > Terrestrial > Soil > Tropical forest > Bulk soil | place: Panama | collected 2016-02-17
CGCCGCGGGCAGTGCCCGGTCGCCCGCCAGAACCCGCGCCAGTATCTCCCGCTTGTCCGCGCCGGCCACGAGAAACGCGGTGTGCCGGCTGCTTTCGAGCACCGGGTAGGTGAGCGTGATACGCGGCTCCGGCCTCGCGCCGACGATGTCGGACGCCCAGCGACTGCGCTCTTCTAGCAGGCTCGTCCCCGGGAACAGCGAGGCGGTATGCCCGTCCGGCCCCAATCCGAGGAGATTGACGTCGAACAGCGGCCGCGAGGGATCGAGGCTCTCGGAGCCGTAATAGGATTTCAGCGCCCGTTCGTAAGCACGCGCAGCTTCCGCGTACGTTCCGGCCGTCGTGATGCCGTGGATGTTCTGCGCTGGCGCCGGGGCTCGCGACAGCATTGCGTTCCACACCATTCCGTAATTGCTCTCCGGATGGTCCCACGGGACAAAACGCTCGTCACCCCAGAACCAATGGACGCGCTCCCAGGGCAGCACCTCGCGATACGGGCTCTCCGCGAGCAATTCGTAGAGCCGCCGCGGCGTCGAGCCGCCCGAAAGGCAGATCGCGAACCGGCCGCGGCTGCTGGACGCGAGATCGGTTATCCACCGTGCGACCTGGCGGGCCAGGGCTTCCGGATCTTTGGCGACTTCGATGTGTGTGGGTGCTGCCGGCATTTATGCTCCCTGGAGAAATTAGCCGTCGTGTCTCCCTCGCCCCGCCCCCTCCCTAACCCTCCCCCGCGAGCGGGGGAGGGAAGGGTGGGGGTGAAGCGGGGCACGCCGAATTGCGGATCGCGGCGATGGCGCGGGCGTAGTCAGGTGCGTGGAACACGTGCGAGCCGGCGACGATCGCATCGGCGCCGGCTGCGAGCACCCGCCAGGCGTTGTCGCCGCCGACACCGCCATCGACTTCGATGACGGGATCGAGGCCGCGCTCGTTGCACAGCCGCCGCAATGCGCGGATCTTGGGCAGCATCTCGGGCAGGAATTGCTGCCCGCCAAAGCCGGGGTTCACGGTCATGATCAGCACGATCCCGCAAAACTCGAGCACATATTCGATCTGCGACAGCGGCGTCGCCGGGTTCAGCACGACCCCCGCGGTCTTTCCGAGATCGCGGATGTGACCCAGGGTGCGGTGCAGATGGATTGTCGCGCTCACCTCGCAGTGCACGAGCAGATGATCGGCGCCGGCGTGCGCAAAATCGTCGAGGTAACGCTCCGGCTCGACGATCATCAGATGAACGTCTACCGGCTTCGCCGTCGCCTTTCTCACAGCCTCGACGACGACCGGGCCGATCGTGATGTTCGGCACGAAGCGGCCATCCATCACATCGACATGGATCCAGTCGGCTCCCGCGGCGTCGACCGCCCGGACCTCGTCTGCGAGCCGCCCGAAATCGGCCGACAGGATCGACGGGGCTACGATGACCGGGCGGCTCATCGGATCTCCATCCAGTTGATCATGCGATCGCGCGCCATTGCCGGCCGCTGCGCCACAAGAGATGATCCGCCGCCTCCGGGCCGGCGCTCCCGGTGGCGTAGGTTTCGAGCGGCGCGGTCTTGTCATCCTGCCACAAATCGAGGATCGGCTGCACGACGGCCCATCCGGCCTCGACGCCGTCGGCGCGGTTGAACAGCATCGCGTCGCCGATCATGCAGTCGTAAACAAGCGTCTCGTAGCCAGTCGTCGGCTCGGTGTTGAAATAATCCTTGTAGGAGAAGTTCATCCGCACCCCGCCGAGCGAGATCTCCGGACCCGGAATTTTCGCGCTGAATTGCAGCGATGCGCCCTCGTCGGGCTGGATCTGCAACGCCAGCACATTGGGGGTCAGGGTGTCGACCGGCGTGTTGCGGAACAGCGCAAACGGCGCGTGCTTGAATTGGATGGCGATCTCGGTCGTGCGCCGGGTAAGCCGCTTGCCGGTGCGCAAATAGAAAGGAACGCCCGCCCACCGCCAATTGTCGATGGCGAGCTGCATCGCGACATAGGTCTCGGTCATGCTTTCGGGGGTGACCCCGGGTTCCTCCCGGTACGCCGGAAACGGCTTCCCGCCGACGGCGCCCGCCGCGTATTGCCCGCGCACGGTATTGCGGCGCACTTCCGTGATATCGAGCGGATGCGCCGCTTCCAGCACCTTGTGCTTCTCGGTGCGCACCGCATCGGCCGCGAAAGAGTTGGGCGGACCCATCGCGATCAGGCTCAAAAGCTGGAAGACATGGTTCGGCACCATGTCGCGCAACGCGCCCGTCGCCTCGTAAAACCTCGCGCGGCGCTCGACCCCGACGGTTTCGGCAACCGTGATCTGCACATGGTCGATATGGTCGCGGTTCCACATCGGTTCGAAAATGCCGTTCGCAAAGCGCAGCACCATGATGTTCTGGACCGTCTCCTTCCCGAGGAAATGGTCCATCCGATAAATTTGCCGCTCGGCCAGTACCTTGAGGATCTGGGCATTGAGCGCGCGGGCCGAAGCGAGGTCGCTGCCGAACGGCTTTTCGATGATGACGCGGCGCCAGAAGCCGTCTTTTTCCTGCGCGAGGCCGGAAGCGCCCAATTGCTCGACAATCGTGCCGAACAGCTGACTGGCAACGGCAAGGTAGAAGACAGCATTGCCGCCCGTGTGGTGCTCTGCGGCTAGCTTGTCATGGAGCTGGTATAGCCGGGCATAGGTGTCCGGCACCGTGAGGTCGCCGGCGAAATGCGTGATGCGGGAGGCAACGAATTCCCAGGCCTGTTTGTCGAACGGCTCGGTCGCAGGGCCCGAGGCGGTGTCCGAGACAAAGCTCCGGATGCCTTCGGCGAGGTAATCGCGAAACGCGTCGAGCGGTTTTGGCGTACGGTCGACGGCGATGATCGCGAATTTCTCCGACAGCAGCTTTGCCTTGGCCAGATTGTAGATGGCCGGCATCAAAAGCCGCTTGGTCAAATCGCCACCGGCGCCGAAGATCACCAAGGTGCATGGCGGCGCCTGGTGCGCCGGCGTCTGCGTCTGCCGACGGTTGGTTCTGTCCACAACCCGAACGTCCATGGTTCTGCCCCCTGTTCTAACAACCTTTACTGCAGTGCCTGCTCGACGGCCCGGGCGAGCCGGTCGAGGCCGGCGGAGAGATCGCCGGTGATGTGCGCCCGCAACGCGCGCCGGCCGCGTTCGGCCAGAACGTCGAAATCGCCGCGCGCCTGCGCCTCCTTGACGATCCCGAAGGTATAGGACTGGCCCGGCACCGGCAGGTCCTGGGGATCGTCGCAGGTGATTTGCAGGAACACGCCGCTGTTCGGCCCGCCCTTATAGGCCTGCCCCGTCGAGTGCTGGAAGCGCGGCCCGAAGCCGACGCAGGTCGCCGCCTTGGTCCGGTCGCGGATCATGCGGCGCAGGCGCTGCATTGCTTCGATATGCGCAGGAGTGCGATCGATATAGGCGAGCAGCGCCGCGTAATCACCGGCGCCGATCCGCCCGAAATGGGCTTTCAGCGCCGCCGCGAGGCTCGTCGCCTGCGGCTTCAGTTCGCTTTCGTTGCGCGGATCGGCGAAGAGCTTGATCCCGTCGCCATCGAAGAACGCATGCTGCTCCGGCAGCGCTCGTGACTTCTCGTAAGCCGCGGTGAGATCGCGCGTCTTGACCTTCGCCGCCTCGACATCGGGCTGATCGAACGGGTTGATGCCGATGATCGAGCCGGCGACCGCCGTCGCCATCTCCCACCGGAAGAACTCCTGTCCCAGCTGCATCGCATCGGAAACCGTGATGCGCACGACCGGCTGCCCCGCCGCTTCGAGCGCCGTGATCGCCCGTTCCTGCTCGGCATCCTGATCCGAGGCGAGCCGCAGATAAGCGAAGACCCGGTCGCTGCCATAGACGGCGGGCGCGCCGAGCGGCTCGGCGTCGACCGGCACGATGCCTTTGCCCAGCTTCCCGGTTGATTCCGCAAGAAGCTGCTCGAGCCAGGCGCCAAAATCGGCGATCCCCGGCGACGCGATGATCGTGACCTTGTCGCGGCCGCGGCGCTGGCAGGTACCCAGAATAGCGCCGAGGATGACGCCGGGGTTCTCCGCCGGCGGCGCGCTCGCGGCGCAGGACCGCACCATCTCGGCCGTGCTTTCGAGAAAGGCGCGCGGATCGATGCCGATCGCCGCCGCCGGCGCCATGCCGAAATTGGACAGCACCGAATAGCGGCCGCCGATGCTCGGCAGGCCGTGGAACACCCCACGGAACCAATCGTTTAGCGCCGCCTTTTCGAGCGAGGAGCCCGGATCGGTGATCGCTACGAAGCGCTTCGGCGCCTCCGCCTCGCCCAATGTCTGCCTCGCCCGCTCGTAGAAATATTGCTTGAAGATATTCGGCTCGAGCGTGCTGCCGGATTTGCTCGAGACGAGGAACAGCGTGTGCGCGAGATCGATGTTCCGCTCGAAGCGTCGAATCTGCGCCGGATCGGTGGAATCCAGCACGTGCAGCCGCGGGAAGGCGGGCTTTGTGCCGAAGGTCTCACCGAAGACCTCTGGACCGAGGCTCGAACCGCCCATTCCGAGCAGCAGCACATCCTTGAACCCGGCCCGTTTGACATCCTCTGCGAAGTCCTGCAGATGCGCCACGCCTTTCAGCTGCTGGTCGATAATCGACAGCCAGCCGAGCCATTTGGCTTCGTCCTCCTCGGTCCACAGCGAGGCGTCGCCGGCCCACAGCCGCCTGACCTTGCCCGCTTTGCGCCAGTCTTCGAGTGCCGCCTGGACGCCTTTTTCGACTGCCTCGGGCAGCTTGTAGCTCATTGTGTTGAGCTTGCTGCCGAGCACTGTGCGACGCTTCTTCTGCACCGCGGCATAGAGATGATCAGCGGCGTCGGCGAAGAGCCGAACACCGTCCTCGACCAGCTTTGCGGTTACCGCATCGATTGAGACGCCGACACCGGGTAGCGCATCCATGACCGCCTTGGCGCTGGCGATGTCCTCTTCGAGGCTCGGGCGCAGCCGGCCATGATCCCGGAACGCGTCCATCGTCGCCGGCGGGATCGTATTAACCGTGTCGGCGCCGATCAACTCTTCGACATAGAGCACGTCGCTATACGCCTTATTCTTGGTTCCGGTGCTTGCCCACAAGAGCCGCTGCGTTTGCGCGCCTTGCTGGGCCAGGCGCTGCCAGCGTTCGTCGGAGAAGAGCTTTTGATAAAGCTGGTAGGCCAGCTTGGCATTGGCGATCGCGACTTTGCCCTTCAGCCCTTGCAAGCGTGCCTTTTCGGCGGGGTCGGTGGCTGTTGCGATCCTCTTGTCGAGTTCGTCATCGACAAGCGTGTCAATTCGGCTGACGAAGAAGCTCGCGACGCTGGCGACTCTGTGCGGATCGCCGCCCTTCTTAGCGAAGGCTTCGAGCCCCGAGATGTAGGCCTCGGCGACCTCCGCATAGACCTGCTGCGAGAACAACAGAGTGATATTGATGTTGATGCCCTCGGCGATCATTGCCCGGATTGCTGGCAGCCCCGGTTTTGTCGCGGGGATCTTGACCATCAAGTTTTCGCGCGCGACCTCGTGCCAAAGCCGGCGGGCCTCCTCGATCGTCCCGCCGGTATCCATCGCGAGATAGGGCGAGACCTCGATACTGATGTAGCCATCGCGCCCCTGTGTCTGGTGGTAGACCGGGCGCAGCGCGTCGGCGCCATTCTGGATGTCGGTAACCGCCAGATGCTCGAAGAGGGCGCCCGGATCGAGATCGCCCGAGGCCTGCAAGGCGGCGATCTGCGCGTCGTAATCGTCGCCGTGGCCGATCGCCTTCTCGAAGATCGACGGGTTCGACGTGACGCCGCGCAACCCGTCCTCGGCGATCAATTTCGCCAACCCACCGCTCTTCAACAGATCCCGGCTGACAAAGTCGAGCCACACCGATTGCCCGAATTCCTGAAGCGTTCTCAAAGGATTGGCCATGACCCTTACTCCTTGCGCGCCAGCTGCTCTTTGGCGGCAGCGTAAACGTTTTCGCCGGTGAACCCGAACTTGACCAACAACTCTTTCAGCGGCGCCGAGGCGCCAAACGTTTTCATGCCGATGATCGTACCGCGCAATCCGGTGTACCGCTCCCAGCCCAGGGTGGAAGCCTGCTCGACGGCGACCCGCCGGGTCACCTCGGGCGGCAGCACGGCGGCGCGATAGGCATCGTCCTGCTGCTCGAAGAGCTCCCAGGATGGCATGCTGACCACCCTGGCCGCTACCCCTTCAGCCATCAGTTTCTCATATACGTCGACGCAAAGTCCCACTTCGCTTCCCGTGCCGATCAAAATTATCTCGGGCCTGCCGTTCGCGCTTTCGGCGAGCATATAGGCGCCGCGCCGCACCCCGCTCGCCGGCGCATAGCGCGCCCGGTCGAGCGTCGGCAGGTTCTGGCGGCTGAGAATCAGGCAGGCGGGCTGGTGCTTCAGCTCCAGCGCGACGCGCCAGGCCTCGGCGACCTCGTTGGCATCCGCCGGGCGCAACACGATGAGCCCCGGGATGCTGCGCAAAGCCGCAAGCTGCTCGACCGGCTGATGCGTCGGCCCGTCCTCACCGACTCCGATCGAGTCATGGGTAAAGGCATAAACGACCGGCAATTCCATGATCGCGCTGAGCCGGATCGGCGGTTTCATGTAATCGGAGAAGATCAGGAAGCCCGAGCCGAACGGCCGCAATTTCGACAATGCGAGACCGTTGCAGATCGACCCCATCGCATGCTCGCGGACCCCGAAATGAAAATTCCGGCCGCTGCGGTCCTCGGCTTGGAAATCGCCGGCACCCCCGAAGGTGAGCCGCGTCTTTGTCGACGGCGCGAGATCGGCGGCGCCGCCGAGCAGCCACGGGATACGCTGCGAGACGGCGTTCAGCACCTGGCCCGACGCGTCGCGGCTGGCAATGCCCTTGGGGTCGGCGGGGAAGACCGGGATGCCCTTGTCCCAGCCTTCGGGCAGGTCGCGTCGCTGCATGCGCTCGCATTGGTCGGCGAGCTCCGGATAGGTGCCCCTATACCGCTCGAACAGCGCCAGCCATTCCTCCCGGAGTTTCCTGCCGCGGGCACCCAGTTTCGCGGCGAAATGCCCGTACACGCCGTCGGGCACGAGAAATTTCGCATCCTCGGGCCAGCCATAGGAGCGCTTGGCCAGCCTAACCTCGTCTTCGCCCAACGGTTCGCCATGGGCGCCGGAAGTGTCTTGCTTGTGCGGCGCCCCGTAGCCGATATGGCTCGCCACGATGATGAGGCTCGGCCGGTCGTCGATCCGTTTGGCGATCGCGATCGCGTCAGCGAGCCGCTCGCGATCGTTGGCGTCGCTGATGCGCTGCACGTGCCAGCCATAGGCGAGAAACCGCCCGGCGACATCCTCGGTAAAGGCGAGTGCGGTGTTGCCCTCGATCGTGATGTGATTGCTGTCGTAGATCCAGCAGAGATTGCCGAGTTGCAAATGGCCGGCGAGCGAGGCGGCCTCGCTTGCAACGCCTTCCATCATGCAGCCGTCGCCGCACAGCGCGAAAACGTCGTAATCAAAGAGCGGGAAGTCGGGTCGGTTGAAATGCCGCGCCTGCCAGTCGGCGGCGATCGCCATGCCGACGCTCGTCGCGATCCCTTGGCCGAGCGGGCCCGTCGTCGTCTCGATGCCCGACGTCAGATGGTATTCGGGATGGCCCGGGCACTTGCTGTCGAGCTGACGAAAGCGCTTTAGATCGTCCAGCGATACCGAGGGCGTACCGAGGCGCTCGTATTTTTCGTTGACCGAGGTGACGCCGGTCAGGTGCAGCATTGCATAGAGCAGGGTCGAGGCGTGGCCCGCGGACAGCACAAAGCGGTCGCGGTTCGGCCAGATCGGATCGGCCGGATCGAAGCTCAGGAAATCCTGCCACAGTGTATAGACCACCGGCGCCATCGCCATCGGCGTGCCCGGGTGGCCGGAGCGCGCCTGCTGCACCGCGTCGATGCACAAGGTGCGGATCGTGTTGACGCAGATTTCGTCGATCGAGTCGGTGGGCGCCATTGATCGTCTCCCCAAAATTGGCCGATGTGACCGCGCTGATTGCGCCGACGGGAAGAGAACGCCGATGATGCGCTCGACGATCTCTTCGATTGACCGATTAATATCGATCGTGATCGGATTTTCGTCGAGCCCGGGCGGCTCGAGGGTTGGGAATTGGCTGTCGAGCAGGCTTGCCGGCATGAAGTGGCCCTTGCGGGCCGCGAGCCGTTCGGCGATCAACCACTGCGGCCCCTCCAGATACACGAGTCGAACCTCGCGGCGGTCGCCGATGATCTGCCGACGGTAGCTGCGCTTCAGCGCCGAGCAGGCGATCACGCCGCATTCGCCACGGTCGCGCCAACCCTCGATTACCTCCGCGACTGCAGCGAGCCATGGTGCCCTGTCGCAATCGGTGAGCGGCTGCCCACTTTCCATCTTTGCCACGTTTTCGGGCGGGTGGAGGCGGTCACCCTCGGTGAATTTCCAGCCGAGCTGCTTGGCCAGCCGTTGCCCGATCGTCGTTTTTCCTGCACCCGATACGCCCATGAGGACCGCGATCCGTGGGCATTCGGCGCGCTTGCGTCGCCACGTTGCCATCGCGTTCGGCGGATGCGCCATGCACGATCCCCTCCGCCCGAAAGGTGTCGCAGAGTTTTACATGCGGTGCAACGACCCAACCGCAAGACAACCGGATTAATTCTTCAAAAATTCACGATCTCGGCGATGCCAAGCTCATCGCGATTCAGCTCGGGCCTTCCAGAGTGCCGCGGAATACCGTCGGTCCGGTCGGCGCCGGAAGCTGCGAGCCACCCGGCGGCTCGACCGTGACCAGCAATTCGCCGGCGCCGGCCAAGAGGCGCGCGTTCTCGGGCGAGACCGCAATCCGCTTGCGTCCCGATTGCGGCAGCAGACCTAGCGGATGCGGCCCTGTCATGCCCGCAGACAGGAGCCAGAGCTGATAGACTCGGTCCGCCGGAACGGATTGCGCGAACAAGCTGTCGGCAGAAATCTGATGGGCGGCGCGGGCGAGCCGGATCGCCCAGACCGGGCGCTGTTCGGCGTTGCGGATGACCGCGACAATTGGCATCGTTGAAAAATCTGGCGGATCCCGCGTGACGATCGCCGCGACGAAGAGCGCCAAGGACAGGGTCGCGAGCACCCCCGCTGCGCGGCGCCAGACGAGGGGACTGTCCGGCAGTCTTGCAAGGATAGTGCTGACGGCGGTCACCCTAAACCAGATCGAACGTACCGCGGTCATGCGGCGGCTATAGCATATTGCCAAGTGGGAGCCGCGCAGATTACAGAACGCCAGCGGCCGCATCACAGTCGAAGAAAAAGTTCATCGCCGGGTTTTGCTCCTGGTCGGCGACACCAGCACGCGGTCGACCCGGCGGCCGTCCATCTTGACGACCTCGAAGCGATAGTCCCCGGCCGTGATGCGGTCGGCCTCCATCGGCACCCGATTGAGGCGCGCCATCATATAGCCGCCGAGCGTGTGGAAGTCGGGGTCTTCTTCGGGCAAACGGGAGATGCCGAGCACCTGCTTCAGCTCGTCGAGCCCGAGCAAGCCGTCGATCAGCCACGTCCCGTCGTCGCGTCGGACAATCCGCTGATCGGCTTCGGCCGAGCCGGGAATGTCCCCAACCAGCGCTTCGAGAATGTCGCTTGGCGTGACCAGGCCTTCGAGATCGCCATATTCGTCGACAATCAGCGCCATCGGCTCGCCGGAAGTTTTGAAGACTTCGATGACCCGCAGCACTGTCACCGTATTGGGCAGATAGAGAGGGGGCCGGGTTGCCCCGCGCAGATCGAAGGGCTGCCCTCCGAGGCAGGAGGCGAGCAGATCCTTCGCTTGAGCGATCCCGATTACCTGCTGCGTGCCGCCCTGCACGACCGGGAACCGCGAAAACGCACTTTCCCGGATCCTGCGCCGGTTTTCCCCTTCCGGATCGTCCAAATCGAGCAATTCGATCTGCGTGCGTGGGGTCATCACCGTGCTCGCCCGCCGATCACCGAGCCGCAGCGCCATCTCGACGATTGCGGTCTCCGCCTGAGGTATGTGCCCGGTCGCCGCTCCCTCGCGCAGCATGAAAGTGATCTCCTCATCGGTCACAGGAGGCGTGCTCGGAGTGCGCAGCGGCAGCACGCGAAGGACAAAATCGGTCGAAGCGCTCAAGAACCATTCGATCGGGCCGCCCACCCGGGAGACCGCTCTCATGAGCCGGGCAAGGGTTCCGGCGATGCGCTCCGGGTAGAAGAGCGCAAGCCGCTTCGGCACGAGCTCGCCGAGGATCAGCGAGAAATAGGAGATCCCGATGACCACGACGGCCATGCTGATGACGTGCGAATACCGCTCGACAAACCCGGGATACGTCTCGAGATAGCGTTCGAGGCGATCGCCCAGGGTCGCCTCGCCAAAGGTCCCGGACAGCACCGCAATCAACGTGACGCCGATCTGGACCGTCGAAAGCAGGCGGGACGGATCCGCTTTCAGCTCGATCGCCGCCTGTGCCCCCGAGTTGCCGGCCTCGGCCAGCGGCACCAGTCGCGCCTTTTGTGCCGAGACCAGCGCTATCTCGGCCATGGCGAAGACGCCGTTTACGAGAATCAACAAGAAGACGATCGAGAGGTGCAGGATTAGTATCGCCGTTGCCTGACGAGGTGTGGGCAGGCGCCAGTGCTGGCGGCGCCCTCAATTTCGAGGAGCAAGAGCATTGCGCAATGAAAAAGCCGCGTCGAACGCGGCTTTTCGATCAACGAGCGGATCGCAGTGATCCCCTCGCCCGGAGCGAACCCGTCAGCGCGAGTAGTATTCGATCACCAGGTTCGGCTCCATGGATACCGGGTAGGGGACGTCGGTAGGTTTGGGCGCGCGGATGAAACGCCCTCGCATCCGGTCGTGGTCAATTTCGAGATAATCGGGAACATCGCGCTCGCCGGATTGGGCAGCCTCGAGCACGACCGCCAGCTGCTTTGCCTTCGCCGCCAGCTCGATCGTGTCGCCGTCGCGCACCGTGTAGGATGGGATATTGACGCGCCGGCCGTTGACCAGCACGTGCTTGTGGTTAACGAGTTGCCGCGCCGCAAAGGGCGTCGACACGAGTTTCATGCGATATACGACCGCGTCCAGCCGGCGTTCGAGCAGCTCGATCAGATTGTCGCCGGTATCGCCGCGGCGGCGCACCGCCTCGTCGTAGAGCCGGCGAAACTGGCGCTCGCCGATATTGGCGTAATACCCCTTCAGCTTCTGCTTCGCGGCGAGCTGCGTGCCAAAGTCAGACGGCTTCTTGCGCCGCTGGCCGTGTTGTCCCGGCCCATATTCACGGCGGTTCAGCGGACTTTTCGGCCGACCCCACAAATTGACCTGGAGACG
>Ga0126379_10002717_pt1 | contig 11313 bp, 13 predicted proteins | sample PanSoiMetPlot_24_FD_92640 | JGI IMG/M metagenome (GOLD analysis project Ga0126379, IMG submission 92640) | Tropical forest soil microbial communities from Panama - MetaG Plot_24 | ecosystem: Environmental > Terrestrial > Soil > Tropical forest > Bulk soil | place: Panama | collected 2016-02-17
AGGATGAATTCAAGAGCGCACTCACCTTTGACAAAGTGGGGCTTTTGGCGATGGCCAACGCTGGCCCGGCGACCAACGGATCTCAGTTCTTCATCACCGTGGCAAAGACCCCGTGGCTGAACAACAAACACACCATCTTCGGCGAGGTGATCTCCGGCTACGACGTGGTCGAGAAGATCTCCAAGGTTGCGACCGGCGCCGCCAATCGACCAAACAAGGACGTGGTGCTCACCAAGGTCATCGTCACCGACAAGCGCCCCAAGCCTGCCAAAGCGGGGTAAAAGCTGATCTACGAAGCAGAGGAGGACAGAGCGTGGGAATGATGGACGAAGCACGCGCCGGGCGACCGCTGACCGCCACCTTCGAGACCAGCGAGGGGCAGATTGCGGTGCGGCTCTTCACGCGGGACGCCCCGAAGACGGTAGAGAACTTCGTTGGACTGGCCACTGGAGAAAAGCAGTGGAGCGACCCGGCCAGCGGTCAGACGAAGACCGGCGTGCCTTTGTATGACGGCACCATCTTCCATCGCTGCATCAAGGACTTCATGATTCAGGGCGGCGATCCGCTGGGGCGCGGAACCGGGGGTCCGGGCTACAAGTTCGAGGATGAATTCCAGAGCGGCCGCAAGTTCAACAAGGCGGGCATTCTGGCGATGGCGAATTCGGGGCCCAACACCAACGGTTCCCAATTTTTCATCACCGTCGCGCCGACGCCGTGGCTCGACGGAAAGCACACCATCTTCGGCGAGGTAATAAAGGGTCTGGAGATCGTCACTCGGATTGCCAACGAGCTTCCCAAGGGCGCCGCCGACCGCCCGAAGAAGGACGTGAAGATCAGCAAGCTGACGGTCGCGCTGGGTTAGGCCAAGCTCGGCACCGAAGGGTGCGGCCCATGTCGGCCATTGCCTCCAGCTCGCGCCACAGCGGATTCGCCGCGCTGATCGGCGCACCCAACGTCGGCAAGAGCACGCTTCTCAACCGACTGGTGGGCGCCCGGCTTTCGATCGTCTCGCCGAAACCGCAGACCACTCGCGGGCGGGTCCTCGGCGTGGTGACGCGGCCAGAGGGGCAGGTGGCCTTGGTGGACACTCCCGGCCTGCAAGCGGCAAAGGGCAACCTGCACCGATATCTCGCTCGTCAAGCGGTGCACGCATTGTCCGACGCGGATTTGATCCTCTTTATGATCGAGCCTCCCCGGCGCGCCGATCAGCCGATTGGGGACGAGAACCGCTTCATCCTCGATCGGCTATCCCGCGCCGCCAAGCCGAGCTTTCTCGTCATCAACAAGATCGATCAGGTCGCGAAAGCTCGGCTCCTGCCACTGATCGAAAGCTACCGTAAGCGCTTTCCTTTCGAGGAGGCGGTGCCCATCTCTGCCAAAACGGGGGATGGGCTGGCGAATCTGCTCAGGCTTGTCTTCGCGCGCCTGCCGGAGGGAGAGCCGATCTTCGAAGCGGAGACCCTGACGGATCAAGCGGAGCGCGCGTTGGCCGCCGAATACATTCGAGAGCAGGTCCTGCTTCATTGCCGCGAGGAGATTCCACACTCCAGCGCCGTCACGGTCGAGTCGTTCGATGAATCGGAACGGGAACCGCGGCCGGGCGATCGCGGAAAGCCACTCGCCGGTTTGGTGCGTATCCATGCGACGATTCACCTAGAGCGGTACAGCCAACGGGCGATCGTGATCGGCACGCACGGCAGCATGCTGAAGAAGATCGGGGTTGGGGCTCGATCCTCGATCGAGCAGCTGTTGGGCGCTCACGTTTACCTATCGCTTCACGTCCGGGTCGAGCCGCGTTGGAGCGAACGCCCCGAGGCGCTCAAGAAGCTGGGCTACGCGTGAGCTCGCTCGTCGCCATCGTCGGCCGGCCGAGCGTGGGAAAATCGACCTTGTTCAACCGGCTGATCGGCCGGCGCGCAGCGCTGGTGGCGGATACCGCAGGGGTGACGCGAGATCGCAATTACGCGGAAGCGGACTACGCGGGGCGGCAATTCACGCTGATCGACACCGGCGGTTTCGCTGAGGAAAGCGATCAGCTGCGCGCCCGAGTGGAAGAGCAGGCTCGAGCGGCGATCGATGAGAGCGATCTCGTCATCCTGGTGGTGGACGGCCGGTCGGGGCCCAGCAGCACCGAGCTGGAACTGGCCTCGCGCCTGCGCAAGGGCGAAAAACGCGTGCTTTTGGCGGTGAACAAGATTGATTCCGAGGCGCAGACCTCTGCCGCGGGAGATTTTTACCATTTGGGCTTCCGGGAGGTTCACCCGATCTCCGCAGAGCAGGGACGAGGATTGACCGAGCTGCTCGAGCGGATGGTCGAGCTGCTGCCGCCTCCGTCGACGCCGGTCGAGCTCGCCCAACAGGTTGGCGCGATTCGCATGGCGATCGTCGGACGCCCAAACGTGGGCAAGAGCACGCTGGTCAACGCCTTGCTCGGCGAGCAGCGGCTGGTGGCCAACGAGGCTCCCGGAACGACGAGGGACGCGATCGACTCGCCGCTGACCTATCGAGGAAGGCAGTTCATCCTCACCGACACCGCCGGAATCCGCCGCCGACAGGCGCTGGCGGCTCGAGTGGAAGAATTCGCCGTCCTCGCCTCGATCAAGGCGATCGAGCGATGTGACGTGGCCGCGCTGGTGATGGACGCCACCGAGCCGGCGGTCGACCAGGAGGCGCGCATCGCCAGCATCGCGGAAGAGAAGGGGCGCGCCCTGCTTCTCGTGCTCAACAAAGCGGATCGGCTGCCCTCGACGGTGCGGCAAAAGACGATGCGGACCGAGGTCAAGCATCGGCTGAAGTTCGTCTCGTACGCTCCGATCCTCTTCACCTCCGCCATCCAGCGAGGGAAGATCCACAAGGTCCTCGACCTGGGGGCGACACTGTACGAGGAGCTCAAATTCCGGGCACCGACGCCCAAGCTCAATCGCCTGCTGCAGCAGCTGATGGACTCCCATCCACCGCCGATTGTCAGCGGCCGCAGCCTTCGTTGCTATTACGTCGCGCAGGTTGCGAGCGCGCCACCGACCTTCGCCTTGACGTGCAATGCGCCCGAGCTGATGCCCGATCGGTACAAGCGCTACATCGTCAACCGCCTGCGCCAGACCTTCTCGCTCAAGGTCCCGATTCGGCTGATCCTCCGCGAACGATCGAAAGGGCGAAGCGGCGCCGCTGAACGCAAGCGCGATTGACACCTCGCGTGCGCGGTCCGTAGATTGCGCCGCCCATCAGGAGCACAACGGCGAGATGGTCGAGAAACTGACCCGGAAGGAGCTGCGTGGCCCAGACGCGTTCCAGAAAGCTGGACTGCAAGCTCGCCAGTGGTTGGAAGACAAGCAGCGCCTGGTAGGGCTCGTCGCTGGGGTGATCTTGCTGGGCGGCGCCGGCATCGCCCTGGCGAGCTACGTCTCCAATCGGGGTGAGACCGAGGCCTCGAGGGCGCTGGCCAGCGCCCTCAAGCTGCTCCAGCGGCCAACCGGCACGGGCAAGGAGCCCGCTACCGACGAAGATGCGGAGCCGCCCTTTTCCTCGCAGACTGAAAAGGACGAGGCGCTGATCAAAGAGCTGGCGGGCGTTCGGGAAAAATATCCCCGGAGTCGAGCGGCGGTTGCCGCCGAGTTACCTATCGCCGAGGCCGAGCTGCGCCTGGGACGGGCTGACGTCGCGCTCAAGTCGTTCGAGGTTTTTCTGAAGGCGAGCTTCGCGGATCCCCACCGTCGCGCCCAGGCTCTCGAAGGGGAAGGTTATGGGTTCGAAGCGAAGGGCCAGCTCGATCAGGCGCTGTCGAGCTTCGACGAGCTGGCTCGAAGCAAGAGCGACTTTCTCGGCGCCATGGGGCTTTACCACCGCGGCCGAATTCTGGCAGAGCAGGGCAAAAAGCAGGAGGCGGCCGATGCCTTCGCGCAGACCTCCAGCTCTTTTCCAAACAGCCCAGCCGCCCGGCTCGCCTCCGACCGGCTGGCCGTGCTCGCCGAGCAAGGCATCAAGCCGACGCCGCCAGCAGCTCCGAGCCTAAATCCCGATGCCGGATGACAGAATCTGCCAGCGGATCCGAGCAGTACTGTGCGCCCTTCTTGCCGCACTGCCAGCGCTCGCTTGCCAGAGTCGACGCATTCCCCTGTACCAGGACCCGATGGAACACCAGAAGGTCGAGCGCCCGCCGCTCGCGCTCTACACGGTTGACTGGTGGACGCCGCTCGTCCTTCCTAGCGCGTGGGAGTACCTTCCTCGCGAACCGGCCGCCCCGGCGGCAGACGCGGATGGCAGTCGGATCATCGTCCTCACGCACGACAAGATGGCGCGCGCGGTGTCGATGGACGATGGGCGCCTGCAGTGGTCCTTCACCACCCGCGGCCCGTTCATCGCGTCCGCGCTGATCCATGAAGCGGTGGTTTACGTTCCCGGCGGGGATGGCACTCTGTACGCGCTCGAAGCGGATTCCGGTCAACTGCTGTGGAGCTACGACATGGGGGAGCCGCTGGTTGCCACCCCGGCGTTCGCGCTAGGCAAAATCCTCGCGCCAACCGAAGACGACGCGGTCGTCGCGGTCGAAGCGCGGACCGGAAAACTGGCCTGGCGCTACCGGCGCGAGGGTTCGCCCGGCTATACCGTTCACGGCGCGGCATCGCCGCGCATCGATGGGCAGCTCGCCTACATCGGATTTTCGGATGGCGCACTGGTGGCCCTCAACGTTGCCGATGGCTCGGTGAAGTGGGAGCGCGCTCTTTCGACGCCGGGCAAGCAGTTTCTCGACGTCGACACCACGCCCGTGCTGGACGCCGCCGGCAGGCTGTTTGCCGCCTCGTACAAGGATGGGATCTATGCGCTGGAGCGCACAACGGGCCTGGTTCAGTGGCACACCGCTCGGCCCGGGGTGACCGACCTGCTTCTCAAAGGCCGGATGCTCATTGCGGCCGGCGACGGCGAGGTGGAGGCGTTGCTGTCGGAGAGCGGCCGTTCACTGTGGGCGTACCCTCTTCGCAACAAGGCGGCCGGTCCTCCGGTCGCCGCGCGCGGTCTTCTCATCGTTCCCACCGGTGAGGCGCTCGTCTTTTTGGATGCGTCGTCCGGAAAAGCGCGTAGCTTCTGGAACCCCGGCAAGGGAGTCACCGCGTCGCCGCTGTGGAATCGCTCTGAGCTCTACGTGCTCTCGAATCTCGGCTTCCTGTATGCGATGCACCTGACCGGAACGGGGAGTGCGCACCGGCAGTGAGCGCGCTGTTAGCTGAGCATCGCGTGCGCGTGGTTGCTGCGCTCATCCCCCACCCAAAGGGCGACCGGTTTCTCATTCAGCAGCGCCCGCCGGGGGCGCGCCGAGGGCTGCTCTGGGAATTTCCCGGCGGCAAGGTCGAATCTGGGGAGTCAGACGCTCGGGCGTTGGTCCGCGAATGCCGCGAGGAGCTCGGGGTAGAGCTTTCGGTTGGCAAGTGCCGATGGATGGGGCGGCATCGCTATGAGGACGTCGAGGTTGAGCTCGTTCTCTACGAGGCGGAAATCCTTAGGGGCACGCCGGCGCCGCTGGGTGCCCACGCGTTGCGATTTGCATCGCTCGAAGAGATGCGCGGGCTGGCGTTCTGTGACGCGGACCTTCCGCTTCTGGATGCTCTCGCATCCGCCGAGTAAGGCCACCGGACCCGGTCAGCGCCGGCGCGCCTTCTTGCTGCGTTTGATGCTCGCCGGCCCAGGCTTTTCCCGTTCGCCGGTCACTTGAAATTCCAGGCGCTGGTCGGGCTGGGGGGCGCCCTCAACATCGGCGAAGGAGGAGCCGCTCTCCGCATCGAGCACGAGCGAGTAGCGGTGCCCGGGTTTCAGCGGCTGGTGGAAGAAGATTCGATACTGCAGACGCTGGCCAGCGTTTTCCGCGACATCGTCGGAAACCACCGCGCGATCGACCTCGTCGAGAATACGGATGCGATAGTTGTGCAAAGGGATGTTGGTGGAAAGCTCGAGCTGCTGAGTCGGCTGGATGAGCGTGCGATCGTTCGGTTGGAGCTCAACGGGCTCGACGCCGCCATCGAGGAGGCGCTCGCGCAGCGAGAGCGTCAGGCGAACGGGGGCGGTAATGCCGCCGTCGGCCTGGGGAGCAACTAGGTCGGAGGGTGCTCGAGCCGATTGTGACGGACACCCGCTGGCAAGGATGAAAAGTAGGAGGGTTGGCGCCCGGACGCGCATGAGCAATCGTCAGCGGAAGGCCGCCGATTATAGGACCGACGATAAAGTTGACATAATACTCGTTATCAGACCCAAGCTGCAGGGCTCCTGTGTGGCGCTAGAATGTTTGACTGGTGATGCCCCCGAGCTTTCTCGTTGCAATCATCTGGGATGCGACGGCCCAGCCGCCCGCGGTTCAGCGCGTGCTGGAGGAGTTGGCTAGCCAATTCGATCCCTCGCTCGTCTCCAACCTCGCGCTTGCGCTGTCGCCTTCGATGGCTTGCCTGCACTTTTCTGCAGCATTTAGTGCCTATTCGCGTGCGATGCTCAATCAGCTCGAGGCCGAAACCGCCAAATCCGGCGGCCGCTTCGTCGAGCTGCTGCGGATTGCGGAGGACAAACGCGAGGCATTCAAGGCGCAATTCGTGACGCCCTCTCAAAGCTCGCCGCTTCTTTGCAACAGCTTCAAGGATTGTGCACAGCCGCTGCTGGAGCACCTGGCCAAGCTGGGTTCGGTGGCGTCCGGCGCGCCAGCGGCGGCTCCCCGTTCGCCACCCGCTCACCCGCCGTCCGGCACGAGGCAGGCACCCAGGTTCAGCGTCAATCTCCAGGTGGAGTTCGCGACCGAGGGTGATTTCGTGCGAGAGCACGCCACCACCATCTCCAAGGGAGGGTTGTTCGTTCGAACGCTCCAACGGCCGCCGTTGAACTCGGAGCTCAAGCTTCGCCTCAGGCTGCCGAGCGGCGAGCTGGTCGAAGCCTTTGCGCGGGTTGTCTACCATCTCGACCGGCCGGACCGAAAGGGAGTCGGGCTCGCATTCAGCCGCGAGAATTCCGCTTTTCGCACCGCGATAAACCAGTACCTGGCGCGGTTGCAGGGCGGATGAATGGGCGTGGCCAGGGCCAAAAGTTGCTCCTCATCGCGGGTGACGGTCACGACTGGTCGTTTAAGACGGCGCGAAACCACGACGTCAATCGATCTACGGTGATCGGCCCCAGCTCCCGCCGAATCTTCGCCCCCGAGGCGTCGTAGAGAAAGCTCGCCGGCAACGCGCCCATCCACTCCGCGTCCACGTGGCGGATGAGGGCGTCGATGTCTCCGGATGCTACGAGAACCGAATCGAATGACGCGCCAAAGCGCTGCAACGTCTGCTCGACCGGGCGCAAGTCGCCCGGCTCATCCGCCGAGATGCTTACAAAAGCGATGCCGCGCGGCCGCCACTCCCTGGCTGCCTGGACGAGCGCCGGAAATTCCTCGATGCACGGCTCGCACCAACTCGCCCAGAAATTCACGAAAACGGGATGCCCTCGCATCCGCTCGAGCTCCTGCGTGAATCCAACGGCGTCCACCACCCGCAGGCGTGCCGGAACGGCCTCAACGGACGCGCTTCGATGGCAGGCGCCCAGCGCCAACGCCAGCAAAGCTACGGTCGCTTGATGGAGCAGCCGAATGCGCGCGTCTCCGACTTGGGAACCGGCTTGCCGATCAAGACGGCATCCAGAGCCTGGGGGATCTCGTCGAGGTTACCGTGGTAGGCCAGCACCTGATCACCGGTGATCAGATAGGCCTCCGGCGTGTGGGTGGCCCCGAAGTAGGCGGCCAGTGCGCCGTCCTTGCCGTCGAGGAGCACCGGATACGGGACGTCTCGCTGCGAACGGACCTTTTGAATCTCCTCGGCTGGCTCGTTGTAATTCGAGTCAACCGCCAGGAACGTGATGCCCTTGGCCGTGTAACTGGCAGAGAGCTTCTTGAGAACCGGCTCGTACTTTTCGCTCACCGGGCAGCGCGTCGACCAGAAGTCAACCACCACTGCCTTGCCACTTTGAAGCGCCCTGGTGAGCTTGATCGCACCCCCGCCAGCGTCCGAGCGCTCAAAGTCCTTCACCTTTTCGCCGACCTTGACTTGTGGCTCGGCGGCCCAGACCAGAGCTACAGAGGCTGCGACAGCGAGGGGAACTGCGAACCAAGAGCTCGTTTTTAGCATCAGCTTCTCCTTGGGGAAGCAGCAACACCTCGAGCTACCGATCATTCCTCCGCCGGGGTCACGGGCCACCCGCGGGAGAGCCCGATCTCCATTGTGGATGTGAACTTAAATGGTATATGAGACCGCCGCCAGTCGGTCCTCGTGACGCAATGCTCCTATTTTCGTTGATTGTCTTGACGGCGGCGACGCCGCGCACTGATTCGGTCCAAGCGGAGCAACTCGCTCAAGGCTACCTGGCGCGCGGCGAAAAGCTGCTGCGGGACGGTGATGTCGAGAATGCGCTTTGGAATTTCCAGCAGGCCAATGCCCGGTATCCAAACGCCGCCGCGGCGGTCGGGGCAGCCGAGTGCTACGAGCGCCTCGGCGAAAAGGCGTACGCCGTCTACTACTACCGCGCCTACCTGAGGCGCTCCCCGGGCGCCTCCGACGGACTGGAAATCGCCGAGCGGGTCAGCAGTACGCTGTTCAGTGAGCTTCAAAATGGCCGAGGATTTCTCGAGGTGGAAGCGCCGATTCCGGGCAAGGGGAGCATCGACGGGCGCGCGGTTGGCAATCTTCCGGTCGCGGCCTTCCTGGCGCTGGGCGAACACGAGGTAGCGGTCGAGTTTCCCAGCGGAACCCAGACGCGCGTTGTTTCACTCAAGAAGGGCAAGCTCACCACTTCGCTGTCGGTGGAGCCGCCACCGGAGATAACGCGAACCGCCGCGAACCTGCAGCCAAGCTCGCTTCCCAAAGAAGAGGAAGGACCCAAGTGGATGGCCATTGCCTCTCCCGGTTTCATCAGCCTCATCAGCGCAGACAAGTTGCGCGAGATTTTCAGCGGCGAGGTGGTAGCTACGCTGGACGGCCAATTCGTTCAAATCGTTTTGCCTCCCGAGGGCAGCCCCGCGCGCAATGCGTTCCTTCTGGGTTTTCTCGGAAAGAGCAATGCAAGCTTCCAGGCGAGCTGGGTCAAGCTGCTCTTTCGCGGAGGCGGCGCACGGCCGCCTCTGGAGCTGGTCAGCGATGCCGACGTCGTCAAAGCGGTTGCGACTCGTTCAGGCGCGATCGGCATCGTCTCTGCTGGCACGGAGATTGCCGGGGTGACTCGCGTAAGCATCCGCTGACTCTTCAGGGGGCTACATGGCACGTTTGGTTGCTGTTGCTCTGCTGTTGCAGCTGGTCGCCCTATCCGCTTCGGCCCAGGATCACACTGCTTCGGCCCAGGATCACACGATGGAGCCGAAGACCGCGTCGCGGCTGACGATTCACTTCTTCGCCGACGTCGTTGGGCAGAAGACCTGGGGAAGCATCGCCGCGCCCTCGACCTTCAATCTCGGGGTCCTCGATCTCTTTGTCCATGCGCAACCAGCCCCCGAGTTTTACCTGCTCGCCGAGGTTGGCTACGAGCCGACGGTGCAGGACTACACCCTCGACGTCGAGCGAATGGAGGCGGGCTGGAGCCCGCGCAGCTGGTTTCAAGCCACGATCGGCCGCTACCACACGCCCCTGGGGTATTGGAACACGGCGTTTCACCATGGCAAGTGGCTGCTGACCACGATCGAAAACCCCCTGCTCTTCAAGTTCGAAGACGAAAATGGCCCATTGCCGGTCCATACCATCGGCCTCTTGGTTTACGGCCAGATCGGCCTCGGTCAGAGCCTCAGCTTGCTGTACCACCTTGGCGTCGGCAATGGCCGCGGCGCCACGCCGGATCCGCCGCAAAAGTTGATGGACATCCACGAAGGAAAGTCCTTCCTTAGCGGCCTGCATTTTTTGGCCGGCGGTTTTCGGATCGGCGGATCCTTTTACCTGGATAAGACGACGCCGGAGGCGACGCCCGGCGTCCAGATGAGCGAGCAAATCTTCGTCGCCGACATCAGCTACACGACGTCGCCCTGGGAGGTGCTCGCGGAGGGGGCGAGCATCCGCCACTCTTATGCGGAGGCTACCGGCGATCGGGTGGTGAATAACTACGGCGGATATGTCCAGCTGAGCTACCAAGTCGTCGAGCGCGTGCGCCCGTATGCGCGGGCCGAGGTCCAGCGCATCGGCGCGGACGATCCCTTCTTCAGCAAAATACCGGATCAGGCGAGGCAACTCGGGGGGATCCGCTTCGATGTTATCGACGCTCTGGCGGTCAAGCTCGAGGGCGGCAACGTTCGAATTCAGGGTTCCAACGGCCCCTTTGTCAGGTTCCAGGTTGCCTTTGTCTATTGAGGCATGGCCTTCGTCCAGCTACAGCGAATTTACCGTCGGCTTCGTCGCGTCCTTCGCGGTTTGCGACGCGCGCGGTCCGCACGGCCGCCGGATCCCCGTGTTGATGCTGACCCGTGGCTGGCGCAGATGCTCGACGAGCTTGGCGAACGCTACCGGCTCGGTAAAGACGTCCCGGACGGAATCCAGGTACTGCGCCGCACCGCACGGACGCGGTTCAATCCGATGAGGGTATATTTGCGACCGAGCAATCGCGCCGTGATCGGCGATTACGACGTCCGGCTTCGCGAGGGGAAGACCATACCCGAGGGGCGCGGATTGCTGGATCGCAAGGTCGGTGTGCGCTTAAGCGAGCTTGGGCTACGGCCGTCGAGGGAGGCGATCGAAGAATGGGGTGGCTTGGTCATCGTTCGCCGTTACGAGGGGCTCTGCCAGGATGCCCATCGCGCGGCGAGCGTCGTCCGTTTCATCTGCGAAGAGTCCGAGCAAGTCATTGATGCGGTGGCGGAGTAGCTTGGCCCCCGTTGCGGTCGATCGGCCGGCGGAGGCTCCCAAGGACCGCTTTCGGTGGGTTGCTCTCGCGCTCGGGTTGGGCCACCTGGCGATCGTGTCGCGAACAGGGCTGCGCTGGGAGCACGTAGCTGCCGACGGCATCGTCGCCGTACTACCTTGGATCGGGCCGCGTTCGTCGACCTTCGTCAAAGCAGCCTTGCCGCTTTGGCTGGTGGGGGTTTTGGTCGACAACGTTCGCTACCTTCCACTTCTTGGGCCAATCCACACCGGAGACGTCCTGCGATTCGAGCTTGCCTTGTTTCCCGGCCCGGGCGGGTTGTCCTGGCCGCAATGGTTTGATCAGCATCCAAATCCGCTGCTCGATCTGGCATGCGGTTTTGCCTACGCGACCTATCTTCTGGAATTTTTTGTCGTCGCGGGCTTCCTCTACCTCAAGGGTGAGAGGCGGACATTTTCCGCTCTGGCCTGGGCTTTC
>Ga0126379_10002718_pt1 | contig 11308 bp, 5 predicted proteins | sample PanSoiMetPlot_24_FD_92640 | JGI IMG/M metagenome (GOLD analysis project Ga0126379, IMG submission 92640) | Tropical forest soil microbial communities from Panama - MetaG Plot_24 | ecosystem: Environmental > Terrestrial > Soil > Tropical forest > Bulk soil | place: Panama | collected 2016-02-17
AAGGCCCAAGACGGCATTCCACTGTCCTTGTCCCCTTTGGTGATAAACCAAAACACCTCACCCGCAGTAACCCCCTTCAGCTTGCCGTCAGCAAGCGAGGGCACATTACCGGTACCCTGCAGTGTCCTTCCGTGGCACGAAAGGCAGTTTCGCGCGTACACGGTTTTGCCGGCGTCGATCGCGGCTTGCTGCCCTGCCAGTGGATTCTTCATCGCCTTGGCGGAACTCGGTGCGTCGTGAAAAGGATTATCAGCAGCCTGCATGCTCGCAGCCGCCATACAGATAGACAGGACTGCCCAACGAAATCTCGCAGCTCTCACACTCATAGTTATCCCCATTGATAAGACTGATTGCTACATTATGCCCTACCGCCGAAGGATGCGACCGCCCGCTTTCATGACGCAAAAATTGGACGAGGTTCACACTCGTCTCTTTCATTACAGAGGGGCCGGAGTGGGGCAGTTACAAAGCTAGGGAAAATGCTGTAGGAGACCCGTCGTGCCAAGACCCGGGTCACAGAGCGGCCTAGGAAATACTTTGACCCTCTCTCTGTGCCACCAAGCGCAATGTCTTGCTGAGCGGAGTCGGAGTGCAGCGAAGCGGAACTCCGACGCAGTCGAAGCATCCCTGCCTTGGAATAAGTGCCTCGGGGGAAGGATTCTTGCCCTAGAACGTATATTTCAACGCAAATTCCACCTGCCGATTATCTGTTGCCGTGCTGGTAATCGCCGCCGCCCCGGGGAAATCAACCGGAATCTGACCTGCGCCTCCGGGCAGCCCGAAATTCGGATGGTTCAACAAATTGAAGAATTCAGCCCGGAACTGCAACTGCTGCTGTTCGAAGACCTTGAAATTCTTCTGCAGAACGAAATCGAAATCGACCAGATGCGGCCCCCGCAGATTTCCTACCTTCGAGTTGCCGTAGGCGTGCGCCGCCTGCTGGCCGGGCGCGAGAGACGGCGTCACGAACGCCGCCTGATTGAACCAGCAATCCAGCGTCTGATGACCGGGATTCGAGCATTGATAATCCTGCCCCTGCGACGTAGTGTTAAATGAAAAGTTGTAAGGGTTCGCGACCTGGTCAGGTCGGTAGCTGAAGCTTCTGTATTGCTGCAATCGGCCGACATTACTGCGGTGATCGCCTCGCCCGTCTGCGCCGAGGTGATGCCGGCAACCTGCCATCCCCCGAACACCGCGTCTGCCACTCCCTTCATGTCTCCACCAAAGGGTCGCCCGTGGCCAACAGGAAGCTCATAGAGGTAACTCAACGTAAAGCGCTGCCGCAGATCGGGAGTCACCGGCCCGTGCTCCAGATCGGCGCGAAACGAATTCTGAATGAATCCACCCACGTTGCCGTCCGCGTTACCCAGGTTCTTGGCGAAGGTGTAAGCCGCCAGGAAGTTGAAGCCATTCGCGAAGCGTTTATTCAGCGATGCCTGAAATGCGTTATAGAACATCTCTAACTGGGCATAATCGAGCGGCAGAATCTGCGTCATATTCGGCTGCTGCCCGGCGTAGGGTCTGCCATAATTCGGCTGATCGCAGTTCGACAGATCAGTACCACAGAAGTTGGTATCCAGCGGTTGAGTCGCCTGATTGAGATCGCTGGCTTCATGGTTCCACAAGTGATACGCGCGGGTTCCGACGTATCCAACCTGAGCCATCCAGTTCGACGCGAATTGGTGCTGAACCGAGACATTCCATTCCATGATCCGGGGCATGATGCGCTTCGGTCCGGTCGTCTTTACCGGCCCGAGAATATTTGTCGCCGAGCCAACCGGAACCGCCGCCGGGAATCCACTGGAAATGAGTTGTTGCGCCCCAGGGACAACACCACTCGGATACGTGGCAGCCCAGAACGCAAGTTGAGGAGGGTTCAACCCCAGATCATCAAAGATATTTCCTTCTGACGAATAGAAAATACCAAAAGCACTGTGTACGACAGTGTTCCGCGGTAAAGACCACGCAAAGCCCAGACGAGGAGCCCAATCGCTCTTATCGAACTGAACTCCACCGTGCGAGACGGCTCCCGGCCCATAAGATGTGACGACAATCCCCTTGTTGAAATCGAAGTTTCCAACGCGTCCGTTCGCGGGCGACGCAATCTCATAGCGCAAGCCGAAGTTCAACGTAAAATTGGGGCTGACGTGATAGTCGTCTTGCACAAACTCTGCCAGGTCCCAATAGCGCGTCGGGTACAAACCAGCGAGAAAGTCCTGCTCACTCGAAGCCGTGTATCCAAACAGCAAATCCGCGACGCCACTCCCTCCGGCGGTAGTACTCGGATCGGCACTGTATGCTCCTCCAAACACAAACCAGCCGCGCGGGCTTGACAGTTGGAAAAAATTTCTTTGTTGCCGCCGGAAATCGACGCCAAACTTCAGCGTGTGCTTGCCGTGCATCCAGGTGGCAGCATCTGCCACCTGCACGATGTTCTCGAAGACATGCTCCGGCAACCACTGCGAATCTCCCAGAGAAGTGATTCCCGCTACATCGATATTCGTCAACCCGCTTGAGTTCGGATAACCCGGACGATTCGCATTGGGAATGCCGAGTTGTGTGGCGATATCCTTACCGAAGTTGAACGGCAGCGCGTTGACCGCATACCGGAAATATCCGCCGTGCAAATCATTCAGAAACGACGTTGAGAACGTATGCGTGTAGCCAATCCCCAAATGCTGTGCCCGGGAGTTGCTGATACTAGGGCAGCAATCGTTTCCGCCCCAGGGAACTCCGAGCGGCCCAGGGTTCTGGCTGCGCACATCACCAAAGCTGTACGACGCGAAGATTTGATCAGCCTCGCGAAAACGGTGATCCACACGGACATCAAACGAATCCTGATCATTGACGACATTCTGATTCGCGAGATAGTTGTCAGCAAGCGACGTCGGATCGGTTGGCTGCGGATAGAAATTCGCCACCGCCAACCCGATCGCATCGAGACAACCCCCTCCTGTAGCACTCTTTCCCGTCGACCCGACACAAGGAGGAATAATGTTGTTCGGGATCGCTTGCCGCAACAGGATCGTTTCCCCACTCGCACACGCATAGTTCGACGCTTTAAGCGGATCGAAAATCGTGCCCGTATCGAACGTGTCGGCCGGACTCCCCGTTGCACAGGGGGAGAAAGTACTGCCCGTCAGCCGATCGCTAAAGTCTCCGTTGCGCTCGGCTGGTAGCGGGACCGTCGAAACATATGGAGCACTGTTGCGCAAACGCGATCCCTGGTAGTCGCCAAAGATAAACGTCTTGTTCTTCTTGATCGGCCCGCCCAGGAACGCTCCGAACTGATTCCTCTTGAACGGCTGCTTGCCCACATTGAAGTAATTCACCGCATCGAGCTTGTCATTCCGGATGAACTCGTACGCTCCGCCATGAATCTGATTCGATCCCGACTTCAGCACAACATTCACCGCGGCGCCGCCTCTGCCAAACTCGGCGCTCATCGAATTCTCTTCCGTCTTGAACTCCTGAATCGCATCCGGCGGCGGCAGCACGACGACGCCGCCCAACCCGAACTCGTTGTTATCCACTCCGTTCAGCAGAAAGTTGTTGTTCGACACCCGCAGCCCGTTGACAGAAACCGCTTCGTCGGCACGCTCATTCTCAAAGACTCCCCCGCTGACATTCGATCCCGTCTCACCTCCGTTGGCACCCGGCCCAAGGTAAGCAAGCTGAATGAAGTTTCTTCCATTCAGCGGCAACTCGGAAATCCGCCGCTCCGTCTCGATCGTCCCCAGCGACGACTGCTCTGTCTGCAGCAGCGCAGGTGCCGACGTCACCTCTACGGTTTCGGTAGCCGAGCCGACCTTCAGCACCAGGTCCACTTTCACCGCCTGGTTCACCCCAACTTCGACATTCTGCTGAATGGTCTTCTCGAAGCCCTTCTTCCCTGCCGCGACCGAATACGTCCCGATGCGCAACAGATTCACCGCGAAGCTGCCCTCGTCATTGGTGGTGACGGTGGTCGGTTGGTTCGTCTCGACATTCGTGACCGTTACTTCAGCACTGGCAATGCGAGCCCCGCCCTGATCTGTAATGGTACCGACAATGGCGCCGCGGTCCACCTGGGCTGTTGCCCCAAAGCTGAGTGTGAGAATCAGAGTGATTGAAACAAGGACGACCGGCAAAGCCTGTCGAAGCCACATAGGCGCCTCCGCAGGGCGAGGAAATACGAACAGGGTCAGATCGTGGGAAGGTTGTAAACGCCGATCACAATCACTGTCAAGGGCGTTGCATATGACTGACAGTCGCATTTCTCCACCCGGCTTGTGCATAGGAGCATCCCTGCCGGCGGCAGTCTGTGATTTAAATCACATTCGGCCAAGTTCGCCTCGGCAGACACTGGTCCGCAGGCGTGTCGCACCAAACCGGATGACGGCTCTGCAGTTTTGCGTTACCTTACTTGGCTGACCAAACGAACTCTTCGGAGACTGTCGATGAGAACTGCTCTGTTGTGGCTTCTCGCAGTGCTCTGTGCTGCGACCGCAAGCCTGGGACAAGCCACCCGTCTCGAGCAACTTCAAAACAAAACCATTCTGCTCTTCACCCCACACCCAGACGATGACGTGTTCGGCGCGGGCGGCACCATCGCCCTGCTGAATCGCAATCACAACAAGGTCTTCATCGTGATTTACACGAATGATGACAAGGGATCCTACGATCCCGACATGAACTCTCAGAAGCTCGCTCGCATCCGCCACGCCGAAGAAGAAGTGTCCGAAGGTCTGCTGGGGACTCCCAAAGAGAACATCATGTGGGTGGGTTACGACGACGGCATGCTCGAGTATGCACCGCAGCCAAAACTTACCGAAGAGGCAACCGCCATCATCCGCCGGATTCGGCCAGACATTTTATTGAGCGTCGATCCCGGTGAGTGGTACGAGCGCTGGCATAAGACTGATCACCGCATGGCTGCGTTCAACACGATCGACGCCGTCCGCGCCGCCGAGTTCTGGCTCTACTTCCCCAATCAAAAGTTGCAGCAGGGTTTGCAACCCTACAAAGTTCCCGAGATGTATTTCTTTTATCCGTCGCCGCAGGAAGCGAACTATTTCGTCAACATTGACAGTGTCGCCGACCTGAAACTCGAAGCTGCAGCCAAGCAAGTGAGCCAGTTTGAACCAGCAGTTAACAAGTATCGTCCGGACTGGGAACCAGCCGATCTGGAAAAAGCCAAGAAAGAAATGCGCGGCGAGCAGCCGAAAAAAGATGGTCATTACGTGGAAGCGTTCCGTTACGCCACTGAATTCGTCGAGTACTGAGTATGTCTGCCCATTCCTAGCCGCGAAGCGGCGAAAGAATGCAGCCCACGGCGCAAGCCGTGGGTACTAAGCAGGAGACAGGTGCAAGCCCCGAAGGGGCGAAAGAAACGCTACGACACAGACTCAAGGAGATCTCATGTCTGACCTGGCATTGTTCGGAGGCAAAAAGGCAAAGCAGAAACCGTTCCCGGTATGGCCACAGTACGACGACAACGAACGCCGCGCGTTGCAGGACGTTCTGGAGAGCCGCGTCTGGTGGCGCACTCCTGGCACAAAGACACTCGAATTCGAACAGGCCTTCGCGAAATATCATGGCGCTCGTCATGGAATCGCTGTCACGAACGGCACCGCCGCGCTCGAAGTCGCGATGGCTGCTCTAGGCGTCAACCACGGCGACGAGGTAATCGTCCCCAATTTCACGTTCGTTGCAACCGCAAGTGCCGTCCTCTTCGCGAACGCCCTTCCCGTACTCGTGGACGTTGATCCCGAAACACACTGCCTCGATCCGGAGTTAACGGAGGCGGCCATTACACCGCGCACCAAGGCGATCATCGCCGTCCACATGGGAGGCCATCCCGCCGATCTCGATCGACTGCAGGAGATCGCGAAGAAACACGGCATCGCCCTTATTGAAGATTCTGCACACGCTCACGGCAGTGAGTGGCGCGGAAAAAAGATCGGAACATTCGGCGTCGGCGCCACCTTCAGCTTCCAGGCCAGTAAGCTGATGACCGCCGGCGAAGGCGGCATGATCATCTCCAACGACGACAATTTCGAGCGCCAAGCCCGCTCCGTCCATGATTGCGGACGCATGCCCGGCAAATGGTTCTACAGTCACTTCATCTACGGATCGAACTATCGCCTGAGCGAATGGCAAGGAGCGATCTTGAAAGTACAGCTCGGACGCCTGGAAGAGCAGACCTTGCACCGGCATCGCCAGGGCCGCGTGCTCGACAAGCTCTTCTCGCAAATCCCCGGCATCACGCCCCAGAAATGCGACCCGCGCTGCACGCGCAACGGTCAATACGCCTACATCTTCCACGTGAATGGAAAAGAGTTTGCTGACATCTCGACTGAGAACTTCATCGCTGCCCTCAATGCCGAAGGCATCCCGACGCAAGCCAGCTACCCGCCGCTACATGAACTCGACTGCTTCCGTAACGACGAATACCGCAAATGTCTCAGCGGCGCGCAAGCGACGGAAAAGCATGACTTCCTGCAGCAGAAATTCCCGCACACGCAGCGGGCCGCATGGGAGACCGTCTGGATTCCCCAATTCGCGCTGCTCGGTGATGAAGAAGACATGAACGAGATCGCGGGCGCGATCCGAAAGATCCAACGCAATGCCAAGGAGATTGCAGCAAACGCTTTGGAAGCGACCGCAGAAAAAATCGCACGCTAAAACCATTTCTGGGCAGCGAGTGTTGTAGCTGAAACTCGTTGGAGAAAAAACCAGCGGCTTTGAAAGGGAGCGGCTTCAGGCCGCGCCGGAACCGGCCGGAATCAAGGCGGCTTTAGCCGCTGAGGTTCGATGTCTCCACCAGAAACGCCGGTTATGCGACACCATGCACCGAGCTCACAATTTTCGATGTGAAGTCTGTCGTGAACTAGGTCCGGAGGAAACTCAATGAACTGCCACGGCCGTCACCACGCCATACTCATTCTGTCCTTATTCTGCGCAAGCATCCTGTTTCTCCCGGTCCCATCGCCGGCCCAAACCAAGAAGCTGCCGGAAAAAGTTCCTCCCAAACGCACCTCCCAGATCGAAGACGGCTTCGGCCTCAACTCCGATCTTCCCCGCGACCCTTATATTCCCTGGAACCGTTGGTGGTGGACGCGCATGTTCGACGCCGGATTCAAATGGATCCGCATCGGCCAATACGAGAACAGCTCCGACTACACCAGTTGGGACTGGATCGAGCAGAAACGCGGTGTCTATGCCGCTTCGCAGCTGCTCGAGGATTCCGTCGACTCGCTGATCGATAACGGCATGGACGTTCAGGTTCAACTTCTCTATGGCAACCAGATGTACACCGCGCACAGCGGAAAACTTCCCGACGTCAGCGTCCCCGAGCCCGGATCCTTCCACAATGACGACCGCAGTATCTACTCTGTCTACTGGCCACCGCTGACGCCTGAGCAACAGGCTGCCTTCAACAAATATGTCGCCTGGACCGTCGACCATTTCAAAGACCGCATCCATTATTGGGCGCTCTGGAACGAGCAGGACATCGGCTATTGGAATCCGTGGGGCAATGCCGAGCAGTACGGCCGCTTGCTTACCTCATTCGTCGACACAGTTCACAAGACTCCCGGCGCCAAAGTCATCTATGGAGGCCAGGCCGATCCTTCACGAGAATTCACCCGCGTTGCGCTCGATGCTTGTCAATGCGCCTCGGGCATCGACGTTTATGCCTATCACACCTATCCGGGGTACGGCCAAAACATGAATCCAGAAACCATGGATTACGGTGCCTACCTCAACGAGTCTCCTCGCGCCCTGCGTGATCTGGTAAAGAACTATCCGGGAATGAAGAAAGACAGTCCGTTCTTCGACGACGAATTCAATTCCATCGGAACGTGGATCGGCTCCGACGAATCCGTCCAGGCGAAATACGTTCCGCGCGGTCTCATCTATAACCACGCCGCTGGAGTGAAAACCTTCGTCTGGCTGCTGACCGCAGGCGTCGACGGAAACGAATACGACGACTTCGGCATCGTCCACGGCCTGACGAATCACGACTACGATTTCACTCCGCGCCCGGTCTTCTACGCCCTGCAAAATACAAACGCGCTTTTTTCCGATACCAAATTCGACGCCTCAATTGAAATCTCCGGCAGCGACATCCCTGCACTTCGTCGCCGCACTGAATTTCCGTTCATGAGCTACGGATTCCGCTCGAAAAGTGGCAAGGCCATCGTTGCCTATTGGCTGGCAGCTCACAGCCTTCCCGGCAACATTTTTCCCAGCTTCTACTCAACGTTTACGCTGAAAAACACAGGCATCAACAACCCAGTCCTGATAAACGTAACGACCGGAGACATTCGTCCACTGAAATGGAAAGAAGGCACCACCGACACGCTGGAATCCTTGCCAGTCACCGACAGCATCATGGCGATCGCGGATTCCGACTATTTCGATTGGCCGATCTTACCCGAAGCGCCAAGCTCGCTCGATGTCGCCATCGCCGGCACGACCGCGAAGCTGACCTGGGAAGTCCACGGCGGCGACCCAACAGGCGTCATCGTCGAGCGTCAGATTGAGGAGAGCGCCGGCGCAAAGGGCAAGTGGGAAGAACTCAAGAAGTTGCCTACGAGTGCAAGAGAATTCAGCGACTCTTCGCTAAAGAGGGGTCAGCACGTTGGCTACCGAGTGCATGCGGTCAGTGACGCCGGTCAGTCAGCATACTCCAACATTGCCAGAGTAGCTGTCGCGGCGAAGTGAGCTTCGAAGAGGACCGCCCTCTGTACCACCCAGAACAGTGTCATGCTGAGTGGAGCCGGACTGCAGCGAAGCGGAAGTCCGGCGGAATCGAACCATCCCTTACCTAAGAACAACTGTTGTGGTAGGGATTCCTCGCTCCGCTCGGAATGACAGTGCAGTAAGACTAAGATAATGAGCCTTGATTGCGCCCGTTTCTAAACTGCCATAACCGCCGCCTTGGTTACTCCCTGTTACTTCCATCCGATTACGGAAGAGCCCATTGACACTGTGGCTTAATACTCCGTAGCATTGGGACCAGCAAGAAACCGTATCTCCCCTGTTTCCTGTAATCACCCACGTTCGTCAAAAGTCAAAAGATCCTCGGAGGTGCAATGCGCCGTCGCTCTTTTCTCCCGTTCGTCTATCCCTGCCTGTTCGTAATTCTTATGGCGCATCAACTCGGAGCGTCTACGCCGCAACTGAACTTTGCCGCACCCGTGCGGTATAGTCCCGGCGCCAACGGTCCGAATAGCGTCGCGATCGCCGACTTAAACGGGGATGGGAAGCTCGACATCGTGGCGGCGGATTGGTGCATCAACAACACGGTTCCCTGTCCGAGCGGCGCCGTAACGGTATTGTTGGGGAAAGGCGACGGACAGTTCGGTGCCCCCACGACCTATAGTTCGGGCGGAGTTTATGGCACCGATGTCGCCATCGGAGACCTGAACGGCGATGACATACCAGACATCGTGGTGGTGAATTGCGGCAATGCTGCCAACAATCACTGCATCGGGGCAGGCGGCGACGCAGGAATTTTGTTCGGCAACGGAGACGGAACCTTTCAACCGGCAGTCCCGATTACCCTGGGTGGAGGCGGGTTCGGAGCAATCGCTGTAGCCATCGCCGATATCAACGCGGACGGAAAGCTCGACATAATTGTCGCGGGCGATTGCTCGAGCGGCGGCTGCGGAGGCGTGCTGCTAGGCAATGGTGACGGAACTTTCAAAGCGGAAATCCCCTTCGACTCTGCAGGCCTGATCGCCTTTTCATTAGCAATTGGAGATGTAAACGGAGACGGCAAGCTTGATGCGGTGATCGGAAATCAATGTGCCACTCCGGCCTGCCAGACCAGCACCGTAGGTGTGTCGTTAGGAATCGGCGATGGTCACTTTCAGCCGGCTGTGGCCTATAACTCCGGCGGAATCTATCCCGATGGAGTAGCCATTGCTGACCTCAACGCTGATGGACAGGCCGATCTTGTTGTAGCCAACAGCAGCACCAGCACCACCATCAACCAAGGCGATGTTGGCGTGTTGATCGGGAACGGCGACGGCACATTTCAGACAGTTGCTGCGTATTCCGCAAGCGAATTTGGCGCCGCCGCAATTAAGGTCGCCGACATGAATGGCGACGGCATTCCCGACGTCGTAGTGGTGAATTGCTCCGCGATCAGTGGAAACTGCAACGGCGGCGGCGGCAACGTCGGAGTGCTTTTGGGCAATGGCGATGGCACCTTGAAGCCGGTGGACACTTTCCCGCCAGGGGGCAACACTCCCTTTGCCGTGGGCGTGGCCGATCTCAACGGCGACAGCAAACCGGATATCGTCGTCGGAAACTGCAACAGCAATGTCTGCGGACAGCTGCCCGGTGGAATTGCGGTATTGTTGAATACCAGCCTCGGGCCGACGACCACCACGCTCACCTCGTCCCAGAATCCCTCCAACTTCGGGCAGTCCCTGACTTTCACAGCTACGGCCGCGGGTGAAGGATTCACGATCACGCCGACGGGAACAATGACCTTCTTCGACGGATCGACGAATCTCGGCTCCGCCAATCTCAATGCCAGCGCGCAGGCGACACTCAGCACATCTACGCTGACCGTTGGAACGCACAACATCACCGCGACCTACAATGGAGACTCTAACTACGCATCCAGCCCTTCAACGGTTGTGAACCAACTTGTGCAGGGGGCGATCGCGCAGCTATCTCCAACCAGCTTGAACTTCGGCAATCAGACGGTAGGCTTTGTGAGCGCAGCTCAGCCTGTCACCTTAACCAATACCGGAAACATTGCGCTCACAATCACCTCGATCCTTATTACGGGCACCAACGCCGGCGACTTTGGTCGGACTTACAACTGCGGAACGTCTCTTGCGGCCGGCAGCAGTTGCACCATCTCTGTGACCTTCAAGCCGACCGCTACTGGAGTTCGTACCGCGTCGCTAAGTATCTCTGACAATGCTCCCAACAGTCCGCAGACCGTCTCACTCACAGGAACGGGCGTACTGCCGACCGTAACCCTCACGCCAACTAGCCTCACTTTCCCGCCGCAACTCATCGGCACAACGAGCAAGGCCCAGGCCGTAACGCTGAAGAACACTGGCCTTGGAATCTTGAAAATCACGAAAGGCGCGATCACCGGTCCATTCGGCGAAACCACAAATTGCGGAGCAATCGTGAATCCGGGAAGCAGCTGCACGATGTCAGTCACCTTCAAACCAAAAACGATTGGCCCCGCTTCCGGCTCTATCTCGATCACGGACAACGCTCCTTCCAGCCCGCAGACGATCTCACTGCAAGGAACCGGAACCGATGTCCAGCTCTCGCCGCTCAGTCTGAA
>Ga0126379_10002720_pt1 | contig 11307 bp, 10 predicted proteins | sample PanSoiMetPlot_24_FD_92640 | JGI IMG/M metagenome (GOLD analysis project Ga0126379, IMG submission 92640) | Tropical forest soil microbial communities from Panama - MetaG Plot_24 | ecosystem: Environmental > Terrestrial > Soil > Tropical forest > Bulk soil | place: Panama | collected 2016-02-17
CTCGATCATGTGCAGGCCGCTGGTGGAACCTTTAGAGTTTGTCTTATCACTGAAATTCGTTGTGTCGACGACGAGCGTATCGCCTTCCCAATGGCCGCGTGAATCACCCAGCCACAACCGCACCCGCGCGTCCAGGTGTGGACTTCCGTTCAAAGGAATGACGCGGGCTTCGTGAATCATTTCATAGAGAATCACCACCTGCTCCGGACTCTGAATGATCTGGATATTGCTGTTGTACGCGAGACTGGAAATTCTGGGCAGACCTTGTGTAATGCATCGCTCCCAGAGGCTACGGTCGAACCATGAGTCTGCGCCGCGTCCGGCTTCGAAACCACCTGTGGCACGCAATGGCCGTCGATTTAACTCAGCTTCTCCTTGTCTGTCGCGTGCTCCAGTAACTAAAGGAGGAATTTTCCCATCGGGTGGATCCACGATAAGCGATGTGCGATGTGTCTTGACGACGTTTGTTGCCCGGTCCCACCAGAAATCGTTGTACGCTGCTTCAACGTCTCTTTCTGGATTCTCAAAGCGAGCCTCATCACTGTTTTCTTCTATCGCCTTCCTCTCGAGCTGAGCTGCTTCCTGAGGTGTGAGAAACTCCCGGCCGGCAAATTGAGCAGGACGCTCCAAAGGTGTGATGCTGTGATTATCCCAAATGCCCTGGAGGTCTGGGTGACCCCATGCCGTTTTCGGCGATGTCGATAACTTCTTCGTCGGTGCATTGGATACCTGTCCGGCGGTGAGCGCCACCGCTGCAAAGCAGGCGATGGCAGACAAAAATATAGCCCGCTTACTCATATGCTCTCCTCCAAGCAGTGAGGCTCCTATTTTGATCGGCAATTTCGCGTCAGTATATTCGCTGCGATGGGCTGCGGCCAAATTTACGATTGCGAACCTTGTAAGGCAACCAATACACTACGCTCCTGAATGCCATAGGGGGCGCTCTTACAGCGCCCCAAAGAGAGAAAGCGCAACAAAATGTTAAAAGCAAGCAAAGGAAAGATTTTACCTACAGCGATCATCGGTTCCTTGCCGCGTCCGAGCTGGTATACGGAGAACCTGGGTACGCGTTCGTTCGTCGACGCGATGGCGAACAATAAATTTCGTGAACAATATGTAGATGCGTTGTCGTGTTACTTAAAGGATCAGGAAGTCGCGGGCCTCGACATCCTCACTGACGGCGACTGCCGGTTCGATCAAGACGTCGGCGGCCAGACTTGGACCAGTTATCCCCCTCGGCACATGTCGGGTTTCGAAGCCACGCATCCGCAGCTTGCACGCGCAGGCGCAGGCGGAATCGGCTTTCCACGTGGACACATCCTTCACGATTATCTGGAAGCGCGAGTCATGCCCAAGATCGTGGGACCGGTTGCACCGGGGGAAATGCAGTACGCGGAAATCTGGAAAGCGGCGCAGCGTTTGTCAGCACGGCCCGTGAAGTTCGGCACTGTCGCTCCGGAGTTGGTCGCGTACGCCGTGCAGGACGAGCACTACAAGGATTTGCCATCGCGCATCATGGCTCTCAGTGATGCATTCAATAAAGAGTTGCATGATCTGGCCGACGCGGGTTGTTCGGTCATCCAGATCGAAGATCCACAACTTCACCTGCTTGCGGCGCGTCCGGTTCCGAATAAAGACATCACACTCGATTTCATGCTCAAAGTCTTCAACAACACAGTTAAGGGACTGCGCGAAAAGACTGAAGTCTGGTGCCATACGTGTTGGGGGAATCCATCGCAGCAGCGTATGTTCGCCCAGGTTCAGTCTTACAGGCCCGCCCTCGAGGTCTTGAATCAGGTCGATGCCGATGTCATTACATTCGAAATGAAAAGTTCAAACGCAGCGGACCTTGAGCCTGTTTGTAAGCAGATCACGGGAAAGAAAATTGCCATCGGCGTGATCGATCACCATACGTTGCAGGTCGAGAGTCCTGAGGAAGTCGCCGATCTTTTACGGCAGGCGCTGAAGTACGTATCGGCCGACCGGCTGTCAGTAGTTACCGACTGCGGAATGGGTCGCGAGGGAATGAGCCGGCGCCATGCTTTCTACAAATGCGTGTCGCTGGTTCGAGGAACGAACATCGTGCGGAAGGAGATTGGCGCTCCTGAGGCCGAGTGTCTCGCGGCCGATCCGAAATATTCGTTCATTCGTACGCTGTAAGAATTAGCCACAAAGAGGGACAAAAGGCACAAATGGTTTTTGTGCTTTTTGTCCCTCTTTGTGGCTACTTTTCACAGCAGTTGACCTTGCACCCACTCCAGCTCTTTACAGACATAGTCAACAATGTTGCCGGTCTTCAAGCTGTCGGGCAAGACGTCCCACGTGTACGTTTCGATTTCGAGCTGCCGGGAGACGGGATTCGCTTTGTGAAATTTCAAAGCATCTTCAATTGCAAAACGCGTTGTGCGGAACGCTCCCAGATCATCCAGGAATACCGGCACGTGAATGTGCGTGCGCCATTCGCGAGGACCGGGATTTGATTTCCACGCAGCGAAAGCATCTTCAAGGTTAAGGAACATCGTGTATTTGCCATCTTTCTTCTCGAGAGTCTGAGTCAAATAGATGGTTTGGGCATAACGATGCAAAACGTCGATTGCTTTTTCATCGACCTGCGGGACGTAAATCGCGGCGGCCTCCTGAAGCTTGAAGACGGGGACGCCGGCATCGACGAGTTTCTGCAGTGAGACCGAAATATTTTCGTATTCCACTGCCTGATGACAAATGTCGAACACTGTCCCCACATGACGCCGCAGTGCCGAGTGCGCTTCCGAAATCGGAATGCCCGCCAGCTTTGCCAGCCTTGCTGCCGATGCGCCTGAATAGAGATGGTTTTTGAAATAGTCGACCGTTTCGTCTGTTGTCTCCAGGAAGCAATACGGCTCGGGTTCGAGAGCCAGACCAACCGTGCGGCCGGTGCGTTCCTTCAGTTCGATCAGGTGTGCGGCCACACGCAATACATGCTCCGTAAATGCTGCAACGACATCGGGGCCGGTCACTCGCGGCTTGAAGCCAAGCGGCGGGCTCTGGATTGAAGGCGTGGTCCCTTCGGGCGCCACATCCGCCAGAACCTCGGCGACATTGATCGTGTACTGCGTGCGTTCTTCGGTTCGCCAGTCCGGCTCATAGACCTGCTCTTTGACGACGCGACCTTTAAACGGACCATAGGGAAACGCGTTCACTGTGTAGAGGTACATGTCGTTGTCGTCGAGAAACTTCTTGAGCTTGTCGCGTTCGGCGCGGTTGCTGACTAGTGTTTGTGCCGATTCTGCAGCCAAACGGAGTGAGACTCCGAACCGTTCCTTAGGCGCGATGCGCTCTTTCACCTTTGGAACGTAAGTCGTGAGGCTGTTCCATATCTCATCCCAGTTGTCGCCGGGATGAACGAGTGTGGAATACGTAAGATGACCGAGACCTTTGCCGAGATCCATAGTTATTACTCCTAGATACTCAAATCCGAACGCGAACGATTACGGGAAAACACAGAGACACAAAGACACAGAGGCACAAAGGCGCGCATCCAAGGCTTTGTTAGTGCGCGCCTTTGTGCCTCTGTGTCTTTGTGTCTCTGTGTTTTTCATCCCATCCATCATGTTTCATTCCAGCCCGCATGCACGAGCTTGCTCTCGCGCGAGAACCGCCTGATCTTTATCGCCATCACCGTGAGCGATCGCACCCAGAAGCCGTTCGCGGTACACATCGAGAGTCGGGAGAGGAACGCGAGCGAGATCCGCTGCGGCTAGTATGAGGTTGGCGTCTTTGATGCCGACAAAAACGGGAGAGCCCACCTTGTCGAACGTTTCATCAACCATGGTTTTGCCATAGCCCTTGTAGGCCGGAGCGCCCGCGAATAAGCCGTCCGTCATGACATCGTACATAACCTGCGGAGCGACGCCGTATTTGCGGACCAGGGAAAATGCCTCGGCTTGGGCCACGATGGCGGCGCCCAGAACCATGTTATTGGCCAACTTGATGGCGGTTGCAGACTCCGGCTTCACGCCTGCTTCAAACGTTCGGCGGCCCAGAACTTGAAACAACGGACTACATCGGTTGATCGCGTCCGGCGGGCCCGCGGCAACAATGCCGAGTTGTCCGGAAGCAGCCAAGTCTGGACGGCCAAGAACCGGAGCTGCGACTAGAATCTGATTGGCCTTCGCATGAGCATCGGCGAGAGTCCTGATCGCGGTCACGCCGTATGTTCCCATCGCGAGATGGATTGCTCCTTCAGGAAGGGCATCACACATACCGCCCGCGGCAAGAACCACGTCCAAGACGGTGGCATCTTCAACGAGCATCGTGATTACAACGTCACGTCCGTCGCAGAGGTCCGCAACGGATGACGCCACTCTCGCTCCAGCCGCTCCGCATTCTGCCGTTGCCTCACGCACAACGTCGTAAACGGCCACTTGATGGCCGTTATCCAGGACGCGGCGGGCCATGCCTTTACCCATCCGGCCTAAGCCAATGAAACCAACCTTCATCGTGATGACGTACCCCTCTGCGAAGACTTTGCTAGAGCGCAACACTATAACACTGTAGGGTGGTCCATGACTGCCCATCGACTGAGATGCGTTAGGATTGCTTGCATGGACGAGTACGGCTCTATCGCTAACCTTTACGACTATGTAGTCCCTTATCACCAGCGGCAGGACATCGATTTCTTTGTCCAGACCGCGCAGGCATCCGGTGGACCTGTTCTCGAAGTGGGATCCGGCACTGGACGCGTTCTGATTCCAATCGCACGAGCGGAAGTTCAGATAACCGGATTCGACCTGTCTCCAAACATGTTGCAGGTGTGTCAAAGACGATTGCTTGCCGAACCGGAAGGAATCCGGTCCATGGTCACTCTGAAACAGGGCGACATGCGAGATTTCGATCTGTCGAGCACCTTCAATTTAGTCATTCTGCCGTTCCGTCCGTTTCAACATTTAACGACCGTTGACGATCAACTTTCATGTCTGGATTCGATTCACCGGCACTTGGTGCCAGGTGGCCGGTTAGTTCTCGATCTGTTCAACCCGTGGCTTGAAGCGCTCCTTCAAGACAATGTCGGTAAGGAAATCGGCGAGGAGCCCGAGTTTGCCACGCCGGATGGCCGTCGAGTCGTTCGACGCCACAAGATTGTTGGCCGTGACTACACGAATCAAATCAACCACGTTGAGCTCATTTATTACGTACTGCACCCTGATGGTCGCGAGGAACGCCTGGTGCACGCGTTTCCAATGCGCTACTTGTTTCGTTTTGAGGCGGAGCATCTGCTGGCGCGCTGCGGGTTCGCCGTGGAGAATATTTACGCGGATTATGACAAAACCCCGTATGGGTCGAAGTATCCGGGAGAGCTGATATTTGTGGCGAAGAAGGTCAGAGTTTCGGCGGCCAAATAACTTCAACTTAAGCCTGCAGTCTAACCGGCACATGTTTTCTCGGATGGACATTTGTCGATTGTTGTCAGGTTTGGTAGTGCTGTTGTGTGGCGGCTCACTTCCGAGCGAAGGCCTTGCGCAGAAGGTGAATGTAGGCGTTGTTACTGGCGTAAGTCTAAGCGATGATTTCCGTCCAGCGGTGGTCACGTCTTTGGGAGGTGATACGCTTCACGTTTCCAACGCGTCGGAATGGTTCGCGGTTGGACCCGCAATTGAATTGGTGCTTCCGAAGCATCTCTCCATGGAAGTTGATGCTATTCGCCGGCGGATACGTTCGAAGCAATTGACCGTCTATGGACAGCCTGTGGAATTCCCCAACGGCGTGGTCATACGATCATATGGTCCGGTCGTCGCCGAGGATTTTGCGTGGCAGTTCTCAGCGCTTGGTAAATACACAGTTGCCAATCGCACAGTGAAGCCATTTGTGGAGGCGGGCCTTTCGTTCTTGCCGCGTGAAAATCGTGACCAATGACAGTTTCGGTGGAGTCAACGATCAATTTCAATTCATTGCTCGAGTCCACGAGAAATCCGAATCGGTTCGGCCCAGAGCTTTTGGGCGGCAGCTGACGCTGGGATTTATCGCTGGGTTTGGCCTGACGAAACTCCTCCGAAACCATCTGGAGCCGGCGATTGGGTTCGCATCGACTTCGGATGCGCATACGCCAGTCGGTGGCTTCTTTGTAAAAGTTCCGGTGCGGAATCATTTCTCGCTAGAAGTTGATGGACTGTATCGACCGACACACACCATCGATCAGAAAATACTTCCTGATGGCTCTCTTCGGAATTCGACGCGCAGCGCGTTCCTGACATGGCAAGTCCCGGTGCTCGCCACCTACGAAGTGCCGATTGCCCGATTGACTCCAGTCATAGAACTCGGTCCCTCCTTTCGCGTCATTGCCCATACGGACAGCAACCAACATTCTCACCATGGAATCACGGCCGGAGTTGGTGTTGCCGCACGCATGTCCAGTTTCGCAATCTCACCGAAAATTCGATACACACGCTGGGCGCTTGATCGAGATCGCTTTGGCCGAGAGCCTTTCGATGCGACACGGCCGAATCAGCTCGAATTGGTCATCGCGTTCTCGTTCTGATTTGCAGAGCTGTTTGGGTGATTTAGACGTCTGACCCCGTTTGTCATGTAGAATGAGGTGGCCTGCTCACCGACATCATGAGAAGAGCGCTTTGTGGAGTGTTCGTCATTGTCGTGTTGCTTTCTGGTGGATTCGCAGGCACACCTCCGCCCGGAACTGAACCTGAGTATTACTACACGCGAGTGATGTACACCGGAGTGGGTACGCCTGAACGCGGAGGTCCGGTGCCCATCCGGTACCGGCCTGACCCCGATTTCAAATGTTCGGATTTAGCACCCGGCGAAGGCGGTGGTGGCGGAGGCTGGCGCACAGACTACCCCGCATCGGATTGCAAATTCATCTGGGGTGTAGAGCGGCTCACGAATGTTGCAGCGTATCGCGAAGCGCCACATCCGATGGAGTTGATGGATCCGCGTGTTTTTGATTTCCCATACCTCTATATTGTCGAGCCTGGCCAAATGCACTTGAGTAAGCAGGAAGCCGCTCGGCTTCGCGAGTTTCTGTTGCGTGGCGGCTTTCTGCACTCCGACGATTTCTGGGGGCTCTACCAGCTTGGGAATTTCGTCGACGAGATGGAAAAAGTATTCCCGGATCGCAAACTGCAGCCGCTGCCGCTCACTGACGAAATCTTTCACACGTTTTTCGACATCGACAAAGTCATGCAAATTCCCAACGTCAGTAACGGCTGCTACGGCGGCCGCACATGGGAATCACCGACCGATACCGCTCCGCGAATACTCGGAATCAAGGATGACACCGGCCGCTTGATGGTCGTCGCGACATATAACTCGGACTTGGGAGATGCGTGGGAGCACATGGATGTGCCGTGCTATCCAGTGGCGCTTTCCGGTCAGGCTTACCGTATGGGAATCAATTTCGTAATCTACGCGATGACGCATTAGATCTCTGTTTGGCGAAGAAGATCTAACTACAGAGACACAAAGTCCCCTCCTCACAAGGAGGGGACTCTGTGGTTACTTTCCGAGCAGACGGTGGATGTCCCTTTCGTTTTCGACGCACATGTAATCGATCAAGTCGGTATCGAGCACAATTTTGTGAATGAGCTTGATCGTCCAGGGTCGTGTGTAGGCTTTGGGATCGTCAATCGTGATTTCGATTTCCATAGTGCCGTAGTTCACGCGGCGGAATCGCTCAGTCATTTTGGCAGCATCTGTTACCGGACTTCCGCTACGGTCCAGCCACATTCCATCGTTAAAGCCGATCGTTTGCACGACTAGCGTGTCTCCGTCCCACCTACCGGTCGAATACCCCTTGAAGCTTGGCATATCAATCTCCGGCAGCGGCCGTCCGTCCGTGAATATCTGCCGGTAGGTCGCATCCATTTCATTAAGCGTGACAAGAAGACCAGGCACCTGGACGATTTTGCGAAGTTGTGGCGTCGTGTGCAATTTCACGACACCGCCTGGTAAACAGCGCGACACGGGATCGTCTTTTCCGTTTTGTTCCATCCGGGTCTTCCTGGCTTCAGCGGCCCACGCCTGATACGGAGGACCCTCTTTGAGACCCCACCCGATGTTGACGAACTCCTGCGGGACCTTCATATCGGCGCAGCCCTCCGGCGGACATGGCCTGTTCATGTCCGGTTCCCAAATTCCCGAAAAGTCAGGCTTGCCGGCTGTTCTCGGTGCCGGCGCTTGGAGGTTTGGAGAACCGTTCGGTAGTTTTGGAACTCCGGGGGTTGGGTAATGCAGCCACTGAGCGTGGAGAGGAGCCGCGATCGCACTCGAGATCATGACTAGGATGGCGAATCGGCAGGCGATTTTCATTTTTCAACTCCGTACTTCTTCGTGAATCCGTTCCGGCTATTGCTGACGGTAAACGATCCGTCCGCTTCGGCGGAAAGCTTGATCCAATAGGCTGTTCCATTGTGGACTGGTGGCGGATCAACCGCTGCTCCCGGCTGAGGAGGAGTCATCGGCGCAATCGGCATTGCAGCAGGTTGCTCATCAATAATATTGGCGATGAACATTCCGGGCACCGTGTACTCCTGTCCGCTCAACTGCGAGAAATGCAGTTGCCAGAGGTTTTCAAGACCGGGAGAACTGTTAATAGTCTTCATGACTGCCGGCTCTCCCCCTTTGCGAATTCCGTTATTCATGATGGCAACGCGCGGCCGAAGGGCATGAACCAGAACTTCCGAATTCGATGTGGCCTGGCCGTGATGCAAACCTAGAAGCACATCCACAGTTCCCAAGCGATTATTCGGACACATCATTTCGAATTCCTTGTTCATCGTCAGATCTCCCAAATGAACCGTTCGAAATTTTCCGAAAGTGATATGAACTCCAACAGACTGGGGGTCCTCCGCATTGTTTTGTCCCGGCTTGAATTCTGCGCAATATGGATTGGGTTTGCCGGCGCCGGGAAGCGGAGTCTTGATGGTCTCACCTGCGGACGTCACTATAAGGGCATTGAGACCGGAAAGACCGATCTTGTCACCGGGTTTGGCCACCGTATGTTTTGCCTTGCTGTAAAGCTGTGGATATATGTCCTTCAAAAAGGCATCGGTTGCGGCAGCCGGCTGAGCGTTTGCCCCATGGTCGATGAACTCACGGATTGGGATTCGCTTCGCCAGTTCAGCCATTCCGCCGAAGTGATCGCCATGCCAATGCGTCGTTACCAAATGGTCAATCTGTTGCAGCTTGGCATCTTTTGTGGCTGCAACAATGCGATCGGCATCGCGAGGAGCGGCCGCGCCGGTGTTGCCGGTGTCAATGAGAAGCGACTCGCCCTGAGGCGACACCAGGAGCGTCGCATTTCCGCCTTCCACGTCTATGACATAAATATCCAATTTCTTTTCGGTTCGCGTCTGTGCGTGAGAAAACATGAATGGAACCAGCATTAGGAGAAGAATGAACGTTCGACGACCCATTCAACACCTCTTATCGATGATGGAAGTTCGGGAAACTGCCGAAGTGTATTCGAAAATAGCCGCGGATGGCGCGGATAATCGGATGGAGCATGGCTTTTTATAAAGACCGAATAGTTCCATATCTCGTCCACATGGCGATGCGTCAGGAAACGCTTGCTCCTTATCGTAATCGAGTGGTGTCGGGAGCCAAAGGTCGTGTGTTGGAAGTAGGGATTGGTTCCGGCCTGAATCTTTCCCACTATGGTGAGTCTACATATCAAGTGATCGGCATCGATCCATCCGAAAAGCTTTTGTCGATGGCCGCTCATGCCGTTCGACGGCCGTCGCTTCGAGTTACATTTTTGAAAGGTTCGGCCGAAACTATTCCATTCGAAGACGCGAGTATCGATACCGTCGTGACCACGTGGACTTTATGCACAATTCCGGACGTTGTGGCGGCATTGTCCGAAATGTGTCGCGTCCTCAAGCCGGACGGCCGCTTGCTCTTTGTTGAGCATGGCCGTTCACCGGATCGAAGCGTAAGACGCTGGCAAGATCGCCTGACACCGCTTTGGAAATGTCTCGGCGGCGGCTGCCACCTGAATCGAGCGATTAGTCAGCTCATAGAAAGCGCAGGCTTCCGTATCGAACGTATGGATACCGGATACATGAAGGGTCCGCGACCCATGACCTTTATGTACGAAGGCTCGGCGCGTTGCAGATAGCCGAGTCTATGGCCGAGGCGATTTCTCCTGGTCGGCGAGAATCGCGTGAAACATAGTCTCCTCGATGTCCGCTTCAAGCTGGCATCCAGGTGGATCGATAAATGGATTAGGGCCGTGGTCCTTCAGCTTCATGTATTTCTCTTCCATGTTGTACTGGGCAGGATGATCTCCGAGCTGGACGTCGCACGGCAGCGATCGCACTATCTTGAACGAACGATTGAACTCATCGATAACTGCAGGGGTCAAAACGTTGGGAGGACGTAGGCTGCAGTTGATGACGACGTCATAACTCTTTCCGTTCTCCTTCACCTTCGTGGTCCAGGTTGTGCAGCCGCGGGTGTGGCCTGGAGTCAAGCGCGCAACCAACGTTGTTCCTCCCAGCTTCACGGATTCTCCATTTCGAAGCATCTTGTCGATCGGATGCTCTTTGCCGGCAGGCTTTATCGCTTGAAGCGCCGGCACGTCCTCGGCCATTGCCATTACCTGAGCGTGCGTCAGCTGCTTGACCAAGGCGTCGCCTTCCTGGTGATCGCCGTGTGCGTGGGTGCCGAGCAGTATCTTGATGTCTGAGAACTTGAATCCCAGTTGCTGCACCGACTTCTCGATCGTCGGTACATTTCGTTCATACGTGCTGTTGACGAGGATGTTTCCTTGCGGTGTAACGATGAGGAACGAACTCAACGTCTTCGTTCCGACGTAATAAATGTTGCCGATGATCTTATGCGGTGGGAACTGCGTCGTTTGATCTTCCGACGTACCCATGTTGCGTTCCAATATTGACCTCGGCGTGTAAGTACGTCCTTGGACTGTGATCGATGGGTGGTCCGGCGCCGGCTGTCCCGTAGTCTGAGCCTGTATCGCTTCGCCGCCCAAAGCAATTGCAAGCGCTGCAACAATAAATGTGAGTATTTTCAACATAACGTAACCTCAGCGATCAACAAGACATTTTGAAGTGCGAGATATGTTAGTGGACGCACCGCACAGAGTCCAATTTCCTTGAGTGCTGGACGAGGACGCCAACGGTATCGTCGCATTTCATGCCTTCACAGCGGCACAAAAATCTGAGCAATCCTTAATTCAGTGACGAGCGGTCTTCTCGGAAGAGAATTGAGCATTGAGAATTAAGGATTGGTCAGATCACAGATTCCCCTCCTCGTGAGGAGGGGTGGCCGCGACAGCGGCCGGGGTGGTCGCTC
>Ga0126379_10002722_pt1 | contig 11307 bp, 12 predicted proteins | sample PanSoiMetPlot_24_FD_92640 | JGI IMG/M metagenome (GOLD analysis project Ga0126379, IMG submission 92640) | Tropical forest soil microbial communities from Panama - MetaG Plot_24 | ecosystem: Environmental > Terrestrial > Soil > Tropical forest > Bulk soil | place: Panama | collected 2016-02-17
AGCTGGAAGCGAACTATATTCGGCGATCGGATGCGGAGATTTTCTCGAAACCAGCGACCGGCTCCTAGCCGCTGACTTCCCGGCAGGTACTCGAAAATCCAATTGCACTATTTCATTCGCAATGCGAGGGCAGCGGATCTTGCAGAGATGGCTCGCGTTGCCCGCGAATCGCCAACCGCTGCCCACTGGACGGATCAGCACTATCAGAGTCTGTTCGCGGATACTTCTTCCTCCGCGCCAGGACTGATCCTGGTCGCCATGGAGGACGACGAGGCGACGATTGGGTTCCTGGCTGCGCGACATGTTTCTCTCGAATGGGAATTGGAAAACATTGTCGTATCCAGGAGGGCGCGCGGAAAAGGGGTCGGCGCTGCTCTCTTAGCCGAACTGCTTTCGCGTGCCCAAAACAGCGCGGGTGAATCCGTTTTTCTCGAAGTCCGGGAGTCGAATACGGCTGCGCGAGCGCTTTACGCAAAGCTTGGATTTCAAGAGAACGGCCGGCGGAAAGACTACTACTCGAATCCCGCCGAAGACGCCGTTTTGTATAGCAAAACACTCAAATCACAGGACATATCGCGTTGAAACAGCACCAATTTTCGGCATTGCTCCCCATGTTACGGCTGTGTTAACGTGGCCTCATAAACTGAAGGTTTGGAGGTCTGCCTGGATGCTGTCTCCGAGAGACGAACTCCTGACCAGTCACGATGAATTCCGCACACTGGCTCAGGAGCATACGCAATATGCGCAACGTCTCGATACACTCACCCAAAAACGCTACCTCAGCGAAGACGAAAAAATGGAAGAAGTGCGTCTGAAAAAGCTGAAACTGCGCCTCAAAGACCAGATGGAGTCGATTGAGCGCGAGTATCGGCAGCAGTTCGGCGTAAACGTAGCTTAATCCTAATTGGCCATATCATCCGGCGGTTGACCGCCGCGGGATTTCTATACCTGACACAAGGCGCGATGAAGCGCCTTTTTTTATTTATACTTACAGCATTTATGGGCTGCTCGCGGCACAGCGGCCGAGATTATAATTGACCTAATTCCCCATGGTTCGCGATGGCTACTATTACGGATTCGCTTTTATCGCCGCCGCCATTTTGCTGGGCTGGCTGACCCATCCGGCCTGGGCAATCATTCCCCTGTTGCTGGCGAGCTTTTTCCTTTGGTTCTTCCGCGATCCCGAGCGCGCGATCACAGCCGAGCCCGGAGCCGTGGTTTCACCCGCCGACGGAAAAATCACCGATATCGCAACCGTCACGAGCGGAAGCGACAACCAGCTGAGGCTCAGTATCTTCCTCAGCGTGTTTAACGTGCACGTGAACCGCGTTCCTGTGGGCGGCGTGATCCGCGACATCCGTTATCAGCGGGGAAAGTTCCTGGATGCGCGCAGTCGCGATTGCGCTGATCTCAACGAGCAGAACATCGTGACCGTCGAAGCCCAGGGGCAGACAGTAGTTTTCAAGCAGATTGCGGGCCTGTTGGCGCGCCGTATCGTTTTCCATCCCAAGGTTGGAGATCGCGTGGAGCGGGGACAGCGCATTGGATTGATCAAGTTTGGTTCCCGTTGCGATGTCGTCCTTGATGCCTCGGCTCGCCCAAACGTGAAAGTCGGCGATCGAGTAAAGGGCGGGGCGAGCGTGCTGGCCTACCTGCCTCAGCAGGGGACGCTGGTGGGGGCGGAGAGTGTTTCCTCCGAGGGGGCACGCTGATGGAGCAGACTCCGGGCAAGCGCCGCCGGCTCAGCAAGGGTATGTACGTCCTGCCATCGCTGTTTACGACGGCCAACGTGGCGCTGGGGTATTACGCCATCCTGGAAGTCTTGCACGCCACGCTTACGGATTTTGCGCACCTCGACAATGCGGCGAAAGCCATTGGATTCGCGGTGTTATTCGACGGGCTGGATGGGCGCATTGCACGCATGACGGGCACGACGAGCGATTTCGGCCGTGAGCTGGATTCCTTGGCGGATGTGATCACCTTCGGAGTAGCGCCCGCCATGCTGGCATGGACGTGGGGCTTTCATCTGATGCCTCCAGTTGTGCTGACGCAGTGGCAGTGGCACATGAAGCTCGCGCAACTGGGTGCGATCGCGAGCTTTCTGTTCCTGATTGCCGGGGCCAGCCGCCTGGCGAGATTCAACATCACGTCGAATCCCCAGCCATCGAATCCGGGGCGTCCGGGGAAGAAGTATTTCGTTGGCATGCCTATCCCGGCGGGAGCCGGAGTGGTCGCGGCGGTAGTGCACTTTGCCGAAGGCGATCCTCTCGTCTCGCCCTACACGGCGGTCGCGTGGTCCGCCATGGTGACGACCGTCGGATATCTTATGGTCAGCACCTGGCGTTTTTACAGCTTTAAGGATATCGATTTTCGGTCGCGGCATCCCTTTCGGGTGATCGTCCTGCTGGCCGCCCTGTTCGCCCTGATCTATTTCTATTCCGGCAAAGTGCTGTTCGCGATGGCTCTGCTCTACATGTCTTCCGGCGTGTTCTGGCGCCTGCAGTGGATCTTCCGGCGACGTTCGGGTCCGCCTCCACCTTCGTACAAGGAGGCATCGCAGACCTCATGAGCGAGTCGTTGAAGACCCCCGCCTCTGCATCCATCACCCGCGGCAAGCTGTACCGGGCTGCCATCGTGGGGGCGGCGTCGCTGAAGGGCAAGGAAGTCGCCGAACTTTTGAATGAGCGCAATTTTCCCGCGGCGGACATCCGGCTGCTGGACGATGACGAGTCTCTTGGCCAGCTCGAAGCCATGGGAGATGAGATCAGCTTTATCCAGCGCGTTCGGGCAGAGCAGTTTGAACACGTGGACTTCACTTTTTTCGCTTCCGACCAGGAGAGCACCCGCCGCAGCTGGAAGGACGCGCGTGATGCCGGCAGTACGATCATTGATTTATCGGCCGTGCTGGAGGACCAGCCCGGGGCTACGGTTCGTTCGCTTTGGGTGGAGCGCGAGCGAGGGCAGGTCGCGCCTCCGGAACTGCAGCCCGGTCCTTGCGTGACGGCACACCCGGTTTCGGTCACCCTGGCTCTGCTGATGCTGCGTGCGCAAAAGGCGGGTGTGGTCCGGCGTGCGGTGGCCACGATATTTGAACCAGCTTCCGAGCATGGTCAGCGCGGCATGGACGAACTGCATCAGCAGACTGTGAATCTGCTTTCCTTCCAGCCCCTGCCGAAAGATGTGTTCGATGCGCAAGTTGCGTTCAATCTGCTTTCCCGGTACGGCCAGAAGTCGCAGCCGCCGCTCGACTCGGTCGAGGAGCGCGTGCTGCGGCACTATCGCAAGGTGGCTGGTCCTGACGTTCCTCAGCCCGCGACAATGATGCTGCAGGCTCCGATTTTCCACGGTCACGCCATGGCTCTTTTTCTGGAGATGGAGACTCCGGTTGACCTGGCTTCCCTCGCACAGAAACTCACCGGGGATCACGTGACGATGCCCGAGGTGGGCGAAGACTGGCCGAGCAATGTCAGCTCGGCGGGACAGGGAGACATCCAGTTGGTGGTAAAGCTGGATGCGGTGCAATCGAACGGCGCATGGATCTGGGCCACGGTCGATAATCTGCGCGTTTCTGCCCTGACGGCGGTCGAGTGCGCCGAAAGCATGATGGCTTCGCGGCCAACGGGGAAGATTCAATGAAAGCTTGCGGCCGGCTGGCCATCGCGCCGCTTCTGCTTTGTTGCTTCGGATGTGGCTACCATACCGCAGGTCATGGAGCGCAGCTTCCCGAGAGCGTCCGGACCATTTCCGTCCCGGCTTTCAGGAACGAAACGCTTACCTACCATATTGAGCAGATGTTGACTTCGTCAGTGGTGCGCGAATTCACGACTCGCACCCGCTACCGGATCATGAATGATGCCGATTCGGATGCTGATGCCACGCTGAATGGCACGGTGCTGTCGACCGCGGCGTCTCCGCTGACCTATGACACGGCAACAGGCCGGGCAGCGAGTGTGCTGGTGGTGGTCAGCATGCGAGTGAGCCTGACCGACAGGAGCGGCAAGGTGCTGTATCAGAATCCGGCATACCTGTTTCGCGAGCAATACGAGGTCTCGCAAGATCTGGCCAGCTTCTTCGAGGAAGACTCGCCAGCATTTCGGCGGCTATCCGAGGATTTTGCCCGCACTCTGGTTTCAAACATCCTGGAGGGGTTTTGACGTGAGGCCACTCTGTTTTCTTGTCGCGCTTCTGACTCTGCTGCTTGCGGCCGGGTGTTACACGGGCTCAAGGCCACCGCACCTGGGCAACCCCGCCAAGGATTTCTCGGTGCGGGATTCCGATCATCAGGTAAGCCTGAACCAGTTCCACGGACAGGTTGTGATTGTGAACTTCTGGGCCACGTGGTGTCCTCCCTGCGTCGAGGAACTGCCATCGTTGATCGATATGCAGAATCGTCTGCGCTCGCGGGGAGTAGTTGTTCTCGGAGTTAGCATCGACATCGACGAGGACGCGTATCACCGCTTCATCAAGCAAAAAAATGTGAACTTCGTTACCGTGCGCGACCCGAAGCAGACGGTTGCCGGGATGTACGGAACCTCGGGCTGGCCGGAGAGTTACATCATCGACCGACAGGGTGTCCTGCGCCGGAAGATTGTCGGTCCGATCGACTGGAACTCGCCGGAAGTGGTGCAGTTCCTCAACAAGTTGCTATAGGTTCGTGTGCGGCAGTGGCCACCGGCCGTCTTCCGGCGCTGCCCGATTCATCGATGCGAGCCGGTTACTATGCGAATCGTTCGCTCGATGCTAGATTCAGATTGACTGAGGTTAAAAAAGCCCAGACCTGTTCCTTCTGTGGCCAGATGTCCTTCGAATGCGCGCCTTTGCTCAAGCCGATCGCTTTGTCGCTGAACTGGAATCGCGCAGGATGCGCGCCGCCTATGTGTTCGTGGGCGACGAGGCCTTCTTCCGCAAGCGTTTCCGCGACGCCATCCTCGAGCATTTGGTCCCCGCCGACCTGCGCGATTTCAGTTTTTTCGAATTTGATCTGGCCGAAAATGATCTGGCCGAAGTGCTTGACCGCGCGCGCACGCCCTCTCTGATGGCTCCTTTCCAGGTGTTCTTTGTCCGTGGAGTGAAGAACCTTTTCGGCCGCGGATCGAATGAAGAGAAACTGGCCGCGATCGAACAGTATTGCAAGGATCCGAATCCTGACGCGCTGATGGTTTTCGTCGCCGATCACATCAGCATCCCTGCCGACGTGCGCAAAATGGATATGCAGGACAAGGAACGCTATCAGCGCATCCGCGACACCATGGGCCAGTGCTGCGGCATCGTGGAACTAGCGCGCGTGGAGGAGGGAGACGCCGTCCGCTGGATTGCGGATTATTGCACCGGGCGGGGGGTGAAGATCGAGCCTGACGGTGCCCGCGAGTTGGTGGACGCGCTCGGCGGCGACATGATGATGATCTCCAATGAACTGGAGAAGCTGATTCTCTATGTGGGCGAAAAGAAGCGCATCACGCTGGGCGATGTGGAAACCATGGTGCTGGCCGCGAAGCAGCGGTCGTTGTACGAACTGACGGATGCGATCTCGCGCAGGGAGCGGGTGAGGGCCCTCGAGATACTCGACGCCATTCTCGCTTCCGGCGAGGGCGAAGAGGCTGCTATCGGGCACATTTATATGCTGGCCAAAACCTTCCGCCAGATGCTGGTCATTCTGGAGCGCAATGTGCGCGATCAACGAATGCTGTGGGCGGCTCTGTGGCAGGGATTCCGCGTGCCTCCCTTTGCCGCCGACGACATCATCAAGCAAGCCCGCCGGTACAAGAATCGTCGCGAATTGACGCGCGCGATCCGCCTTGTCGCCAAGGCCGATTTGGCCCTGCGATCCAATCCCGTGAGCAAACGGATGGTACTCGAACGACTGGTGATCGACCTTACCAGCGAGCCGAAGCTGGAAACTGCGGGATGGATGCAGGAGCAATTGCCGGTCTAGCCAGCCTCCAAAAAAAACCGCGATATGTCCCGACAAACTCCCGCCCATTCAGGATGGACGGGAGTTCGAGCGCACGCGCCCCCTACTGCATTTCGCAGGTCACCGCATTGTTCCAATCCACAAACGCTCCCTGCGGGTTGTCGCGCCAGGCCCAGACGTGCAACTCGAAAAACGGGTTGAGTCCGAAACGGTTCGGCGCACCGACGAATTGAAAATCCTGGCCGTCGAGTGCGGGCGGAACATTGTTGTGCGCCGCGAGCCACGTAGCCGCATCCACAATGTATTCCACTCCGACCAGCCGGCGCGCGTTCCCGACCGGCTCATAGATGAGTGCTTCGGGATATTCCAGGTTGATCTCGCCATCGCCGACGAGCGGGCCGTTCACGTAATGAATGCCCATTGCGCCGTGATCCGGACCGCTAACGCAACCGAATGCCGGTCCATATCCTGCCGGGCCCGCGTTGTTCACATCCAAGAACCGGCGCGTCGCGCTGCGCACATCCCGCACCAGGCTGGCAGGCGCAGAATGGTCCCTGTGCGATGCCTCCTGTGCAACCAGCGGCATTACCGTGATCGAACCCCATACCACCGCCAGATTCAGGAAACTCACCGCCCAGGTATTGAATGTCTTTATCTGAGTCATAGGTATCTCCTTCAAAGGTTTTCACTTCATGTTGATCCCAGGGATAGTTGGTGGGGGGAAGTTCTTACAGTCGTCCGGCCTTGACGGTCACGGGAACGCCCTGGGTCAGAGAGTCAAATACCGGCGAGTGACCTGTTCCCAGTTCCACGATTTCCTGCAGCTTATCGTCGGGAACATCGGCCTTCAGCTTGAAATTTACGCGGATCCCCTGATACCCATTGCGGACCGTCGGATCGAGATCGAGGAATCCATGCAGGTCGATATCGCCTTCGAACGAGGACTCGACTTCCTGGATATGAATTCCACGGGCTGCCGCGTGATAGACCATCGAGGTCGTGAGGCAGGATGCCAGAGCGTGCAGCAAGTGTTCGACCGGATTGGCGGCCGAGTCCTGGCCCAACAGGACGGTGGGCTCATCGGCGAATAGAACGAAAGACCTCTCGCGCGTGATCTTCTGTCCCACCCCCTGAAATTCGTTTACCACGGAGCGGTTCCGGGCGCAGCCTTCCCAGCGGTTCTGAACACGGAACTTGAACCTCGCAATGGACGGCGTCGTTTTGACTGCTTCGATGGTTGTAAAAAGATTGTCAACGTTTACGCCATTCACGACTGTTTGAAGATTGGGTGCAGTTACCATAATTGTGCTTCCCCAACTCATTCTTGAATTTCGAAGCAAACGTATTCGATGGCCTGAAGGTACTTGCAAAATCGCCTTGCCACAAGATGGCAGATATGCCATTGTAGATAGGCGATTACGCCACCGCCCATTTGCGCTCCGGAGAGCCGGTTCATGATTGACGTCACCGTCCTGATTCTTGATCAGACCTTTTCCTCGACTGCCGTGGGTCCGATGGAAGTTTTCCGGCATGCAGGTTTTCTGTGGAACCATCTCACGGGAAAACCGGAAAAGCAGCACTTTGAGGTAAAGACAGCTTCTGTGGACGGCCGTGCGGTGCAATGCGATGGGCCGATCTCCATTCAGCCTACGGCGGCCATCCACAATATCCGGAGGACGGATCTCATCTTCATTCCAACTACGGGGTTGAGTATTGACGATGTGGTCGAGCGAAACGCTCCGGTTGTGCCCTGGTTGAAGCGATGGCACGAGCGCGGCGCGGCCATCGCCAGCGTTTGTTCGGGCGTGGGGCTGGTGGCCGCGGCAGGCATGCTCGATGGCAAACGCGCCACCACGCACTGGGCGCTGGCCGAGCGCTTTCGGCAGAAGTATCCGAAGGTGAAGTGGATGCCCGAGTTGATGGTTACGGAGGATCACAATTTCTACTGTGGCGGAGGAGTGCACGCGGCGCTCGATCTGAGCTTGTACCTGGTAGAGAAGTTCTGCGGACACGAGGTCGCGCTGGAGAGCTCAAAGGCCCTGCTCATTGAGACACCGCGGGCCTGGCAGGCCGGATTTGCGGTGGTTCCGTTGAAAACCGAGCACAACGACCAGGCAATCTCGGCGGCGCAGGACTGGCTTCATGAGAATTTTCATCGGCCTTTCCCGCTTGAAGCTCCTGCGCGGCGTGCCGGGATGAGCTTGCGAAACTTCGTCCGGCGTTTCAAACAGGCGACCGGCGACAGCCCATTGGCATATTTGCAGAAGCTGCGGATCGCCGCCGCGAAGCGCCTGCTGGAAAGCAATCATCGAACGATGCAGGAGATCAGTGACGCTGTCGGCTACCAGGACGTCGCATTCTTCCGGGCGCTCTTCCAAAGGCATACAGGAGTTTCTCCGAGCGCGTATCGGGAAAGATTCGGCATCTAGCGGAGGTAGCACTCCTGTCATTCATCAGCTGGAGGAAATGTGGATATCAGATCGCTGCAGAAGCCGTTAAAGGAACAGTACCGGCGCGAGCCATCCAGTTCCCGAATTACGCTGACTGCCCGGGGAAGTGAGACGGCCACTCCGTTGTCGTGCTCGGTCGATATTGGCCGGGCGATCTATCAGGCGGAGGCACACAAGGGCGTCGGTGGCACGGGTACGGCGGCATGCTCCGGCGATCTGTTGATCGGGGCGCTCGCAGCGTGTGCTCAACTGACATGCCAGCTGGTGGCGAAGGCCATGGGCGTTCGCACGCGTCATATCGAAGTCACGGTGAATGGTGATATGGATCTGCAGGGAACGCTGGGCCTTTCAAAGGAGGTGCCGGTGGGCTTTCAGGCGATTCGCCTCCAGTTCGACGTGGATGCGCCGGAGGCCACGCCGGAGCAACTTCGTGGGTTGCAGGAAAAGACTGAGCAGTATTGCGTGGTGATGCAAACCTTGTTACATCCGCCCCGGATCGAATCTCGGTGGACTCGATCGCGCTGATTCTGCTGTCGAAGCCTGTGTTGCCGCCGGGATGAACTGCTATATTGTTGCGCGTGAGGCAATCTCTCGTCCCGCACTGCTTCAGCCCTTCATCGAGTTCGCGGCCCTTTTACTCATCGAAAGATTGTCTTCTGCCGGTTCTCTTTCCAGACAGGTGACCTGATGAAAATTTGCGCCCCCGTGGTTGTCATTTTGGTTTGTCTGTGTTCTTTGGCGTTCGGGCAGGCTCAACCCTCCGCCAGTGCCGCTCCTTTTAAAGACTTTTCGCTGCCGGCTGAGCGTCGGATCGACGACTTGATTTCCCGCATGACGCTGGAAGAGAAAGCTTCACAGCTGGGGCATACGTCAGCCGCGATTCCGCGGCTTGGCGTGCCGGCCTACAACTGGTGGAACGAGGGACTGCATGGAGTTGCGCGCGCTGGATACGCGACCGTATTTCCCCAGGCGATCGGCATGGCAGCCACCTTTGATGATTCCCTGATGCATGAAGTGGCCGACGTGATCAGCACAGAATTTCGGGCGAAGTATTACGCCACCCTGCATCCGGACGGCAGCGCTGAATGGTATCGCGGATTAACCGCCTGGTCCCCGAATATCAACATTTTTCGCGACCCGCGCTGGGGCAGAGGACAGGAAACATATGGCGAGGATCCTTACCTGACCTCGAAGATCGGGATCGCGTTCGTGACAGGCCTGCAGGGGAATGATCCGAAGTACATCAAAGTGGTGGCGACGCCGAAGCATTTCGCGGTGCATAGCGGGCCGGAGTCCACGCGGCATTTCGTCAACATTGAAGTCTCTCCGCATGATCTCGAAGACACGTACCTTCCGGCTTTTCGCGCCACGGTTGCCGACGGCAAAGCGGAGTCGGTGATGTGTGCGTACAACGCCGTGGATGGAGCTCCCGCCTGTGCGAGCAGCATGTTGCTCGATGAGCATCTTCGCAAGGACTGGGGCTTCAAGGGATACGTGGTGTCGGACTGCGGCGCTGCGGCCGATATCTTCAGGGGACATCACTACAGGCCGAATGCCGAGGAGGGAGTGGCCGCGGCATTTACCGCCGGTATGGACGTCATTTGCGGAGACTACCGCAACCACATGAGCACCGAATTCGAGGGCATCGTGGCCGCGGTACGCAGGGGGCTGCTCCCGGAATCGGTCGTCGATCAGGCATTGCGTCGATTGTTTGGCGCGCGATTCCGGCTTGGCATGTTCGATCCGCCTGCCAGCGTTCCTTATTCGAAGATCACATCCGCTGATAACGATACCGCTGCGCATCGACAACTCGCGCTTCGCATGGCGCAAGAATCGATGGTATTGCTCAAGAACGAAAATGGTCCTCTTCCCCTGAAGCAGGAGCCGAAGACGATCGCGGTCGTCGGACCGAATGCGACGAATCTGGATGCGCTGGTCGGCAACTATAACGGAACTCCTTCCCATCCAGTGAACGTGCTGGATGGAATCCGCAAGCGGTTCTTGAGGGCGAAGGTTGTCTACGTGGAAGGATCAGGGTTAGTTGGACCCGCGATGGCGCCGGTTCCGACGGATGCTCTTTGTGCGGATGAATCCTGCAACAAGCACGGCCTCGCGGCAGAATACTTTTCGAATGAGACGCTGAACGGAACGCCTGCGGTGAAGCGTGTCGACGCCACGGTCGATCGCGTGGCCGATGTGACCAGCCCTGCCGAATTTCCGGGTGCATACTCGGCGCGCTGGACGGGATTTCTCGTGCCTGCGGAATCGGGCGAGTACACGATCGGCTTCACCGGGCAAGACGGTTACCGGGCCTGGTTGGACGGAAAACTGATCGCCGAAGATTGGACCGACCACGAGCCGGCGACAACCATCACGAGCAAGGTTTCTTTGGAAAGCAATCACAAATATCCGGTGAAGATTGAGTTTTATCAGCGCAGCCGCATCGGCGACGCGAGGTTTGTATGGAGCGCTCCCAGCCAGAACGGGCAGGATGCGGTGGATGCTGTCAAGAAAGCCGATCTGGTGGTCATGGTGGGAGGACTGTCTCCTCGCATTGAGGGCGAGGAGATGAAGGTTCAGGCCGACGGCTTTTCAGGCGGCGATCGGACCAAGATCGACCTGCCCGCGCCCCAGGAGCAGTTGCTGGAAAAAATCCAGGCGGCGGGCAAGCCGATCGTCCTTGTGCTGATGAATGGCAGCGCCCTTGCCGTGAATTGGGCCGACGAGCACATCCCGGCCATCGTGGAAGCATGGTATCCCGGCGAAGAAGGTGGAACCGCAGTAGCGGGACTGCTTGCCGGCGACTTTAGTCCTGGCGGGCGCCTGCCAGTGACTTTCTACAAATCTGTCGAGCAGTTGCCCGCGTTTGACGACTATTCGATGAGCAAAAGGACCTATCGCTATTTCGACGGCGAGCCTCTCTACCCGTTTGGGTACGGTCTGAGC
>Ga0126379_10002723_pt1 | contig 11306 bp, 12 predicted proteins | sample PanSoiMetPlot_24_FD_92640 | JGI IMG/M metagenome (GOLD analysis project Ga0126379, IMG submission 92640) | Tropical forest soil microbial communities from Panama - MetaG Plot_24 | ecosystem: Environmental > Terrestrial > Soil > Tropical forest > Bulk soil | place: Panama | collected 2016-02-17
GAAGTATTAAAAACGACTTCGCCGTAGCATTCGCCTTTGGCGCCGTAGCCTTTGCCTCGGAAGACTTTGCCGTCTTCCAGCGCAAGGATAGCCTGCATTCTCGCTCCGAGGAGTGGATTTTATAGATTTTATCAGGGATTCTGAGCATGGCCAAGGAAAGAAGGCCGCGAAGCTGAGGAAATCTGAGGAAAAAAGGGTGCTTTCTAAGCAGGCTACTTCACGCGGCCCAGTTTATCCATAGGCCAATATCCGAAAACTGCTTTACCGTAGATGAAGCCCTGGTTGACGGCGCCAAAATCGCGGCTGTCGTTCGACATCGATCGATGATCGCCTAAGACAAAATAGGAATTCGCAGGGACGGTCACCTCAGGGTAGGACCGAGCGTCGGTATATTCGGAAGGAACATACGCCTCGTCGAGCGCTTGGCCATTGACATACACCTGTCCCGCATCGATGCGAATGCGATCGCCCGCCATTCCTATGACTCGCTTGATGTAGCTCTTTGAAGGATCACGTGGATAACGGAATACAACGATATCGCCACGCCCGATCGGCTCCAACCGATAAACGAACTTATTGACGAAAATCCGTTCCTGATCTTCCAGTGAAGGCATCATGCTGGTGCCCTCCACCTTCACGGGTTGATAGAGGAAGATGATGATGAACGCGGAAATCGCAAGCGAGATGATCAGGTCGCGCAGCCAGACACCGAGACCAGCGCTAATGCGAAGTGATGGATCAATCAGGGCCGGAGCCTGGGCCGATCCAGAGTGCGGCACGACCGCGCTTTTTGATGTGCTCGCACCAGCGTTCGATCCAGGATTCGAGGAACCTTCCGGCATGCATCTCTATTGTATACAGAAGCGGCTTCAAAACCAGCAGGTTATATGGTTGTCGTTTACAATGAGCGAATTGGGGTGAATTCAATGATCGTTCGCGTAACTCGCAACAAGATCGTGTCCCGCAGCTTAGCGCTGGCTTTTCTCTTTATCGTTACCCTGTCGGTTTCGGCCCAATGGGCCGCACCGCAGGAAGCGGGTGGTGTTCCCGCCTACAACGCCGGACCACCGCCGAAAGCCACGAAGCTGCCGCCGATCTTAACCAAGGCAGATTTGTGGGGCGCGGACGCCCAATACCCGTATCAGACGCATGCCTACGAATTGGCGGCAAAGATTCCCAACGTGCTTCACCAGCAGCCGTGCTACTGCTATTGCGACCGCATGGGGCATAACAGCCTGCATAGCTGCTTTGAAAACACCCATGGTGCGCAGTGCTCAACCTGCTTGAAGGAGCTGTACTATACCTACCAGCAGAACCAGAGAGGTAGGTCTGCGACCGCGATCCGCGCCGGCATCATAAGGGGCGAGTGGAAACAGATTGACCTTGAGCAAGCCGCAACCATGAAATAGTTTCCTCATCGCGTCCAACGCAAATTGAAGGTGGAATGGCGGTGACTACTCCCAAGACCTAGACCTATAGCCATTGTTTAGGCGATACTTTACTGCTCAGACTACGGAGCGCGTCGCCTAAGGAGCCCGCCATCACGAAGAACACAGGAAGAGTTTTACACATGGCCCAAAAACCCACCCCCAAGAAGACAGCAGCGGAAGATCCGCGCTACACGCAAGCGTTGCAGAGCTATGAGTCTGGTCTGCGAGCAATGCAGGAGCATAAGTTCGAGAAGGCAAAGCCTTTCTTTCAGAAGGTGCTTACCGGGCCGAGCAAGGAACTGGCGGACCGTGCAACCGTTCATCTCAATATCTGTAACCAACACCTTGAGCGGAATGCGGCGACCCAATTCAAAACGGCGGAAGAGCACTTCGACTATGCCGTCTCGCTCATGAATGTTGGCGACTATGTCACAGCGCGCGAGCATCTCGATAAGTTGCTCAAGCAGAACCCTAAGTCTGACTACGTCACCTACGGACTGGCTGCGCTGGATTGCCTCACGGGGCACGTGGAAGATTCTCTGCGTCGCTTGGACGAGGCCCTTCGATTGAATCCGCAACTGCGCTTCCAGGCACGCAACGATTCGGATTTCCAGAATTTGGCCGAGGATCCACGCTTTACCGAGTTGCTGTATCCCGATCCGGGCGCGGAGCTCGAGCCCTCCACTCAACTCGGCGACGAAGAATCCCTCTAGCGCCCCTCGAGGACAAGCAGGATGGAAACCAAGGCCGCCGACTACTCGACGCAGAACAAGAACGCGCAGATTGGCGGTCTTCGCGTGGTTGCGATCGGTGGCGGGACCGGGCTCTCCACTCTTCTTAAGGGACTCAAGAGATTTGTTCCTTCCTCAATGGAAGCGGGAGCGACAAAGTCTATTTCCCCGTCCATCCGCGATTTGTGTGCAGTGGTCACCGTCAGCGATGACGGAGGGTCGAGTGGGAGACTCCGGAAGGAACTCAATATGTTGCCGCCGGGGGACATCCGCAATTGCATCGTTGCTCTCAGCGAAGATGAAGCCTTACTGTCTAAGCTCTTTCGTCACAGGTTCGAAAAAGGCTCTGGATTAGAGGGTCACAGCTTCGGCAACCTCTTTCTCGCCGCACTGACTTCATTGACCTCAGACTTCTCGGAAGCGGTTCGTCTGTCCTCAGAAATTCTTTTGACGCGCGGTCATATCTATCCCGCGACGACCTCAAATATCGAACTTGAGGCGCTGATGGAGGACGGAACCCGAGTCCGCGGCGAAACCAAGATCACTGCCAGCAAAGGGCGGATTCGTGAACTGTTACTCGTTCCGCCGGATGTCGGTCCGATGCCTCAAACTCTGGAGGCGATTGCGAATGCTGATTTGATCACAATCGGGCCTGGATCGCTATTCACCAGCCTGATCCCAAACCTGCTGGTTCGAGGAATTTCCCAGGCGATTGTTGAATCCCGCGCAACGAAGGTCTACATCTGCAACTTGATGACGCAGGCGAATGAGAGCCTCGGCCTAACTGCTGCGGACCACATTCGAGCTCTCAATCGGCACGCGCAGGGACCTATCTTCGATTATGCATTGATCAACAGAACGCCGGTCTCTGATGAACTCAAGGCCAAATACGCTTTGGAAGGCGCCTGCCAGATTGTCAATGATCTCGAGGATGTGGAAGCCATGGGCGTGATTCCAGTGCTCGGCGATTATCTGGAAGAAGCAGGCGTCGCGCGGCATGACTTCACCCATGCGGCGAAGGATGCTCTCGAACTTGCGATTCACGGCTCACGAGGTAATCGAAGCAAGAGTTCGGCCCACTGCTAGGAACCAATGCCCCCTACACGATCCCTTCTGGTTCTTCTGCTCCTAATCATTCCGAATCTGCTAAGCGCCCAGGTCGGGCCGGAAGCCGGCGGGCACGAAGTCCAGATCTGGGCTGGTGGTGGACACTCCGTCGCGGGCGGACGGGGCGATACCGGCGCCTTCAACGCCGGATTGCGCTACGGATGGGTCTTGACCGGGCCACATCTGCCCGGTTTTCTTCGAGGTCGATTCGAATACGCCGTCGACGCGGTTCCCGTCTTCCTCGTATTTCAACCTGCCAATACAGTCTACGGAGCTGGATTCGACCCGCTCTGCCTCAAGTGGAACTTTGAGCGCCGCGGGCGTTTATCGCCATATCTCGAACTCACCGGCGGGACATTGTTCACGAATCATAGCGTCCCCAGCGGAACAAATACGGTGAACTTTACCGACCAAGCCGCGTTGGGCATGCACATTCTCGGGCCGCACAAAAATATGAGTATCGAACTTCGCTACATGCATATTTCGAATGCGGGATTGGCTACGCCGAATCCCGGAATCAACACGGTGCAGGTGCGGCTGGGAATTGGGAAGTTCTTCGGCAAGAAGTAACCGCGCGGTTAGATTCTGGCAATTCTGATTTCTCCCAGCCTTGCGCGCGAACTCCGGTGCCCGGTATGCTCTTCCGTTATGTCCACGCTCGTCGAATGTGTCCCCAACTTCTCTGAAGGCCGCGACAAAGCCAAGGTTGACGCCATTGTTGACGCGATGAAGATGCCGGGCGTCTACCTGCTCGACCGCGAAATGGATTCCGACCACAACCGCTGCGTTATTACATTGGTTGGAGAACGGGAAGCAATCCAGGAAGCGGCAATCCGCGGCGTGGGCAAGGCCTCCGAGTTGATCGATTTGAACACTCATGCGGGAGCACACCCGCGCATGGGGGCGGGAGATGTGGTGCCGTTTATCCCAATCGACGGCGTAACCATTGAAGACTGCGTGGCCATGGCAAACCACGTTGGCGAGGAGATTTGGAAGAGGTATCAGATTCCCATTTATCTGTATGAGGCTGCCGCACGAATTCCCGAGCGGCAAGGTCTGGAAAACATCCGCCGAGGGCAGTTCGAAGGCATTCGAGCGGAGATCGCAACGAATCCCGCGCGGCGTCCGGATATTGGGGAACCTCGAGTCCATCCCACTGCTGGCGCAACCGTCGTTGGCGCGCGCAAGTTTCTGATTGCGTACAACGTTTTTCTGAATACGAGTGACGTTGACATCGCTAAGAAAGTCGCGAAGGCAGTGCGCTTTTCCTCTGGTGGGATGCGCTTCGTAAAAGGGGCAGGATTCCTGGTGCGCGGACTGGCCCAGGTTTCGATGAACTTGACGGATTTCGAGCAGACACCGGTTCACCGCGTTTTTGAAATGGTGAAGCGGGAAGCAGCCCGATACGGGGTGACGCCGATCTCAAGCGAGATCGTTGGCTTGATTCCCAAAAAGGCTCTCGAGGACGCCGCCGAGTGGTTCCTGCAGGTGGAGAATTTTGATTCATCTCTGATTCTTGAGAATCGTCTTGGCGCCGTCATGGGCGGAAAAATGGCGGTTGGCGGCCTTCGGGCAGGCGTTGAGCCCTTCGTCGAGCAACTCGCTGCACCCACGGCCACTCCCGGAGGCGGCAGTGCCTCGGCGGCCGCGGCCGCGATGGCAGCCGGACTGGCAACGATGGTGGCCTCCATGTCCAGGGGCAAGAAGGCGTATCTGCAGTATGAATCCCAATTGAGCACGGCTATCGCTCGACTGGCGCCTCTGCGTGAAGAGTTGAAAGCTGCAGTCGATGCCGACGCTCAATCGTACGATTCCGTTATGAAGGCCTATAAGGCGGCACGTTCCGCGGCAGATGAGAAGTCCGGCGAGGCGTTGATCGAAGCTGCCCTGAAGGAGGCAACTTCTGTTCCTCTCAGCGTGGCCGAAAAAGCGAATGAGATCGCCGGAATCGCGAAGTCGCTTGAGCCGATTACGAACCCGAATATGAAGTCTGACCTGACTACAGCTTCGGCTCTAGCCCATGCAGCCACTACCGGAGCACTGGCGAATGTCGAGATCAATTTGGCATCGTTGAAAGACCAGTCTTTCGTAGACCAGGTTCGCCGACGGACTGTTGCACTCCGAACGTAAGTCACCGGCAAGTCCAAAGCACCGACGTGACGCATCTCCACCGATCCCGACGACGAGTGAGCGGCCACCCTGTTTTCCCTTCACGCGCCTCCGGTTGGTCAACGGTCGCTGCACTTTTGTTCCACCGGCCCGGCCTGCAAGTAAAATAGAATAAAGCGATCTAATTACGATGAGGTCGGATTGCGCATCCAAGCTAGGAGTGCGCAATCTCTACATTTTCTGATTCCGAGGCGTTATGAGACTTTTGAAGATTTTCGGGGTTTCCATCATTTTGGCGAGCTTGGCGTATGCCATGCCGCTCAATTCCTCTACACGTTCCTGCGTCCCAGCCGATTTGTTGCAACTGATCTCGGTCGATTACCGCGCGTTGAAGGATTCGCCCACGGCAATGGCCCTGAAGCAGCAGCTCATGCCCGAAAACATCAAGCAGTTCGAAGCCGCTCTGAAAGGTATCGGGCTGGATCCCGACAAAGATGTGGATACCCTTACGTTCGCGTCCTTCCGTACCGGTAAGCAGGGTGTGAAAACAGTTGGTGTAGCGGCTGGGCCATTCAACATGAAGGCTGTTCTCAAGAAGATGAAGCTGCAGAAATATGTTCCCAAGAAATATGGGAACGCCGAAATCTATCCGATGGACGGCGGCTTCGTCATGAGCTTTCTAGACGATAGCACCCTGCTCTTCGGCGATAGCACCTCAATCCGCACCGCGCTCGACACCCGGGACGGCCAGATTCTGGGTCTCGATACCAACGGAACCATGGCCGACATGATGTCCGATGTTGACTCTTCCCCGGTTTGGAGCATCCTGGATCAGCAGGGGACGCAGAACGCCCTGCATTCGGCAATGGGAGATGCCTCGAAGATTGCCGATTACGAAACCATCAAGAAGCGTCTGCTTGGATCGCGTTATGCGATGAATTTCAACAGCGGCGTGAATTTCGATATGACCGTGATTACGTCCGACTCAACCACCGCTGCGACCGTTGGCTCACTGCTCAAGGGATACATGCTCTACAAGAAAATGAGCGCCACACCCGCGGAGAAGATAGCGGTCGAAAACACAGCGGTCGATTCCGACGGTCAGAATGTCGCGGTCCACTTCAAAGCGAACGATCAGCAGTTCCAGTCCTTGATGCACTCGGAACTGTTCGCAGCTGTGACCCACTGAGTCTCCATACAAAACCAAAGAGCACCGGAGCAGCATCTCCGGTGCTCTTCTCTTTTGGCATCTGCAAAACCTAGACGCGATGCGCAACACTACTTCTTCGTCGCACCTTGCGCAGCCGCCGCAGGTTTCGCGGAAGCTTTGGGCGGAGCCACCGGGATCATGGCATGCTCATAAGGCGTGCCAGCCCACATCATGTAAGGACTGGACGAGTCGGCGTCTGCTGCAGATGCCAAACCCAGGCTCTTCGCCGCTGGACCAACAATCATCACATGCGGCCCAGTGACCACCCAATGGTTATCCGCAGACTTCGCGGTCGCGTACGGATCCGTATTACTAGCCCCGTCATCGCCCGCCAACATGTACGTAAGCCCCAGCTTTTCGGGTGGAGCCTGATGTTTCATCCAGGCATCGAAAAATGCCATGCTATTGGCATCGGCGCACATTTTATTGCCGCTGACTACCATGCAGGAAAATCCGTTCTTTCCCGCGCGAAGGGTTGCCATCTTTCCGGATTCATCCATCCGAACAACCGCTGCACCCTTAGCTATCGATTTCGGAGCGGCGGATAATGCTTGAGCGATGTACTGACTGTCAGAAGGCTCAGCCTTTTTCTGAGCCACTGCGAAACCAACGAGAACCACGAGCGACAACGATACAGCAAGACCCGAGATAAGCTTGCGCATGTTCTCCTCCTGATTTGTGGTTTTATTCCCCCGGGGTGGTGGAAGCAGCAGAATTTTACAATCTCCAACGACAAGACTTCGGTTTCTGAATTCGGCAACCGGGTTGCTTAGCTAGGATTTCCGCTGGCTGGCGCGTTGCTCCCGGGCCCAGCCTTCCTTCACGACTTGCCTTGACCGTCCGAGTGCCAGCGATTCGTCGGGAACATCCTCGGTAATACACGATGCTGCGCCTACATAAGCGCCATTGCCAACTCGAATCGGAGCCACCAGCGTGCTGTCGCTGCCGATGAAGACAGCATCGCCTATCACAGTCTTATGCTTATTCACACCGTCATAGTTGCACGTAATCGTGCCGGCACCTATGTTGACTCCGGCACCGATTTCCGCATCGCCAAGGTAGGTCAGGTGATTCGCCTTCGATCCCTTCCCTAATTTGATCTTTTTAGTTTCGACAAAGTTCCCCACGTGCGCCGCTTCCCCGATCTCACTGCCCGGCCGCAGATGCGAATATGGACCAATGATCGCACCTGCGCTCACGTAAGCACCCTCCATAATGGAACCCGGGCGAACCGTTACTCCATCACCAATCTCCGAATCACGAATCACGCAATACGACCGTATGCGACAACCGGTCCCAATCTTCGTCTTGCCCTGCAGTTGCACATATGGCTCAACCACCGAATCGGGTGCAATCTCAACGTCGTTGTCGATCACGCACGTTCCCGGATAAAAGACTGTTACTCCATCCGCCATCAGCTGACGGCATTTCGCCATTCTCATTTGCTGATCGATGTCCGCGAGTTCGGCCCGGGTGTTTCCGCCAAGAACCTCGTTCGGCGTCGGCGTTTGCCAGACAACCACTCGCTTGCGGGCTTTGCGGAGAACGGCGGCCATGTCGGTTAGGTAATACTCCCCGTGTGCATTCGCTGTGGAGAGCTCTGCGATGTGTGCATAGAGAGCCTTTACAGCGAAAACGTAGAACCCGGAGTTGATCTCGTGGATTTTTTTCTGGGCAACGGTGGCCGACTTTTCCTCAACAATCTGTTTGACTTCGGAACTGCGTGGGCCGCTGCGCAACACGCGGCCATATCCGTACGGGTTCTCCAAGTTGGCACTAAGTAGGGTCATGCCCGCTTTCTCCCGAACGTGAAAATCTCGCAGTTGACCGATTGTTTCCGAGCTAATCAGCGGCGCGTCGCCTGAGAGCACAATGACGTGCTCGTATCCGGCCAGAGCATCGCGCGCGACCATTAACGCATGGCCGGTTCCCTTCTGCTCAGACTGCAGGACAAAATTCACCCCAGTGTGTCCTATTGTGGTGCGAACGCGGTCGGCCTCGTGCCCGATGATCACGTAAACATCCTTGGCCGGGACAAGGCGCACAGCCGTACGTATTACATGTGCCAAAAGTGGCATCCCCCCAACTTCATGTAATACTTTAGGAAGTTGAGACTTTAGTCTGGTTCCCTTACCTGCTGCCATGATGGCGATCGCTGTGCGGGGAACTTCCGAGGCCATTGATTTCGACGAGGATGGCTGCGACAAGGATGAATTCTTCTTCGATTTCATTTCGAACCCAATATACCTTGGCCTCGCCGCAATGGCTATTTCTGCTAAGCTAACCTGCCGTCAAACTCCCATGCTTCCCGGGACTGCAATGCAAAGACACTTTGGAGAAAATGCATGCCGAAGTACGTCATTGAGAGGGATATTCCGAACGTTGGGAATGTAACTCCTGAGCAGGTCATCGCCATTTCGCAAAAGTCGTGCAGCGTGCTGAACAATCTCGGCCCGAAGATCCAATGGCTGCATAGCTACGTTACGCAGGACAAGATCTATTGCGTCTACATCGCGCCCAATGAGGAGATGGTGAGGGAGCATGCTCGCCAAGGGGGATTTCCGGCAAACAAAGTTTCAGAGGTTAAGCTCGTGATCGATCCGACATCGGCCGAAGCCTAGCCTAGAGTCCCAACCCGCCGTCCACGGCTAGTATTTGGCCGGTGATGAACTGGGGCGCGGTTGCAAAGAACAAGACCGCTTCTGCGATCTCATCCCCTCGCCCGTTGCGCCGCATGGGTGTTTGCTTGGCCATGCGACGCATAAAGGCTGCAGCGGATTTCTCCCCCAGATCGATCATTCCAGGTGCGACCGCGTTTACAGCGATCTCGGGAGCCAATCCTTTTGCCATTACCTTCGTCAGCATGTGCAGGGCTGCTTTCGAAGAGCAGTAGTGAGCGTGTGTGGGCCAAGGCCTGAGCCCACCCAGGGACCCCATGTTGATGATTTTCGCCTCGATCGGGCCGGTACCTTTGCCACGACTGCGCCGCATCCATTTCAGCGCTTCACGGCTGACGAGGAATGGGCCTCGCGTGTTCGAGGCAAAAATCGCATCCCACTGCTTGACGGTCAGCTTTTCAAACTCGGCAGTTTCGTAGTTTGCCGCGTTGTTGACAAGGATATCTATCCTTCCCAGTTCCCTTCCCGCGTCTTTCATCATGGATCGGACACTACGCTCGTCAGCTACGTCGCAGCGCAGCGCGAAGGCCCTGACTCCATGCCCTGAAAGGTCCACGACCGTCTCCCGCGCCTCCCGGGTTGAATCGAGAAACGTAATGGCCACATCGGCTCCGGCCTCGGCCAAAGCGAGCGCTGTGGCACGTCCTAAACGTTGCGCAGCGCCGGTTACCAAGGCGGTTTTGCCTATCAGGGGCTTGTGCCTTCGATCGTGCATTCAGGGATTTTACTGTGTTCGGCGCTTCCCGAACAGGAATGGTCCAGCCACCCGACCTAGCGTTTGTCACTGGAAAAATGCATACCTCCCAAGCTAGAATCCTTCCAACATGAGCGCACTTCGAACCGTCGTCGTGTACTCCCGCAAAGGATGTCATCTCTGTGAGGTCGTCAAAGAAAGCCTCGGCAAGCTCTCGCGACGAGGCGGCTTCACCTGGCACGAAATTGACGTCGACACCGACATCGATCTTCGGCGTCAGTTCAACGACGAAGTCCCAGTGGTATTTATCGACGGCCGAAAGGCCTTCAAATACCGCATGGATGAGCAGGAATTCCTCCGAAGGCTCGTCAGCTAGTTATCTTCCGCATGTGCCTCGAGGGTGTGTATCCACGGACACTGACGTGTCGCGGCTGACACGATGACCGCTGCGATTTCTTGCTAAATCCAATTCATTCAACTCGAATATTCCGGCCATCTCCCTGCAAGTTAATCCCTGTGAATTGCCAACAAAGGGGAGGAACACTTGCTGCGCCAAATTCTTGCACTGGCTTTTATCTTCGTCTGTACAACTATCGCTTGGCTTATTCTCGGGGCGACGATTTCTTCGCGCACCGATGGAGCCACTCAGCAACTACAGAGCCACGTCGCGTCGACCTGGGGTATGCCCCAACAACAAACGCCACCTACAGCGACGTTCGCTGTCAAAGAAAGCAAAACCTCAACCAGTCGGGTAGATGGCAGGGAAGTCGTGCGCGAAGAGCAGGCCGAACGTCAAGTCCCGCTCGCGCTACAAGCCAGCCGGATTCACGTCAATATTCACCTTGATCCGCGAAAAAAAGGCTTGCTGTGGTATAGCACGTATGCCGTCAATTTCACCGGAGACTACGTTTTTCATAACGACACTTCGGAATCTCGGGACGTCACTTTTCGTCTGAAATTCCCGGCGGATAAGGCCATCTACGACGGTCTGCAGATGACGATCAATGACCAAACCATACCATCTTTCACCGACGCTGACGGTACAGTTGGCCGCACCACCGTCTCCGCTCAGTCGAACGTGAAACTTCACGTCGCCTATAGGTCCCAGGGCTTGGATTCGTGGCGCTATCAACTCGGCGACGGAATCGCACAAGCTCGTGATTTTCAACTTGTGATGCAGACCAACTTCCGTAACATCGATTTCGCCGATGACACACTGTCTCCCACCTCGAAGCTCCTCGTGCCGGGAGGCTGGCAGCTCACATGGCAGTATTCCAACCTGGTCTCAGGGTTTCAGATTGGCATGACCATGCCCGAGAAACTTCAGCCGGGACCATTGGCTGGTGA
>Ga0126379_10002724_pt1 | contig 11306 bp, 7 predicted proteins | sample PanSoiMetPlot_24_FD_92640 | JGI IMG/M metagenome (GOLD analysis project Ga0126379, IMG submission 92640) | Tropical forest soil microbial communities from Panama - MetaG Plot_24 | ecosystem: Environmental > Terrestrial > Soil > Tropical forest > Bulk soil | place: Panama | collected 2016-02-17
GCGATTGCCAGCGTAGAGAAAGCTGCTGAGGCGATGAAGGCTGGCCAGTCGTTCCTGATTTATCCCGAAGGCACGCGCAGCCCCGACGGGCGCCTGCAGGAATTCAAGAAGGGTGCGGTGATGATGGCCATCACGGCGGGCGTGCCGATTGTGCCGATAATATGTTCCGGAGCGCATCGCATCATGGAGAAACACTCGCTTGTCATTCACCCGGGAGAAATCGTAGTGGAGTTTCTGACCCCGATCGATGCCTCTCAATTCTCCTTTGAAGAACGAGATATCTTGAACCAGAAAGTGCACGACGCGATGGCTGCAGCGCTGCCGCCCGATCAGAAGCCTGCGGGGTATCCTGAGGCGCCGGAAGCAGAAGCCGCGAACGTTTAGCATGAGGAGAATGCCGATGCCAATCAACAGAGTCTTTTTGAAGCGCTGCCTGGCTGGCGGCGTTACGCTTGTGTTTTTCAGTACCTTGTCCGCCGCTCAAGGCGCGCGCCTGACTGCGCGTGAAGTCGTCAGCCGGATACAGGCCCACGTGGGTGTATCGTGGCAGACAGAAACCGTGGATACGTTCAAGGCAGGAAATCCGGACGAAACCGTTACGGGCATCGCCGTCACCATGATGGCCACGATGGATGTCCTGGAGCGCGCGGTGGCCTCCGGCAAGAACCTCATCATTACCCACGAGCCGACTTTCTACAACCATTTAGACAAACTGGATGTGCTCAGCCAAAAAGAGAGCGATCCTGTCCTTGCCGCAAAGCTGGCGTTTATCGCCGAGCACCATCTCGTTGTTTGGAGGTTTCATGATCATTGGCATCGGCGCAATCCGGACGGTATCGAAGCGGGAATTGCCCATGCGCTGGGCTGGGATAAACAGCAGGACCCAGAGAATCAGTACCTGTTTGCTGTTCCAGAAAGCGCTCTAGAGTCGCTGGCTGCTGATCTGAAGAAGAAGCTCGATATTCACGTGCTAAGAGTTGTCGGCGACCCACACCTAAAAGTAAAGAAGGTTGCGCTGGTTCCGGGCGCGTCGGGATTCCAGAAAGAGACACTTGCGTTAGAAAGGAACGATGTGGATGTTCTTGTCACTGGAGAGCCGCGCGAATGGGAAACCGTGGAATACGTTGCAGACGCAGTGACTCAGGGCAAGCACAAAGCACTCATCATCTTGAGCCACATTCCCTCGGAACAAGGCGGCATGGAAGAATGCACCCGCTGGTTGAAGTCTTTTGTGGGCGAAGTGCCGGTCGAATTTGTTCCAGCAAAAGATCCTTTCTGGAAATACTAGCTTTTCATCTTTTCGACCTTGACTTCCAATTCCCGGACGCGCTTCTGCAATTCAGGTAGCTGGTTCAGTGCCGCCATCATCTTGAGCCACTGGCGGTTCTCGACAGCGGGATATCCAGAGTAAAACGCCTGAGCCGGGACATCGTTCGGCACGCCGCTCTGCGCGGTGATGACGGTGCCATCGCCCACGGTCAAGTGCCCGGCGGTTCCCACTTGCCCTGCCAAAATACAATTGTTGCCAATTTTCGTTGAGCCGGCGAGGCCGACTTGGCCGCAAAGCAACGTATTCGTTCCGACGCTTGAGGCATGCCCTACCAAAACCAAGTCATCCAACTTGGCGCCGCGCCTAATGCGCGTTTCGCCAACCGTGGCCCGGTCTACGCAAGCGTTGGATTGCACTTCCACGTCGTCCTCAAGCACCACAGGGCCGGACTGCGCCATCTTGTACCAGGTGCCGTCCTGCTGTTTGGCAAAGCCGAAGCCATCGCCACCGACGACTGCGCCGTTCTGAAGAATGACGCGGTTGCCGATGCGGCAGTGCTCTCGCACAACGGAATGAGAGTGAGCAAGGAAATCGTCACCGATTTTCGCGCCGCTGTAGATGCTAACGAAGCTATGCAAGACGGCGTTGCGACCGATTGCCGCTTCTTCGTCCACATAGCAATACGGCCCGATATGCGCGCCCTCGCCGATTTTTGCGGTTTTCGCGATTACGGCAGTCGCGTGAATCCCGGCTGCACACTTTGGAGCTTGATAAAACAATTCAATCGCCTTCGCAAACGCCAGGTAAGGATTGGCGGACCGCAGGGCGGCGAGCGGCGGCTGAGAAGCGTCGCGCTCGATGGATACTCCTTCCTCTAGCAATATCGCTGAAGCCCGCGTCGTCTTCAGAAGCGCGAAGTACTTGCGATTGGCAAGAAACGTGACTTGGCCTGAACCAGCATGATCCATGCCGGCGACTCCGGATATCTCCAGATCGGGCGGCCCCTCAAGACGGCAGCCCAACTTTTGCGCCAGTTCGGACAGTTTCATATAGGGGCTCCTCAATCGTCTTGACATTCCCGCAATGCGACGGACTAGGGGAAGTATAGACGCTTTGGAGCTATTCGTTGAAAAGGCGAGGTTGGGCGGCAGCAGCCGCTGCTGCGGCGGGTTTGCGGCGGGCGATGCCGACGACGCCAAGCACTGTGACTTCCGAAAGCGCATCGCGCGGTACGAAAATGCGATCAGTCAGGGAATTGAGATCTGGAGGCGTAATTTGCAAACCGTTATCGAGCAACGACAATAGGTCGTTGGGGATGACGCCTTCCAGAATGTCTCCGTCAAGGAAGCGTAGCTTAACCCATAAGCCATCCAGCTTGGGGCGGCTTAGGAAGGCTTTGCGCTGCGGTTCGAACTCATCAGAAAACTCGCGCACAAAATAAATGGAGCGGATCTTGGCGACGGGGAACTGGACGTGCTCGCCGTCGGGTGTGAGCATGTCTACTGGATCCAGTTGGCTCAGCCGGGAAGGGTTCAGATAGCCGCGCAGGGATTTCCTGTCGGCGAGCACAACAACGACCTTCTTGAGCGTCGAGGCTGGGACTTTAGTTTTCAAAATCGGCAGATCCCGGGTTGGGAAATCACAAATTTGCCAATCGGCGAAATGTATGTTATGTTAAGCACGCTTTTCCTGTCAACTTGTTGTTTCTAATGGGGTTAGGGGACGCCGGAGCACCGCCCTTTGACCGATAAAAAGCATATCCTAAAATCGGCCTCGATCATCTCTTTGGTCACCATCGTCAGCCGCGTCCTCGGCTACGTGCGTGACCAGCGCATTACTTTGCTTCTGGGAACCACGCTTTCCGCCGACGCGTACGTCCTAGCCTACCGCATTCCCAACCTATTTCGAAGGCTGGTTGCTGAAGGCTCCATGACCGCTTCGTTCATCCCGGTCTTTTCAGGCTACATGCAGGAAAAACCCAAAGAAGAAGTCTGGGACTTCGCGAACCGATTATTCTGGACACTGGCTTTGGTGGCGGCGGTCATAACGATTCTTGGGATGGTGTTCTCTCCGGCGGTTGTGCAGTTGTTTTCGGGAGCAAACGTGGCTCGGGACCAAGCTGTGGATTTGAACCGGATTATTTTCCCCTACTTGTTTTTCATTGCCTTGGCCGCACTCGCGATGGGCATCCTCAACTGCTTCCATATCTTTGGATTGCCCGCGGCTACGCCGGTCATGTTGAACATTGCAACTATCCTCTTCTCGGTGGGCATCGTCTGGCACCACTTCAAGGACGCTGCTACCTCTTTGGCCGTAGGTGTTCTCGTTGGCGGTGTACTTCAGTTTCTGATTCAAGTTCCTACGTTGGTGCGGAAGGGAATGAAGTTTACGTTCGGAATCTCTTTCTCGCACCCCGCGATTCGCGACGTGGCACGCTTGATGCTGCCGCGCCTTTTTGGAATTGGCATTGGGCAGATCAATCTTCTGATTGATACAAAGTTCGCTACGGCGGCGCGAATGCCCGCGGGCAGCCTTGCGGCGCTATATGTTGCCGACCGCGTGATGGAACTGGTGCTCGGGGGCTATGCAATCGCTGTAGCCACCGCGATTCTTCCCATGATGTCACACCAGGCAGCTGCGAAGGACTACGAATCGTTGAAGAAAACGCTTTCATTTTCCGTGCGCATCGTGGCGTTCATCACGATTCCGGCGGCGTTAGGCCTGATGATTTTGCGCGAGCCGATCATCCGCGTGCTCTTTCAGCACGGACAATTCATTGCGGCCTCCACCCGTCTAACCGCCCGAGCGCTGCTTTATTATGCGATCGGATTGCCGGCCTTGGCCACGGTCAAACTGGTGGTGCCGGCCTTTTATTCCACCAAAGACACGAAAACGCCCGTTATCGTGGCCTCTATCTCCCTGCTTATCAACATCGTGCTGAACGTTCTTTTCTTGCAAGTATTCTTCGACAAAGTTAAAAACGGCGGACCTGCCCTGGCGACGGCGCTGGCAACGTTTTTTGACTTCTTTGCCCTCTTAATCATTTTTCGACTGCGCTACGGCTCGATGGGGATCATGGAAGTTGCGCGGTCTTTTGCCAAGATCTCGTTGTGCGCGGGAATTATGGGCGTCGCCTGCTGGATTGGCAATTACTATACGGCGTTTACCATGCACTCTAGGTTTCTTATACAGCTTCTTGTATTTTCCGGTTTGATCGCGGGCGCAACCGTGCTTTACCTTGCGTTGGCTTGGGTTTTCCGTTGCCATGAAATTCAGGAAGTCTACGGGATTGCTGTTCGCCGCAGGGCGGGCGAAGAAAGCGGGTACGTGGGGGGATGATGGAAGTATCTGCCGCCATCTCGTCGTTTTTGACCCACATCCGAGTCGAGAAAGGATTGTCGCCCAATACCGTCTCTGCCTATCGGAGAGACTTGATAAAGTTCAGCGAGTTTGCTCAGAGGCGCAAACTCACGCTGGAGACTGCCAGCCGCGACGATATGGTTGATTTTTTGGCTGGACTTTACCGGCAAAAGCTGGAGAGCAAGAGTGTTGCGCGTCACCTGGTGTCTCTGCGGAATTTCTTCCGCTTCGCGCAAATTCAGGAACTGATTCGTGAGGACCCTTCGGTGAATCTCGAATCGCCGAAGATCCGGCGAACGTTGCCGGGATACTTGCGGTTGGAAGAAGTCGAACGACTGCTGGCCCAACCGGATGCGAAGACGCCTTTCGGACTGCGGGACCGCGCCATGCTGGAAGTGCTCTATTCAGCGGGGCTGCGAGTTTCTGAACTTGTCGGTTTGTGCGTCAGCGATCTGGACACGAAAGTGGGCTGCGTGCGTTGCATCGGCAAAGGGGATAAAGAGCGGATTGTTCCGATCGGAAAGAAAGCTTTGGGCATGGTGGAAAAGTACCTGCGAGATGCCCGGCCAAAAATGGTTGAAAAAGTTTCGGGGAGCCCGACACTCTTCGTCAATCGCCGGGGCAAGGCGCTTAGCCGCGTGGGGGTGTGGAAAATCTTGTCCGCTTACGGACGGCGCGCAGGACTGCGCGTGGCGCTCACCCCGCACATGCTGCGGCACAGTTTTGCTACGCATCTGCTGGAACGCGGAGCGGATTTGCGGTCCGTGCAATTGATGCTGGGCCATGCGGATATTTCTACGACGCAGATTTATACCCACGTCGTGGAGGAACGGTTGAAGCAGATTTACAAGGCGCACCACCCGCGCGCATAACGCGGCAGGTCAAGGGCTCATTGTGGGTGGTCCGGGGCAATTGGTTCAGACACCCTGAAGCAAAAGGAGTGCAATGCCAGATTACATGTTTTTGCTGGAAAGCCGGCTCTCACCCGAACAGCGGGCTGCAATGATGCGCGTTCAGGAGCTCTCCGCCGCTCTGGGATTCAACGTCTATTTGACAGGCGGAACGGTGCGTGACCTGATCACGGGCGCATCTCTGCGCGATTTGGATTTTACGGTGGAAGGCAACCCATCGCGCATCGCCCGCGAACTGGAGAAGGGCGGCGCGAAGGTCCTCGTGGAAGACGAGAAATATCGTCACGTCGAGGTTTTGTTTGCAGGAGATTGTGAGGGGAGCATTTCCGCCGCACGTGACGATTATTACGTGCGGCCGGGAACACGCCCGGAAATCAGATGGTCCACCATCATGGAGGATTTGCGGCGGCGCGATTTTTCGCTGAATGCCATCGCCATCTCCCTGAATCCCGCATCGCGCGGCCTGCTGCTGGATCCCACGAACGGTCTCTCGGATATCGAGCGCGCCGAAGTGCGGGCCCTAAGCATCCACAGCTTCACCAATCAGCCTGTGCGCCTGTTGCGTTTGCTCCGCTTTGCGGCGCGCATGGGCTTCAAAGTGGAGCAACGCACGCAGGAATGGTTCGACTTAGCTATCGAGCGCAACCTGCAGCATTCCATCGAAACCGAAGACGCCGGGAGCGAGCTTCACGCCGTGTCCCGCGAAGAACGGCCAACCGTGGTGCTGAAGGCATGGGAAGAAGCCAAGTTGCTAGAGGTGATCAACCCAGTCCTAGCCAAGAAGCATCCCGACTACGACGCCATCAATCGCCTGATGAAAGTGCGCGAGGACTTGTTCACGGCTGGATTTCGTCCCCGGCTTGCCACGCCGATGTTGCTGGCTATCCTGGGACGCCTGAAGGACCGCGAGCAGGGCAGTGTTCTTTCAAAGGCAGGATTTCGTGCTGCCGAAATGGATGCAACCTTATCCTTTGAAGAAAAAGCATTTGCCGCGCAAAAAGAGTTGGTCGGGAAGAAAATGCAGATTCCCGTTGATGCATATCATTTCCTGGAAAAGTTTCCCCTGGAGCAGATGGCGTACTTGCTGGCAGAGTCGAACAACAGCGGCGCGCTCTCCAAGATTCGTGCCTACCTCCACAAATGGCGGCCGATACGCATCGCACTGCCTCAAGTGGCCAACGAATTGGAAGCGCTGGGCATGCCTCGAGGCGCGAAGTTTGACCAAATTGTGGAGCAGGTCTTTGCCATGCAGCTCACAGGCCGCGGAAAGACGCCGGAAGAACGCGAAAAAATCCTGCGTAAGCTGAGCGGGATCAAAGAACAGCCGAAGAAGAAGGAGAAAGAAAAGAAGCCCGCCAAGCATGGTGCCAAAGCACACGCTGCGGCTGCTAACGCCGAAACAGCGGGCAAACATGCAGCAACAAAAGAAGCTCTGAAACGCGCAGCAAAAGCAAAGGCAGGGTCGGCAAGGCAAGCAGCCAGGGCGGTGGCGGCAAAGGCTCATGCCAGCCACACGAGTCACGCCAAGAAGAAACATCGCCGCTGAGAGGGACCTCGCACAATTCACTTGGACCTGTGGAAAGTCATATTGCGTAATGCAAAACTCCTGAGGGAGTTTTAGAATCGAGTTTATGGGGCAACCGCAGTTCGTTCATCTGCACGTTCACACCGATTACAGCCTGCTCGACGGGGCCTGCGAAACTTCCGAGCTGTTGGATGAGGCATCGCGCCAAAAGATGCCGGCAGTGGCCATCACGGACCACGGCAATCTTTTCGCTGCTGCGAATTTCTTCTATGAAGCCAGCAAGCGTGACGTCAAGCCCATCATCGGCTGCGAAGTTTACCTTGCCAAAGGCAGCCGCCACGACCGCGGCGAGAAAGCTAACGGCAACGGCGGGCCGGAAAAGGCCGACGTGGAACCGGGCATGCGCGGCACCAATCATCTGGTGCTGCTCTGTGAGTCACCCGAGGGGTACCACAATTTAGTCAAATTAGTTTCCGCGGGATTCCTCGAAGGTTTTTACTACAAGCCTCGTATCGACTACGACCTGCTCACAAAACACAGCAAAGGATTGATTGCCCTTTCCGCCTGTTTGCGCGGAGTAGTCACGGAAGCCGTCGCGGAGCAGAAATACGAGCAAGCGCGCGAAAATGCCTATCGGTTGCGCGATATTTTCGGCAAGAGCAATTTCTTTCTGGAGATTCAGGACCAGGGCATTGAGATCGAGCAGCGCGTGAACCCGGAACTCGTTCGCTTGTCCAAAGAGACCGGCATTCCACTAGTTGCCACGAATGATTGCCACTACCTGCATCACGAAGACGCCCACGCTCAGGAGGTGTTGCTGTGCATTCAGACCGGAAAGACCATGGGCGACGCGAACCGTATGAAGTTCGCCACAGACCAGTTCTATTTCAAGAGTGCAGCGGAAATGGCAAAGATCTTTGGAGAGATACCTGAGGCGCTGAGCCGCACTGTGGATATTGCCTCGCGCTGCAACGTGAAGATCGAGCGCATCTCAAATCCGTTTCCGGAATTCAAGGTTCCGGGCGGCTACGACTCCGCGAGTTATTTTGAAAAGGTCGCTCGCGAGGGCTTCGCGGCACGGGTACCTCACCTCGAGCGTCTCGCAAAGGAACGGTTCCTGCGCAATCCGCTGGCTGAGTACGAACGGCGACTGAATGCGGAAATCGAGATGATCAAGAAGATGCGCTACGAAGGCTACTTTTTGATCGTATGGGATTTCATTCACTATGCGCGCGCGCAGGGAGTGCCGGTAGGTCCAGGGCGCGGCTCCGCGGCCGGCAGCCTCGTAAGTTACGCGCTCCGCATCACCGATGTGGACCCCCTGCAATACAACCTGCTTTTCGAGCGCTTCCTAAATCCCGAGCGCGTTTCCATGCCGGACATCGACATTGATTTCTGCATGCGGCGCCGCGGCGAGTTGATTAACTACGTTACGCAAAAATATGGGCGCGAGAACGTCGCTCAGATAATCACGTTTGGGACGATGGCGGCGAAGGCCGCGGTGAAAGACGTTGGCCGGGCGATGAATATTCCCTATGGGGAAGTGGATAGGCTAGCCAAGCTGATTCCGAATACATTAGGCATCGAACTAAAAACCGCGCTAGAAGAAGCGCCGCAGCTGAAAGCCGCGGTGAATTCCGATGACAATCTGAAAGAGCTAATGGCTGTCGCGCTGCGGCTGGAGGGACTGTCGCGTCACGCTTCAACTCACGCCGCGGGTGTGGTGATTTCCCCTCGGCCGCTGATGGACGTCGTCCCTCTATACAAATCCAACAAGGATGAAATCACGACGCAGTACGACATGAATGCGCTCGAGCGCGTCGGGCTGCTCAAGATGGATTTTCTCGGCTTGACCACGCTCACGGTGTTACAAGATGCAGTCCGCATGGTGGAGCAAAACCGAGGGGTCAAAATTGACATTGATAATTTGAAGTTGGAAGACGAAGAGACGTACAAGCTCTTCGCTCGCGCCGACACTACGGCGATTTTTCAGTTTGAATCGCACGGAATGCGCGACATTCTCCGCCGTTACCAGCCCACGCGCATCGAAGACCTCACCGCGCTGAATGCGCTCTACCGCCCTGGCCCCATTCAGGGCGGCATGATCGACGATTTCATCAACCGCAAGCACGGAAAAACGAAAGTTGCTTACGAGCTTCCGCAGTTGAAGGACATTCTCGAAGAGACGTATGGCGTCATTCTTTATCAGGAACAGGTGATGCAGATCGCCAACCGCCTGGCGAGTTTTTCGCTGGGCGAAGCGGACATTTTGCGCCGCGCGATGGGCAAGAAGAAGAAAGAAGAGATGGCGGCGCAGCGTGCGAAATTTATGGCCGGTTGTGCGGCAAACAATATCCCCGAGAAGAAGGCCGAACGCATTTTCAACCTGATGGAGGAATTTGCAGGTTACGGCTTCAATAAATCGCACTCCTGCGCGTACGCGCTGCTGGCGTATCAGACCGCGTACCTGAAAACGCATTATCCCGTCGAATTCATGGCCGCGCTGCTTACTTCCGAAGCGGGCAACACCGAAAAAGTGGTGAAGTACATCAACGAAGCGCGAGGAATGAGCATTTCCATCCTTCCGCCAGACGTAAATGAGAGCGATTTGTATTTCACGCCAGTTGGCGAAGCCATTCGCTTCGGGCTCGCGGCCATCAAGAACGTCGGCGAGAACACCGCCAAAGCCATCCGCGAATCGCGGCTCTCGCATGGGGAGTTCAGGTCTCTTTACGATTTCTGCGAGCGCATCGAATCGCGTTTTTTGAATAAACGAGTCTTCGAGAGCCTCATCAAGTCCGGTGCCCTTGATTCACTCGGCGCGCGCGAGTCGCTGCTCGCCTCAGTGGACGATGCTCTTGCCACATTGCAGCGCGCCTCTCGGATGCGCGAATCTGGGCAGCACGGACTGTTCATGGCGGCGGCCGCCCCTGCGCCAATCCCGTTCGAGCTGCACGAAGCGGGGCCATGGGGCGAGGAAGAGCGCCTGGCCAGCGAGTATGCGATGCTAGGGTTTTATGTTTCCGGGCATCCGCTGGCAAAATACGCATCGCGCTTGGCAGACCTGAAAGCGGTAACGCTCGACCAGATCGAAGTGCAACGAAACGGAAGAGAAGTTACCATTGCGGCGCTCATAGTCAGCAACCGGCCGATGCGCTCGAGGAAGGGAGCGCGCTGGGCCATTTTCACGATTCAGGATATGACGGGGATTCAGGAACTGCTCGTTTTTCCCGAAAGTTTTGCGCGCCTGGAACAAATGCTGAAACCCGGCAAGCCACTGCTGATGAAAGTTCGTGTTCAGGTCGAAGAAGCCGGCACGCGGCTCTCGTTGCAAGAGGCACGGCTTTTGGAAGACATTGCAGACCGTCCACCGGGTGGCGAGTTCCGGGTGCGTTTGGATTTGCGCAAACTGAGTGAAGACGCGATGGACCGTCTGAACAACCTAATGGCGGATTCGCCGGGAAACTGTTCGGTGGTGTTTGAATTATGCCGCCCGGACGGCTCGATGGCGGTGATGCGAGCGCAGCAGGGCGTGAATCCTTCGCCGGAATTCGTGGAGGCAATTCGGCAAGTCTGCGGCGAGGATGCGGTAGCCGTGGTGATCGCATGAAAGCGAAAACGAAAGATACCCGGGACAAGCAGCAGAGCGAACGCCAGAAGGTAATCGAGCATCTTGAGAAGGATGTCGAAGAGTTGCGGCGCTTGTCAGGCGACGGAGACGCGGATGCGGAGCTGGAGCGCATACGCCAGCAAGTCGCGGAGTTGCGGCGAGAGTTTTACACACACATGGGCGCCTGGCAGCGTGCACAAATTGCGCGCCACCAGCAGCGCCCGTACCTCTTGGACTATGCCAACTTTCTTTTCACCGACTTCACGGAATTGCACGGCGATCGTGGTTTTGCCGATGACAAAGCCATTGTGGCAGGGCTAGCGAAATACCACGGCCGTCCTGTCGCCGTGATAGGCCACCAAAAAGGACGAGACACCAAGCAGCGGCTGGCGCGCAATTTCGGCCAGCCAAAGCCGGAAGGCTACCGCAAAGCTCTGCGCGTGATGCAACTGGCCGCAAAGTTCGGGCGGCCGATTCTTAGCTTCGTGGACACGCAAGGCGCTTACCCTGGCATGGATGCGGAAGAGCGCGGCCAGGGCGAAGCTATAGCGCGGAATTTGCGCGAAATGGCGAGGCTGCCTGTGCCGATCATTGTGACCGTGACAGGCGAGGGCGGCTCTGGCGGGGCGC
>Ga0126379_10002725_pt1 | contig 11303 bp, 5 predicted proteins | sample PanSoiMetPlot_24_FD_92640 | JGI IMG/M metagenome (GOLD analysis project Ga0126379, IMG submission 92640) | Tropical forest soil microbial communities from Panama - MetaG Plot_24 | ecosystem: Environmental > Terrestrial > Soil > Tropical forest > Bulk soil | place: Panama | collected 2016-02-17
CGTGATCTGGAGAAAGCAGGCCGAACCAACTTCGCGAGCGTCCTCGGGAGGGGGTATAGGTTCGGCCCGCCTTCCTACGATCTCATCGAAGCTATCGGAGCGGGATGCATGTAGGGAGCTGTCAGAACTGACAGGGGGAACTCCTAGCTGGATACCGCATGCTGCCCAGATGATGTTGGCGAGCGCGCTGCCGCCAATGGCCAAGGCAACGACTCCGAGCTACAACCATTCGGCGTCAAGTCGTTCCAGCGTACAGCAGCATCGAGCTTGCCATTGGTGTCTCAGTGCATAAGCGCACCTCACAGCGTGAACTGAGAGAGGTTACATCCTAGCTAAGACGAAGAGGTACACAAAACCCGCCAGCGCAACGGCGAGCAGCAAATAAGGCCAATAGGAAGCCAGACCGTTCTTCACGTTCACCTGCCCGACTCCTTCCAAGCAATTCTTCCCGCCGCACCTTAAGCGGAGCTTAAGCAACTATCAATTTCTCGTGAAGGAAAGGTTTGAAATGCACTCACTAGATTCCGTACAAACTGAGGAAGTCCCCGACTGATGGCGTAGTTCTTGCGTCAATCAACTGTCTTGGACGGTATCCTGTACTGGCCCTATACCAGGCAGGGAGATCCACTCGGTAGACCGTAGCGCGTTTCAACAAGAGAATCGGAAAAATCGGCTCGCGCTGCCGCCGATGCTGTATTCCTCACTGTCAGCAACATTGCGGAGGTCGCCGAGCGCCGCTCGTGGAGGTCCGGGTAGGGCAAAGTTGGGAAATCTTCTGGGGACAAAGGGTAAGCATCGAAAACGTCTCAAACTTTCGAGAGCTTTGTTATGATGTACTTGCCAGAACGGAGAGGTGGCCGAGTGGCTGAAGGCGGCGGTTTGCTAAACCGTTATACGGGCTAAAACCTGTATCGAGGGTTCGAATCCCTCCCTCTCCGCCATTTCCTTCAATTTCAATCACTTTACAGCTTATTGCAGGGTGGACTGATCGCTTCCGGAATCGCCTGACGGTGTCCTAACGTTGTGCAAAACGCCGTGGGTCGTCCTGAGGAATGTTGGTTTCGTACGTCTTCATTGCCTTCTGAACATCCTTCCCAGAACCTTTGACGTAATTACAGCGCGATCGAAACATTCGAGTGGCGAAAATGCGCTGGGTCACCATGTCGCTTACCATGCGGTTCAAGTTCGACCCTAGGCGGCGGTGTGCGGCATGGCAGCCGTGCTATTCCAGGGTACGGGCGGTCCGCGGTACTCGTGCTCGCGCGTCTTCGGCTGCTGGTGGTCTTTCTCGCTTTGACGCAAAGCGTCTTTTTTGGCAGGCAACTGTACGCTTGGCGGTGAGCGCCCAGACCGAGGGCCAGCTCGACCCGCGGCTTCGGCCGGGATGACCGTCCAGATCACCATAATCGTCGCCCGGATACCAAAACATGCTGATCATTCCGGTTCAGGCGCGTTTTCAAAAAGTAAGGAGAGACTTTTGCCTACGTCTGGCACGGTTCCAAGTTCCTTCGTCGCAATAAACGATTGAGGTAAGTCGAAGGGGCGCCGATCGCGTTGTTGTTGCCAAGGGATTGCAACTGGACATCTAGTGTCGCTGCAAGACCCAAGCGTATGCGAGATTTTCAGTTACTTAGTTTTTACTAAGGCGACTGTCACCGGAAACCCCGGCTTTCTCCCGTACTCGAAAAACGTCACCGAGAATTGATCGAGTAACAAGGAATTTGAAAATTTCAGGTATCTCCAATCTTGAATTGGCTACAACCACTGTGTTAAAGGGTAGCTCCCCATTGTTTACCAGCACACCCAACTGGCTGATAAACTTCGTACCATAGAGCACGGTTTGTCGCCTTCGCAACTGCAGAGTCAGATCGCTCTTAGGACACCGCTGAATCTTGCATCTTGAAGAGCCTTTGTCTCCCAACCGTCTCCCTTCGGCCCTGAAAATTGGCCAACGCATCACGATTCTTAACCAGGTCGGTAGTAAACACGGTATATGGAAAAGGGAGACGTAGGGCTTGCAAGTTGCGAAGCCAATCATAACTGAGCAGTTTGTGACATTGTACTCCTGTTAACCGGAGTTGCCAGGCACCATATCGCTCACTGGCGAAAAGACTGCCATCAGAGGCAGAAGAAAGCTTGACTGGCTCATGCGCCCTCATGACGCGTGTTAGGCCCGCTAGGCGTGTTGCTCGCGTCGCGCAATACATCGGGTTCGCACGATTGCCCCTTAAATGGAAGGGCTCTTGAAGCTGCCCGGCCTAGCCCGTGGCCTTGTACGTTCCTCTCTCAACGCTTCGACGCAACCCTCGCAAGCGACTGCGCATTACCCGGGCCGTTGTGGTTCGCTAGCCCTTCAACGTTTGAAGCTTTCATTCGCAACACCTTGTGGGTTCGCGTACGGAGGACACCATGAGACGACTAAGTTCTGAGCGATTCCCATGGACGGATCATTGCGACCGGTCGACACCAAGAAGAGGCTCCTGACGTGTAAGAAAAATTCGGCTTTATGCCACTCAAGAATCAACAGCTGTATAAAGTGACCTTGCCGGAATACATCAGAACCATCGAACCCCTCCAGAAACTCCACAAGACGCACGTGGTGAAAATAAAGGGAAAACCGCTAAGTTGGTGAAAGTGTGAATGCTAGCGAACGAGTGCCTGTTAGGTTCCAGCAGTGTTACAACGATGAATACGGTGTTTTCCCCTATACAGGACCTTGCGCCCTGCATGGCCCTGCGCCCGCGGCTGCATCCGAGGCGGGGACTTGAACTCGTAGCGCGGGATTTTCTGACAAGGTGTCATTAGACTAAGAAAGGGTTACCACGGCTCACTGTCTCGGTCCCAGCAGCTTGCTAAGTCTAATACCAAATCGCGCCGTAACCGTAACTCTTGACACTTTTCGCCTTGGTGCCGATCGGCATTTGACTTGCAGTGCTGCACGCCGGCACTATGTAAAGAAGTTAGAAGCTTCGCGTTCGCGAATTCCAAAGGGTTGCGACGTTGTACCACAGGCAAGGTCGTACGGGTGTGCTCGCATAGCACAGCCGTACCAGGACAATTACGAATAAGTAAGGATGACTGTGACTGCTGTTGACCAAATGCGCGTGGCCCTGACACATAGTCTACGGCTTGCTGCAGTTCTCTCCGTGTGGGTATTGGTCGTTTCAGCGGGCGCACAGATTTCTCCCGGGCCCCTTTCGCGCGCGCACAAAACGCTGGACAGCGCCGTCAATTGCACAGCTTGTCACAAGCTGGGCGCGACGCGGACACTCAAGTGCCTCGATTGCCACAGCGAAATAGCTTCACGGCTGCGAGCCAATCACGGCTTGCATGCTTCGTACGGATTGAAGGCCGACTCCAGCCAGGAGTGCGCTCGCTGCCACTCGGAACACAATGGGGAAGACTTTGCCATCGTGAAATGGACCCCGACGCCTACCGCCTTTGATCACAGCAAGACGGGATACCAACTGCAGGGCAAACACGCCGGCCTAGCTTGCAATCGCTGCCATACGCCGGATCACATCGCAGGCTCGGAATTACTGTCAATTCAGGTGCGCGACAAGACCCGCAGCTTCCTGGGAGTGAGCCAGAATTGCCTTAACTGTCACAAGGATGAGCACGGCGGCCGCCTGGGGCAAAACTGCCAGCAATGCCACAACTTCGAGGATTGGAAGAATGTCACGCAATTCGATCACAACAAGACGCGGTACCCACTGACCGGTCTTCATGGCCAAGTCGCATGCGCCAAGTGCCACACGCCCGGACCGGACAATAAGCCGCGCTACATCGGCCTGCTATTCACTGCCTGTAGCGACTGCCACCATGATCCGCATCATGGCAGCTTCGCACAGCACAGTTGCCAGTCATGCCACAACACTGCCGGCTGGAAGCGCGTCTCTCTCGAAACGGTGAGCGAGCGCTTTGATCACTCGAAAACCAAATACCCGCTGGAAGGTAAACACCAGACGCTAGATTGCCTACGCTGCCACACGGATGGCAACTTCAAGAAGCCGCTGGCATTCCAGCGCTGTCTCGACTGTCACCAGGATGAGCACAATGGTCAGTTCCTGACGCGCGCCGACAAAGGGGACTGCGTATCCTGCCACAACCTGCAGGGATTTACACCCACAACGTTCGGAGTCAAGCAGCACGCAGCCACCGCATACCCCCTCGTACAAAAGCACGCCTCGGTCGAGTGCGCAAAATGCCACATCCCCAAAGGCAAAGACACGCTCTATCGGGTGAAGTTTGCGCAGTGCACGGATTGTCACCAGGACGAGCATCAGGGCCAGTTCGCCGGCGCGCCCTACCTGAATCGCTGTGAGCAGTGTCACGACCTCAAGGGATATCGGCCTGCCACGTTTAGCTTGGCGAGGCACAAACAGACGCGCTTCCCACTAACTGGTGGCCACATCGCGACGGCCTGCGGAGAGTGCCACAAGCCGTGGTCCTCGCTCAAGGGTGAAACCGGGGAAGATACAGGCTATCAACATCTCGAAAACGCTGCAGTCTTTCGTTTTGATGATCGTTCCTGTACGGTGTGCCATGCCGACCCCCACCAGGGTCAATTCAAAGATCGCATGCAGCTTACTAAGGCTGCGGGGAGGGCTTCCGGCTGCGAGGCGTGCCATAACACGGATTCCTGGCATGAGCTAAGAGCATTTGATCATTCGAAAACCTCATTTCCACTATTAGGTGCTCATCGCGGTACCGCCTGCATTGCCTGCCACAAGCCGCCGGATCTGGGAACGAAACTGGTGCAGGCTGATTTCAAGGCGGCACCGACCAAGTGCGAGCAGTGTCATGAGGACATCCACGGCGGCCAGTTCGCCGGCGCCAGCAAGATCACCCCTTGCGCCACCTGTCACAACAGCTTCCAATGGAAGCCATCGCTTTTCGACCATGAGCGGCGCACCAGCTTTTCACTGAAGGGGGCCCATCAGAACTTAAGCTGCGAAGCCTGTCACAAAAACCTTCAGATGGTCAGCGGGAAATCGGTGCTCTTCTACAAGCCCACACCTAAAAATTGCGCGACGTGTCACGGCCCGGCGATGCCTACGCCGAAATCGTCGCTCTAAGTAGGCCGTCAAAAGTTTTGGACATTGCCAGCAGTGATTTGTCTCACAATTTTTAACTCGGTGAAACCACCTAATTACACTTAGTGAAATCACCTAAGTAAATTATTCGCCTGTAGCCGGAAACATTTACCCGCGCAGATACTGCTTGCGATGAGAAGGTTGCACGCTTAGTATTGGCCACATGAACACGTGCTTGGGTAACATATTGAAAGAGGTACTTACCAATTACTTTTCTTGGATAGCGAATCGCTCGGGAATGCAACCAAACACTCGCCAGTCGTGATCGAACTGTTTACTTAGATTTTTCTCGCATTTATTTCTGCAGTTGTAGCTGCAGTCGAAATTCGGGATGGGGTAGCAAGCGTGGTTTCGACCATTCTGATCAACGCGCTGTTTATTTTCCTTCCAGCCAACATCCTTCTGCCGGGACAGGGCCAGGGCTATGCCGAAACCCGAAGCCCGCACGGACCTCTGAACCTGGCTTGCACCAATTGCCACACGTCGCTGGGATGGAAACCGATCCGCGGCGTTCCCGAATTCAATCACAACCAGACCAAGTTTCCCCTGCGCGGCATGCACCAGGGCGTTATGTGCACGCAGTGCCATATCAAACCCGTATTTTCGAATGTGGGAACTCAGTGCGCCGAGTGCCACGCCGATATTCATCGTGGCACCATGGGCGCGCGCTGCGAACAGTGCCACAGCGTCAATGGCTGGAATGTTTCCGTACGGGCCATTCAGAACCACAATAACCGATTCCCCCTGTTGGGCGCGCACGCCGCCCTCGATTGTGACGCCTGCCACAAGAATGGCGCGCTAAGCAATTACACCACCCTGTCGACCGAGTGTTACTCCTGCCACGCTAGGGACTTCCAGAAGACCACCGGCCCCAGCCACATCAGCGCTGGCTTCTCGACCACATGCCAGGAGTGCCATGACATGAACACGTGGTTCAGCGTGAAATTCGATCACCTGAAGTTCACCGGCTTTGCACTGACTGGCATGCATGCCACACTGGAATGCACGCAGTGTCATATCGGAGGCAAATTCAAAGGCACGCCGGTGAACTGTGTGGGCTGCCACTTACCCGACTATCAGAAGACCCGCAACCCGAACCACGTGGCACTTGGAATGCCGCAGACTTGCCAAACCTGCCACACCACGGCGGCCTGGCAGCCGGCTACATTCGATCACAACATGGTGGGCTTCCCCCTGACCGGCGGGCATGCAATTTTGCAGTGCAACCAGTGCCACACGAATGGAAACTTCAGCCTGACGACGAAGGCGTGCGTGTCATGTCACCTGAAGGATTACCAGAACACTAATAATCCCAATCACGTTCAGCAGGGATTCCCGCAGAGCTGCGAAGTCTGCCATAGCACAGCGGCGTGGATGCCGGCAAGCTTCAATCACGCGGCTTCCGGCTTCCCGCTGACTGGCGTCCATGCGACGGTGCAATGCTCCCAGTGCCATATCAATAACAATTACCACCTGACCAGCACGGCCTGTGTGAGCTGCCACCTCAAGGATTTCCAAGGTACAACGAACCCCAATCACGTCACTGCCGGCTTCCCACAGCAGTGTCAGGTATGCCACAACACAACGGCGTGGATTCCGGCAAGCTTCAATCACAACAACACGCCGTTTCCCCTGACGGGTGCCCATGTGACGGTTCCCTGCGCAAGCTGCCACGTCAACAACAACTACACCGCGCTGCCGACCGACTGCTATTCGTGCCATAAGGCCGACTACAACGGAACTACTAACCCGAACCATGTGGCCGCGGGCTTCCCGACTACCTGCACCACCTGTCACAACACGACCGCGTGGATCCCTGCGAGTTTCAATCACACCTTTTTCCCGATGAATCACGGGGGGGCAAATGGCGTGTGTGCGACCTGCCACACGAACCCGAACAATTACGCGATCTTTACCTGTACCAACTGCCACACCAAGCCCAATACCGACCAGAACCACCAAGGCGTTGGGGGTTATGTCTACAACAGCATCAACTGTTATCAGTGTCATCGAAATGCCGGCGGCGGGGGATAAATCAGAAGGTAAGGGAAGTAATGAAGGCAATGTTAGCACTAATTCTCGCCCCGCCGTTGCTCATCGGTTCCGCCGTAGCACAGAGTAAGTCTGCGGGAGAAATCCGCGACGTCGCCGTGGTACGAAGCAGCGGTGAAACCCAGGTGCGGGTCAGTCTGAGCGCGCCCTCTGAACCGAAGGTGATGGTGGCCACGAATCCCCCGCGCTTAGTGGTGGAGTTCGCCAGGGTTGTCGCTGCTGGCGCGAGAGAAGGCCAGATCCCAGTTGGACAGGATGGGGTCAAGTCGGTTCGCGTCGGCCTCCATAGCGCAAATCCACCGGTAACCCGCGTCGTGGTGGAGCTGGAGGCGGCCCGTCCGTATCGATTGCAAACCGAAGGAAATCTCATTGTCCTTACCGTATTGCCGGCGATTGCAGCATTCAGTTCGCAGGTTGGCAGCGCCACGCCCGGCGCCACGGACAGGGCAACGCCTCAGCCAATTCCGCCCCCGCCTCCCCCGGGATCAGCTATAACGAGTTCTGGCGCTTCCCCCGCATCAATGCTCGGCACGCCGGAACCAACCACCACCGCGGCCGCCCCGACGGTAGCCTATCCGAATCGCGGCAGCCTGGAGGAAGGCATGTTGCCCATTCTGGGCGTGACCGGGACCGGCCCGGTGCCACCAGCCGTGAGTTCCACGTCATCGGCCCCTGTCACTTCAACCGGCGCTGCCCCGGAGATGACGGTAGGGGCCCCTGTGCGAGCGTCAGCCAGCCAGGCTGCGCGATCATCAAGTCCAGCCACGCCGACTGCGCGCACTAGCTCGACAATCTCGCAGTTTCCGCGTGTTGTGGCTCAGGTCGCTCCGGTGCCGGCCACCGTCCAGCCGAATGCGGATGTGCGCACCGCCTTCAAGATCAAGTATGTGGCTGAGAGCGCGGCTTATCTCGATGCTGGCCGCAGCGGCGGCTTGTCTGAAGGCATGAAGTTGGAAGTGCGCGATACCGATCCATCCCCTCGGCCAACCGAAGGTGACAACTCGGCGGGAGTGCACGTGGTGGCACAACTGAAGGTAATTTCTGTGGCCGAGACCTCTGCCGTCGCCGAAATCAGCGAGCCCATGCGTGATGCCAAACCCGGCGATCTCGCCTATCTTTCCTCGGCAGACACAGAGTCTCTCATCGCCCAGCACGCGCTCAGCCCTACGCGTAAGTATCCCACCGTAATTTCCTTCAGCGACGGAGATCCGCTGGCGGAAGAGGCGCGAGCCGAGGTACCACGGCCGCCGTTGCCCGAAGTCAATCGTGTCCGTGGACGCATCGGCTTCGACTACAGCGGCATTATCAGCCACGGCCAGTTCGCCTCGAACAGTTCGAACGTCGGCTTGGTGATTCGCACCGACATCACGCGCATTGGCGGCAGCTATTGGAACATGAGCGGCTACTGGCGCGGGCGCTTCATGTCGAATTCGGCTGCTAATCAGCCCACGCTTCAGGACTTGCTCAACCGCACCTACACCATCGGGCTGACCTATGACAATCCCAAATCGGCGTGGGTGGCCGGCGTCGGCAGACTCTACCTCCCCTGGGCGACGAGTCTCGATACCATTGACGGCGGTTACCTTGCCCGGCGGGTGAGCGACATCGCCACCGTCGGATGGTTTGCCGGATCTACTCCGGATCCCACCTCGTGGAGCTACGCCCCTGACCAGCAGATGAGCGGTATGTTCGTAAACTTCCAGGGGGGCAGCTTCGACGATTTCCGCTATTCCAGCACCAGCGGGGCGGGAATCCAGCTGCTGAAATGGAAAATCAACCGTCCATTTCTCTTTTTTGAGAACGGCCTCTACTACAAACGCTTTTTTTCTCTGTACAGTGCCGTGCAAGCTGACAAGCCCGCAAGTAATCCTGTAGTTACCTCGCCCGGAGCGGGTATCAGCCGCAGTTTCACCACTCTGCGTATACAGCCGTTTGCGCGGCTGGAGTTCGATGTCAACCATACTTACTTTCGGGACGTACCCAATTTCGATCCCCAACTGATTGGAACTGGCTTGTTGGACAAGTACCTGTTTCAAGGATTCAGCGCCGGCCCTCGCATAGAGGTGGTGAAAGATATCTGGGTGTACGCCACGCTGGGCAAGAGCAGCCGCTCGGGAGAGAGCAAGTCGTCATTGAATCAGCTCTATGGCGTCACATTGGGAGACCTGCCGTTCCGGCTCCACGCCGACGTGCGTTATTCTCGCTTCAATAGTTCATTTGGAGACGGCGACTACAAAGCTGTCTCCCTATCGCGGTATTTCCGCGACAACTTCCGCTGCGAGTTGCTCGCAGGGGAACAGTCCTATTCGTCGAGGCTGGCATCGAGCAACAAGTCCAAGTTCCTGAATGCCAATATCGAAGCGCCTCTCGGGCCACATTACTTCCTGCAAGGCGGCTGGACTGTGAACCGTGGCGGCTCGCTGAAATACGACCAGTGGTTCGCCACCTTTGGTTACCGCTTCGACTCATGGCATAGGGGAGCAAAATGATTCGACGCCCGAGATCGTGCCGCGTCTTTGCGGGAGACCGCGCTGGGGGATTGGGAATCACCTTGATGCTCGCCATTCTCACTTCTCCTCAGTCCCACGCACAGGACAAGAATCTGGACGAGCTGCTGTCCCGCACCAGTCAGGAAGTGGCCAGTTTTGTGGAACAGTTTTCTGAGGTCAAATGTACCGAGCGTGTGCTCCAAGAAAAGCTTGGCGAGAACAACAAGGTCGAGCGCAAAGCGGAGTCTACCTTTGACTATCTGGTGATTTTGACCAACACCGGCGGCGAACTCGGCTTGGACGAGTCGCGCGTTGCGGTACATGAGATGGCCCTCAGCAAGCGCAAGAAAGAGGTCGCTCCGCTGCTCGTCAGCAACGGCTTCGCCACTCTATTTCTGATCTTTCATCCTTATTATTCAGGAAGTTTTCAATTTGCCGCGATCGGCTCGGAGGTAATTGAGGGTAAGCAGTTGGCAAAAATTCATTTCGACCACATTCCTAACACCAAGTCAGTTGCTGCCCTGGCGGTACGCGGCCGTGAGTATCCGCTCGAGCTGTCGGGGACAGCCTGGATCGACCCCGAAACCGGCGCTATTGCCAAGATTAACGCTGGGGTTGATCGCGGCATCGAGGACATTGGCATGAAAAGCATGCGCTCGGAAGTCGAGTATGTTCCGGTGCGCTTCGGGCAGCAACTGAGCCGCTACTGGTTTCCGCAGCAGGCCAGGGTGGAGGTCGAGACCCCACGGCAGCATTGGCGGAATACCCACACATTTTTCGGTTACCAGAAATTTTCTGTCAGTACTGAGGAGCAGATCACAAACAAATGAGCACGGCATACGCGCCAGCACGAGCGGTGACCGCGGTTCGCGATGGCGAGCGCGCACATCACCTCATTTTGATCGCCGGCTATGTTATAGCTATTTGCTTTCTCTTAGCTTTAGCTATTTATGGTTGGGATTATTACACCCTCGATATTGCCCAGCGTCCTTTCTCCGATAAGCACCACTTGCTGAAGCCCAGTGGTGTAATCGGACTGAAGCTCGGCTTTCTCGGGCTGGGAATCTTCTTGGCAATCTTTCTTTATCCGCTTCGTAAGCACTGGCCCTGGCTGATGAGGCAGGGCAGCACCCGACACTGGCTGGACATTCATGTACTGCTGGGACTGTCGGCTCCGTTCATCATTGCGTTCCACTCGTCGTTCAAGTTCCAAGGATTTGCCGGGGTCGCGTTCTGGATTATGGCGGCGGTTTCGGCCAGTGGTGTGGTAGGACGCTATCTTTATTCGCAAATCCCCAGACGAGTTAATGCCGCCGAGCTCTCGCGAAAAGAAATCCAGGAATCGCAGGCGCAACTCGCGGCCGAACTGGCCAATCAGCGTCTGCTTCCCCAAGCCGACTTGCGACATATGTTACGCCTGCCCAGCCAGCAGACGGTGGATCGGCTTCCCATTGTGGTGGCCCTGGTCTACATGATATTGCTCGACGTAGCTCGTGTGCTTCGCGCGGCCAAGCTGCGACGCCATGCCCTGCATGGCGCGCAATACGTCACGACCTTGTTCGGCGTCCTTCCCACGCGCAATCACGCGCTGGAACGCGCTATTCGCACGGCACGAATGGAGGCAGCCCTCTCTAAGCGCATCCTGTTCCTGTCGCGTTCCGAGAAG
>Ga0126379_10002726_pt1 | contig 11302 bp, 6 predicted proteins | sample PanSoiMetPlot_24_FD_92640 | JGI IMG/M metagenome (GOLD analysis project Ga0126379, IMG submission 92640) | Tropical forest soil microbial communities from Panama - MetaG Plot_24 | ecosystem: Environmental > Terrestrial > Soil > Tropical forest > Bulk soil | place: Panama | collected 2016-02-17
ATCGTAAGCGGGTTATGATGGAAGAAGAATTACTTCGTTGTTTCGGCTAGCACCCGCTGCAACGGACGCGAAGCGACGGCCAGGCTTTCAAATCAACAAGGTGGCAGCCTGTGCTCCCCTGAGCGAGACCTGCGCCGCTCCTGCATCCATAAGCCGGCTTCTCTAAAGCTACGGCGCGTCGAGAGCCCGCGCCTGCGCCTTTGAACACCGAGCCCCGGCGTTCGTCGCCGAGATCAAGAATGTCTCAGCGAAAATCTTCGGCAGTTAATGCTGCTCCTTCGATGATGCTTTTCAATGTCCCGATCGGAATCGGCTTATTTCCGTGCATGGCGACGATTACCTGGCGGCCATTTGGATGACGCCATTTTTGGTGGCTGCCTTTTTGGCTCACCAACGCAAAACCATGTTTTCGCAAGACGCGAATGACCTGTTTGGCTGTGCAAACGGGAAAACGCTCGCTCACGTGAGCGCAACTTCCAAAACTTTTGCTCCCGCAGGCAAATCGACCGGCGTCGGCTCAAACCAAAGTTCAAGAGCTTCCTTTGCGTTTTGGATCGCTTCGTCCTCTGTGTCGCCGGCGGAGGCGCAACCGGGTAATTCCGGGAAAAATGCCGCCCAACGCTTGGTTTCTGAATCGTATTCGACAACCAGGCGCAATCTCATGAGCTCACAATAGATCAAAAAGGGGTCGCGCAAAAGCGCGGAAGGGATAGAGCCGAGGCGATTGCAAGGCGACGACGTTGCAACAGCTTGGCGGGTGATCGAGGGACTTCAGGTTGAACTGGTTATTGAAACTCGCTCGCTGCTACCCTTGCAGCTTTACATTGATCACTCGGTCGCCCCGGCGACCTTGCGCCAGCTACCTAGCTGCGTTGCCGTCTACCCGCGCGATGCCCGATCGCGACGTGTTCTGTGTTGCTGATCCCTCAGCTCCATTCCCGATTTGCGGCTGAATCGCTGCGCGTGACCACTGGCCACTGACGACAAATTGCACCTCCACTTCGGTCACGGATGTTTTCTCAATGAAGGCAGGGCTGGCCATCGGCCTCGTTATTCCCGATCTGTGGCAACAGGAAGCGATCCGGGCGTTGCAACAGGGAAAAGATGTGGTCGTCCAGGCGCCGACCGGTTCCGGTAAGACTTACATCTTTGAGCTGTTTTATCCGGACCTGAAAAAACAGGCGGTCTTTACGGTTCCAACCCGGGCGCTGGCTAACGATAAGCTGGCGGAATGGCGCGCTCGCGGCTGGGATGTGGGCATTTCAACCGGCGACGTGGCGGCTAACCTCGATGCACGAGTTGTTGTTGCCACGCTCGAGACGCAACGCGGGCGTCTTTTGCGCGGAGAAGGTCCGGGGTTGCTGGTGATGGACGAATTTCAAATGCTCGGCGATGACATGCGAGGCGTGCATTATGAGCTGGCAGTCGCGCTCGCTCCGCGTCATACCCAGTTGTTGTTTCTCAGCGGCAGCGTAGCCAATCCGCAGGACGTTGTCGCGTGGTTGCAACGCATCGGGCGCAACGCCGTTTTGATCGAACATCGAGAGCGACCAGTCCCTTTGGAAGAGGCGGATCTCTTTGGATTGCCGGATTCGCAGTTTGTGAAGTCGAACAATTTCTGGGCGCGAATGGTCGGACGCGCGATTCGGGCGGAGCTTTCTCCGGTCTTGATCTTTGCTCCGCGTCGCGCTGCCGCGGAGCAGATCGCGAAAGCCATCGCATCGGCTGTGCCGGTGCGGGAGCCATTGCGACTGACACCAGCACAGGAAACGGCTGCTGGAAAGGAGTTGACCAAACTGTTGCGCAATCGAGTGGCTTATCATCATAGCGGACTGAGCTATGCAGCCCGGGCGGGCGTGGTGGAAGCGCTGGCGAAATCCGGCCAGCTCAACGTGGTCGTGGCGACAATGGGTCTTGCCGCCGGTATCAATTTTTCGATGCGCTCCGTGATCGTGACCGACCGGCGTTATTTCGCCGCCAATTTTGAGCACCAGGTCGAGGCGGATGAGCTTCTCCAAATGTTCGGACGCGCCGGCCGGCGCGGGTTGGACAAGGTGGGTTACGCGCTTTACACAAACGATCTTCCCCGGTTGAGCGATGCGCGGCCGCGCCAACTCAAGCGCGCGGCCCAGGTCGATTGGCCGAGCCTGATCAGTGTGATGCATGCAGCTGCCGGACGCGGTGAGAAATCAGAGGTCAGATTTCAGAAGTCAGAGATCACTGATGAGAACTCTGAAAACAAGGATCAGAGGCGACAGGGAAATCCGTTTGCGGCGGCGGTGGAAGTGACGCGTTCTCTCTTCAGCGTGCAGCAGGTGCCGCTCGGCGTCGAGCACTCGCTCGAAACCGGTCCGCGTCCGTGTGGTTTCTGGGTGACAGATGAGCGCGCACGATTCGTCAGGCGCGGTGTAACGGAAATGTTGAATTTTTGTGACGAATGGGAGCCAAGGCCGCCGGCACAGACTGTGACCCTCGGTGTTGCCTTCGTCCGCGAAAACGACCGGTGGCGGCGCGCGTTGACCCTGCCTCGCATGCTCGAAGGAATCGGCACCGGTAATCTCTGCCGGCTGCGAAGTCTGAATCGTTACGGAAGAGAACTGCCGGTAGCGACCGTGCTCGCGTCGGGAAAGGCGGCATTAGCGAAATGGCTGAAGAAAGCGGTGAAGCAGAGAAGAGAAAACGCCGAACCTGCCTTTCATACATTAGGTAGGGTCGGCGCGCTGCGCCGACCGGATCCCGCCTCTGAGGCGGGACGGCGTCCCTACCACGTTGCGAAGTTACTTAGTCATGAGGAATTTGAAAGTGAGGTACGGCCGCAGCTCGCTGAATTAGTGAAGCCGGGCACAGTCGTCGACTGGATCATGCGGGGAAATCTGATCTCGCTCCGGCTCGATTACGCCAATGTGCCGGTCAACGCGCACATTGATTCGTCAGGCAAAGCGTTGATTGAGCCGCCGGAGCGGGAAAATCTGTCGGAGGTTTGCCGCATGTGCGATCAACTCGAGCACGACAGGAGCGTGCCCATTGTGAATTCACCGGCTTACGCCTGGCGTTATCTTGGCTTGATGGGGCCGGAGGGCAGGCCGACCACGCGCGGAATCATTTTCTCATTTTTTCATGGAGGCGAAGGGCTCGCCATCGCGGCGGCGTTGGAAGATGAGACGTATCCGATCAGCGATCTGGTGTTTGATCTCGCAAATGTTCGCGCCGGACCCCGTTTTTCTGGAGAAGATGCGCCGATGGGCGGGCGGCTCGGGATTTTGTGTCAGCGGGTGTATAACCGGGCCGATTACCCGGGTTATCTGACCATGGGCGTGCCGATGCAATATGGCGCCGGCGCATCGGAAGTGATGCGTGAATTGGTGGCTGATCCTCGATCGAAACACAAACTCATCGGCGACCTGATTCGTCACGGCGATATCGAACGGGCGCTGGTGGAATGGCGGAGTCTGCTGCGTCGCATCGTCACTGCGCCACCGTATCCTCTGCCGCGCTGGAATGAATTGAAGAGAGTTGCGGGCGAGCTATTGGAAAAAACTGTGTCGCCGACTGCCGTCGATCTGGTTGGGCTGCTTCCGGTTCAGCAACGCCGCGTTTAATGAAGGACGGGGTTCAGATGCATCGGAATGGTAACAACGGCGTTACCATTCAAATACGGCAAGGGCGATACTTTCAAATCCTGGCGGGTTTAATTTTTTGAGAGGAACGAAGTTATGAACCCGAAAAAAATCATTCTTATTGGTTGCGTAGCAGCATGTGTTTTCGCAGGCTCGACTGCGACGGCTCAGATGAGAGGAGGACACGGTGGGATGGGAATGCGCGGCGGCGGCATGGGAATGCGCGGCGGTTTCATGCCACATTCGATGATGGGACGAATGCCAATGCACCGCGGTCCCATGATGAATTCACCCTCGGGCTTCCGACGTTTTGGCAACCGAGGCTTCAATCGAATGGATCGGTTTGGTCGTTTCAACCGTTTCAATGATGGCCGCTTCGTTGGGAATCATCGATTCAACCGCTTCAATCGATTCAACCGCTTCAACAACGTCATCTTTATCGGCGACTTCGGCTTTCCATGGTGGTGGGGTTGGGGCTGGAGTCCTTGGTGGAATTGGGGCTGGAGCCCTTGGTGGGGCTGGCGCTAGCCGTACGGATACCTGGGTTACGGCGAGGGCGCACGCACGATCGCGTGTGTCCACACCTCACGAGTCGCGACGTATCTGCATCATCATCAGCCACCACTCACCCGCTGTGAGATCGAGCTAATTGTCTCACATCTTGAACGCTCTACTCGCACCTAAGCTTGACTACATGCTTCGTCGCTGCCGGTTTTCAAAGATGAAGCAGCGCCCAACGCATACACTGAGCGCAACCGCGCGTTCACGCGCTGCACTTAAAGCTATCGAGATCGAGGCCAGTCATCGTAATCGGCTTGTGATAGATTAATTTGCGCGACCTCAGCCGCACAAATAGGATCGCGCGTGCGCGGGCTCCGCTCGGTTTGGTCCATCGTGCTGATAATAACCGGCGCAGTCTTGTTTTTGCTCGATCTGGGCGGTTGCGCCAAACATGTTGAGCAGGGCGGTCTGTCAAAACTAAAGCCGTGCCGGTTAACCGGAATCGATGAGGAATTGCTTTGCGGAAAATTTACAGTTTTTGAAAACCGGAAGACGCGTACCGGTCGAACAATCGATCTGAACGTCGTCGTGCTGCCGGCACTCGATCAAGAGAGCAAAGCGGAGCCGCTGTTCGATCTTGCGGGCGGTCCGGGCGCGGCGTCAACAGGCGCTGCGGATTTCTACGCGGGGCCGGGCAAAGAGGCCCGTCGTCGACACGACGTGGTATTAGTCGATCAGCGCGGCACCGGGCAATCGAATCGCCTTTCAATTCAGCGGGAGAAAACACCGCAGCATTACCTGACCGAGATGTATCCAGTCGATTACGTCAGGAAAATGCGTCACGCGCTCGAGCAGCGCGCGGACCTGACGAAATACACAACCTCCATCGCGATGGATGACCTCGACCAGGTGCGAGCATGGCTCGGTTACGACAAGATCAATCTTTTCGGTCTGTCGTATGGAACACAGGCAGCGCTGGTTTATATGCGGCGGCACCCGGAGCATGTGCGCAGCGCGATTCTCCTGGCCGTTGCACCGACTGATTTGAAAATGCCGCTACATCATTCCGAGGCCGCAGAGCGCGCGATGGACCTGCTGTTGGGCGAATGCGAACAGGATGCCGCTTGTCACGCGGCTTTCCCGCAAATTCGCGACGATTGGAAGAACGTGTTAGCGCAGTTGGAGAAACAGCCGGCGCGTGTGGAGTATTTGCCGCCAAAGACTGCCGCGCCAACGACAGTCGAAATTCAGCGCGACATCTTCGCGGAGAAGATCAGGACGTGGATGTATGGACGCGACACCGGGGCGCGGATTCCATCAATTATTCATCGCGCAGCAGAAGGCGATTTCGCGCCGTTTCTCCAGCAAGCGATCGCGCCGTCGATTCCTGATTTTGTAGCGGACGGAATGTATTTGTCGGTCACGTGCGCGGAAGATGTTCCATTCATCGATCAGGAGGAAGCGGCGAGACTGAACGCTAGCAATCCGTTCGGGAACTATCGCGTGTTCCAGCAAACGCGCGCCTGCGGGATGTGGCCGCGTGGCGAGATCCCAGCCGATTTTCTCGAACCCCTTCGCTCAGACGTCCCGGTGCTGATTTTTTCCGGCAACATGGACCCGATCACGCCGCCGAAGTACGGCGAAGAGGTCGCCAGGAATTTGCCAAATAGCAGACACATCATTATTCCTGAGGCCGCTCATGGAGTCGATGGCTTGACAGACCCTGATTGCATTGATCGAATCGCGATCGAATTCCTGGACAAAGCCGACGCAAAAAATCTTGATGTGAGCTGCGTGGACCGAATGGCGCGGCCGCCATTCGCAACGAAGTAGCGCGCGCGGTAATCGAGTTGTTGTCGGATTAGACGCCGCTTACGATCGATCATTAATGTTCAAAATCTTCGGCATCGGCGCCGAAGTGGAGTTGTAGTGGCGCTACTATACCGATGCCAGAAGTCAGCGATCAGTTACGCGCGCCAGCCTTGGCAAGAGCGCGCTCGTTGCAGGCGGCACGCAAAGCTTTCATCTCAGCGCGCAGCACAACCATTCGCGTCGCAACGCCTTTGTATTTCTTCGTGGTGCCTGTGACCGTACGGTTGACGGCGCCCTGGTTTACAAGGCTCTGAAGTTTTTCATAGGCACGCAAGCGCAGCATCTCTTCGCCGCCACTGGCTGCGTTTCGCTCCCTTAGATTGAGCAAAATAATTTCGAATAACGGCTTGAATTCGAAAGAGGCCTTCGACGAAAGCACAGCGATCAGCTCTTCGGTAATATGGTCGGGTGCGCGACGTGTAAAAGAGATGGCGGATCGTTTAGACATCTAAGAGTATCGCACCCATCCGGAAAATAGCGACCCGGGACCACCTGTAGGCTTGCCGTTGCCTCTGCCTTTTTAGACCCGCTGATCGCAATCTCACGCCAAGGCGCGACACGCTAGACAAGCAGCAAACCAATGGGTGCGTCGCTACTCCATCGTAAGCCGCTTACGACGCAAGCGACGTTAACGATAATTTCGTCAGCATGACCGGATGGAGCACGTCAATTAGCGGCAACCGTTTCATCCGCGCCGCTTTTGCCGATTTGTTGTTTGACGCTTCGCGAAACTGGAATCGTGTTGAGATAGGCAGATTGAGCGGAAACAGAAGGAGGAGAAAACGATGAAAGCAGTGCGCATCAAACGTTATGGAAATGAAGAGGTGGTGGAACTTGCAGAGGTTGAACGGCCCCAGCTGGGAGAAAATCAGTTGCTGATCAAAGTGCGGGCCGCGGCAGTGAATCCGGTCGATTGGAAAATCCGCGACGGACTTGGCGAAATGTTTGGCCTGAAGCCGCCGCTGATTCTTGGTTGTGAGGTTGCGGGGACGGTGGAGGCCGTCGGCAGCCGAGGTCCGAGTCGGACTGACGTTGGCCGTTTTGTGGCCGGCGATGACGTCTATGGTTATCTCGGCGCGCACAGCGGCGGTTACGCTGAATATGTCGCGGCGCCCTCGAGCGAATTCGTTCGTAAGCCGGAGCAGATTGACTTCGATACGGCCGCGTCGGTGCCAGTCGCAGCGCTGACGGCGTGGCAGGGAATTTTTGATCACGGCGAACTAGCCAGCGGTCAGCGCATCTTGATCACGGGAGCGTCGGGTGCAGTCGGTTCGATGGCCGTGCAGCTCGCGAAAAATAAAAGCGCATACGTGATTGGGACTGGCTCGGGTCGGAATGAGGAGTTTGTGAGAAGGCTCGGGGCGGATGGGTTCATCGATTACAGGAAGGCGAAATTTGAAGAAGAAGTGAGCAGCGTGGATGTGGTGTTCGACACCGTGGGCGGCGACACGCAGCAGCGCGCGTTTCAAACATTGAAGCGCGGTGGCGTCCTTGTGAGCACGGTCAGCCCACCGTCAGCGGAAAAGGCGAAGGAGTTTGGCGTGACGGTCGCGATGGTGCTGATGATGCCAAAGCCCGATCAGCTAGCGGAGATAGATCATTTACTCGAGCGCGGGAAATTGAACGTGCGCGTGGCAACGGTGTTGCCGCTCGCGGAAGCAAAGAAGGCACATCAACTCTCGGGCTCCGGGCACGCGGATGGGAAGATCATTTTGCGGCCCTGACCCGAAATGCCTGCGGCCGACACAGCCGCCACTTACAGAGCCTCGCAGTCGACACGACTGCCACCACAGAGGGCATGCACGCTCACGACCTGCTCACTCCATATCCGGGTAAGGGCCTTTGCCGCCTTCTGTGATGAAGCGGTCGATCCGAGCGGTGACAACGGGAAGCGGTACCGAGCCGAGCTCGAGCACAGCATCGTGGAAAGCGCGGATGTTGAATTTCGCTGCGAGCGTCTGCTCCGCCTTTTCGCGGGCGCCCACGATGGCGAGCTCGCCCATGTAATAAGAGAGTGCTTGCCCGGGCCAGGCAATGTAACGATCCACCTCGGTTTCGATCTCATGCTCGGGTAGCGCGGTGTAATCGTGCATGTATTTTTGTGCCTGTTCGCGCGTCCAACCTTTCGAATGAACGCCGGTGTCGACCACGAGCCGCGCCGCGCGCCAGATCTGATAGCCCAGCATCCCAAAGCGCTCGTATGGTGTCTCGTACATCCCCATTTCCTGGCCCAGTTTTTCACAATAAAGCGCCCAACCTTCACCGTACGCGGAAATATAATCGAATCGGCGAAAGTCCGGCTGGTTCTTGTGCTCGAGCGCGATCGGAATCTGGAATGCGTGTCCGGGCGCGGACTCGTGCAAGGTCAGCGCGGGCAAATTATAAAGCGGACGATGCGGCAGATCGTATGTGTTCAGGAGATAAATGCCTGCACCGCCACGGCCTGAAGTATAAAAGGGCGCGAGATCGGGCGGGACCGGCTTGATGGTGAAGCGCATCCGCGGCAGGTAACCAAAGTATTGCGACGATTTGCCATCGAATACTTTCGCAATCCAGGCAGCGCGGTTGAGCAGCTCCTGCGGTGTTTTGGCGTAGAACTGTGGATCGTCACGGAGGAATCTCAGGAAGGCCGGGAACTCGCCTTTGAACCCGGACTGGTGCATCGCGTCGATCATCTGCTGATGTAACTTGGCGACCTCCGCGAGGCCGATCTGATGAATTTCGTCGGGCGACTGATCGAGCGTGACAAACTCGCGAATTTTCTGGCGATAGTACGTTTTCCCGTCCGGCAGCGCTTCGGCGGCAACCGTCGTGCGCGTATGCGGCACATATTCGTCGCGGAAGAATTTGAGCAGGTCTGCATAAGCCGGCTGCACGATCTCGTGAATCACCTTTGAGGCTTCCGATTTGAGCTTGTCCTGGTCGGACGGCTGAACGCCCACCATCGGTTCCCGGAACGGTGCGTAGAGCAGATTGTCTTCGGGCTTGCCTCCCGCGATGGTGGCGATGGATTTCTCGCGTCCTTGCAAAGTGAAACGTGGCGGCGTGAGACCGCGCGCAAGCCCCGCTCGCATGTTCGCGATTTGTTCGCGGAAATAGCGTGGGATGTCCCGCATTTGCGCGATCCAGTTTTTGTAATCCGTCAGCGTCTTGAAAGGTCGCCGCGCCGTGTAACCCACATCGGTCCAGAAAGCAGAATCCGAGTTGGCCGGCATTTCGTAGTCACGGAATTTCTGATCGGCGATGAAATTCTCGATTTCCGGCCGATAAACATCGTAGTTGATCTGCTCCTCCGGGGAGAGCTGCGCGCGCGGAACATCATCGAGCTTGTGCAACACATCCTGCCAGTAACGCAGTCGCATCTCCTGCGTCGCCGGATCTACCTTAGGGAGGCGATCGGGAACCGGTTTTTCGACTCCTTCGAGCCCGGGAAACTGCTCCAGTCGCCATTTCCATTCTTCGGTGTAGATCGCTCGCAACCGCTCGTCTGCGTTTTGCGCCCTGGCAAGACACGGGACGCAGCACAGCGCTGCAGCGCTAAACAAAACGGCGGTTTTGAAACTCATTCGTTCCCCACCTCACTCGCCGCTACCCGCAATCGCACAGTTCATGGAGGAGGCTAACGAATCCCGACCGGCTTACAATCGATGAGTTGAAAAATGGAACGCTCAGCCTTAGCAGTTGCTTGTCTAGCTAACGAAGAACAACTATGGCGCGTAAGTGTAGTGCATCTGGCTGCGGCTTTCCTCTTCCGAATAAATATCCGCTCGACAAGTGTCCATGGCATATGGCACCGGGCCACGGGCCGGTTAAGATCGCAGCTGCGCTTGCAATTGCTGCTGCCGGGTTAGGTGGCGGTTTCGCTTATAAAAAGTTCAGGACTTATTTGAGCGAGAAAAGGCTGCGGAAAGAGCGCGAAGTATCGCAAAAGCGTCAAGCGTCCCCGTCGAAAGAACCAAAGAGCGCTGTTCGTAAACGGAGCGCCCAAAAGCGGGCGCGGGCGCGGAAAAAGACCGCGACAAAGTCGAAGCAAAAACTTGCCGTCACAGAAACCAGCTAGGAACCGGTCACCTTTCGCTCAGTTACCGGCGCAGAGCTTTTGGAAACGTGGGTCTTTGCGCAGTGGGTCCCAAAGTGGATCGATCCGAAGGTTGCCGACCGTAATGCCATTCGGCACTTCGAGCAGATGCGGCAAAGCGGCGATAGCCGAATCGATCTCACCAGTTTGCGCCTGGATAGTTGCGAGCGTGGTTTCAGCAAAAGGTTTTGCTAAGGCATCGCTGGAATAGTCGGCGATGGCTTGACGGGCCTGCTCCAGCGCCTTCTCCTTTTCGCCAAGGCCGGCATACACCCAGGCGAGATAGCACGGCAGCTGTCGCGCATCGACAACGACAACCGAGTCAGCTGTTGGTTTCATGATCGCAAGAGCGCGCGTAAAAGTAGCGCGAGCGTCGTCGTTTTTGCCGGCAATTTGCTGGCACTGACCGAGCAAGGTTATTATGCGGGGATCGTTCGCAACTGACGCTGGGATTTTCTGCTGACTGTAAGCAATCGCTTCGTCGAAGCGCCTCTCGAAGTAAAGCTGCAGGCCCCTCCCGACGGTAAGGGTCTCGTGCTCAGAATTTGCGGGAGCTTTCGCCAACACCTCAGCGGCTTCCTTGAGCCGGCCCTGCGCCTGGAAGGTGAATGCCTTTGCCGCAAGTGCGCTCTCGTTCCCCGGCGAAATTTCCAGCGCGCGATCAAGGACTGTTCTCGCCTCGTCGTAACGACGGGCAGTCTGGAGTGTGTCAGCTAGGGTTAAAAGAATGCCGATATTGCGCGGATCCAGGTCAGCAGCCGCCTGATAATGTTTTTGCGCAGCGTCAAACTGTCCGAGCCGTCGGTCCAGATGAGCCATCTGCTCAAGCACGAACGCATTGTTCGGCAAACGCCGGAGCGCTTCTTTGTACGACTCGAACGCGCCTTGGAAGTCGCGCAAAACGCGGTAGCGATAAACGCCCTGCGCGAGCCATGATTCCCCGAGCTCTGGCTGGAGCGACATGGCTCGGTCCGCGGCCTCTTTCACAGCGGCAGCGCTGTTCGTCTGCAAATCAAGGCCATTGAAATAGAGCTGGCTGCGCGCGACGGCGAGGCGGGCCCATGCCAGCGCAAATTGAGGATCAAGCCGAACTGCCTCGGCATAAAGACCAGCTACATTTTTTGTCGTGTCGAGAGTTTCCGCGTTGTCGAGCGCGATCGCGTGCAAATAAGCATCATATGCTGCCGCATTTTGCGTGGGCTTCTCCGCGACGGCTTTTTGCTCCGCGCCTGTG
>Ga0126379_10002727_pt1 | contig 11301 bp, 10 predicted proteins | sample PanSoiMetPlot_24_FD_92640 | JGI IMG/M metagenome (GOLD analysis project Ga0126379, IMG submission 92640) | Tropical forest soil microbial communities from Panama - MetaG Plot_24 | ecosystem: Environmental > Terrestrial > Soil > Tropical forest > Bulk soil | place: Panama | collected 2016-02-17
CGCGCTCGGCGATGCCAAGCTCACGTACCTGGGCAAGTCATACGGCACCTACCTCGGCACGTGGTACGCCCAGCTTTTTCCTTCGCACGTACGGGCACTGGTTCTTGACGGGGCGGTTGATCCTGGCGAGTCAGCGTTCAGCATGAATGTTGTTCAGGCTCGGGGCTTTCAAGTTGCGCTCGCGTCCTTTATCGGTGACTGCCTGCGCATGTCCGCGTGCCCGCTGGGGCACGGCGGGACCGTGGCCGCCGCGACCGCCAAGCTGCAGGCTTTGCTGAACGAGGCCGCGCGCAAGCCTCTTACCAGCCAGGTCAATGGGCAGCCCGGGGTCGCTCCGCTCCTGTTGAGCGGGATAGCGGCGGCCCTGTACAGCAAGTCGTACTGGCCGTACCTGCGGGAGGGCCTGACGGCGGCGCTGGCCGGAAATGGGTCGATTCTCGTCGAGCTGGGTGACCTGCTCCTGCAGCGCAACCAGCACGGGCAGTACTCGAACTTCACCGAGGCCGAGGCGGCCGTGGACTGTGTGGACCGCCAGTGGCCGCGATCGCTTTCCGCCTGGCAGTCGGCGGCGGCGTCCGCCGGCAGGGTGGCGCCGACGTTCGGCACGCCACTCATGTGGGGCAGCCTGCCGTGCGCGTACTGGCCGGTGCCCGCGGCCAAGCCGGCGCGGCTGCGGGGCAAAGGTGCGCCGCCGATCTTGGTGGTAGGCACGACGCGGGACCCGGCCACGCCGTTCCGGTGGGCCCAAGCGCTTTCGCATGACCTCACGTCCGGGGTGCTGCTCGGCTGGAACGGCGACGGCCACACCGCCTACATGGTCCACAGCTCGTGCATCAACTCGGCGGTAGACAAGTACCTGATCAGCCTGGTGCCGCCGCGCAACGGCACCATCTGCCCATAGCCGTCTGCGACAGTGCCCGCTGAACCCCTGCTGTGACCGGGCCCGGCCTCCCAGCCCGGTAGACTCGTGCCGCTGCCGGCCCCTGTGGGCGGCGCCGCCGCCTTAGCTCAGTCGGTCAGAGCGACGCACTCGTAATGCGTAGGTCATCGGTTCGATTCCGATAGGCGGCTCCCAGCTCAGAGGCCCCAGGTCAGCCCTCTGGCCTGGGGTTTCCTTATGCTGGAGGCCCGCGTCGCTTACCCGGACGGCTCGGGTTCCTCGTTCTTGGTTGCAGTTTTGGTTGCAGTTCCGAACAAGGCCTTGCCCATCCGGTTGGCTGCGTCCTGGGTCAGCGGCGAGGCGACGTGGGTGTAGCCGCGGGTGACCCGGATGTCGGAGTGCCCGAGCATCTCCTGGACGACGGCGAGCGCAACGCCCTGCTCCATGAGCAAGGTTGCCGCAGTGTGCCGGGCCGCGTGGACGCCATGATGGGGGAGACCCGCTGCTTTAAGAATGTCGGCCCACTCGCCCCAGTCACGGCGCGGATCGATCGGCGCTCCGGCCGGCTGGCAGAAGACAAGGTCATGGTCGTGCCAGCCATCTCCAGCGGCCTCGCGCTCTCGCTGCTGCTCTTCGTGATGCGCCCGGAGGATCGTGACCAGTTCCGGCGCCAGCGGAACCGTCTTCTTCCTCCGTTCTTTGATGGGCCGCAGCACCAGGCCGCCGCCCTGACGGTTCGGGCAGGCCTTTGCATGCCGCTGGCAATCCTTCGGGCATAGGTGCGGGTCATCGGCCGGGATGCACCGATGCCGCCGCCCTGACGGCCTGCTCGCCTTCGGACAGTCTTTCGGGCAAGGCCAGCGGTGCCTGTCTTTGGTGCACGCACTGGGATCGTCGCATCCGTGCCGCCATGGGAGCCGCTGGAGCTGGTACCAGATGAGGGCCTCTGCCCGGCATTCGGCTCCGCAGCGCGGGCAACGAGTGGCGCCTGGTTCGCTCCAGCAGACGTCGAGCCTGGCCGGGTAGTCGCATTCCCGGCATCGCCCGACCAGGTACGCCCACCGCAAGCCCAGGGCCTCACCCTGCCGGAGCCCGCACGACAGCCCGATCGACCAACGGGCGCTGTTGCGCCTGCGGGCCGCCTCACTCAATACGGCCCGCGCCTCGTCATCGCGGAGTGAGTCCTTCTCAGCCTCGCCTATCGACGGTGGATCTACCAGCGCGGCTGGATTGCGGCCGACCTTCTCGCGTTTCACCGCCGCGCCGTACGCGCTAGAGATGATCGCGTGCACCTTCCGCACATGACTCGGCGCCATGCCCGCCGCGGTCATCTTCCCGTAGAGGGCTTCCAGGTGCTCCGGATGGCAACGGTCCAGCCGGTGTCCGCCGATGCTAGGGAAAATCCAGTTACGGCACTTGGACCAGTAGTCATCGATCGTGCGTGGCGCTTTCCCGGCAAGCGGCAGGACGGTCGTGAGCCAGTAGATCATCCACTCCTGCAGCGTCGGGACACGGCCCGGCTTACCCGGCCTCCCCGCATCGCGCTTCGCCTCGAGCGCGCGGACCTTCCTGGTTACCTCAGTCTCGGTCCTGCCCTGGCGATGACGCCGGTCTGGCGACCCGTCACTCCGCACGCCCATAGTGACCCAGCCGTGCCATATCCCGTCGCTGCCGAGGTATATGGACGACCGCAGGTTGGGCGCGCGGGCGCCCTCCTTACGTCTGGCCATCTGGCGGTCAGACCACTCCCTGCGCTTCGCGTTCCAGAAGCGCGATGTAGTCGGTGGTGGCCGACGCGGGCACGAGCGTCGCGCGGCCCTGCTTCACGACGCGGAGCCGCCCGGCCCGGATCTGCTCGTAGATCACGCTGCGGCTCATTGACAACAACCGCATCGCGTCAGGGATCTTGTACAGCAGCTTTCCTGATGCGGGAGGCGCCACGGCCGTGGTCATCGCGGTGGTCATGATCGAGACTCCTTCTCCGTCAGGATCAGAGTTGAGCATCACGCACCAAGATCGCTAAGACCAAGATCGCTAAGAGGCGCATATAGAAGGCAGGTCAGCGACCGGATGGCCGCTGACCTGCAGAAACAAGCGTACAAAGATCGTTAGAGTGCCGTAGGGGATGGCACAGTTGACTAGTGCAAGCCTGGCACGCCCGGTCGGTCGCCCTGACGGCGTGCCGCGCACGTTGCCTCATCTCCCGGCCTCCGGCTGTAGGCCAGTCTCGGCCTGGCACGTCTGGCCGGGCAGGAGCCAGTGAGCGCCCTTGCCGTCGCGGTCGGCATGGGCACAGAGCCGCGAGCCGACGAACAGCCCGGCGGTGCCTGCTTGTGGCGTGTCCGGGTCGTGCGGAAGGGGTGGTGGTTCGCAGGCGCGCACCACCGCACTGGGCGCAGTCAGGCTCAACTCAGCCGCCCAGCAGTCGAGGTGCAGCCAGATCGGGTCATCGGCGCGGGGCACGCCCGTGCCGCCGACGGTGCTGGCGATGGTCATGGCGGTAATCGCCTGGTTGCGGTCCAGGGTGCGGCCGGGCAGCCAGGACACCTCCCAGCCTTCGCCCTTGACCCTGGCGGTGTGCGGAGTGTCCGGGCTGCTCATATGCGTGTCGGTGATCGTGATGCCGCCCATGGTCACACCGCTTCAGGTTCGGGCTCGGCCTGGGGCCTGGGCTGATGGATGCGCCATCCGGCTCGGCGCATGTCATCGAGCACCGCGGGCTCGCTGACCTGGACCTCGCAGCGGTGGCCGAACGGGGAGGTCGCCGGGAAGCACTGGGCGGCTATCTCGACGTTGCGGGCCCGCTCGGCTTGCTCGTCGCGGGACAGCGGCCGGGCCCCGCTGTGCGGATCAGCCAGCAGTTGCTCCCGGATCACCGCCATGGCCCTGCCTCCACAGCGGTGACGGGGCCAGGAACGCGGGTGATCGGCGCTGCGACCACCTGGGTTCTGCGAGCATGTTCGTCCGTCGCGGCAAGGGCCGCGTGCAGGCGGTCCAGTCGGCTGGCCAGGTTCGCCACCCGGGCACGCAGCTTGGCTAGTTCCGCCCCGATCGCGGCCCGCTCGGCGGGGGACAGGGCAAGGTGCGCGTCCGTGGCGCGTGGTGTGCTGTCCATGGCGTCAGCTCCCGGCGTGGCACGGTGCGGCGATCTCGGTCAGCGCCCCGGCATGCACCAGCCTTGTTTGGCGGCTGACCACCGGGCACGTGGTCATGAACGAGCCGCTGTCGGGGTCGGCGGCCGGGTTAGCCCAGGCGTGGCCGGTGACATCGGCGACCCGGCGGCGGCATAGGTCCAGCCACGCCGGGTTCGCGAGCGTAGCCTGCGCTTCCTCGGCCTCGATCTGCCAGGCCCGGGTCAGGACTGCGGCTTGGCCCCGCGAGGCGATCGCCGCGGCCGCCAGCCCCTGCACGTTGGTGTCGTCGGCTAGGTCGTCCGGCGAGAGCTGGTGGTCGTCGTACAGTGCGGCGGCCAGCTCGGCCGACGACACAGGCGGCCACAACCGCAGGGTCAGCGGCTGGTGCAGGTCGGTGTCACCCAGCCACAGCGGGCGGCCGAAGACCGGGCTGACCTGGGAGGGTTCCCACCGGTCGGGCGCGGCGTCGATGGTGTCAGCCGAGGACGCCGACACCGGGCCGCCGTTGACGGCCCCAGTGCAGCGGTAATCTGATCATGCATCGAGAGACTCCTAACGATCGATGCTTCGAGGCCCTGGTGGGTGCCATCCGCCGGGGCCTCTCTTACTTCCGCGAGCCTGATTGGTATTGTCCTAAGACAATAAGCCCATGGTGGCTGGCGCAGGTGTTCCTGTCAATCTCTTAGGAGAATGATCTGACGTGGCTTCCAAGCACTCGCGGTACGTAGAGATCGCAGCTCAGTTGCGGGAGCGCATCGTGGCGGGCGAGTGGGCACCAGGAAGCACTCTGCCCCGGCTCGACGTCCTAGCCGTCGAGTACAGGGCCGACAAGAACACGATCTCCAGGGCGATCGGTGAGGTCCTGGAGCCGGAGGGGCTGGTCTGGTCCGTGCCGCGCCGGGGCACGATCGTTCGGCACGGGATGGTGCGACCGCACCGGCTACGAGGCAACCTGGTTAAGAGGAACGTTGCTACGGCCGGTCCTGGCTACAGTTTCCCATCGGCGTCAGGACAGGAGGTCTGGCAGCATCACATCACGCCGACCGCAAGGCCCGAGAAACTGGACAACCCACGCATTGCCCGGCTGCTGAAGGTCCCGGAGGGCAGCGACATCCTGCTGAGGCATCGGGTCACCGGCCCAGAGACAGAGCCGCCGTTTCAGATCAACAACTCTTGGATACATCCTCGGGTTGCTGATGTTCCCGGCGTCGCTGGCCAAGCGGCGGGCCCGGGGGACTGGCTGTACCGGATCGAGAAAGCGGGCCACGGGCCGCTGTCGTGGATGGAATTTCACAGAGCCCGGCTGCCGACGAAGGGTGAAGCAGGCGAGCTACAGATTCCCGTGACGCTGCCCGTGCTGGAGATCGTTCGCGTCGGCAGGTCCGCGCTGGATGGCGAACCGGTAGAGGTGACCGAGTACGTCATTCCAAGCGACCGCGTCGAGACGGTACACGAACTCCATCGCGAGGAATCTGCCGCCTGGCCGTGGCCAGAGGATGCAGAGGGTGGTTCCCAGTAATGCCGAGTCACCTGGCGGCCGAGACCAGTGTGGGGCTTGTTCGTAGGCAGAATCAGGACGCCGCATACGTGGGCCGCTGGCTGTGTGCAGTTGCTGATGGCATGGGCGGTCACGTCGCGGGAGACGTAGCCAGCGCGGCAGTAGTGGCGGCGATACGCCCATTCGATGTGAGCGTGAGGAGTCCCAGAGAGCTTACGAGCGTTCTCGGTCAGGCGGTCGCTGCCGCTAGCGGTCGGCTCGCGGCGATGACCGCAGCCGACCCGAGTTTGGGTGGTATGGGGTCCACGCTCGTGGCCCTGTTGCGGGCTGGCAACCATGTGGGAGTCGCAAACATCGGGGACTCCCGCGCATATCTGGTTCGTCGAGGAGTGCTGACACAGCTCACCGAAGACCACATCATGAGCAAGTTGGTGGCTAATCCCGCACCTAGCCAGATCGGCGCCTTTCTGGTCCGGTACCTGGACGGAAAGCCCGAGCGCTCGGCTGATCTGACAGTGCGTCCGACGTTGCCCGGTGACAGATTCCTGATTTGTTCGGATGGACTGAGCAGCGTATTGAGCCCTGACGCAATCCAAAACGTGCTGGCGGCTGTTACGGATGCGGGCGCGGCGGTGAGGGAACTTATCCGCCTAACCCACGAGGCAGGCTCTCCTGACAACGTGACGGTCATCATCGCTGATACACCTGAGAGCAAATGGGAGACGCCGGTGGGCATCCCCTTCGTTCTGGGATCTGCCGGTGAAGGGACCTGCGAGTGCGTCCCCGTGTTAAGTTAGCGGCCTCGTTTATAGGCCGATCCAGCGGCCGAACTGCAGGAAGACGCTTCGGCAAGGCTCCGTGAGCATCTCGCTCTCCCCGGCTGCTCGATCTTGCGCCGGTCCTCGCCCGGCATTCGGCGTGAGTGGCGACCAAGATCCGCTGACGGCCACGCGGACGGCGCCGTAGCCAATCACAGAGAGCGACTGGTTCTCGGGACACTGTGCTGCGGATCAGCTGCCTGCCGAATACGCGCCTTGTGGTTGCTGGCGGATTCGCCTTGCCAGGTGCACAGAACGAGCGTTTCTGGCTTGTAGCGGCGGCGCCCTCTGCGAAGGCGTCCGGCTGGGCGGACGCCTTCGCGTGAGGTAGTGGCGGGTGGTGCTTACCGTCCGGGAGAGCGCTCCGCCTATCTCCGAAACAGGCCCCGCTTGACGGTGGCAAGATCGTGCAGGTCCGCGACGGTCATGCCCCTTTGCATCTGCTGCGCCGCGGTTTGGAGGTCGCGTTTGATGGTGGCGAGGTCTTTCAGGTCGGTGACTGTCAGGCCGTTTTGCGCCTGGTGCACGGTGGCTTGCGCCGCGTGGTGGTGCGGCCAGTGGGTGGCCGCGGTGGCTGCGCCTTGGCAGGTGAGCAGCGCCAGGGCTGCGGCCGCTAGCCCGGCCAGGGCAACGGACAGGCGGTGGCTGGCGTGCTTCGCCGGGGCGGCCCGGGCGGTGCGGTCACGGTCGGCTTGCCGGTGCCAGTCAGCGATGCTGTGTTTGGCGACGTCGTTCATGATGGTCGGGTGCATGGTGGTCTCCTGCTGTGTTCGGGTGGCCAGCCGCGGCTGGATGATCACCACGAGGTTCAGCGAGGAGCGTTGAAGAGTGGTTGGGATCGTGTTGAAGCCGCGAGCGGGCAGCCACGCGGACTGGAAGATCTTCTGCCCCGGTTCGGGGCCTAGTCCGGGTGCGGCGCCGGGCTGGTGCGGCTGGCGAGCAAGGCACGGGTCCGCCTGGCGAGCGCCACCATCCGCCGGTTCTGGTAGAACTGCAGCGCCCGGCGCAGGCTGTCCTCGGCCTGGCCGGGCGCCCCGGCCAACCGCGCCACCTCTGCCTGTGCCTCCAGGAACTCGGCCCGTTCCGGCGCATCGCATGTCGCCGGGACCAGCGCCACCGCCTCCTCGGCCAGCCGGGCGGCCGCGCGGAACTGGCCGCGCCGGGCGAGCACCTTGGCCCGGGTTGCCCGCCACCGGCCCTGCTCGACGAAGTCGTCGGCGAAGGCCAGCGCCTCCCCTTCCTCGGTGAGCCGCAGCGCCTGGTCAAAACGCCCCTGCGCGTAGGCGGCCTCGGCCAGCAAGGTAACGATGCCGACACGGTGCCCGCGTTCGCCCATCGCGAGGAGGACCTCATACCCTTCCCGCAGGGTCTGCTCGGCCGCGGCGGGGTCCCCGGCCATCAGCTCCACCTCGCCGGCCAGCAGGGCGCACCGCGCCCAGTCCAGTTTCGCCCCGGCCGCAGAGAGGATGGACTGGGCCCGGCGGCAGGCCGCGCGGGCCTCGGCGAACCGGCCAGCGTAACCGTACGTCAGCGAGAGCGGATGGAGTATCGCCGCCTCCTCCCACGGGTCGCCGGAGGCCGCTTCCAGCAGCCGCTCGGCCCGGCCGACCGCCACATCGACCGGGATGGGAAGGTGCCAGAGGGTAGCCGCCAGCCAGGTTCTGGACTCCTGCTCCGCCCGGTGGCTGCTGCTTTGCCGGGCGGCGGCGGCGGCGCGTTGGAGTGCTTGTTCGGCAGCCTGGGCCTCGCCACCGAAGAATCGCAGCCTGCCAGCCGACAGCCACGCCTCGGCCACACCCTCAAGGTCGCCTTCGGATTCCAGCACTGCGGCCGACTGTTCGCACGCCTCGATGGCACGGGCGAGGTTCGGGTCCTGGTCAGCCTGGATTTCCGCCCGTAGCACCCGGATCCGGGCCTGGACCGGGGACAGCCCGGCCGCCGCGGCGACCTGGGAGCCTTGGGCCAGGACAGCCTGGGCACGCTGCAGGTCACCGGCCGCATACAGCACCGCTCCGAGCAACCGGAGCAAGTCGGCGCGCAGCCGCGGGTCGGCCGGACCCGCCGCCAGCGCGCGCTCCAGCCAGCCCCGCGCTTCCTGCAACAGCCCGCGGGCCAGCCAGAACCCGCCCAGCGCGCGAGCCAGCCGCGGCCCGGTCTGACCGCCGCCGGTGGTGAGGGTGTGGTCGAGGGCGGCGCGGAAATTGTCCTGCTCGCGCAACAGAACCGGCAGCTCGCGTTCTGCCTCCGCAAGCCGCAGGAACGCCTCAGCGTGCCGCCGCTGGGCCGGCCCGGCCTCACCCGCCTCGGCCAGACGCCCGGCAGCGTACTGGCGGATGGTCTCCAGCATCCGGTACCGGGTGCCGCCCGCGGCGGGCTCGGCGACCACCAGCGACTTACTAACAAGCTGGTCCAGCAAGTCCAGCGCGGCCACCTGGTCCCCGCCACAGCACACCGCGGCCATCGCCGTCAGGCTGAATCCCCCGGCGAACACCGACAGGCTGTCGAACACCCGGCGTTGTTCTGCCGACAGCAGGTCATAGCTCCAGCCGATCGCGGCCATCAGGGCCTGGTGCCGGGGGTCGGCGACCGGCTGCCGGTAAGCCAGGAACCGGAACTTGTCCGCCAGGTGCGCCGCGATCTCCTCCGCCGACAGCACGCTGGCGCGCGCGGCGGCCAGCTCGATCGCCAGCGGCAGCCCGTCCAGCTCGCGGCAGATCCGGGCCACAACCGTCACCGGCGCAGCCGCCACCCCGGCGTCCGCCCGGGCCGACACAGCGCGCGCTAGGAACAGCCGCACCGCGGCCGCGCCCGCGAGGGCCTGCGGATCGGATGGCTCCGGCGGCACCGCCAGCGGCGGCACCAGGTACACGGCCTCACCCGGCACGCCCAGCGGCTCGCGGCTGGTCGCCAGCACCCGCAGGCCGGGGCAGCTGCCCAGCAGCGCCGCCGCCAGATCGGCGCACCCGCCGAGCAGATGCTCACAGTTGTCCAGCACCAGCAGCAGCTCCGCCGATCGCAGCCGCCAGCGCAGTGCCTCCATCACCGGCGCCTCACCGGACTGCCGCACCCCCAGCGCCGCCATCACCACCGACGGCACCAGCTCAGCATCGGCCAAACCAGCCAGATCGGCCAGCCACACACCGTCACCGAAACGCTCCACCATGCCGGTGGCGAATTCGACGGCCAGCCGGGTCTTCCCAGCACCGCCAGCGCCGGTCAGCGTGACCAGCCGCGCCTCACCGACCAGCCGCCCGACCGCGGCCAGTTCCCCCTCCCGGCCCACAAAACTGGTCAGCCGCACTAGCAGATTGTGCCGGGCAGGCGGCGGCATGGCCGGAACCTCCTGCCGCAGCACCGCCTGCTCCAGCGCGCGCAACTCCTCCCCGGGCTCGATGCCCAGCTCCTCCGCCAGCAGTTGCCGGGCGCGGCGGTAGGCAGCCAGAGCATCGGCCTGCCGCTCGGCCCGGTACAAGGCCAGCACCAGCAACCGCCACAACCGCTCCCGCACCGGGTACTCGGCCACCAGCCGCTCCAGCTCGCCGGTCACCTCCGCCGCCAGCCCCCGCTCAATATCGGCCTCGGCGCGGCCCTCCACCGCCACCAGGCGCAACTCCTCCAGCCGCGCGGCCTCCAGCGCCAGCCGCTCCACCTCTGCCACATCGGCCAGCGCACGCCCGCGCCACAACGCCAGCGCCTCCCCGAACCGGCCAGCCGCGGCTGCCGCATCACCCCGGCCCAGCGCCTCCCGGGCCGCACCTACCAGCCGCTCAAACCTGGCGGCGTCCACCCGGTCCGGCTCGACAGTGATCGCATACCCGCCGCCTTGCGCGACCAGCGCGGCTTCAGGATCCAGCAGGGAGCGCAGCCGCGAGACATACGAGCGCAGCGTCTTGGCCGCCCCCGGCGGCGGCACCCCCCGCCACAGCATCTCGGCCAGGTATTCCGCCGGCACGACCCGTCCGGCATCCACTAGCAGCAGCGCCAGCACCGCCCGCGGCTTCGGCCCGCCCAGCTCAAGCTCACGGCCATCGCGGACCGCCCGTACCGGCCCCAAGACTGCCAATTCAAGCACCCGAACCCCCACGTCCCGGCGGTCCCCGCCGGGCACACACCTGCATCGTCAGCCTTCAGCACCAGCGCTGGCAACAAGCATTAACGGTTGGCATTCCAATACTGGCGTGGGGATCCGCCGACGGCCGGCCAGCCAAACAGGAGCGCGAGGGCGGGCACTCTCACCAAATGGCCAGCCAGCAAGCACTCTGTGGCGACCCGCCGATATTCCCCAGATCTTCACCATCGCCACTTGCCCTGACCTTGACCTCATCGCCGCTCCTAACACTTCCTTCAAGATTGTTGGGCAAGGGTTGACTGGCTGGGGTTATTCACAGGGTTGTCCTCTGGTGATCCACAGCAACTCTCGCGCAGGATGGCCGCGTCCTGCCGCTGGTCCTGGTCTTGGCCCTGCGCCTAACTGACCGCAGATCGCGTGTCTTGCCGCCGAACTGCCAGGCCGGTACCGGCGGGAGGACGCGAGCCGCTCGGCCGGGACGTCCGTGACCAGGTAGGAGCCTGACCTTCGGTGTCCCGGAAGTGTTTTGTCCGCACGTCCCCGGGCCGGTGGCGTCCCCTTCCCCGCTATCAGGTACCGGCGAGGAAGGAGAGGTCGTGTCTAGGACGGCGCTGAAGTAAGGGGCTGCCCGGGGCCGCCTATGGTCGGGTTTGGCGGCGATGGTGGCGGGGACTTGGATGACCGGCTGGGCTGGCATGGCAGGTAGGTGGGCTGGGCCGGGGCAGGCTTCCGCCTTCGGAGTGCTTATGTGGCCCGTAGTGCCCAGCCGGCTTGGTCGTGGTCGAGTCCGAGGACCGCGAGGCGTGCCCAGTTGAGGGCTCCGGCGCGGGTGAGGAGATCAGTGGTGATGCGGGCCAGGCCGCGGGTGCGGGCCCGCCGGCCGCCCCAGGCGCGGCGGGTGA
>Ga0126379_10002729_pt1 | contig 11296 bp, 13 predicted proteins | sample PanSoiMetPlot_24_FD_92640 | JGI IMG/M metagenome (GOLD analysis project Ga0126379, IMG submission 92640) | Tropical forest soil microbial communities from Panama - MetaG Plot_24 | ecosystem: Environmental > Terrestrial > Soil > Tropical forest > Bulk soil | place: Panama | collected 2016-02-17
AGCCCGTACCGGCTTTGCCGGGAAGCAGGAACGCGCAGACTTCTTCGGACATCGCGGTAACGCTGGTAGGTGCGACGCGCGCGCTCCGAACGCGGATTGAAAAGCAAGACGCGACCTCATTCGACGCGACCGGTGCAAACGCATCATCCGAACTGTCGGCGGGAATCCGGCCACCACCAAAACGAGATGTGGTGCGGCAAAGTTCCTGAAACGGTTGTGTTGATTCCTGGGCACAGTCCTTGGCCCCGGGGGTGCTGTCTGCGCTCGCGGGAACTTCGCAGCCTGCACCACGTTGAACGGCAGCATCGCGCCGACAGGAGAGACCGCATGTCGATCATCGGATGGATCATTTTGGGCCTTGTCGCCGGCTTCATCGCCAGCAAGCTCGTCAACCACCGGGGCGAGGGAATCATTCTCGACATCGTGCTCGGCATCGTGGGTGCAATTGTCGGCGGGTGGTTATTTTCGTTCTTTGGCGCTGCCGGGGTGACGGGCTTCAATCTCTACAGTATGGTGGTCGCCGTGATCGGGGCCGTTGTCGTGCTCGTGATCTATCACGCCGTCGTCGGCCGAGGGGCGACCATCTAATCCCTGGGTCGCGCGTCAGTTCATTAACGACCCACGGTGGCCCCTTAGGTGCAGCTGAGCGAGGTGGCACAGAGCGCGACTTTCGCCTCATAAAGTTTGGGACCGCGCCTCGCAGTGGCGCTCTTCGCCGTTTAAGCTTTGAGCGGCCTCGCACGCGAGCAGTCGTGGGCCCACCCTGCCGCGGCCCCCATGAGCCCTTGTGTGGCCGGTGCCAAAACGGCCGCTCGCCAGTAGGAACGTCCTCGCGTTCAGTGATCCGCCGTGGGAGAATCTCGCAATGAGGGACGCGAAGGACAAGCAATCTTGGGAAGAGCAGGATTCGATTGAATTCATCCAGGACGGTGCCGTGTTTGTGCCGGACCGCGAGGAGCAAATCGATCTCATGGCCGACCTCATACCGCCGACACATGCCACCGGACACGTCGTCGAGCTGTGCTGCGGCGAGGGTCTATTGTCGCGTGAGATACTGCGGCGGCACCCTAACGTCACTGTCCATGGGTACGACGGCTCACCGCGCATGCTGGCGAAAGCCAAGCAAACGGTGGGTGAGTTTCGAGACCGGTTTGATGACCGGCTCTTCGACTTGGCCAAATCCGACTGGCGTGCATTTCCCTGGGGCGTACATGTTTTCGTATCATCGCTAGCGATCCATCATTTGGATGGGGATGGCAAAAAGGCTCTGTTCGCAAGTCTGCTGGCCTCACTGCTGCCCGGGGGCGTGCTGATTGTGGCGGATTTAGTCGAGCCAACAACGACGCGCGGCCGAGAGCTCGCGGCGAAGGCTTGGGATAGGACAGTTCGCCAACGCTCGATGCAGATGCGCGGCGATCTATCAGCATTTGAAAGATTTCAAGCCATCAACTGGAACTACTATGGAGATCCGAACCCGAGTCCTCTGGACACTCCGTCCACGTTGGCGGAGCAAATCGACTGGCTGCGCTTTGCAGGCTTTGTGAATGTCGATGTCCATTGGATGAAGGCGGGTCATGCGATCTTTAGCGGATCAGCCCCAGCGGCAGCGTCAAAGCCGGCTGACGGGTGAACCAAGCAACGCCCGCCGCGCGTTGCGATTTGGATACAGCGCACTCCCAAAACCCATACCGAGCCGCGCCCCTCACGCTGCCGGCGTGCGGCTCGGCAATCGCTTCATGGCCGCGAGCAGCGATCGCTCGCAGTCGCAGTAGTCCTCCCACGCGCGGCTCTTTGCAATCAACTTCGGCGCGGTGCGAATCGTAAATTGCTTTGGATCAAGCCCCTTCTTCACTTGGCTCCATGCCAACGGCATTGATATCGGAGCTCCCTCCCGCGCTCGCGGAGACAGCGGGGCCACGGCCGAGGACGTCCGGTCGTTGCGAAGATAGTCGAGAAGGATGCGACCGACGCGCTGCTTTTTCGCGATGTTGAGGAGATAACGATCTGGACTATCGGCCGCCATCTGGTCGCAAATTTCGCGTGCAAAGGCTTTCGCCTCTGGCCAGCCTAGGTTGGCGGTTCTTGGCACCGAGAGCGGCACAACCACGTGCAGGCCCTTGCCGCCGGTCGTCTTGCAAAAGCCGACAAGCCCAACAGCCTCAAGTCTGTCGCGGATTTCGTGGGCGGCCTCAATCACGCGATCGAACACTACGTCGGGTGCAGGATCAAGATCGAACACGAACCGGCCCGGGCGCTCAGGATCGCCTGGTTGACAATTCCAGGGGTGGAGTTCGAGCCCGGCTGACTGCGCCACCGCCGCTAGGGCGTCCACGCGATCAATCTGCAGGTAAGGTTTGCGCTCCCCTGCCACCTTGGTCTGTGTCAGCAGCTCGGATGTCCCTCGCGTCGCGTGACGTTGGAAAAAATGCTCGCCGCCGATTCCATCAGGAGCCCGGACGATAGAGCAAGGGCGCCCTTTGATGTACGTGATCATCCAAGAGCCAACAGTTTCGTAGTAGCTTGCAAGATCAAGCTTGGTGACCGGTTTACCATCGCCGGCATCCGGCCACAGCGCCTTTTCGGGTTTTGAGATGGGTACGCCCAACACGACGCGCGACGTTGTCTTGCGCGTATCACGAACGCCTGCTTTGTTCGAAGGGGGGCGGCTTGGTTTGCTGGCTTTTGACTTGCCCGCAGCCGGAGCCTTGCTCTTTGCGGCCCTGGGGGCCGCCGAGTGCTCTTGTCCGTCGCGGCCGTTGGAAACCCCAACCGCGTCGGGTCGTGACTTGGATCCGGCACCGAGCATGAAGGACTTTGGCGAACGACCCTTTCCAGCCGCGATCGCGGCCATCGGCCTGCCAGACGCCACCGAGCGATCTTCCTTGAGCAAGATATCGCCGTCGCCCGGTCGTTCAAAGCGATCGTGATGCTTGATCAGAAGCCAGTTGTGACGTTGGCCTTGGGCCGCATTGCTGCGTATTCGCACCAAGACCCAGGCGCCCTTGAGACGCTGACCCTCGAGCTTGAATTTGAGGTTACCTCGGCGCAGTGCCGCCTTGGCCGAGCCCGAGCTCTCATTTTCCCAATAGCCGCGGTCCCACACCTGGACGGTGCCGCCGCCATATTGTCCTTCGGGAATCGTCCCTTCGAAATCGCCATAGTCGAGTGGATGGTCCTCTACCTCGACCGCGAGCCGCTTGTCGTGCGGATCGAGCGATGGCCCCTTCGTCACCGCCCACGACTTGAACACGCCATCAAGCTCCAAGCGAAAATCGTAGTGTAGTCGCCTGGCGGCGTGTTTCTGTATGACGAACCGCGGCCTGGCGGACGCCGCGACTTCGCCACGTCCCTTTGGCTCCGTGGTCTTCGTGAAGTCGCGCTTGGCTTCGTAGGTTGCAAGCTTTGATCTGGCCACGGCAAAAGGCCTCCGCATTCCCAAAGCTGTAATTGTGTAAGGCGTCATAACGTGCGGCGCCGCCCATGTCCGCATTTTCGCGAGCTAAGCTCCATCACTTAACCGTAAACGTCCTGATACGGCAATTGGTTGCGCCCCTAACCTCTGGTCTGGGAGCCTGCATGCTCGGCCCGTCGTCATCGTCGCTCGAACGGAACCGGATAGGGCGCGTTCGCCACTCGACTGCGTCAGGTGGGCAGATCGACGAATACGAGCGGGCGCTCTGTGCTCCTTGCCTGCAAGCTGGTCACATATTTATTTTATCTGAATTCTTCCTATCAATGGCGTGTGCTTCCGTGGACCATGGGGCCCAACGGGCGATCGCTCGCGTATCTCCGGCGGAGAGACGTGCCAGTGCAGCCAACGCAACGTTCAGCTTGAACGTGCAGGTCGCACTCCGACAGCAAGAGCACACAATTCAATCGTGGGCGCCGATAGTGATTTTCGCTTTGGACAAAAGTATGCGGGCAGGTCGGTTCTGATACGCCAAAAAATCTCCGGACCCGAAGATATTGCGGGCTGTTAGGCAAGCCGTCAGCAGATCAACGCTCGATGGTGCCAGTGCGCCGTATTTTCTTCTGCAGCAGCAGTACGCCATAAAGCAGCGCCTCGGCGGTCGGCGGGCAACCCGGAACATAGATATCGACCGGCACGATTCGGTCGCAGCCTCGCACGACCGAATAAGAATAATGGTAATATCCGCCGCCATTGGCGCAGGAACCCATCGAGATCACGTAACGTGGCTCGGGCATCTGGTCGTAGACCTTTCGCAGCGCTGGTGCCATCTTGTTGCACAACGTACCAGCGACGATCATCACATCCGACTGGCGAGGGCTGGCGCGGGGCGCAAATCCAAAGCGTTCGCAGTCATAGCGTGGCATTGACATCTGCATCATTTCGATGGCGCAGCAGGCCAGGCCAAACGTCATCCACATCAATGACCCCGTCCTGGCCCAGGTGATGAGGTTATCAGCGGCCGTAACAAGAAATCCTTCGCCAGAGAGCCTGTCATGAAAGGCCGCCACATCGGTATCGCTGACGCCGGGGCTTAAGGCACCCGCTCCGGCTGCGCTGATCAATGGTTCGTGACGCGGCATCGAACGTTTCCGGTTGATGGGGTTTTCATGAGGAACGCCCGGGCGGGACGGCGGTTCACTCTGCAAGCACGGTGGCTCAAGACGCAGCGAGACCCCTGCGGGCCTGACGACGGTGTGGGGGCCCCTTCAGAATCCGCCTTGCGGCAGCCGGACGCACGTAGCCGTCGGCGCGGCGCCCCCACGTTGCATCAGCTGCCGACGTCCGCTTCGCCGCGACAACCATTGATCGTCTTGGTTGACACGTCGGCACGACATAGAGGTCACGTCGCCATGACCGAGGTACAGGTATTGGCACAATACGTGCGTCGAGCGCGCTTGGAGGATTTGAGCAATAAGGCCTTGGAACAACTTAAGATTCGAGTGCTCGACACCATCGGCGTCGCCATCGGCGCACTGGCCGCCACCCCCATAGGGGCAGTCCGAAAGCTCACGGCTGCGCTCCAGGGCCGACCCGTCTCCACGCTTATCGGTGGCGGTATGACCACACCCGACCGCGCGGCGTTCTTCAACGGCGCGCTCAGCCGCTACCTCGACTTCATGGATAGTTATCTGGCCGAAGGGGAGACGTGTCATCCGTCCGACAATCTTGGCGCCGTATTGGCTGCCGCGGAGATGCGGGGCGCGACTGGAGCAGATTTCCTAGCCGCGCTGGCGGTCAGCTACCAAGTCCAAACCCGCTTGAGCGATGTCGCGCCCGTGCGGGACAAGGGTTTCGATCACACAACGCAAGGCGCGTATGCGGCCGCCGCGGGTGTAGCAAAGGCCCTTGGCCTTTCGCAGGATGAGACCGCCAATGCGATTGCCATTAGCGGGAGCGCCAACGTGGCGCTGCGTGTGACACGTACGGGCGTATTGTCGCAGTGGAAAGGGCTCGCCTATCCGAACACAGCAATGGCGGCGAGTCACGCTGCACTTCTCGCCGCCCACGGAATTTCTGGACCCGAAGCGGTTTTTGAGGGGAATAAGGGGTTCAAGGAGACCATCGCCGGGCCCTTTGAAATCAATTGGCTACAAGAAGACTTGGAACGCGTATGCGGCACCATTTTGAAAAAGCACAATGCGGAAATTCATGCGCAATCCGCGCTCGACGCGGCGCTCGACATACGCTCTCGTCCGGAATTTGACGTTCGTGCCGTGCGGAGAGTGCGGCTCAAGACGTTTGAGGTTGCCTATAAGATCATCGGCGGCGGCGAAGAAGGTGACAAACGAACCGTGCGCACCAAAGAGGAGGCCGATCACAGCCTGCCCTATATGTTAGCCGCCGCCCTCATCGACGGAGAGGTTCAGCCCGAGCAGTACGCGTCCGAGCGGATCGTTGCCGCGGATGTGCAAGAGTTGCTGCGCAAGGTGAGGATTTCGCCGGAACCGGCCTTGACAGCAATGTTTCCCCAGCGAGTTCCTGCGACACTTGAAGTCGAGATGGAAGACGGAACGCACTTGCGTGCCCAACGCGACGACTATCAAGGCTTCCATACTGACCCATTCGATTGGACGGCAGCGCGGGCAAAATTCGATCGCGTGACCCGCGCATTCACAACAAGCGCCGAACGCGACGCGTTGGCAGAGACGATTGCGACGTTCGACGAGCGTCCGGTCACCGCCCTGACCTCGCAACTTGCCGGGATCCGCCCGCCTTGGGGGGATCGTGACTTCGCAATCCGATAAGGAACATCGCCATGATTGAGACGACGTTTTCGTTTATTCCCCGCGCTGCGCGCTCAACCAAACCGCGTAAGACCGGCATCACCGAAATTCGTGGACCCTACTATAGCGCCTATGGTCCCCGGCATCTCGCCGACCTGCTCGAAACCGTTGGGGCCTGGATCGACGGCGTCAAGTATGCGGGCGGCTCGTTCGCCCTGATGCGCCCAGAAGCAGTAAGGTCCATCAACAAAGTGGCACACGATCACAATGTCTACGTCTCGACCGGCGGTTGGATCGAGAACGTATTGCGTTTCGGCGACGGTGCTGTCGATCGCTACATTGACGAAGCCAAGGCGTTGGGGTTCGACGTAATCGAGATCTCGACCGGATTCATCAGCTTACCGACTGCAGCTCTGCTAGGCCTTGTAAAGAAAGTAAAAAAGGCCGGCCTGAAAGCCAAACCCGAGCTCGGCATTCAGTTCGGCGCCGGCGGTAGCACCGCGGCAGAAGAGCTCGAAGCTGAGGGCACTAAGGACGTTGGTTGGCTCATCGCGCAGGCGGAGCGTACGCTTGATGCAGGTGCCGATATAATCATGATAGAGAGCGAGGGAATTACTGAAAACGTTAAGACCTGGCGCACCGATGTGGTTGCGCGCATCATTAACCAGATCGGGCTTGAAAAAGTGATGTTTGAAGGGGCAGACCCGCCAGTGTTCGAGTGGTATATCAAGAACTACGGTAACCAGGTCAATCTCTTCGTTGACCATAGCCAGATCGTGCAGCTGGAAACGTTGCGTTCCGGTATCTGGGGCACAAAAAGCACGTGGGGCCGCATCCAAAACCTTGCTGCGTCGAGTGACTGACCACTTCGAAAATATTCGCTGTCAAGTGGAGCCATGAGCCCTGCAGCCAAATCCGAATCCGGTGCCTGACTACACGATGCTATGCCTGCGAGCGCCATGCGTCACGGCTTCTGGACTCTCGGTCAATTCCTCAGAACGCGAAAGCATAAACTCGCCGATCGGCACCGACATAAAGCCGATCCTTGGTCGCAATGAGTGTCTGGAAATGATGCAGTCCTGCCATCACCGGCCCTGCGCTGCCGTCGAAAAGTGGTTCACCATTGTCACCCCTAAACCCATGTAGTCGACCGTCACCTTCGGCCCCAACCACCCAGACAATTGGTTCGGATTGCCCATCGGTCGTCGTGACGATTGGAGAACTTGCCCCGCGGACACGGCTGCACCACGCCGTCGAGATTGTCGGGCGCGGGCCGCCGCTGATCTTCAGCACCGTCAATTCGCCATCCACGGCCCGCGACCGGCATCCCTCGCCCTGGCCCTGAAAAGCGACGAATGCCTCGCCCGCCATTGCATAGACCGCTGGTGCGGCGAGAATCGGCCGTTTGGAAACAGCCGCAACCGCGAGACTGCCACCAATGCCACCGAGATTATTTCGATCGAGCACGTAGGCACGACCGTCCTTGCCGAGTGCAAGAATGAGCGCTTGGCGGCCGTGCTGGCTGTCGACGTCGAAGACGACCGGATTAGTCGCGCCCAGGTCGGCGTCCTGCATGTCGAGCGCGTGCCAATTCGTCGGCGCAAAGTAGTCGCGCCGGTCGTTTGACCGATGCAAGTCGCCGGCTAAGCGAACGACGGCTTCGCCGTCGCTCCAAGTCGATGCGCTAAAGGTATTGCCAGTGGCGACAAATAGCGAGTGCCCGACGGCACTGATCCCACCCGGCGCCCAAATACCGCCACCTCGCGCCCGCGTGGACCAGCTTGTGAGCTTGCCTGGATCTTTGAGCGAAATTCCGACGACCCAACCGCGATAGTCGCCGCAGTCACCCAAATGGCCGCCAAAAGGCACATACAGCGACCCGTCGACCAGGGTGAGTGCTCCGCGCTCACCCTGGTCGCGAGCATTGAAGACCTGCCGTCCAAGCTGCAAGACATGAGCAATGTCGACGGGCCATCCAGGCAGGGTTGATCCGTCCTTTAGCGACAGCGCAAAAACCCGGTGGTGGGGAGTGGAAGACTCCGCGACATCGGCATCAAGATAGATCGTCCCGGTCGACTCATCGATCACGGGGGTTCCCGTGATTCCCAGCGGATCAATATTGCCACACCGTAACAACGAATGGTCGATGGGCGTGCCGAGCGACCGCGTCCAAATCGTCTCTCCGCTGATCGCATCCAGGGCATGGACGCTATTCGCCTCGGTGGCCACCAGCAGCATGCTCGAACTCGCACCATACGCGCGCCAATGCAGCGGCTGCGCATAAACGTGCCCCGATACCTTGCCGCGAAATTGCCGGTCGGCGTGCACCGACCGGGCATGTTCCCAGGTCAATCCGGGAACCGTGAATTTGCCGCTACGATCGACACCGTTATGGAATGAAAGCACGTTATCTTCGGCAGACTGCGAGCGCGCCGAGATATTGGTCACAAGGATCGTCGCGATGACCAGGCCCGCGGTCGTGATCATTGAATTTGCCAGCCGCATGGAAAATTCTCACTCAGATCCGCGTTGAACGGATCGGCCTGGTCTGCGTTTTGCTCGCGGTCTGGGTTCTGCTCCACGGCCGATTGGAAGGCAACGGATGTGAGGCGGAGTGTCGCGGACCGGCCCATCTTGATCAAGCCGGCAGCACGTGCACTCCACGGGCCGTTTTGGAGCGGTGCCCCTGACAACGACATAACGGGCTCGAGCCTCAATCGGCCTTAGGCCCGCACCGCAGCTTTAGATCCTGCCCACAACCTCCTCATCAGGCGCCTCCTCCTCGTCGACTGAGGATAGAATTTCAACCAGCTGGCCCACACGTCCACAGGCGAGACGCTTGCCAACGTTCATGAAAGCTTCGTCATTGGCAATCCAAGCTTTCGCTTCGGAGAGCTCCCCTAACGTTGGCCCCATACCGATGATCGCGTTTACAATTACATCATCAAGGGGTCCGAACGCTGCGATCACTTGCTCACGCGTCAATGCGTTCATGACAGAGACCTCTTTGAACATTAAGGGGCGAGATGTACGTCGATGGACCTCGGGCGCGTGTAGCTCGATTCCCGCGGTGTCAACAGTTGCTGAGAAGGCGCGCTCCGCACGCCTTCTCAAATAGAAATGGGATCTCACCGGGAGCTATTTCAACTCTTCGGCCATAGCGAGATGATGTTCCAGGTGCGGCAGCGTCTTTGCGGCCCATCGCTTGAGATCTTTGTTGTCGCCATTTTGCGCGTAGGCCCGGAATAGACCAACCGCTTCCTCGTGGCCCTTTAGTTGCGCCTTGTCATAAGCCTCATCAAACGGTTTGCCATTTAGGTCTCGAAGCTCGTCCAGTTTTCCCTGGTGTCCCGCGTCGATCGCCGTCGGGACCTCGGCCTTCACCCTGCCGCTTGATACCAAAGACTTCAACTGCTTACTGGTCTTGGTGTGGTCCTTGATCATCTTCGAAGCGAAGGGCCGCGTGTCCCGATCCGGATGCTTTTGTAGCGCGATTTCGCTCGATTGAATCTCGAACATATCACTGTCCGCAACTTTATTGACAAAGTCGTTGGTGGACAGCGGATTAGAAGGAGATTGGGCATGCGCGTGTGCGGCAAACATCAAACAAGCGCCTGCCAGCAGCGCGGTTACTCTCATGAGATCGCTCCTTTGATTTTGACGACATCATCGTCAATTGCCAACGTTGGGGAACCATGGGCGTTCCCCAATGAACCAAGATCGCAGGCCTGCCGGAAAGCGCAGCCGGGTTGTTTTTGTGGTTGCCGACACGGCGTTGGCCTCGAAATTCTTATTTTTTGGATGGAACCGCCCTGCGTTCGGTACGTTTCGTTAAGCGAAATGCCACCCGAATAGAAATGCGGGCCCGACTGAAGGAAGGGAACCGTGCTCACCGTCGGCAAAACGATTGATCGACTTTCCGACGCGCGATTTTCACCGAAAGTCGTTATTTTTGATATAGAAGGAACCCTCGTTGACACGGTGCTCCCCAACCTGCGCTGTTGGGCTGAAACCCTTGAACGATTTGGATTCACATTTAATACCGCAGATCTGCATCGCTTCTCGGGCATGGACGGGGCAGAGATGCTGGAACAAATCATCCCGCAAAGGGATTTACGGGACCTTAGAGCGCGCATATTGGCAGACCATGGACACTGCTATCGCCAGCAATTTATTGATACCGTGCAGCCCATTCCGGGAACCCTCGAGCTCATTCTGGAAATAAAAAGACTGGGCATTCGGGTTGCTGCTGTATCAGGCTGTCAGCGCGATGAACTAATGCATTATTGCAAACTAATGAAGGCAGAAGGACTTTTTGATGCGCTTGCATGCGGAACTGATTTATCTAAACAAAAAACGCATGCTAATCTTATCGATTTGGCACTGAAACGTCTGCGTATTCGCGATCGGACCAAGGTCATAATGATTGGAGATACGCCCTTTGACGCCATCGCCGCACGCCGAGGGGGCGTGACGCCGTTGGGCGTCCTGACCGGCTATTTTTCGGCCTCGGAACTGCTGAGCGCGGGATGCTCGGTGGTCTTTCGTAAGGCACACGGATTGCTTGAAATTCTCAATCCGCCTCGGTTAACCGCCCGTGCGGGGTCCCTTAGCCGCAGCGCCGCGCATGCGCTCTGATCCGCCGCACTGTGTAAACGACGGGTATTATCAATCTTGATGCAAGATTTTTTCCTGCTGCTGCAGTGCGCATCCTTTGGGTTTCGTCTTCAGCGATCCTTGAGGCCTTCCTTGCGGAAAAGCTCACCCCCGATCCATTTGCGAGGGCCAAGACAACTAGCAAGACAACTAGTAGGCCGCCTACCCCCCGGGGCCGCTGCTCTCTTTAGTTGGCAAGCAGCATAACCCAGAACCATCGGGGCGCCCCTGATTGGGCGCTACGCCGCATCCTGTTTATCGCGCGAGCACCATTTCTTACACCTACTGCATTCGCGCTCGCTAGATTCTGCCTAATAGCGCCAGAATCACCACTATTATTAGAATCGTGCCCACCAAACCGCCCGGGCCGTAACCCCAGCCAGTACTGTAGGGCCAACTCGGCAACGCACCAATGAGTATCAAGATCAGGATGACGATCAGGATC
>Ga0126379_10002730_pt1 | contig 11296 bp, 10 predicted proteins | sample PanSoiMetPlot_24_FD_92640 | JGI IMG/M metagenome (GOLD analysis project Ga0126379, IMG submission 92640) | Tropical forest soil microbial communities from Panama - MetaG Plot_24 | ecosystem: Environmental > Terrestrial > Soil > Tropical forest > Bulk soil | place: Panama | collected 2016-02-17
AAGGTACAGCCTAGCGCGGGCGAACAGGCGGCTGCCAAGGCAGCGCAGGCCGCGGCTCACAGCGTCAAAGGCACCGGGGCAGCAACGAAGAAGCAGTAAGAGACAATTCACGCCGCGGCCTCTTGGCTCAGGCTAATTTTCCAGTAATTCGGTTGCACGAGGCAGCATTGGTGTGCTGCCTTTTTCTTTTGCGCCTTGCATCAAGTTACGCATGAAGTTTGGAAGAGTTCGCACCCGCTGGACCTCTCGCACGATGGCCTGCTCGCTGAGCTGGAAGACTACGATGAGCGCGTCGCCGAGGACTTGCCTCTAGAACGGCTTCCGAGAAGCACAAAAAGACCGAACCTCCATCTGCAAGGATGCGGCACCGCGGTAATGTGGGGCCGCATTTCTTTAAGTCTTGAGCAGACACATGTTCTTCGGTCCCAACATTTGCCAATAGCAGGCAATTGCGGGCCACTCCCGGATCCTAATCCCTCCCTTTCGCTAAAAGAAGGCGAGAAGAGTGGGAACCCTTATTTGTCGAAGATTTGCGCGACTTCCCGCTCAAGCGGCCCAACACAGGCCGCTTGAACAGGCTACCCCCGTGGGTGTCGTCTGATGCAAAAAAACAAAATCTCTAAGGCAGGATGACGAGTTCGGGCTTGCTGCCGCCGCTCATGCCAAAGATGGCACCGGGGAAGAAGGCTCCGGCGTCATACTTGAAGCAACCCGGTGTATTGGCCTTCACCGTGATCTGCCTGTTGGCACCGCCGATGATCGGATCATCGGGATCGAAGGGACTGTCGGTGCCGAACGAAATCATGAACCCCGTGTTTCTGTTGGAGGTCATCCAAACAACAGTCGTGCCCCTCTTGATGCAGAAAAACTGATTGTTCCTCGCATTGGGAATGCCGGGTCTCACATTGGACGAGTTTCCAGCCTTTGTGACGTCGATAGTGCACGGAGCTGAAGCTGAACCGCAGGTATTGGCTGCCGTGCAAAGGCTGGCTGGATCAGGCTCGTCACAGGCGTACTTGCTCCTGGCGAATGCGGCCGGACTGGCCAGCACCAGAATACAAATCACTGCCAGAGCTGCTTTGCGTTGTTGTACCAACCTCATATCTCCACCTCGCTTGAAGTGAGCGTGATGCTCTTGGGAAAAAACGCTAATGGCAGTAGTGCAGGTGTCTGCACTAGTGCCGAAAGGCGAACTGATAAGCGCGGATTACTTAATTTTCCGCAGTGCCCTTCCAATCAATGATGTTGCTGAGCCGCCAGGCATTCTGGTTCAGCTCGATCTGCAGTTCGCCGTCCTTATTGATCGTGAACTGGCAGGCCGGATAGAGGACGCCTCCGCTCTTGCTCTTGTCTTGATCGTTGAGATCGAGTTCGCCGGCGGTCAGGTCAAAGGACTGAGTCTGGGAGTCGGTGTAGGCCTCGCCGAAGCTGATCTTACGATTCGTGACGAAACGGATCTTGCGTCCCGTCGGTTGAGGAATCAGTCGGATAAAGCTAACGTCATATCCGAGTGTCCCGGGAATCTGGATCCGACCGACTGCCTTCATCTTTTGCAGAGCGTTTACCAGCCCTTGATTCTGTCCCTTTTGGAAGGCGTCCAAGAGGACCTGACGGTCTTCGGGCGTTGACCATTCGTAAATGATGAGCGTGACTCCTACGTTTCTGCCAAGCTGGGTGCTGGTGCCATAAGCGGTAGCGTCAATGGTTTCGTATTTTTCGCGGGCGAAACTGGGGATGCAGACCAATGCGGCCAGCAGCACCACAGCTAGCGCGAAGAACGCGACTTTATAGCGAGTGTTCATGCGTGGTTCTCCGTTTCTGTTGCTTCGAACAATAACGATTCTCTTGAGCGACAAAAGCTGCCTATCAGTTGAAAATACTAGAGTTGCTGCGCCTGACACGGTAACTGGTAAAACTGCTGATTTCAAGACAAATTTTTGCAGACAAATTTTTGAAGTAGCCCATGAACGCTGAACGACACATTCACGGTTGCGAGAGTCGTCATGCGCCGGGCAGACGGGCTGAGGGACTAAAAATCACTTCATCAGAACCTGTCAATTTTGCTAGTATCGTCGGTATAACTGCAGGCAATAAACTTTCTGCGTCACTCACGGCCAGGCGTACGTGCGTTGATGTGTTGGCGTTGTCTTCCGCTTTAGACGTCGTTCACCATTAGACGCATTCCATCAACGGCCACAACATCCATTGCGAGAGGAAAGGTGGTAGAGAATTTTATGAGCAGAGAGCAGAGCTTCACGGCGAAACATCTTGTGATCGCAGTTACTGCGCTGGTAATCCTGGCGACGGGCAGCGTGGCGGCGCAGAGTGCCCAGGTACAAGGAGTCATCAATGGCCGTAACGGGCCGACAATGACCGTCCAGACATCGTCGGGAAACGTGACGGTGTTGCTTAACAACATGACCAGCGTGGAAGACGAGCAAGGAATCTTCCATGCGCGGAAAAAGCAGATGGGGTTGACTGCCCTTGTACCGGGACTGGCGGTACAGGTTAAGGGGACCTACAACGCGCAGAACCAGCTGGTAGCCGACACGGTCAAATTCAATGGCAAGTCGCTACAGACGGCGACCGACATACAGGCGGGCGTAACGCCCGTGCAGCAGCAGGAGCAGCAGCAACAGCAGCAGATCCAGCAGCAGCAGGCGCAGATTGCGTCCCAACAGGCGCAGATCCAGGCGACGGACGCGGAGCAGGCAAAGCATAGTGCAGAGATCGCCAAAGAGAAAGCCGCGATTGCCGCCGTTAACAAACGGTTTGGCGAATTGGGCGACTACAACATCTGGGACGAAACCACCGTGTATTTCGCGAACGGCCAGGTCACGGTTGATCCGAAGTATGACGATGCGCTGTTAAAGCTTTGCCAAAAGGCGAAGACGGTGAACGGATACATGATCCAGGTGCAGGGTTACGCGTCTAAGGTTGGTTCGGCGGCGTTAAACCAGAAGCTGAGCCAGGAACGGGCGCAAAACGTGATTGACTTCGTCGAGCAGAAGGGCGGCATTCCGTTGACCAACGTGCTGGCGCCAGGTGCCATGGGGACCGCTGATCAGGTGGCCTCGGATGCCACTACCGAAGGGCAGGCGGAAAACCGGCGTGTAGTGGTGAGAGTGCTGCAGAACAAGGGAATCGCTGGAACATAGAATTCCAACAGCAAAATATGGGTCGGGAAACCGGCCCATTTCTACGCTTGGATTTAGCGGCGGCGTTCGCGAGGTCGCGCCTTCGAAGTCGCACAATCAGGTGGTTCCATGCACACAGCGGTGCCCCGAAAAGCACGTACATTCATCGTTGAAACCTGGCAGCCGCAGGCCAATCTTTCATTGTTCCTGGTGCTGCTGGAGATTACGGTATTCGTGCTGCCGGTCAAACCGGAACGAATCGCGCTGTACGGCAACCGTGGTGTACTCACTGATCTTGATATCCGGGGTTGCGATTGCCTGGGGCCGAAGGCGCTTGCTGGTGGCTGCAATCTGCGCTGCACTGCCGGCATTGGCAATGCGGCGGATAGCATGGCTGAGGCCGAACTATGCGACTCTGATCTGGGCTGAAGCATTTTCGCTGCTTGCGGTCGTAGTCATCGCCTGGGTACTTCTGGCACAGGTTTTCCGCGGGGGACCAATTGGTATGGTGCGGGTGCAAGGAGCAGTAGCCGTGTATCTGCTGCTGGGTGCCGCATAGGCCTTCGCCTATCAGATCGACTGGTTCGCTAATCCGGCGGCTTTCGATTCGAGCGAAGGCCGGTCAAGTCGTTTGTTGATTGGATCTATTTCAGTTTTTGCACGCTCAGTACGCTGGGTTACGGCGACATCGTACCGACCAGCCGTATGAGCCGGTCATGGGCGATCGGGTAAGCCATCACCGGGCAGATGTACCTGGCGATTACTATCGCGCGCCGGGTGGCTATGCAAGTCAGCGGAGCTGCGGAAGCGAACGGCACAGGCAGAAACCGTTGAAACCTACGGTTAACCCTGTACGCCAGTTACACCCCTTGTGGTGTAATACTTGAACTAGGACGTCGTTGGGCCGGGGTGAAGGTTATGTTGGGAACGGTGGCGCTGGTCGTGATCATTACGCTGACGGCGCTGGCCGTAGTGCTGTACGCTGCGTATTGCGAGGCGGGCGAGGACCTGCCATGCAAGAAGGCACGCCACGACGCTCATGCCACGAGTGCGGGTGCAGCAGCGGATGCGCGGCAGGTGAAACCGTAAGCGCGGGATAGGGCCGTTTCGATCCGAAATATTGGCAGTGGATAACCACCGAAGGCACGGTGCGCTTGTGGCCTGCGCAATCAGCAGTTGCACTTCGAGCAAGGTACTAAGGGAGAACTGTGTATGAAGACGAAGTATGCATTGTGCACGGCACTGGTCATTCTATTGGTTACCTGCGCGGTGGGACAGCAGGTATCGGTCAACTACAACCACAACGCGAATTTCTCGCAGTACCATACGTACGCCTGGGGTTCCAACAACAAAAACCAGATCCAGAACTCAATTCTCGCGCAGGTAGCGCAGCAGGACGTTGAAGCTGCCATGCAGCAGAAAGGTCTGCAGAAGGTGTCGGAAAGCCAGAATCCGGACCTCATCTTAACTGCGAGTGGAGGCGAGCGGGAGCAGACCTCTTGGAATGCATGGGGCATGCGGGGAATCGGCGGCGGAATGGGCGGCATCAGCCCGCAGCAGAACGTCCTCAGCACGATGGTCATCAGCCTCTACGACGTAAAGCAGAAAGAGCTGGTTTGGCGCGGCATCGCCCAGGACACGCTCAGCAACAACGGCAATAAGAACCAGAAAGAGGTCGAGAAAGCCGTTGAGAAGATGTTCAAGCAGTGGCCGAAGAGTTAGTAGGAGCTATTTGGCCGAGATCTCTGGCCCGGAGTGCGTTGGCGCGCTGCGCGGGCCGTAAGTTTGTTGTCACGCAGATTGGCGATTTAGGGGAATTCGATGGCGTTTACACGGGAGCGGTGTTTTTTTGTTGCGGTGGTGGTTTCGATCTTGGTTTCCCTGGTGGGGACGAGTGCGGCGGGCGAGAAGATCCACGTGAACTATGACAAGTCGCTGGATTTTACGAAGTTCAAGACCTACGGGTGGGCTCCGCATGGGGCGGTGGCGCATCCCATGCTGGCGCTGGATCTGGTTGGGGCGATCGAACAGGAGTTGAATTCGCGGGGTATGACGAAGGTTGCAACGAATCCGGACATCATCATCGCGGTGTATGGCGCGGTTGATTCGGAAGTGAGCATGACGTCGAACAACCCGATCTACAACGCAACGGGCGGGATTCCGCCCTTCGATCCGAGCATGACATCCCCGGGAAACTCGCTGTACTGGGACGGGTATTACGGGAACTCGACGGTGGTGGTGTATCCCGGACAACTGGTTGTGGACCTGGTGGACTTCAAAAACAAAAAGCTGGTGTGGCGGGCGGTAGCCAAAGAAGCGGTGAGTCCGAATAATCCTGACAAGCTGGAGAGCGAAGTCAATAACATAATCACCAAGATGTTCAAAGATTACCCGGTTAAATAGCGGATTCCGCTTTGCGTTCGGACCAATGCCAGGCCTCCGCGAACCATCGGTAACTAGATCATAAGCCCATAGAAATTTTGAATTGGACTCTGCCGACAACCTGGGGCAGACTTTGCCGGAAGAGGCATCCGTGAGCCTGGGTGAGGTTTGTCCTGCGAGTTCCAGCGGTCGCTCGGTGATGAGCGGACCAGCTTTTCTGATGTGTCCTCCAACCCTTTACGATGTTCAGTACGTCATCAATCCATGGATGGATGGGAACGTTAATCGTTCGTCACGCGAGCGCGCTGAGCGGCAATGGGAGGCGTTGTATAGCACGCTGTCTGACTTGGCGCGGGTAGAACTGGTCGAGCAACAAGCCGGGTCGCCAGACATGGTGTTTACAGCAAATGCCGGTCTGGTGTGCCATGGAGTGGTTGCGCTAAGCCGCTTCCTGCACGCTGAACGCCAGGGCGAAGAGCCACACTTTCGCAAATGGTTTGATGATTCAGGACTCAAAGTTCGCGAACTACCGAGTGACGTGCCGTTTGAGGGCGAAGGAGATGCGCTGTTCGAGGCAGATAATTCGCGGCTATGGGCGGGACACGGCATGCGTAGTCGCGAGTCGAGCCATGCGTACCTGCGAGAGTGTTGGGGAGTCGAGGTGATATCGCTGCGGCTGGTGGACTCAAGTTTCTATCATCTGGACACATGCTTTTGCCCTCTGTTCGGCGGCTATGTTCTCTATTATCCAGAAGCGTTTGATGCAGTGTCTCAGGCAAAGATTGTTTCTCGGTATCCGGAAGAAAAACGTATCGCTGTGAGCCTGTGCGACGCGTTGCGTTTTGCCTGCAATGCGATCAACGTGGGGAAGACGATTTTGCTGAATGAAGTCAGCTCCCAACTGTCTGCGCGGCTGGAGGCGCTTGGTTTTCTAGTCATTCAGCTGCCGTTGACCGAGTTTTTGAAAGCCGGCGGAGCGGCGAAGTGCCTTGTACTCCGATTGAGCGACATGGAAGCGACGCACGGATTGATAGCGTTGCCGCGACCGGCAGTGGCTTAGGTCAGTGCGCCGCTTGACGCCGCAAGAAAGCATTCCCTAGTATTCAAATTCAGGATGTTTCGCCTCCTGAGTGTTCCTGCTCTTCTTTTCGCGAGCCTGCGGATTTCCCCTTCATCTTTCATTCTATTGGTGCTAATGACTGGCGCCTATGCTCAAGCACCTGCCAAGAGCCCGTCGCTGCAGGTCGCCAATTTCGTTGATATTGCGGAGAGAGCCGGGCTCGCGATGCACAATGTCTTTGGCGGTATCGACACAAAGAAGTACATCATCGAGACCACCGGAACGGGCGTCGCGATTTTCGATTACGACAACGATGGCTGGCCCGACATTTTCTTCGTGAACGGAACGACGCTGGAGGATATGAAGGCCGGACGGAGCGGGCCCACGAATCACCTCTATCACAACAATCACGACGGCACGTTTACGGATGTGACAGAGAAGGCGGGTTTGCTTGATGCGACCGGTTGGGGACAGGGCGTGTGCGTCGGCGATTACGACAACGACGGCTGGCAGGACCTGTACGTCACATACTATGGCACGAACCGGCTGTATCACAACGAGCATGGAGTGTTTAAGCTGGTCAGCGAGAAAGCCGGGGTCGCGGGAAACGGCAGGGAGTGGGGCGCAGGGTGCGCCTTTGTGGATTACGACCGCGACGGAAAGTTAGATCTGTTTGTTGCGAATTATGTTGACTTCGATGTGACCACGGCGCCCGCTCCGGGGGATAGGCCGTCGTGCATGTGGAAAGGCGCTCCGGTGATGTGTGGGCCGCGGGGGCTGCCGCACCATAAGAACATTCTCTACCACAACCGGGGAGATGGAACTTTTGAAGACGTCACAGTGAAGGCCGGAATCGACAAGACCAATGGGCATTACGCTCTGGGTGTGTCGACGCTCGATTACGACAATGATGAGTGGCCGGATATCTATGTGGCGTGCGACAGCACGCCCAGCATCCTGTACCACAATAATCACGACGGAACCTTCACCGATGTGGCAGTGGTCGCGGGGGCTGCGTTCAACGAAGACGGTCGCGAACAAGGCGGCATGGGGACGAGCGTTGGAGATTATGACGGCGACGGCCGCCTGGATATCTTCAAAACGAATTTCTCCGACGATACGTCTACGCTGTACCACAACAACGGTGATGGCACGTTCAGCGATGTGACAACCCGGGCGGGATTGGGGCTGTACACGAAATATCTCGGCTGGGGAACGATGTTTTTCGACTTTGACAACGACAGTTGGCCGGATCTGCTGCTGGTGAATGGCCATGTGTATCCCGAGGTCGACAAATATCACTTGGGCAGCAACTATCAAGAGCCGCGACTCCTCTATCGGAATAGCGGTGATGGGACATTCAATGATGTGTCGGAGCGGGCTGGGCCGGGCATCACAACGCTGGCGTCCTCGCGCGGGCTGGCAATTGGGGACCTGTGGAATACAGGGCAGTTATCCGCAGTGATCAGCAACATGAACGATCGGCCGAGCCTGCTGAAGAATGAGCAGAAGTATCCGGGGCACTGGGTCGCATTCAAGACGGTAGGGACGAAGTCGAACCGCGACGGAATTGGAGCGCGGATCACGATTAAGGCCGTCAAGCGGTTGCTGGTGGATGAGGTGCGCAGCGGATCGAGCTATTACTCGCAGAATGACATGCGGGTGCACTTCGGACTGGGTACGGTGACGAAGTTGGATTCCGTGGAGATTCGGTGGCCCAGCGGGTTGACGGAGCGGTTCGATAGCGCCAGCGTGGATAAGATCAATGAGGTGAAAGAAGGGACGGGGGTGGTGGTGAGTGATCCGCCACGCAAGCCGTGAGGACTGAAGTTCATTCCCACCCTACCGCCAAAGGGAGGCGGGTAAAGGTGGGCACCCGAAACCTCGTCGACAACTCAGTGTTTTGACTTCTTGATGCCGGGCAGGACTTCCGTTTTGATGATGCCCTGGCCTTCCTTGATGTGAACCAACTGATTCACTTTCACGTCTTTTACAGTGTCGATCTGGCCGCTGGGCCAGCGGACTTCGAGAACATCGACCTTCTCGGCCTTGCCGAGTCCGAAGTGAATGCGCAGATCGCTTTGTGAGATGTAGCCGCCGCCGCTGCGGACTTCGTCGATTTGCTGGTGAGGCTTCGGTTCGCCTGTAACGGTAGTGATGCATCTGAGGCGAGCCCCGATAGCGCTGCGATTGGATTTCACGCCGATGCACTTTACCTTGATCCAGTTATTGTCGAGCGTGGAATCGCAACGAACGAGCTGAGGCAATCCATTCACTGTGTTGATTGCAAAGTCCACATCGCCATCGTTGTCGAAGTCGCCGAAGGCACAGCCGCGAGAGGCGTTGGGGACCGTGATGCCGGGACCGGCGTACTGTGTGACTTCGCGAAAGCGGCCGTTACGCGTGTTCTTGTAGAGCAGTTTTTTCTGCGGGTATCCCGCTTCCGTGGTGAGCTGTTCGACCTCAGGATAGACGTGGCCGTTGCAGATCAGAAGGTCGGGCCAGCCGTCGTTGTCGAAGTCGAAAAAGCCGCAGCCCCATCCGAGATATTGGGTGTGCAGGCCGAGACCTGCCTGAAATGTGGCGTCTTCGAAGTTCCAGTTTCCCAGGTTGCGATAGAGAGATGGAGTATCGCCGGCGAAATTGGTTTTCACGATGTCGAGGTTGCCGTCAAGATCGTAATCGGCGGCAGAGACGCCCATGCCTGCCTGCGGCTTTCCGTCCGCGCTGAGTACGCAGCCGGCCTCGAAACCGACCTCCGTAAACTTGCCGTCTTTCAGGTTCTTGTAGAGCAGAGACTTGGTGGAGTCGTTGGCGACGTAGATGTCGGGCCAGCCGTCGTTGTCGTAGTCGGCAACGCAAACACCGAGTCCGTAGGTGCCGTTGACCTTAGTTACACCCGAAGTTTCGGAAACGTCAGTAAACGTGCCATCGCCATTGTTGTGATAGAGGATGTTGGTGTCGCCATTCAGTCCCGGAGGGCCGCAGGCCACCATGACCGCTTTGTAAAGACAAGGGCCGCTCTCGGGAACGGGTGCAGTCTTGAGATCAAGATCGATGTAGTTGGCCACGAAGAGATCGAGTTTGCCGTCGCGATCGTAGTCCAGGAAGGCACAGCCCGTGCCCCAGCGAGTTCGCTTGCCTGCAACGCCAGCTTTTTCGCTCACATCCGTGAAGGTGCCATCGCCGTTGTTGTGGTAGAGCACATTCTTGCCGAAGTAGGCGACAAACAGATCGTCGTAGCCATCGTTGTCGTAGTCGCCGATGCAGACGCCTTGTCCCCATCCCGAGTGCTTGAGGCCGGCTTTGAGAGTGACGTCGGTGAAAGTAGCATCGCGATTGTTCCTGAAGAGATGGTTGAAAGGCTCTTCACCGGGCGGAAAGCCTTCGAGGCGCGTACCGTTTACGAGAAAGATGTCCAGCCAGCCGTCATTGTCGTAGTCGTAAAAGGCGACGCCGCAGCCGGTGGTTTCCAGCAGATACTTGTTCTTGTGTTCTCCGCCGAAGATTGTTTTCGCATTCAGTCCGGCGTCTTTGGCTACATCGAGGAAAGTGACGCCAAGATCGCTTGGCGAACCGGTTGCGGTCTCCTGGCTGAAGATGGGTAGCGGCCGGGCAAGCGAAAGCACATCTGAGAACGTCAATACCAAAGCAGAGCGGCTGAGAGACTTGAGGAATTTTCGGCGGGACTTATGCAAAAACAGTACCTATTGATCTCGCTGAGTGCTCAATTATTGTGCTGGACGCTCCGGAAGAATTGCAAGTTGCGAGCACACCTCAGGGGGGCTAAAGCCCTAACCCAATTGCAATGCGGTATCGGCACGACTAAACGTCATGATGTGATAGAAAACGATCACGCATGTGAGTTTTCTCGGGTACTGGAGCAGTGCACTGATACGAACCGGGGATAATCGTGGTAGAGTGCGGCGGCATGGGCGCGGTGAAGAAAACGCCAAGCAAAGCTAAGAAGCCAACTACGAATCGCGGTGCGGAGGCGCAACTGGCCGGATTTCTGGCGAAATATGATCCGGAGATTGAAGCCTTAGCCAGAGAAGCACGCAAGCGGATGCAAGCGCGACTGCCGGGCGCGACAGAGCTGGTGTACGACAACTACAACGCGCTGGCGATCGGGTACGGCCCATCGGAGCGGTCTCTTGCAAGGAAGTGGCAAGGTTGCGCGGCACATCGTTTTACAAAGCGGAGCAGATATCGAACAGCCTGCTGTCGAGGATCTCATCGCACAGGCATTGGAACTGGCCAAGGTTCCTCTCGATCTAAGCTCGCCACGACAGTTGGTGATCAAGTCGGTGTCAGCCAAGCAGCGGCCACGACGTCCGACGAAGTAGCACAGCACTGCCGCCGGGTAGCACCACACGTGGGCGATGCGCTAGACTCCTTTTCTAGCTAGCACTTGCAATTTGCAGAATCTGATCAGGAGGCGCTTGGTGCGCAAGTTTTTCGCTCAGCTGATAGGGTTATTGATCGCTCTCTCGTTTCTCGTCTCTTATGCTCCGGCCCAGTCCAAGAAAGCGCCTGTAGATGCCGAAGGTCATCAATGGTGGCAGCATGCCGTATTTCAGGAGATTTACCCGCGCAGTTACATGGACAGCAATAACGACGGCATCGGCGACCTGAACGGAATCTCTTCGAAAATGGAGTATCTGAGGTGGCTGGGCGTGGATGCAATCTGGATTGCACCCTGTTTTCCGTCGCCGCA
>Ga0126379_10002733_pt1 | contig 11289 bp, 12 predicted proteins | sample PanSoiMetPlot_24_FD_92640 | JGI IMG/M metagenome (GOLD analysis project Ga0126379, IMG submission 92640) | Tropical forest soil microbial communities from Panama - MetaG Plot_24 | ecosystem: Environmental > Terrestrial > Soil > Tropical forest > Bulk soil | place: Panama | collected 2016-02-17
GAGGATTGGCAGCGGACGGCCGAGCATGAGGCGTTCAGCCACTACTCGGTTTATATAATGTTCAGGCATCTGCTGACGCATGAGATGCTCCACGCCTACAGGATAGAGGAGCTGATGCTGAAGAAGGATTGGGAGTAAACCACTGCTGGACAGGTCGCCACCGAATCACTCATTGCAGCGGACGCGTCGCGCACCGCTAAACTCGGCGGTTAGGCAGAGTACCGAAAGTAGGTGACGAGAGATGGAAGAAAAGTCGATGAAGATTAGTAGATTTGCAATAGCGTTTACCTTCTGCGTGGCAGTGTTCGCCGGATCTGCGGCGGCTCAACAAGTACCCTCGCAAGGCGCTTTAGACGAATTAGTGAAGATGTACGCCGCTGCGTGGAATGAACCTGATGCTCAGCATAGACGAGAACTTCTTGAGAAGGCGTGGGCGTCTGAGGGCACGTACACGGACCCAGGGTCCCATGTTGAGGGCCGCGAAGCGCTAGTCGAACACATTGGAAAATTCCTTAAGAACACTCCCGGGGCTCGAATCATTCAGTCAAGCCATGCAGACTTCCATCATGGAATGTTCCGGTTCACCTGGAAGTTTGTTGGCGGAGATGGCAAGACAGTGATGGAAGGCATCGATTTCGGCGTACTTGGGCCCGACGGAAAGTTGCAGAGGATCGTCGGCTTTTTTGGTCCGATCAAACCGCTGTAATCGCAATAATTAATAAGTGGGCCATTCTAACGTTAGCGCGACGCGATCGGCGCTTGGCGCGTGCGATTCAGCGTCGTCTAAACGCATGCAATGGAGGACCCATGACGAAGACTTTGACTCTGACTCTGGCTCTGGTTGTTGCGATCGCGACCGTTTCGGCAGGTCAATCCGACGGTGCATCGATCGCAGGCTCATGGACTGCGCGGTTCGAAGGTCGGACATTCCTCAGGCTGGAACTCAAGACGGAGAATGGAACAATCACCGGTGCCCTCAGCGTGGGTAACTTTGAAGTCGATAGGCAAGGCCAGGTAAGCCGGGCGGACGAGCCGCCGCGTTCTCTCACACCCATTTTCGACGTGAAGAGGCGCGCGTCAATCTTGACGTTTTCCCAAAATGACGGCGATAGCATCGATCGGTTCGAGGTACGGCTGCTAGACGCTACTAATGCCGAGTTCAAGTTCCTATTGGACGACGACGAGCGTAAGCAGCTTGCGGAGAGCGGCGTTCCAATCCCGAATCCGATTCATCTCGCCAAGCAGTAATCCGCTTAGTTGAAGGCTGCGGTCGTTGCTGCGAATGACCGCCGCCTAACAACTCGTTTTACGGGGGACGGAAGTTGTTTTGCATCAAACGTGGTGCGGCGAAGGTTGAATGAAATCGCGCCGCCCGGTCAACTCCACGTGGACGCCTAGAACCGGCAATCGCGGACTGGTCAGTGGTCGAGAACAACCCCCAAGCCCACCAACGACGCATATAACAAATCGCGGGACGCGAGCCGTCACCTGACGCCCAACAAATCGTTGGACGGACTGCAGTCGTTATGTGCTCCCATAAATTTCGTATAGACTAATGAACTATGATGGAATTATCGGAGTGCCATTTCGTGCTGTTTTATGCGACTGATCCCTCCGAGGTGATTGCGTGGTTAATCGCAACAACTGACTCCTTTCAGTGCGGGCCAACAGCATTTCTCGTACGCGGTTGTGAGCAAGAGAGATTGTGTTTGGCAATTGAGCACCGTCTTCCGAATAGGGAGGGATATTTCATCTGCACGGTGGATTATCCCGGGTTCCGTCGAGATCCTGATGATTTGCCGCCCTTCATAAAGTGGTTATTTAAACATCCGATTACGACACCCGCGTCGCAGGGGCAATATTCCTTTTGCACTCACTGTGGCGCTAGAGTAGAACCTTACTCAGCTTACGATGAGGATCCCCGAGTCACATTGCTGACGCACGACAAACCGTTAAGACTCACCACCGATATCCTTGGAGGCAAAGGCTGTTACTGGTGTCGCAGCTGCGAGTCACTGTGGCGTGCTGTGAGCTGGCGCGAGACAACACAACAGCAGGAGTGCGGACATTTTGTTCCTCTCTATCTTGCGTATTGTGCGACCTGCGGCATTAAGACCAAAGATGACTCGCCATCCTGAACGTATGACTAGAATCATGGCGACAAAATGAGAGAGATGTCGGAGACAGTCACGCTATATCGACCGGTAGGGCAGCAGGAACTGGACCTTATCATCGCTTCTGGCTATAGCAGATTTCCCCGCGGCTCCCCGAGCAACCAATCTTTTATCCCGTGCTCATCGAGGCGTACGCGAGCCAGATTGCCAAAACTGGAACAGTAAGCTGAACAATCCCCGGTGTGATACGTGACTAGGTTCCAGGTGCGACTTGATTATCTCCGAAAGTACGAAGTGCACGTTGTTGGCGGCTCTGAGCACGCCGAGTATTGGATACCGGCTGAGGAGTTGGACGAATTCAACGCAAACATAATTGGAATTATTGAGGTGATAAAGGAATACCACTAAGCCGAAGTTACGATCGATAATACTAACCGCGCCGGCGATTTCGCATGCGGCGAGCCCGCGAATGTCTGGTTGGTGTCTTTCGATACCAGGCGCGGGCCGCCTGATGCGGGGCGTTAGGCCGTGCATTCAAATGGAGGGTTTCTCGATGACTGCTAATGCTACCGGACTGCCAAACGTAAAACAGGCGGTTCCTTTCTTCATGGTAACCGACATCGAGGCGTCACTCCGTTTTTACGTGGACGGCCTCGGCTTCGCGGTCGCCAATGAGTGGCGTCCTAAAAACGCAGCCGGTCGCGTCCAGTGGTGCTGGCTTAAGATCGGCAGCGCCGCGCTGATGCTCCAGGAGTATTCGCAAGACGGACGCCCGGGCGGCGTCCCCGAAGGTCTTCTGGGGCAAGGGGTCTCGGTCTGCTTTATGTGCGAGGACGCCATAGACATCTACCACAGCCTCGTGGCGCGAGGAGTCACTGCCAGACGTCCGTTTGTTGGAAATGGTCTTTGGGTTACTTCTGTACTGGATCCGGATAACTATCAACTGGATTTCGAAAGCCCCACGGACGTGCCGGAGGAAACCGTCTATTCCGGTTAGTACGCGCCGACAGCTGCCAAACAACCGCTGGAGCGGACAGATGAAACACCGGTCGCTGAGCTGTAAATCGTTAGGCGTCCGCAGGTCGTTGCATTACTGCTGAGGTGTATATGCCAAATGGTGGATCGGACTGCTGCGGGAGTTGCTGGTTCAACGCGCGAAACAAGGGCGAGGCCGGCTACGATCATTCGAAAGACCCGGAACCGAACTTCTGCACGATCCGCGCGTTCGCCGTCGAAGACCCGTTTTGGACTTACTGCACCAACCATCCGCATCATAGCCCGAATCGCGACCCGATCCCGATCGGCCCAGTCTTCATCGGCGACGGTAATAACCACGGCCGGAAGACGCGGCGGCTGTCCCCAGACACGGAAGAAGTGAGACAGCACTTGTTGGAGCTGGTCCAGGCCATTCCTGAGCAGCCGTCCGAGGAGTATCCATTCGGTGTGTACAGGGACGAGATGGTCGTCTGGCAGTTGAGCGAGTTCCGGGAGACCCGCGCGGATCACGAACTGCGTAGGATCGGTGCTTTTGCGACCGCGTCGTCGGCGGGGCGCTTCGGTCGTACTCGCGAGAGCTTGGTCGCTGCTGCCAAAGAGGCGCTTGCGAAACTGGGCGAGGGCGCGGGCTAACCAGCGACTCAAGCGAACGGGGCCGCATTCCTGTTTTTCGAGATTCAATATCTTTGTAATACGGCCCCGTGCAGCTTAGGTGTACGTAATGGAGGACAAACCCGTGGGAGCAATAAACGACCTAACTTCGCAGCTCTTCTACCATGGTACGAAGGCCGACCTGAAACCCGACGACCTGATCGAACCCGGCTATAGCTCTAACTACGGTAAGAGGAAGAAGGCGGGCTATGTCTATCTGACCGCCACGTTGAATGCGGCCACCTGGGGTGCCGAGCTGGCCGTCGGCGAAGGACCCGGCAGAATCTACACGGTGAAACCGACCGGCCCGATTGAAGATGACCCCAATCTGACGGATAGGAAGTACCCCGGCAATCCGACGAAATCATACCGATCGAGGGATCCGCTTCGGGTCACGGGTGAAGTCACTGATTGGAAGGGGCACTCCCCCGAAGAACTCAAAACCATGAAGGACCACCTCGAGCGACTTAAGCGCCTTGGAGTTGAGGCTATCGAGGACTGAGTCCGCTCATCCATCTAAGATGTTCAATCCGGCGTCGCTACCCACCGCAGCTTTACCCAGTGCTAGGCATGGGAAAAGGGGGAAACGAAGTTGTTTTTTGACTCAGCAATCCGACCGGTTGGTCGCTTCAGACTTGACTTGCTCTTGTCCCTTCGATAGAAACTAAAATTCTGGTAACGCAGCAGCAGAACCAACCCCAAAGACAGTGGAAACTCGATTCCTATCAGGAACACCGGTTCTTATCGGCGTTCATTTGGAGGGTTCAATGAGCAAGTCTAACGGAACCAAAAAGGTTGATGAGGGGAGCGTCGATTCGCCAGCAGTTTCAAGGAGATCGTTCATGACCAAAGCCGCGGTCGGCGCAGGAGCAACCGCGGCTACTCTCCTCGGAAGAGCAAAGATCGCGTCCGCTTCCGATTCTTCGGATAGTACTCGCGCAATCAAGATCCCCGATGAATTCGCTCAAGCCGCAAGCGCGCCGATAAAGAAAGCCGACTTCCCGATGACCGGCGCCGAAGTCTTTGCTCGAGTGTGCAAAGAAGAAGGTCTTGCTGCTCTGTTCTGCTGCCCGGGAAATTACAACATTCAAAACGCGATTGCGATGGAAGGAATTCCGACTTACTCCGGCCGTCAAGAAGGCTCGATGTGTCACGCCGCTGATGCCTTCACACGGATCACCGGCGAGATCGCAGCAGCGTCCGGCACCGAAGGTCCCGGCTTCAGCGATATGATCTGCGCCATCGCATCAGCAAACGGAGCGAGATCTCCGGTCCTGGTTCTGGCAAGCAACATGTCGATCCGCGACGAAGATACCGAGTCTGGCATCCAGCTTCAGTATCAACAGCCGGCTACTGAAGGATTGAAGAAGTACGGCAAACGACTGATCACCGCATCGCGAATTCACGAGTATGCCGGACACGCGTTCAGACAACTCAGATCCGGCGTGCCGCGCCCGGTCCATCTCGATTTTCCAAGCGAAGTATATCGCGCGTCGTTCAAGAGCCCCTCTGAGCTGTCGTTCTATCACGACAAATCCAGGTATCGCACCGAGGCCAAACCACACCCGGATCCCAAACAGATCAAAGCTGCGGTTGAGCTTTTGAAACAGGCTCAGCGCCCAATAATAGTCTCGAGCAACGGTGTGTTCTACAGCCGAGCTTGGGACGCACTGAAGGCCTTCGCAGAGAAAGCGCAGATTCCAGTGGTGGAGTCAGGCGCAATGAAAGGCCAGATTTCAGACGCAAGCCCGCTGTCGGCCAACGCGTCGCCGGGTGCGCTTGCAAGCGCCGATGTCGTTTTGCTTGTCGGCCAGTACTGCATGCCCACAGTCGGCGAATTTGCTTTTGGTCCAGATGCGAAATACATCCGGATAGATCCGGCGCCAGACGACATTGGCCGGAACCTGCCGATCGATATCGGAGTGGTCAGCTGCGAGAAAGCCGCTCTCGAAGCGCTGGCGAGCGAGATGCCGGCGATGAAGCACGACGCCTGGATTGCAGAGATCGCGGCAGCGCGCAAGAAGTTCGAAGACGAATGCGATGGTTATTACAAAGTTGCCGCCGGCTATAGCGATGCCGTCCACCCGGCAGTGATAGCAAAAGAATTGAGCGATTTTCTATATCGCGGCGACATTCCAAAGGAACAGACGACAGTCGTGTCCGGAGGCTATGGAATAGCTCGTTATACTCGTCGTTGGCTAAGAGGTTATCGGCCGGGTCAGATTATGAACGGCGCGTACCAGTATGGTGCGATCGGACCTGATGTAGGTTATTCAGTCGGAGTGGCGGCGGCAGTTCAAAACGGAGTGAGCGTTCAGGCACCATACAAAGGGCATCCGATAGTTTGCGTTACCGGCGATGCCGGATTCGGCTACACCGCGATGGAAATGGATACTCTCTCGAAATATCGACTGCCGGTTATTGTAATCGTCTACAACAACAATGCCTGGGGCACCTGGACCGGAAACCGCGGGAACAGCAAGACTCTATCGATCCACTTATTCCAGGAAAATCTCCGTTACGATAAAGTTGCGGAGGCTTTAGGCGCGCACGGGGAATACGTAACCAAACCCGAAGACTTCAAGGGTGCTTTAAAGAGATCGTATGACATTGCGGTCAAAGAGAGCCGGCCGTCGGTAATCAACTGCCAGGCAAAGAAAGAGTTCTGGCTGCGAGATCAATACCCGCCCGGGAGCCTTGGAAAGGTCGAGCCCGGCTGCATGTCGTACTATCATTGATCGTACAGAACCCTGTGCGGAACTCTGCGCGCTCTGCGACTCTGCTGTAAGCAGTTTAAAGAGCCTGGTGACCGCCGAGTCGCAGAGAACGCGGAGTTCCGCACAGGCTCAGGGGTGAAGACTCGCGGACCCAAATCAAGTTTATCGGATTTGTATTTTGTCTAAATCAGTTGATGTCGTTCGGTCTGGCCTCCGAGATTATGCGAATCGCGGGATCTTCCGAGGATTGGACGAGAAAAAAAGTCATAACGGCGGCTACGCATTTACGTTTTATTGGCTAGGCGGGCGTCCCCTCGAATTCAACATCGATACGACAAAATCGACGCTGATTTTCAAACAGATCCTGCCCAACGTGGCGTCGAAGTCTCCTCTCTATTCAGAGCTCAGACGTTTTCTGGAAACTCGAAGCGACGTCGATCTCCCCGATCACCGCCGAATTGACCCGAAGCGAGCCGAAGTACTATGGGTCAATCGAAGTGGCAAAGTTTCAGTCGGTCTCAAAGTAAAAAAGAATCAGTACGCCTACGGACTGAACCGATTGGTAAATCTAATGCACGAAGTCTTCGTTCAACTGAACGACTTACACCCGGATTACATGTGTGAGAACTTTGACGTTCCTCAGGAATAAGCATTATGAAAAGGACTTGCGCAAAGCGAATAGCTTTGGAAAGCACGATATTAGCCGTTGCATTGTATTTGGTTTTGGTACCGTTCTACACATCTCTGGCGCAAGAGTCACACCCTCCTACGCCTCATAGACATCCGGAGGCGCAGAAACTGAAGAATCCGATTCCGAGTGATGCAGCTTCGATTGAAGAAGGCAGAAAGCTTTACGCGCGAAACTGCGCGTCGTGCCACGGGCCGACGGGTAAGGGCGATGGTTCAATGGCGCTGGCGGGAGGAACTCCGGCGAATCTGACGGACGAAACCTGGGACCATGGCTCAAGCGACGGCGAAATATTCGTTGTGATACGCGACGGAACCAGCAGCGACATGGAGCCCTATAAAGATCGGCTTTCGGAAAAACAGATCTGGCAGCTTGTAAATTTTATTCGCAGCCTCTCTGCCAAGCCCGAAAAGTAACAGAGATTATAATTGCCTCAAAGATGGTTTCCTTCGAGGCGAGGTTATCCAACGATCTTATTTGTGCTGCTGATAAGCACTATTTATTTGTTATAGTTGCGTGCAAGTGTTATAAAGAAATCATCTTGGGTGATAGTCTGGTGGTACGCTGATTTAGGCGGGGCAGAGCGTCAGCATCACATTCAGCCTCCACAGTGGAATTAGTTTTCTGACCTCATTTTTCCGGCATCGGAGGATTAAATGAAAAGAGTTTTCGGCTTTGGGGCGACGCTTACTTTTGTGCTTTGCGCTGTGGCGGCATCCTCAATTGTAGAAGGTTCCGACAAGAGTTCCGTGACCTACACAAAAGACGTTGCGCCCATCCTGAACAATAACTGCGTGAGTTGCCACCGGCCCGGTGAAGTCGCTCCGATGTCGCTCTTGAGTTACAAAGAAGTTCGCCCATGGGCGAAATCGATTCGTGAGCAGGTTGTCAACCGTGTGATGCCGCCTTGGTTTGCCGATTCTAAGTACGGCGAATTCGAAAACGATTGCCGTCTGTCGGAGGCGCAGATCAACACTATCAAGGCATGGGTGGAAGCGGGTGCTCCGGAAGGCGACCGTGCAGACTTGCCTGCGCCGCCTAAATTCACTCAAGGTTGGACCATCGGTAAACCCGATGTCGTCATATCGATGACCAAGGAGTTCAGCATTCCGCCTGAAGGTGCAATACCGTATCAGAACTTTGTGGTTCCAACGAATTTCACCGAAGACCGGTATGTGCAGTTCGCTGAGATTCGCCAGGGCGACCGTAGTCACGTACATCACATAATCGTCAACGTTAGATATCCCGATAGCCGACGATCCGGTCGGGGGCAAGTATCAAACCAGGATGAACGTCCGGACCGCGGCGAAGATTCAGATGGACGCCTGGTAGGCTGGGCGCCGGGCGAAGCGCCGCTGATTCTTAGACCCGGTCAGGCGAAACTGATTAAGAAAGGCTCCGATCTGATCTTTCAGGTGCACTACACGACGAACGGCGAGCCGGGAACCGACCGAAGCAGCGTTGGATTGATTTTCTCGAAGGTTCCCGTCGAGAAGCGGGTTGTAACCGCCGGAGCCTCAGCACGTGAGCTCAATATTCCACCGGGTGAGCCCAATTATGAGTCGACCGGTTCTTACATCTTCAAAGAAGATAGTCACATTGAGAACCTTCATCCTCATATGCACTTTCGCGGTAAGGATTTTCTGTACCGGCTGGTTTATCCGGACGGAACTTCCAAAGTTCTGCTGTTCGTGCCTAGATATGACTTCGGCTGGCAATTGACTTACTTTTTTAAGGAACCGGTTGCTGCGCCCAAGGGAAGTAGACTCGAGTGTGTAGCCCATCACGACAACTCTGAAAGAAACAAATTCAACCCTGATCCAACAAAGTTGGTGACCTGGGGACCACAGACCTGGGAAGAGATGATGATTGGTTACTTCGATTACACCCGAGATAAGCAGAATCTTCGAGTCAGTTCCGAGACAGCACAGAAACAATGATTCCGGCCGGCCACGTAGTAACGAATTTAATCGTTTGATTCAGTTTCGTAGGAAATCAATCAGAACGAATAAATTCGTTACTACGTGGCCGGTTCGACGAATAAATTAGTTACTAAATGCCGGGTGAATGCAAGAAGCTCCAGGAGGTTGAGATGAAAAAGTGGCTTTGGGTTCTTATCACGAGCCTCGCGGTAGCCTTTCTCGGGGCAAGCTTCAATGGAGCCAGCGCATCCGACAAGGCTCCGGTGACATTCGCGAAAGATGTGGCGCCGATAGTCTTTAACAAGTGTGCCAGTTGCCATCGTCCCGGCGAGGCAGTACCGATGTCCCTGACCTCCTATCAAGAGGTGCGCCCGTGGGCCAAAGCCATCAAAGAACAAGTTCTCGGACACTCGATGCCTCCCTGGTACGCGGATCCTGCTTCCTCGGTCAAGTTCCGAAATGATCGAAGACTATCCCAGAAAGAAATCGACACAATCGTAGGATGGGTCGATGCGGGTTCGCCGAAAGGTGAAGAGTCAGATCTTCCCGCCTTGCCGAAATTTGCAAAAGGATGGAGTTGGGGCGAGCCCGCTATGGTCATACCGATGCCGGTTGAGTTTGAAGTTCCCGCAGAAGGCGAACTGCCGATGCAGAACTTCTATGTCCCGGTTCCGTTCAAAGAGGACCGCTGGGTGGAAGCTGTTGAGCTGCGGCCCGGAAACTCGGCGGTGGTTCATCATTCGATAGCCAACGTGACTCGCCTTCCGGAAGGAAGCAAGATTGTAAACGGTCGCGCCGTGCGGGCCGAGCTGAACACTTCTGACGCAAGCCGAACGGGTGGGCTTCGCGAGGGCGCGGAGGTATTTCAAACCCAGGATTCCTTCGCCCGCGCCGGCGCTTTCAAGTTGATCGGTCAGGCGCCGGGTAAAGGATTTGAAAGACACTTCGAGGGTACCGCCAAACGTATCAGCCCGGGTATGTACTTCCAGTTCAACATGCATTATCAACCGAGCGGTCGTGTCGAGAAGGATCGTTCGATGCTGGGGCTGTGGTTTGCAAAAAAGCCGGTTACGCATGAGGTCTTGACGAAAGGCGTCACCGATACAGTGTTGGTAGGAGGGAAGGATATCGGTGAAACCAAGGTCGTTAACGGGCGTGAGGTGAGGACGCGCGGTCGGATTCCAAACATTCCACCTAATGTCGACAACTGGGAGATAGCTGGTGAAATGAACGTCAAACAGGACATCACCCTGTACGCATTTGCGCCGCACATGCACCTGCGTGGAAAGGACATCAAGTACATACTGGTGTGGCCGGACGGTCGAAAGCAGACGTTATTAAGCGTTCCCAAGTTTGATTTCAACTGGCAATTGCACTACGAACTTGAAGAGCCGTTAAAAATACCAGCTGGCAGCAAGATGATTGCGATCGCCCATTACGATAACTCGATCAACAATCGCTATAATCCGGCGCCTCAGAAGGAGGTTTTCTGGAGCGAGCAGAGCTGGGACGAGATGTTCATTCCCTGGTTCGAGTACACGGTCGATAACGTGGATCTAACCAAGGCAGCTGGCGGCCAGAACGCAAGCAAGAAATAGCAGGTAAGGTAAGCTAGATGATCCACGTGCTTTTCTTGATTGCGCTGTTGTTTGTGCAACAGGCATCGCGGCCAACGCAACCGACCGACCCAATGCCGCCGCCCAATCTTGATTACTTTATCGGATCGTGGTCATTCGATTGGAACGTTCCGGAATCGCCTCTCGGTCCGGCGGGTAAGATGAAGGGAACCGAAACGTTCAAAAAGATCCTGAGCGGGCAGAAGTACGAAAGCGAGATTAACGGTGAAGGCCCGGAGGGACCATTTCAGGGGCGCGCGATCACAAGCTATGACGACAAGGAAAAGGTCGTCACGCGATACGAGGTATTCAGCTACGGGTTGACTGCGTTCAAGAGCGGGTCGATTGGAGGAGATCTCGGAGGCTACTACACGATCTACTGGGAAAGCGCTCCTTTTACGAAGAACAGCAAGTCGATCAAACTCAAAGGAAAGACCCAGATGCTTTCACCGGCCCACTATCGTCTCTTCGTTGACATCTCTATCGACGGCGGTCCGTTCACGAGTCTTGGCAACTCGTGGTTCCGCAAGGTGGACGCGAAACAGGCGAAATGATTTATTGATAGTCCGTTATCGTTCGACCAAC
>Ga0126379_10002734_pt1 | contig 11289 bp, 8 predicted proteins | sample PanSoiMetPlot_24_FD_92640 | JGI IMG/M metagenome (GOLD analysis project Ga0126379, IMG submission 92640) | Tropical forest soil microbial communities from Panama - MetaG Plot_24 | ecosystem: Environmental > Terrestrial > Soil > Tropical forest > Bulk soil | place: Panama | collected 2016-02-17
GGAACACGCTTGGATCCTTGAGTTTCAGCGTGTCAAGCGCCGGCGCTGGCAGCGCGGACGCATCCGCGGCGAGCTCGCCGTAGCCGCGCTTCTTGCCCGACGGCGTGTGCACTACTTCGTGGTGCTGTGCGGACACCTCGGCGACGTCGACGTTCCAGCGGCGCGCCGCTGCGGTCTCCAGCATGTGACGAGCGGCGGCACCGATTTGCCGCATCGGCTGGATGAAGTGGCGTACGCTGCGCGATCCATCCGTGTCTTGATTGCCGTAAGTTGTCTCATCGCCCGGCGATTGCTTGACGCGGACGCGACTCCAATCGGCGTCGAGTTCGTCGGCAACAATCATCGGCAAGGCTGTGCGGGCTGCACCGGTTCCCATCTCGGCGCGCGCCGCCAGGATCGTCACCAGACCGCTGCTGTCGATCGACACGAAAACGTGCGGGTCAGTAACCACGCCGTGAGGCATATCGGCGGCGCCGGTCGCATACGCGAACACCGACCGCGTCATGGGAAACTGAGCCGCAAGCACGAGACCGCCGGTTGCAACGACGCCCTTGAGCAAATCGCGACGGCTTACATTGGTAACGGCGATGTTGTTGAAACTGCTTTGGTATGTCATGTCACGCCCCTTTCGAGGCGGCTCGCACCGCCGCATGAATGCGTTGATAGCATCCGCACCGGCAGATATTGCCGGCCATGCCACTATCGATTTCCGCATCGGTCGGTGCCGGCTTTTGCGCCAACAGCGCGGCCGCCTGCATGATCTGACCGGCCTGACAATAGCCGCATTGCGGCACACCCAGATTGCGCCACGCGACTTGAACCGGGTGGTTGCCGTGAGCATCCAACCCTTCGATGGTTGTCACGGAGTGACCGGCTACGTCCGACATCACCACCGCGCATGACCGCACCGCCTGGCCGTCGAGATGCACCGTGCAGGCTCCGCACAAGGACACGCCGCAGCCAAACTTGGTCCCCGTCAGACCCAGTTCATCACGTAAGAACCACATCAGCGGCATCGACGGATCGCCGTCGAATGGCCGCTCTTGGCCATTTACACGTAGTTTGATCATCAAAGTCCTCCCTCGCTTGCCGGCTCCTTTCTGTTCGGAACCCGCATCGTGAACGGATCTTAGACCGTAGCTTAGAATTCGGCCAAGAACAAAGTAGATTGCGCGACGTGAGAATTGCGCTCGCAGGCGGTGGCGGCCCAGCCGACGGCCGTTGTCCGCGTCGATTTTTTAAGCATTTGCAGGGCGTTGTATGTCATCTGACGGCGCTCGCAGCGCGCTCAATCATCAAAGAGGATCGCAGATCCGCCTGGTCACGCGCGAGCCCGCCATCTTCGCCGCGCCCGCCCCCGACGTCGGCGCTTGTCGGCGCGTCCAGGCAAAGCCTCGGCCGTTTGCGGTATTGGTCGGTGATGCAACCGGTGATCGACTACTGGTGGTTTATTTTCGTCCGCGGCTCGACAGCGACATGTGGTTTCATGATGCAACGCAAACACGAGTCCGGGGCTTCGTGACGTCGCGCGGCTCTGTCCGTATCACGACGCCGCAATCTCCACGGTTATCACGTCCACCGCTCCGAGAGGTTTGAGACGCTGCGTTCTGAGATGCCGATTGTCGTCGGCTCGCCCAGTCGCGAAAAACCGGACCAGCAAGCTGGTCAGGGACGATAGTCGCCGCAATGACATCGTCATCGTCGCGTCGTCATCGCGCACGCGGTCGCGAATGCCGCCGCGTGTTTTCTTGCAAACGCCAATAGCGTCAGCTGCGCCAGCTAGCGTACCGGCCAGCCAAACAGGCGATGCGAGGATGTGTGATCATTTCGATGATAATAAACTCCGATGATAATAAGAAGCTTAGATGAAAGAATCTTGGGATAAAAAGACCCAAGCTGGAGGACTCAGGATGAGGGACCAAATCCGTTGGGCGATTTCCTTCAGCACCAAGAGCCTTTTGCCAGATGCGTGTCGGACTCAATGGTCGGTGGATCGCCGGCATTGATTGCCTTGACCGCAGGGATCTCAATCGCGCACTTTATCGATACACGGGGGAGACTGCCATGCGTTCAGTTCTCGTCGTTGCGACCCTTGCGGCCGCGATCATGCTGGCGAGCTGTGGCAAAGGGCCTGAAGGTCCTCAAGGGCCTCAGGGGCGTCAGGGCGCGCAAGGTGTTCCGGGCCCTCAAGGCGCGCAGGGATTTGCAGGGCCTCCGGGCGCCGCAGGGCCGCCGGGACCGAAGGGCGATATGGGGTCGCCTGGTCCGCAAGGTGCTGCAGGTCCTAAAGGTGACAACGGCGAGCCCGGCGGCCCAGGCCCCGCGGGGCCTCCAGGTCCTGAAGGTCCGAAGGGTGACAAGGGCGCAACCGGCGACGCCGGGCCGGCCGGTGCCCCAGGACCGGCAGGTCCTCCAGGACCGCAAGGCCCGAAAGGCGACAAGGGCGCAACCGGCGACGCCGGGCCGGCAGGCGCCCCAGGACCGGCAGGTCCTCCAGGACCGCAAGGCCCGAAAGGTGACAAGGGCGAAACCGGCGACGCCGGGCCGGCAGGCGCCCCAGGACCGGCAGGTCCTCCGGGCCCGCAAGGTCCGAAAGGTGATAAGGGCGAAAGCGGCGATGCCGGGCCGGCAGGCCCCCCGGGCGCTCCGGGTCCCTTCGGTCCTCAAGGCCACAAAGGCGACAAGGGTGAAACCGGCGACGCCGGGCCGGCAGGCGCCCCGGGACCGGCCGGTCACCTCGCTCTCCGGCGCCTCGATTGTCGGACGGGCGGCTGCTCCAGCGGCTGCGACAGCGATGAGATGGCAATCTCCGCGTTTTGTGGCGCCAATACGTATCCAACCGCAGTCGGAGACCGCGAGGTGGAGTGCAGGGGCGGCCCTGACGTCGGCCCTCCGGTGATGCTGTTTTGCGCCAAAAAGTAAGGGGCAACGCCCTGGCAACGGCTTAGCTTTGCGAGCGCTCTGCGGCGGCGCGGTGGCTGATCCATCGGCCGCCGCTTATGGCGTGTGATCATACTGACGGGCGATCCGCGCGCGGATTCCGGCGGGTCAACACCAGCGCGTCGAACCGGCCCGGCACCGCGCTAACGCGACGCGCGTTCGCAGTTGACAACGATAAACAAACGGGGCTTGCCACGATCCGCGCTGGCGTGATCACTGCCGCTCGGCGCGCACTGCACGATCGCGGCGAGCGCCTCAACCGCGGTCCGCCGGGTCAACGGCTGCAAGTGCGGCGATTTCCTGGCCGGGAAAGCGCACGATGCGGTCGCGACCCAAGAGCGAGACCACAGCCTCGACGCCGGCGCAGTGGCGCGCCGCACGCCACGAAGAGCTCGCTGCGACCGCATACCAATGGGCGCTTCCGGTGTGGCGTCGGGGCCGCGGCCGATCAAACGACCGTTGCGGACGCTTAGCTCGACCCCACAGCCTGGCTGCCAGAAATAGAACCAGCTTCCGCGGTTCGACTGGCGCCGCAGCTCGGCCTTCAGGCGATCGGCCACAAGGAGCGCGGCAGGCACGAGGGTGGCCGTGGAGCGGCTACCGCCGGAGAGCGGACCAGGAGGGAGGCGAGAGTCGCCGATGCGCACATCAATCTCGTCGGGGGAGAGCCCAGACGCCTGCGCCACCGTGGTGGCGAGCGCCGTGCGGCTGCCGTTACCCATATCCTGCGTCGCGGAGCAGGCGCCGATAACACCCTCGGGATCGGAGAGCGCATTGTGTCGATCACGTTGGGCACACCGCTCCCACGCGAGCGCGCGATCTACCGCCGTGCTATCAGCCGCGCCAGTGCCGAATGGCCCTTGGTCGAGGTCGTGGTACGCGTCGTCATTGACAACGCCCAATTCCACTTCGTTCGCCTCGCGGCTGGCGGGATTGCGCCCGTGCCCCGGCGCTTTCGGCGCGTCGAGAACGCGCTGCAATCCCGCCGGGTTGATGCCGCTGCCATCGAAGAAGCCGCCGGCTTGGCGATCGAAGGGGCCCGTCCTCTCCCCCAAACCGGCCACAAGCCCGAGCTGCTGCAAGCGCAAATCGCCGATGTCTTGACGCAGGTCACCTTGAGGACGCCTGAGACTTCCGCCGCGGTGCTGACGGGGCGTTCTGGCGCCCTTGAGCGATCAACAACGCGGGCTCACGGTTTGGGTTTCTTGTTTTGATTTTGATTGCCACCCGCCGCCGCGTGAGCAGGCGGATGCGGCGGTGGTCGTTGGACGGCAGGGGCGGGCGGCCTCGCCGGCATGGCCGGGTGTGGCGCCGCGGCGCCCATGGGGTGCGTCATGGCACTCGGGTTGGAGATCCTGGCCTGGTTGGTCGGACGCGGCGGTGGGTTATTGGCCGGATGCGGTGGTGGGTTGTTGGCTGGATGCACTTGGTTGTTGGCTGGATGCAGTTGGTTGTTGGCTGGATGCAGTTGGTTGTTGGCTGGATGCAGTTGGTTGTTGGCCGGATGCAGTTGGTTGTTGGTCGTTGTATTGACGTTCCCCACCGGGTGCTGTGTCGCTGTGTTCGTTTGGTGTGGGGGCACGCCACCATTGGGGGCGGCCGCAGGATGCGCCGTCGTCGCCGGGTTGACCGCGTGTTGGGCCCCCGACGCACCCGGAGCATGCATGGTGCCGGGCACATGTGTCTCCCCCGTCGCGTCTCGGGTGCCGACGACGCCGTGAGCATTTAGTTCGCCCGGTCTGGGGGTCGCCGCAATGGCGGGTTGACCGTGGTTGACCGACGCGAGCAGCGCGTGGTTGGTGCTGCTCACATGCTCATGCTGCGCCTGTAGCGGTGTGGACGGGGTATGCTGCTCACGCGCCGCCGCTTCTTGCTCGGGGGACGGCTGCGCTGTCGTACCGCCAGTCCCGCCGTTGAAGCTTACATTCGTCACCGACGTATTGTTGATCACCGTCTTGTTGTAGACGTTTGTAACACTGACACCGCCGAAATTGTTGACGGTCCGATTGTAGCTGAAGACACCGTGCTCCCAAACGCCGCCCTCATAGCCGACGCCTCCATAGCCAAAGCCGTAGTTGATGCCGCCATAGAAGCCGACATGCGGCCCCCAATAGCCGGCATGCAAGACATAGACGCCATCGCTCCACCCCCAATAGGGCGGCGTCCACAGCAGGTCGACGGTCGGTGGCAGTACCCACGTGCCCGGCACCCAGTAATAACCCTCGGGACCATAAGCCCAGTAGCCGGGCGTCCAGATGTAGCCCACGTCTGGCATCGGCGGTTGATCGTAGACGGGGAGCGGCGGCGGCGCGACCGCAATGGACACACCGACGGCGACTTGCGCGGATGCGGCCGATGACAAGGCGATCGAAGAGAGAGCAACCAAAACGGGCATAAGTACGCGGGTGAAACGCATGGCGATATCCTTCCCGTAACAGTAGCGCTCGTGTGCGCTATGATTGTGGCCTTCCTTGTGGCGGACCGACGGCTGCTGCGGTTTGGTTGTGGGTAGAGTCAATCGACGCCACGCCACCCCCTCGATCGGCTGTCTCTTTTCTCCCATCGGCGCGTCGCTCACCACGTTCTACGATTGAATAGTCATACTTAAACCACCATCACGAGCGCGCCTCGGGAGCCCATTGTTTTGGCCTAAGTATCTCTATAATCTGCCACAATTGTCGACCCGTGTCAGCCCCGATCGGTGCTCGTGGCGGGCGCGTACCGGTCGGGGCCCAAGGGGTGGCCGCGGCCGGCGATTGGGGTCAAGCGATCAAAGCGGCGCCCGATCACCTCGCTCCGTTTCCCGTCGTCGCTGCCAGCGCCGCCCTGAAATGCCTTGGTTTTGCCACATGCCGCGGGGGGTCTTGGCGTCCGGTGACCGGCAGCGAGCGCCGCGACGGAGGATCGAGGCAGACCCCCCGCTCGGCTTGTTGGAACGCGACCGCGACGTCGGATGACCGTGCCGCACGTAAGAGGGGGCCATCAACCGCGGGATCCCTCTTTAGCTGGCAGCAGAATGCGCGCCCGCTGTTGACTGACCGGGTTTGCGGGGCTTGCGCGTGCCGTGCGGTGTCAGGGTTAATTTTTGCTCCCACCGAAATTCGGCGTTGAGGTGGTGATCACCTTAACGGTGCAGGAATTCGCGGCGCGAATTTCGACATGCGTCATCGCCTAACGCGCGACGTTATGGCATCGGGGCATTAAGGAAGCCGGCGTTTGATTGTTTGGGCTGCCCGCAGTCGCTTGCCGCCGGTTACCCGATAGGGCGGGCTCAACGCACGAACTTCCTGCGCGCTGGTGGAAAACCGAGGGGGCGATCCGAGGAGCATCCGCAGGGCTCTAGTGAGCGCGTGCCGCCTTGGCGTGGCGCAGCGCGCGCCAATAAGCGGGCTCGCATCGTCCAAGGAACAGCACGCGCATCGACTCGACGCCTGGGTCGTCGGCGCTCACCCTCACGGCTTCGCTCGGACGCTGCAGCGTCGCCCACAGTTTGCTGTTCTCCGGACTTTCAAAACCGTCGAACACGTACTGATGATCTCTAAACTTGAGCAGGGTTCCCGTGCAGAACCGTGCCAGATGCGGATATTTTCGGCAATCCGGTGTCGTCACTTCCCCGCGCTCGCGATCAACCGTCATCCTGACAGACAGCGCCAGCGCGTCGCCAAAGCTGAGCACGCCCTTGCAGGTAAGCCGAGGCGCAGTGTCCAAGATGGCATCGGCGCGGGTAGCCGGGGCCGAAAGCGATGCCCCGCACAGGAGCGCCACCCCGAAGAGCAGGCGGCGGATTTGATCGTTAGCCATGAAATTGTCTCACCCTTCGCCCGGTCGGCGCCGGGGGCGACAGGAACGCGGCACCCTAGCGGCTCTGCGACCGGCCGCAAGCATTTTAAGCGAGCGGTGTCACGACAACGCCGGCGGGGGCCGGAAGGCTTGGCGCGTTTGCGCGTGCGGCCGGTCTGGAAAAGGTCACGTCGGTCTTACTCCTTCGTGGGTTACGAGCACGTGGTCGACGAACGCGGCGATCGCCTCGAGCGTGGCGTCAGGGTCGTCAAGTTGCGGGGAATGTCCCGCGCCTGCGAGCATCACCACTTCGACTGGGCAAGTCGCCTCCTGCTCTGCTGCCTTGATCTGTGCCGCCGTCCCGTATGGATCCCCAAGATTCTGGATCATCAGGATTGGCACGCGGATATAGGCGAGCGCGTCGTCGATCCGCCAGCGGCGAAACGCTGGGTCAAGCCAGGCGCCGTTCCAGCCCCAAAAGGCGACGTCGACGTTCGACCCGTGATATCGGCTCAGGCGCTGGCGCAGGTCGCCAGCCTCGTAGGCCGCCTTGGCGGCGCGAATCTCACGCAGACCCATCTCTTCAACAAAGAAATGCGGGGCAATCAAAATCAGGCCGCGGATGCGAAAGTCTTGGCGGCTGCCGGCATAGATGGCGGCAATCGAGGCCCCGTCACTGTGGCCAAGCAGTATGGCTTTGCGAATTTCCGCCTGATCGAGAATCGTGGGGAGCACCTCGAGGGCTTCCTGGTGCATGTAGTCGAGGGACCTCGGCAGCGGCACCGGATCAGAACGGCCGTAGCCCGGCCGCGAGTAGACCAACACGCCATAGCCGCTGCGTTCGGCGAGCCGGCGGGGAAAATCTCTCCACATCCCCACGCAGCCGAGGCCCTCGTGCAACAGGACCAAAGTCGGCGCGGCATCCGGTTGCGGCCCATACCACGCTGCTTCGATCTTGAGGCCACCGACCGTGAACCGTCGTTGCATGTTGAGCTCGCAGCAGCTCTCGTCTGATTTTGGTGTGGCGTCCGCCAAACTTAACCCGTTGGTCCGGAATCCAGGCACGCTTCCTCCTGCTCGCGCAGCTTGAAGCGCTGGATTTTTCCGGTGGCGGTCTTCGGCAGTTCGTTGCGCACCTCAATGGCGCGCGGATATTTCCATACCCCCGCTTGCTGTTTGACCTGATTCTTGAGGGCCTCAAACAGGCCTTCGTCGGCCGCATAGCCAACATTGAGCACCACAAAGGCCTTGGGCTTTATCAACCCGTCATCATCCGGGACGCCGATGACCGCAGCCTCAAGCACGGCCGGATGCATGATGAGTGCGGCTTCAACCTCAAATGGCGAGACCCAGACGCCACTCACTTTGAACATGTCGTCCACGCGGCCGCAGTAGCGATAACAACCATCTGCCTCACGCAGGTATTTGTCGCCCGTGTAGGTCCACTCGCCCACGAACGTGCGACGGTTCTTCGCGCGTTGATTCCAGTAGCCTTCGGCGGCGGACGGGCCGCGGACGACGAGCTCGCCCATCTCGCCGGCGTCGAGCACGCCGCCGTCCTCGCCGAGGATCTTTGCGTCATAGCCGGGGACTGGGCGTCCCGACGTGCCGTAGTGAATCTCGCCTGGCCGATTGCTCAGAAAGATGTGAAGCATCTCGGTTGAGCCGATGCCGTCAAGAATGTCGACCCCCACCTTGGCGCGCCATTGCTGGCCGACATGCGCTGGCAGCGCTTCGCCGGCCGACACGCACTGCCGCAGCCGGTTCGAGCCCGCGCCACGGCCGAGCTCCGGGTGGGCGAGCAGCGCCGCGTAGAGAGTCGGCACGCCATAGAAAATCGTCGGCTGGTGCCGGCGCATCGTCTCGAGGATCGCCTCCGGGGTCGCGCGCTCGGGCAACAGCACCGCGCGCGCCCCGACCGCCATGGGAAACGACATGGCGTTTCCCAGCCCGTAGGCGAAGAATAGCTTGGCGGCCGAGAACATCACGTCGTCAGCATGGACGCCGAGCACGCCTTGGCCGTAGAGCCGGGCCGTCGCCATCAGGCTGGTGTGAACATGCTTTACGCCCTTCGGGGCTCCGGTCGAGCCGGACGAATACAGCCAGAATGCGACTTCGTCGGACAAGGTCGAGGCCCGAAATCGCGCGGATGAACCTTGCGCCAGCACCCGGGCAAAACTGAGTGTTTTGACCCGGTCGAGTTTCGCGATGGGCGCGTCTGCGCCCACGACGATGGCGGTGTGGCACGCCGTTGCTTGGGCGACAACCGGCGCCAGCATGTTCATCAGAGGCGCCGAGACGAGCACGATTTCAGCCCGGCTGTCCTCGAGGATATAGGCGTATTGTTCGGCGGTGAGCAACGTGTTGAGCGGTATCGGAACGATGCCGGCGCGAATGGCCCCCCAGAATGCGATGGGAAAGTCGACCGTGTCGAGCAGCAAAAGCACAATCCGACTTTCCGGGCGCAGGCCAAGCGCGTAAAGGCCGCGTCCAAATTGGCAGCTCGCCGCTTCGAGTGCGCGATAGGTCAGCTCGTGCATGGGATCGGTGAACACAACCTTATCGCCCCATCCCCGGTCGACGTTGGCGTCAACGAAATCGCTCACAGCGTTGTAGGGACGCCTCTGATCCTCCATGTTCATCCCCTCCGTTGGAGAAACTTGAAACAGTGCCCGGGACGCAACCCAAACACTTTAGATCCACGATCGCCATGAGATAAATTGTTAAATGCGCCCCGCACAACCCCGTGTCGCCGCTGAAGGCGCCGCTGGCGGCTTCCCCGACGGGAGCGGAAACCGGGTGCACCGAGTGCGTTAATTCTCTAAACTGGCTTTTGCCTTTCACCGCGGCCGCAGAAGATTTGCAATGGACTCCACTATGCCCGAGGTGACACGCGCCGCCCCGCGGGTCCCACCCGAACGCGCTGCGGTCCGGCCGATCGCGTACGGGCCCGTCGACATCGCGTGCACGGCGCGCCCGGATCGCACGCTCGTGATGCATTCGCGCCGGACGCTTGAGCCGTTCGATGCGAATTTGGCCCGGATGTTTCGCCGCGCCGTTGAACGGCATCCGCAGCGGCTCTACCTCGCGGAGCGGGCACCTGACGGTTCCTGGGCTGGGGTGACCTATCGAAGCGCGCGCCAACAGGTCGATGCTGTCGCCCAGGCGTTGATCGATCGTGGGCTTTCGGACGCGCGTCCGGTCATGATCCTTTCCGGGAACGCCGTCGAGCACGCGCTGCTGATGCTGGCGTGCTTTACGGCGGCGATTCCGGTCGCGCCGGTCTCGGTTGCCTATTCGCTGCAAAGCCGGGACTACGCGCAGCTACGGCATATCGCCAACCTGCTCACCCCCGGGCTCGTGTACGTGGCGGATACGGCGCTCTTCGCCGCCGCGCTCGGTGCCCTCGACAGCTCCCAGTGGGAGCTGGCGGCGGGGCGTAACGGCGCGAACCTGCCGAAGGTCACGTCGTTCAACGCCCTGACGCAGACCCGCCCAACGGCCGCGATCGATGAGGCGGTCCGCACGATTGGGTCCGATACGATCGCGAAATTCTTGTTCACGTCTGGTTCGACCGGCGTTCCCAAAGCCGTCATTAACACCCACGGTATGCTTGCCTCCAACCAACAGGCCTTGGTGCAACTCTGGCCGTTTCTCGAGGAGGACGACCTGGTGCTGGTCGATTGGCTGCCGTGGAATCACACGTTCGGCGGCAACAACAATTTCAATCTGGTCCTGCGCCACGCCGGGACCCTTTACATCGATGGCGGCAAGCCGACCCCGACGCTCGTCGCCGAGAGCGTACGCAACCTCGCCGCGGTCTCCCCAACCGTCTACTACAACGTTCCGGCAGGTTATGCGGCGTTGCTGCCTTTCCTGGAATCGGACTTGGCACTGGCGCGGTCGTTCTTCGCGCGGCTTCGGGTGATCTTCTACGCGGCTGCCGCGCTGCCACAGAACCTGTGGGAGCGGCTGGAAACGCTTGCGGTGCGTGTCACCGGTTGCCGCATTCCCATGACATCGGCCTGGGGTGCGACCGAAACCGCGCCGATGGCCACCGCGGCGCACTTCATGGTGGAGCGCGCCGGCGTGATCGGCGTCCCGGTGCCGGGCACCGTGCTCAAGCTGGTCCCCGCCGGGGACAAGCTCGAAGTTCGAGTCCGTGGTCCCAACGTCACGCCGGGTTATTGGCGCCGCCCAGATCTGAGCAGCCAGTGCTTCGACGAAGAGGGCTATTACCGCATCGGCGATGCCGTACGCTTGCTCGATCCGGCGGACCCGGCCAAGGGACTGGTCTTTGATGGCCGCATCGCTGAAGACTTCAAACTTATGTCCGGAACCTGGGTCCATGTCGGCGCCTTGCGGGTGGGCGTGGTTTCGGCGTGCGCGCCGGCCATCGCTGACGCTCTGGTCGCGGGAGAGAACCGCGCTTGCGTCGGCCTATTGGCTTGGCTCAATCCGGCCGGCTGCGCGCAGTGCACCGCCCGCCGGGACCCGCAAAGCGCGGGCGAATGGGCGCGCGATCCGCAGCTGCGGGACGCGATCCGCGCCGCGCTCGAGAATTGGAAC